>Ga0315290_10003334_pt1 | contig 11459 bp, 17 predicted proteins | sample YL17G12_0_MG_FD_203627 | JGI IMG/M metagenome (GOLD analysis project Ga0315290, IMG submission 203627) | Sediment microbial communities from Yellowstone Lake, YNP, Wyoming, USA - YL17G12_0 | ecosystem: Environmental > Aquatic > Freshwater > Lake > Sediment | place: USA: Wyoming | collected...
GCAAGTTATAACGGATTAGTCGTAACGGCTAACACCGGCGCAATAACAACCGGAACTTGGAATGGAACAGATATAGCAGTAGCAGATGGCGGAACTGGATTAGGAGCGATAGCTGATGGTTCTGTCTTGGTTACAAATGCGGCAAACGTCTTAAGTGCTATCACTTGGCACGCTGCAGGGACTAAGATTTTAACCAATATAGACGGAACTATATCTTGGGAGGCGGCAGGAGCTGGAGCACCAACTGCTTGGGATGATATTGGTGACCCAGATGCAGATACCTCTATTTCCGTAGCAGGATTTGAAACATTAATAACATCAACTCTTAATGAAGCAGCACATACGGTTTGGACTATTTACGATAGCACAGCAGATTTAACAGCGGCAGTAACCTTATTAAAATTAACATTCAATGATAATGGAGATGCTGATGGAACATTCTTAAATTGTTTAGATAATAATTCAGCAGATAGTAAATTCAGTATCGGGCAAGATGGTAATACTTTGATAGCGGGAACATTAGGGGTAACGGGAGCTATTACTGGAAATTTAACTGGTAATTGTTCAGGAACAGCTCTGACAGTAACTCAAGCAGCACAGGCAGCGATTACATCACTTGGAACTTTAACAACCCTGACAGTAGATGACATAACGATAAACGGAAACACAATATCTTCAGCGGGAGCTTCAACATTAGCTATCAACCCATTAGCAGGACAAGTAATAACCTTTGATTCAACAGTTACTTTAGACGCTGGAGTAGTTGCAGGAATTACATCTTTAACAGCAGATAATATAATTGCCAATACTGGAATAAAACCAGACGCAGACGGCGGGGCTTATCTTGGACAGGCAGGAACAGCTTTTGCAGATTTATATTTAAAAGAAGGCGGGACAATAAATTGGGATTCAGGTGATGCAATTATTACCCAGACTGGAAACGACATAACTATTTCTGGCATTACTTCTTTCGGATTAGGAACATCAACGGCAGTTACTCTTGGAACAATAGAGTTAGGAGCGGCAGCAGATACTACCATTACAAGAAGTGGAGCTGGAGCAATTCAAGTTGAAGGTGTTCAGGTTCTTTTATCTGGTGCAGCTTTAGGAACTCCATCAAGCGGAACAATTACAAATTGTACTGGACTTCCCGCCGCTGCTGTTTTGGCTGGTTCTTTGGTTGCCAATATGGAAGCATCTGACCACGGAACAGCAGCAACAGATATGTTAGTTAATGTTTGTTATGGGACTGGTGCACCTCCTGATGCGAACACTACAACCGAAGGAACTATTTATTTAACTTATACACCTTAAAAAGGTCGTTTATTAATTAATTAATTAATATAAATTTATGGCAACAAGTTTTACAAAAATTAACTCGTTCGTTGAGAATTTAGCGGAAAAGCTTATTGATTTAAGCGGAGCCGCTTTAACAGTAGCTTTAACAAACACAGGTCATACTGCAGCTTGGGATGAGTTGGCAGACCTAACAGAGGTTAGTTATGCTAATTGTTCGTCAAGAGTCATCACTGTAAGCACTTCTGCCCAGACATCAGGAACATACAAATTGGTATGTGCTGATTTGACTTTAACTGCTTCGGGAGCAGTCGGACCATTTCAATACATTTATATCTATGATGATGGTTCAACTGGCGACAAACTAATTGGTTATTACGATTACGGATCAGCAGTTACAATGGCAAGTGGTGATACTTTCAAGATAGATTTTGATGGTTCAGCAGGAGTGTTAACGATAGCTTAATAGTGGTGAATTACATAGATGAGAAAGAGTGTATAGAAAAATGAAGAAGATTCAAATATCTTTAAACTATTGCAATATAATATTATTATGCCAGACCCAATTTCAATAAATTTAATCTATGGCAATAGCATACGATTCAGCGGGAGCAGGTAGTGGAACAGAAACCAACCTTGCTTCATTAGATGTAGTCTGTCCAGCAACAATAACTGCGGGCGATATTCTTATTGCTCACGTTATTTATACTGGCACAACCACAGGCCCATCAACGCCCGCTAACTGGACGGCTTTATACGGACCAGCAAATGTAGGTGCTACCACCGCAACAGCAAGACATTGGGTATTTGGGAAAATCGCAATCGGAGATGAAGACGGAACTACTATCGGTTTTGGAACAGCAGGAGGAACTGAAGGCCGTGCAGGAAGGATTTATAGATTTACAGGTAGGGTATCAGGAACGATTGCTCAATGCGTTCCCTCTGCCAGTTTTTCAACTACTGCTCACGATACTGACCCTCAAGGCCCGGCAGTAACTACAACCTTAGCCGGTGCTTTGGCAGTTGCTTGTATGTGTCAGGACGATAATAATACCGAGGAAGCTATCGTAAATATGACTGGTGGCACTTGGGGAGGTCACATTGAATACTCAAATGCCACTTGGGGACCACAAGGAATTGTCCTTTACTTAAACACCGCTACTCCTACTGCTAACCCAGGAACTATTACTGGTGGAGCTATGGTTGCCGCCAATGATGAGGCAGGAACGATTGGATTTGAAATAAGAGCCACTTCAATTACTCCACCTACCACAGTCCTTGATACCCCCGACAACAACGCTACAGGAGTAAGTATAACCCCAGATTTGCTCTTTACAGGAACAGACGACAGTTCAGATGAAGTGGAATATGAGGTACAGGTGGATACGGCAGTAGGGTTTAATAGTGGTGCTGGTTCTCTAATAACAAATTCCACAACTCGATATGAAGAGGCGATGTATGCTGGTTCCATGATTAAAAAGGGACAGTCGTTTACTGGGATTGCAACTAATCTAACGGCATTAAAGGTAAACCTAAAAAAAGTAGGAAGTCCCACTGGTACTATAACAGCATATTTATATAATGCTAATGCGGGTCCTGCCTATGCCCCTACTGGTGGGGCTTTAGCGACTTCTACTAATAGTATAGATGTAAATACTGATTTAACGACTAGTTATCAGCAAAAAACTTTTAATTTTAATAATTATACGTTATCAGCGGCAACGGTATATGTTATAACTTTTGAATTTACAAGTACAAGTTCTGATTCGTCTAATTATATTTCTTCTTATTATAGTGGAGATTCAATTTCAGGAAATCGTTCTACTTATGTTTCTTCGTGGGGAGGAAATACTTCCTATGATTGTGAATGTGAAATATGGACTTCAAGTGGTTCTGGTCCCCTCCTTGACATCCTCTCCTCCACCGAAGACCCCTCACACTTTGCAGGCACAGGTTCTCCTTCTCCTTTTCCTTCAGGAAATCAGATAACTTATTCGGTTCAGGCGGCGGCAGGATTATTAAATAACACGGCTTACTATTGGAGAGTAAGAGCCATAGACCCTTCAGGAACTAATACTTGGGGTGCGTGGAGTTTAGGTGATGCTTCAGACGGATATAATAAGTTTACGACTGTGGCGGCGGGAACTTTAACAACAATGGCAGTAACAGTAGGAGCTTTTACACTAACAGGGATAACTACAGGATTTCTTAGACCAGTTAGAAATATGATAGCCAGTCTTGGGCAATTCACTTTAACAGGTGTAACAGTAGGTTTACTTAGACCAATTCGAAACATGGTGGTGAGTGTAGGAGGTTTTACCTTGACTGGTATATCAGTAATATTTAATAAAACTCTTAGCATAATAGCCAGTGTGGGACAATTTACTTTAACGGGGATAACAGTAGGACTATTGAGACCAGTCAGGAATATGGTTGTAACTACGGGTGAATTCACATTAACTGGCATAGCAGCAATATTAAGCTACATTTCCATTGCTGGCACAAATATGCAATTAAATATTGCAGATGCTTGGAAGAATGTTTCATCTGCAAAACTAAATATAAGCGATAGTTGGAAAAATGTAATTAAAATACAAAAAAATATAGGTGATGTTTGGAAAACAATCTTTGAACCATAATAAGCGGTAAAACAAAATGATCGAGGATACTATATTAGAAATTTCCAAGAACGGAGCTCCGGTAACGATAGTCCTTATAGCTCTTTATGCTATTGTCCGCTATTTGATTGAAAAACAATCGGAACGGGACAAACAAACTATCGCTTTTATAGAAAGGCAGGAGATGAATTTCAAGAACACGATTGATAACCATTTAGATGCCCAGAAAAAATCGATGGATAATTTAACGGCTGTTACTGACCAGCAAAATAAAGTTAATAGAGAATTACTGGAGTATTTAAAAAAGTGCAACGGAAAATAATTATATCTTTTATGATATATTTAGAAAACTTTATCCCCGAAAAAGTAGGATATGTAATTCCCATCGGAGATTTACATTTTGCCGATAAAGCATTCAGGGAATTGAGTTATAAAAAACTTTTAGGTTATAGGGACTGGGTGAAAGAGAATCCCAACGCAAGAGTAGTTCTGGGCGGGGATATGTTTAATGTGGCTACTCGGGAAAGCAAGACTTCACCCTTTGGACAGAGAATGTCTATGAATGATGAAATGAAAGAGATTGTGGAGATACTTTCCCCGATCAAAAAACAGATAGCCGGAGCAATAGAAGGCAACCACGAGTTTAGGGCTATGGATTTTATGGATTTGTCCCTAACCGAAACCCTTTGCGGAAAACTGGACATTCCTTATATGGGAATTTCGGGGGTAATAAACTTTAAGGTAGGAAAAAAGGGAAGTAAGACTGGCGGCCAATGGCATCAAAATTACTATATCTATTTCCATCACACTACCGGAGGAGGCCAAACAATCGGCGGGGGATTAAACAGGGTAGAGAAGTTAGGAAACATAGTGGAAGGAGTTGATTGCTATTGCGGATTCCATAACCATAAACTTTCAATGGCCAAATCAATAATCTACCGGCCTAACCCTGATAGCAAAAAAGTAGAGGAAAGAGTTATCAGCCATCTTACTTGCGGAGGATACCTTCAATATGACGGTTCTTATGCGGAAAAAGGAATGTTAAGGCCGACTAAATTAGGAAGTCCGAGAATCCGTCTCGACGGAATGCATCACGACCTCCACATATCATTATGATAAAAATTTGTCCATTTTGTAAAAAAGAATATAAAACATATCGCAAAAAAACAGTCTTTTGTTCTGCTGTTTGTTATTTTAATTCAATGAGGGGAAAATCCTTACCAGAAAGAAAAAAGGGTAAATTTGTTAATTGCCCAATTTGTAATAAGTCTTTTTGGACAGTTCCATCTCAAAACAAAAAATACTGTTCTTCTAAGTGTGCATTAAGGGGAAATATAATAAATAAAAAGGGGATATGGGGGAAAGTAAATAATAGTAAAAAGGCTCACCACAAAGAACAACATTGGAATTGGAGGGGTGGAATAAGTAAATTTAGAGACATTATTAGACAATCAGAAGAACATAAAAAATGGAGATGGTCAGTTTTCATTAGAGACAATTTTACCTGCCAACAATGTGGTCGAGTTGGAGGAATTTTAAATGCTCACCATATAAAATCATTTTCAGAATATCCAGAATTGAGATTTGATATAAAAAACGGCTTAACGTTATGTAGAAAATGTCATTATCTTTTGGGACATCAAAACATTAATAATAGACAATTATTTAATTTACATATAAGTCTTTAGTTCTTTCTATGCTATTAGTGAGCGTGAATGCCAGCAAAAATTGGCTTGAGATTCCGAAGATGATAACTTTTTCCCAAAAGGGATATGAAGTCCTGAAAGGGATATGTAAGGAATCTGACTTAATAACCACAGGTTGAAAGTCCTACAAAGTGTTCGGAGAAATACCGACCGCCAGGGAGGTGTATCCTTACCCATCATAAGGTTAAACCTTAAAACCGTTCGCTAATAGCACAGAGGGAGCTATACAATATTATGGTATAACCTCGTTTGAGGTAAATACCATAATAACCCTCTAAAGTTCTTTGAAGGTGAGATTTTGGGAAAAAGCACTCATCATATAATTCCTCGTAGTAGGCATGGCCCAAATAATGGTGAAAACCTCATTTCAGTAAGTTCAAGGAGACACAACTTATACCATAGTTTGTTTCAAAACGCACTTCCTGAAGAGATAGTGCAATTACTGAACATTGAGTTCTGGAATGAGCATTACCAAATCTCCATAAAGGAGGTGAAAATTGGCAAAATCTAATTTTCATCTCCCGTTTTTCTATCACGCAAGGATTGTGCAATAATTGCACATTGCAAGTATGTTCCAAAAAGGAACAAACTGGAGATATAAATATCCATATTTCAAATTAAACGTTAAATATGAAACAAGTAGGCAACTTATGACCAAAAACCGAAACAAGAGTTGTCAACAAGTTGTCTACATTAACTATATCCAATTATAGCCAAATGAAACTACTTTCAAAAATATGAAAAGGAAAATGAAAAAATCTGATGTATGCAATTTAAAATGTCCCTTTTGCGGGGCAATTATTAAAGGAAAAATCCCCGAAGGTTTAAATTTGAAAAAAATAATTAAACTAATCAATAAAATCAAAGTGGCAGAAGAAAAAAATCCTTATGACCCAACTGAAGAAGAAGACTGGGAAGAGGGCGATGACGAAGATTTTGAAGAACCCAATCTGGACTAGCTATTGACAAGACCTCTTGCTATGATAGGATGATAGAAGTATGAACAATAAAATCGATTTCGAACAATTTAATATTGAATTTGCGAAGTCGGTTTTGACTTCATACTTCAAAATGGCTAATCCTTCGGGGTTGGCTGTTTTGTTATAAAAGAACCATTAAATAAGAAAGAAGGGAGCAACGTCGATCACGACTGACGACTCCAAAACCATAATAATCGCCGGATTGTTATTATGGAAGGGCATTCATAGCGGAAGAAGATTGCAACGCCCAATGCCTGCAATCGTTTGACTTCTAATCTGGTCGTCATTCCGACAACCATCCTAAGACACAATAGTTATTCTTTCAAGTTTAATGCGAAATATGTTCCTTCTCTAAGGTATTGATATACCTAATAGTCGTGCATTCCTCTAACCTTCCTAAGACACTATAACGGAAAATTTATAATATGTTCTATCAACTTGAAATTAAAAATAAAAACAGAGATGTTTTTAGAAGCAAGATCGTGGAAGCTGAGACTCACCGGCAAGCCTTAGAAAAAATTAAGAAAATACACTACATAATCACGAAGCAATTTTCTGATTTTGAATTACTGGACAATATAGGGGTAATACAGGATAAGTAATGTGGGGGATAACTTTACTTGACAATCTCTTTTGCTTTTGATAAACTGAAAATAGAGTGAATAACTATTATGAGAAAAGATACTATACAATTAAGAGAACAGTGGATTAAAGAAAAGTGGACTGAATATAAAAATAGATTAAGTATGCAAGATTTAGCAGAGATTTTTGGTGTTTCAGTTGGAAATATTTATAGAATAATAAAAAAACAAAATAATAAAAAACTATGAGCAAAATGGGAACATTTCAAGTATGCCAAAAATGCTTAGGAGCTATTTACAAGAGTGGTGTATTCGTTAGTAGGAAACAAGGATTAGGTTATAGAAAGTTAGGATCATATTTTCATAAGAGTTGTCTTTGGAAAATAAGGAATCAATTGCCTAGAGTTCAGATATTAACATTAAAGGTCGAATAACTAACCAAAAAAAATCAAATGAATAACACACAAGAAGAAGTAGAAAATAAGATAAAGACAGAATTCCGCAGTGAAGATTTTGAAACTCCGGAAGAAAAAGCCCAAAGGATTAAAGATGAAGACATAGAACCCACGGAAAAAGACATACTAAAGAACCAGATATTATCAGACTTGGATATTATGAAAAAGGATGTGGATGCAGGATTTTATAACTTTTTGAATTGTGCCGACTATTTAAAAGCAATGAATAATATTTTAAGTAAGATTAGCAACTTGCTTGGAAATAACGAATTAGACGAAGCGAGAGTGCTTGATGAGAAAGTAGAAGAGTTAAGGCAAGAAAATTAGGTCACAGAAGGAGATGATTGAGAGCAACGAGGGATTGGGGTGACCTAAGCCAATCGAGCATTCAATCGTCTCCTCCTTATAAACACTATGAAAAATTATAGATTCAATAAAGAAAAGCATTTACATGAGATAGAGGTTGATGGAGAATGGAAGTCACTTACGGGTTGCACGACTATCTTAAGTGTATTGGCGAAACCTGCCCTGATTTCGTGGGCAGCCAAGATGGCAGTAGAGTATATTAGGGAGAATATCTTGAAGTTTGATTTATCCGATCCGAAACAATTTGAGCAACTATTGTTAGAAGCAAAATCGGCTCATACTAAGAGAAAAGAAAAAGCAGGAGAGTGGGGAACAGAGATACATTCTCTAATAGAAAATTATATCAAGACTGGAAAAGAGGATAAGAAGATTAAAAACTTCATTGATTGGGCAATAAAAAATAAAGTTAAATTTTTATCTTCTGAAAAAAATGTTTGGAGTGAAAAACTATGGATTGGAGGAATAGTGGATTTTGTCTGCGAAATAGATGGCCAAATATGGATCGGGGATATTAAGACTTCAGGATCGGGAATCTATCCTGAACATTTCTGGCAATGTTCTGGTTATGATCTAATGCTTAAAGATATGAATTTATATCCAAATGTCGCCGGATACTTAATCCTTAATTTGAAAGAAAATGGCGATATATTAGAGAAAAGGTCAATCTCTAACGGCGATAATACTAAAGCATTCTTGGCTTGCTTAGATATTTATCGCATTCAAGAAAAAATTAAAAATCAAGTAATATAATTTTATGATCTACAAAAAAACATTATCAATGGGTGCTTTCCTTAAAAAGGGTATTGATTTTAAGGAAGGAGAAATAATTGAGATAGCTAATGAAGGTAAAAAAATTGAAGGACAATTCGGAACACAAGATATTTTCTTAGTAAAACTAACCAACGGCAAGGAAGGGAATGTTAGTATCAATCAGACTTCTGTTAACAGTTTTATAGACGCATGGGGAGAGGATAGCATTAACTGGATAGGGAAAAAAGTTAAGACATGGAAAATAAAACAGAATGTAGCCGGTAAGTTTTTAGACGTATGGTATTTTTCGCATCCAGAAGCAGAATTAACAGAAGTGGGATTTGTCTTAAAAGATAAAGAAATAAAGAATAACGAAATACCAGTTATTGAAGAAGAAGATATAGATGTTAAAGATATACCATTCTAAACTTATGGATAAAACTATAAGAGAATACATAACTTTATATCAGAATGAAATATTAAAAGGAAATTTATTGCCTCAAAGGGCGGCGGAGATTTTAACTGAAATCTCCGCCCTTTTGGGTAATCTTAATGATGAAATTACCAAAAGAGATATTGAATATAACAAAATCCTTTTAGAGTGCTATAATAAAGAAACTACTGCTAATAGAGCTAAAATAAAAGCCAACATAACCCCCGAATATGAGTCTATGAGAACTGCCAGGAACACAAAAGAGTTAGCCATAGAACTTATAAGGTCATTAAAATATTTCCTGAAGTCGCAGGAAGAGGAAAGGATAGAGGGAAGATTTCAATAATATGACTAAGCAAGAATTTATAGACCAAAAAATCGTAGAACTTAAAAAATTGATGTATAAAGATGAAGATTTAATGGCCGAAGATGAGGAGAACGTATTCCGAAAATTCTTTATAAAATTTATTCAAGATTTAAAGGAGGTTGCAAAAAATAATGATTGCTGAAATTATCAAAATTTTATCTCCAACCCAATCAAGAAATGGCAATGCTTATGTCAGGGTAGAGTTTAAGGATGAAACCGGAAACTGGCTTAAGACTGACCTTTGTTATGATTACCGGAATTGGAGTAGATGGAAAAAATTATTGAAAGTCGGGAATAGAATTTTTAATCTTAAAAAGAAAGATGATCAGACGATTGATGCTGATTCATATCCTCATCTTTTAGAAGGTCGCAAAATAAATAAAATAATAATGCCTAAAACCGATGAAGAATGGTGTAAGGCAGGATATATATAATATGCCAACAATACCGCAGAGGACAGGAGGGCTAATACCCTCGCCAAAAGACCCAAGAGACCTGCTCTTATCGGCAGTTTCTCCAAGCATAATAAGAATACCAAAAGAATGTCCTAATCCCTTTGATTTAGATATTTTGTTCCAGAATGGCTATCCCCATTGCGTAGGATATTCCTGTGCCGCAATCAAGCAGGAAAAAGAGTTAAGGGAAAAAGTGTCCCAGATTTTTGACGGAGATTGGATTTATAAAAAATGCAAAGAGATTGATGGATTTCCGAATATGCCAGGAACATTCTTCAGGATTGGATTAAAGGTTCTCCAAAAGTATGGTGCTAAACCCTTGAACGGATTAGAAGATGAAGCTTCAAGATACAAGATAGGGACTTACGCTTTAGTTGACGATATGAGTTTTGAGGGATTGAAGAAAGCCATATTTGTAAATGGTGCTTTATTAGGTGCTTTTACGGGTTCTAACCAAGGCTGGCAGACAGCTTATATCAGACCCCCAAAAACAGGGGAGGTAACGTGGGGACACGCCATAACTTTAGTGGGGTATAACGAAAATTATCTAATAGGACAGAATAGTTGGGGAAATACTTGGGGGGATAAGGGATTATTTTACATACCAAAAGACTATTTGCCATTTGAAGCGTGGGCGATTCTAACCGATATTTCTTCTGACATCAAAGAAGGTTGGATAGCCCTAGAATTTATCAGAAGTATTGGATTAGCTGAAGGAGCAAGGGTTACTCCTATCACTATTCTAAATTTCAGGGACAAACCAGGTTTGGTGGGAAAGGTGATAGCCAGATTGAAGCCTTCTGACCAGTTAGAGATTATGAAAATCGGGGATAAAATTGATGGATATTCGTGGGCAAAAATTAAGATTATTGAATAAAGGTCGAGTAGTTAAGTAATTTCGGTAAAAATATGATTGGAAATTGGGATTTTTTAAAGAGTAGGAGATTCTGGGCCTTAGTTCTGATTGCTATTATAAAAGTTTTGGAATCAGAAACTATTATACCGATTTTTATCGGTGACCCTATTATTCAAGTATTGCTAGGATTTACTGTTATTGGAACTGTTGATAAAGTCGCTAAAGCGATTGTAGCGGCCAAATAGCATGACACGAAATTTTTACTGGGGAAAGTAGTAATACTCTTAATACTTTCTTTGTGGGTATTAAGTCAGCCTCTTGCTGCCTCTGCCCCTAAAATTGAATATGGGAAGAATGAAATGGCAATGGTGGGTGGAAATTCTTTATTACCCATAACTGGGATTAAAGAAGAAATGATATTAGCCACCATAACGATGTATAACAACTTATCCTGGCAGACGGATTCAACTCCGAATATAACTGCCAGCAATTCCCAAGTTAGGGAGGGAATAGTGGCTAATAATTGTCTGGAATTTGGGACTGCGGTTGAGATAGGAGGAAAAACCTACATTGTCGAGGATCGAATGTATTCAAAA
>Ga0315290_10003339_pt1 | contig 11456 bp, 11 predicted proteins | sample YL17G12_0_MG_FD_203627 | JGI IMG/M metagenome (GOLD analysis project Ga0315290, IMG submission 203627) | Sediment microbial communities from Yellowstone Lake, YNP, Wyoming, USA - YL17G12_0 | ecosystem: Environmental > Aquatic > Freshwater > Lake > Sediment | place: USA: Wyoming | collected...
CGAGGGCACAGAGCAAAGCGGAGAAAAGGAGTTTATCTTCTTGTTTTATCTCAAATTTCCTCTGTGCCCTCTGTGGTAAATCGTCTTTTTTAGGTAGAAGATAACTTTCAAATCCCCCACCCCCCTTTACTAAAGGGGGGCGAGGGGGGACTTTCATCGTTCGCGGGTGCCCCATCGGGGCAACGAGTATTACATAGAAAAAACCCCCTTACCCCGCCGTCTCCCCCAAGTTGGGCAAATAGGCTTCGACGTGAGTCCTCGGCCTGAGCTCGGGCCGAAGGCTCAGTTGAACGGGAAGGGTAAGGGGGAAAGAACCATTTTCGTCGTTTGCGGGTGTCGAAACCGTCATGAAAAATTAGTTAGCAGATGATAAAAAGGTTCTGCACGGACATCCCGTTTTGCTGGAGGAGGGGGCCAATCCAGTTTTTGCAGGAATGGGTCGTGGGGTTAATACCCCTCCGATGCAAGGGAAGCCAGCGATCCTGCTATTCTGGGCAGCAAAGACCAATGCGGGGCATCACCAGTTAACGGTTCCTTTATCCATTGCGGCTTGAAAGACCTTTGGGTCTCTCTGGGCCAGCTCGATGACCGCCCCATTGGGTTCCCTCAAGAAAACCAGGCGAATCCCCGGAGTTGGCTCGAATGGCGCACCGAGGAAATCGGCACCCTTGGCCTGAAGGTCTCGATACACAGACTCAAAATCCTCGACCTTGATGCCGATGTGATGAACTCCATAGTGTTCCCTCGGGTCCACAGGTTCAGAGGCGGGCCCCATATCCATGAGTTCAAGCATACTGTTGCCGATCCGCAGAAAGACGATTCTCCTAGACTCCGCCAGATTTCGCCTCAGAATGACCTTGGCACCAAACATTCGCCGGTAATAATCGATAGAGCTTTCGATATCCCGGCACCGGATGGTCACATGCTCGATCGATTGAATCATCGGATTATTATCCTCCTTTTCCGAACGCTCCACGGTATCTCCGCAAACAGAAGCCCGGCCAGATCGGATTTGGCACCTTGTGCATCCGGCGCGCGCTGCAAAGGCAAATCATACAAAAGCGCTGCGTTATCACAAATGCTGGAATGGCCACGCATTCCAAAGCGATCAACCCGCAGCGCCAAATGACCCCCCTTCATAAGCGCCGTCGCCCATACATCATCCCTTTTCCTGTCCAATTCATCTTCAGAACGACGTTATCCTCTATTCAAGCATTTTATCCTTTGGGCTATCTCTTTGGAAGGGAATTCTTCTTGAGACCACAGAGTATTTCCCTACGAGTTCTGTGGTTTTCTGTGGATGAACAACGGAGTAAAATATGATTCCCGGCAAATTGCCCTTCTGGGTTTGGGGATTTAGACTCTTAGCTTGCCAGTCCTCATGCTTTGAGATAGCATCAATTTATAAGAAAGGGAGGTAGGGGCGGTTCGTGAACCGCCCTTGCTGGATTCGCGCTTTCACGGGAATGACCGAAGAGTAAATCTGCGTACTTTTTGCGGAGCCATCAGGTATATCGTCACGAGTTTTGCGGTTCCTGTCCGGCTTTCCTCGTTCAAATATTTTATGGAACAAAAGGGAAACTCCCAAAAGAAACTTTTCTACGGCTGGGTCATCACGGGCGTAGTTTTTTTGAACCTCGCGATGGCTTACGGGGCTCAGTATTCCTTCGGCGTCTTCTTTCCCTCCTTGATCGAAGAATTCCGGTGGAACCGCCAGAGTCTGGCCGGCGCCTTTTCTCTTTACACCTTCATGTACAGCATCCTGGGGGTGATCCTGGGACGCTGGACGGATCGCTTCGGCCCTCGAATCGTCCTGGTCTTCGGCAGCATCTGCCTGGGTTCGGGAATCGGACTGATCAGTCAGGTTAAGGCTCCTTGGCACCTTTATGTTGTCTATGGACTCCTGGCTTCATGGGGGATGAGCGCAACCTATATCACGGCCAACCCCACCATCGTGAAATGGTTCGTCGAGAAACGAGGTCTCGCTCTGGGGCTGGCTCAATCCGGGTCAGGGATCGGAATCATCCTCATCCCCCCGCTGACCGGTGCGATGATCACCGCTTTCGGGTGGCGCCCGGCTTGCATCATCCTGGGAGGGGCCGTGTTCATTGTGCTCTTTGGGGCGGCCTTCTTATTAGTCGGACACCCCGAGAAGATCGGTCTGCTGCCAGATGGGCGGGAGGGGGATCCGCCGGGCAAACCTTTGGGGTCCTCCCAACCGAAAGGTCCCCATCAAAAAATCTATCAAGAGGTCAGCTGGTCTGCGGCGGAAGCGATTCATACTAAATCATTCTGGGTGTTGACCGCCCTCTTTTTCTGCACTTGGCTTTTCGTCTTTCTCCCCCTGGTCCACCTGGTGATCTTCGCCATGGACATCGGTCTTTCGAAAGAGGCGGCTCTAATGGCCGTAAGCGTTCTCGGGGGGTCTTCCACTCTAGGCCGCCTGGTGATGGGCTTTATCTCCGACCGGATTGGAAGAAAACAAGCCCTGATGGTAAATCTCGGGTTGCAGGTATTTTCCTGGCTCTGGGTTATGGCCACGACCTCAGGCTGGATGCTCATTGTTTTCGCTGCCGCCTTCGGTTTTTCTTACGGGGGCGTCAGCACAGTTTTCCCGGCGATCGTGGGAGACTATTTTGGCCGCCTCAAGGCGGCCTCCATCATCGGGGCCATTTTCACCGTCGCCGGAGCGGCCGCGGCCGTCGGCCCGCTGGTCGGGGGCTATATTTTCGACTTAACTCATAGCTATCAACTGGCTTTCCTGATGGGAGCCCTTACGAACCTGCTATCTTTGATTCTCTTATTCCTTTCCCAGCCGCCGAGTAGAAGGTGAAGAGTAATCGGCGATCATAAATAAAGTAAAATAGGGACCGAGGGAACTCGTCTTCCCCTATTTGATCTCGGATGGGTGAAACGGAAGAAAATGCACCCGATTAATCACCTGATGATGTTTATGATTCGGCTTTTGCCAGAAGGCTTGGTAAAGCCGGTGGCCATGCGCTACATCGCCGGCGAAAGACTCGAAGACGCCATCCGGGTTTTGCGCGATCTCCATTCGAAGAAGATGATGGCCACGGTGGATGTCCTCGGGGAAAATGTTTCGACGAAGGAAGAGTCTCTCCAGGCGGCTAAGGCCGGCGAAGACGTTCTGGAAGCGATCGAAAAAAATCACCTACACTCGAGCCTTTTGGGGTGCAGTGGTATTCTTATTCGATGCGACGATTTCAGGAAAATCCTCAGATCGCCCGCTATGTCCTCCAGGCGATCTTATCCCGAAATTCCTAATATCCAATAATTCTGTCATTTCCTTCTTGCTAGGACAAGCCACAATGATAATATCCGGGAGATCGACGCATCTGTTTATTCAATCCGGAGGTGAGAAAGATGGAACCCTTTGGGGTACAAAAAAGAGTCTGTGGCGAAATTGACGGGATGAAAGAAGAGATTGTCCAGACCCTTCAAGAGCTGGTGCGTATTCCCAGCGTTGTGGGGCATGAGGAAGAAGCCCAGAAGTTCATGGAACAGTTGTACCGGTCTCTGGGTCTTAAGGTAATCTGCCTGGCTCCGGATCTGGAAAAGGTGGAAATCATCGGTAGGGCTGGCGGCCTCGATTCCCGTTTCTCCCAGTACTTTAACATGGCGGCGGCTTGCACGGGCCCCCGCACGAACAACATACACGGGATCGATGAATACGTAGAAATTCCTTCCGTCATCCAGGTCACGCAGGTCCTGGCAATGGCCAGTCTTGAATGGTGCGGAACCAAAGAGTCACCCCTTCCGCATTCCGCCATTGAATCAGTCTAGGTCGAGCGGCCAGATGGGCCGGCGTACCGTGCGGTAGGTGAAGCGTTTGAGGTCCCGGGAGGCCAGGCCCCCGCTGTCGACCAGCATGACCTTCCGGGAGATGGGCTCGAAGGCGGCCCGGAAGTGGTGCCAGGATTTGACCGCCACCGTCGAGCAGGTCCGCGCGTCGATCCCCTGGCTCTGGAAGACCTGGAGGTCGTACACCTGCATGTTGTGGGTCGTGACCAACACCCTGACCCCTCCGCAGCGAACCACGGCGGTGGGCCCCATGGAGAACCGCACTCCTTTGCTCATCGGCCCCTGGGCGATAAAGACCCCATCGGAAACCTTTTCTACGGTCCCCTGAACCATCAATGACGGGCCATACGTTTGGGGATCGATTTTCGCCCCTAATGCGATTTTCACTTCCCGGCCCACTCCGGCGGAGATGCATTTTTGAGCGGCTTCCGGATCTGGCACGCAGCCGAAGGCGGCGTTGTTCAGGTTCGCCTGAATCATGGCCTCCAGCAATCGAACCGAGTCGCCGTATCCTCCCGAGCCGGGGTTGTCCGTGAAATCCGCTAAGATGAGCGGCCTGCCCTCCCTGGTTTCCTTTCCGGCCTCGGCCATGGCCTCTTGCAGGCTATAGAGAGGAACCGTTATTTCGCGGCGGGTTTCCCAGATATCTTTCATTAATTCCTCGGCCACCCCCTGGAACCGGGAGGCATCCCCGTTGGCCGTGATGGTGACCGAAGGACCGGCATCGGGGATATCGGACCAGACAAACCCGGCGCAGACCGAAATCGCCAAGACCCCCGGATTCTTCTCCCGGAGCTGATCCGCATGGGCCAGGATTCTGGACATGGGTCCACCTTGGGTCCGCCCGTAATCCAGGCCTTCCAGAACAGGGCCCTGCCAAGTCAGGGAGCGGGGCCGGATCTCCCCGTTCATGGTGCGCTGGAGCAGATCAGCGGCCTCCATGCCCCTTTCATATTGATCGACGTGGGGGTAGGTCCGGTAGGCAATGACGATATTGGCCAGACGGGCCATGGCATCCGATACGTTGGCGTGGATGTCGAGGCTGATGGCGATGGGAACCTCCGGCCCGAGCTTCTCCCGCAGGCGGCGGAGCAGGTCTCCTTCGGCGTCATCCTGGTCTTCGGTGGCCATGGCGCCATGGAGGGAGAGGAGAACCCCATCCATGGGTCCTTCTTGGCAGGCTTCGAGCACCGCTCCGCTCAGATGGGCCCAATCTTCGGCCGGGGTTTTTCCGCCCGGGGTTGCAGCGGCGGCGATAGGCTGCACTAGCTCCCATCCGTATTTCTTGGCTGCGTCGAGGTGGGCTCCGATTTCCGTGCGGGTACCGGACAGGGCGTTGGCAATCTCCTCTTTCCGGTAATACCGGCGCGCTTTATACAGCGCAAGGGTGGTGGGCAGGAGGCTGAAGGTGTTGGTTTCGTGGCTGATCTCGGCGGAAAGAATGCGATAATTCATTTAGCTTTCTCCTTCTAGGTCAATGTAGGGGCGGTTCGCGAACCGCCCCTACGATCATCTTTCAACTTCGAACTCCGCAGGGCGAGTTTCAAACCCGCTACGAATCCTATACAATATTCCTTGTTGATTTTACAATCCGCAATTTAGTAGAGGTGGCAGGCCACGTACCCCTCTTCATCCCTTCGTTCCGACGGAGCCTTTTCGCTGCATTCCGGCTTGGCATAGACGCAGCGGGGATGGAACGTGCAGCCGGGGGGCGGATCGAGGGGATTCGGAAAGCCGGCTCCCAGATGGAGTTCCGGCACTCCCAGGCCGGGCTCCGGAGTCAGCACCGACTCCAGCAGAGCTTTGGTGTAGGGATGGCGGGGCTTCTTGAAGATCCGGTCCGTCTCCGCTTCCTCCACGATCCGGCCCAGGTACATGACCGCGACCCGCGTGGCCAGGTGCTCCACCACCGCCAGGTTATGACTGATGAGAAGATAGGTGAGCCCCAGATCCCGGCGCAGGGAAATCAGAAGATTCAGGATCTGGGCCTGGACCGATACGTCGAGGGAAGAGGTCGGCTCGTCGCAGATCACCACATCGGGACGCATGATCAAAGCCCGGGCCACGGCCACCCGCTGGCGCTGTCCTCCCGAAAGCTGGCCGGGATAGCTGTGAAGGACCCGCTTCGGCAAGCCCACCAGGTCCAGAATCTCCTCCACCTTGCCGCGCCAGGTGGAAGAATCTCCCACTTTGTGAACCCGCAGGGGAAGGGAAATGATAGAGCCGATGGTCTTGCGGGGATTCAGCGACGAATAAGGGTCCTGGAAAACGGGCTGTATCTTGCGGGCGATGGTCCGGCGCTCCTCTTTTTTCATGGCCTTTCCATCGATCAGGATTTCGCCGCTGCTCGGCGGCAGGAGTCCCAGAAGGATTCGGGCGAGGGTTGTCTTCCCGCACCCCGACTCCCCCACCAGCCCCAGGACATCTCCTTTCTGAATGCGGAGGGAGACCCCGTTGACCGCATGGAGGTCTCTCTTGCCCTTGAAGAGGCCCCGGGTCACCGTAAAGGTCCGGTGGACGTCGATTAATTCAAGGACCGGTTGGAGAAATGATGTCATATGGGGCTTCTGCTTTTTAGTAGGGGCAACCCTGCGTGGTTGCCCATCATGCGGGCGGCCACATAGGGCCGCCCCTACAACATCCTTTTTGGTTCCGGCTTGGCCGGCTTAGGGGCTTTGTTCATTGACCATTGCCCTGAGCCCTCTGCTCTATGCTTTTTTTATCAGTTTTTCCGGCTCCAGTAGGCACCGGTAACCGTGGGTTTCATTGACCATGCGCATCCCCGGATCCTGGGCGGCGCAATCCTGAAAAGCCAGCGAACAGCGGTTCCGGAAGGTGCAGCCCACCAGAGCTCCCACGGGCGTCGGGACCATCCCGGGGATGGACCCCAGGAACTCGCCTCGCTGTGTCTTTCCGGGGATGGGAATACAATCGAGAAGGCCATGGGTATAAGGATGCAGGGGCTGGCTGAATACGTCTTTTATCGTACCCGTTTCCACGATCTGCCCGGCATACATGACCGCCACCCGGTCCGTGACCCGGGCTACGATCCCCAAGTCGTGGGTAATGAGGATCATGGCCATGCGGAACTCGCGCTGAAGGCCCCGCAGGAGATGAAGAATCTGGGCCTGAATGGTGACGTCCAGGGCCGTGGTGGGTTCATCGGCGATGATCAATTCCGGGTCGCACATGAGGGCCATGGCGATCATCACCCGCTGCCGGAGGCCACCGGAGAGCTGGTGGGGGTATTGTCCCAGGCGGCTTTGGGCCGCCGAGATTCCCACCTTTTCCAGAAGGAAGATGGCCCGGTTTCGGGCCTCGGACCGGCCCGCTTGGCGGTGCCGGAACATGACTTCCATGAGCTGGTTGCCGATGGTGTAGGAAGGGTTCAACGAGGTCATGGGCTCCTGGAAGATCATGGACATTCGATCCCCGCGGATGTCGGCCATCTCCCGCTCCTTCAGCTCCATGAGGTCCTTTCCCGAAAAAACCAGGCGGGACGCCTTCCGAATCGCCGATTTGGGAAGGAGGTTCATGACGGCCAGGGCGGTCATGGATTTTCCGCAGCCCGACTCCCCCACCAGCCCGAGGGTTTCCCCTTTCCCGACCGTGAAGTCGATTTCCCGCACCGCGTGCAGGTCTCCCGCCGGAATGGGGATGTCAACGTGGAGATTTTCGACTTCCAGCAAATGGCTCATAAATCAGTTCGGAGCAATCTAGATCGGAGTAAAAAATACCGAAAGTACAAATACCTAAAATGCTGACACTTCAGCTCTTTGAAAAAAGGCAGCTGTTTGCCTTCTGAAAATGCCTGCCAGAAATCCCCCCTGCCCCCCTTTGCAAAGGGGGGAATATTATTTACAGACAAGCTCAAAATATTTTCCCCTCTGCGTTCTCTGCGGCCCCTGCGAGAGATATACCTTTTTTCCGTTGTCCGTAGCGGATTCTCTTTGGCCCTTTCCTCTTTAACTTGGAGCTTGCAACCTGGAGCTTGGAACCTTTTTTATCGATTCTCCGGCGCCGTCACGTCCCGGATCCCATCCCCCACGAGGTTGATGGCTAAAACCAACACGAGCAACGCCACTCCGGGAATGGTGATCAGCCAGGGTTCGAAGAAAAGAAAGTCCTTGCCTTCCGAGACCATCAGCCCCCAGGAAGGCGTGGGCGGCTGGACCCCCAGACCCAGGAAAGACAGGGCCGCTTCCAGCAGGATGGCGTTGGCCATCTCCAGCGTGGCCACCACCACCAGGCTATTCAAGACATTGGGCAGGATCTCTGAAAGCAGGATCCGAGCGGTGGAGCAGCCCACGGCCTCGGCCGCCGGGATATAATCCTGATTGCGGATCTGCTGGGTGGCGCTGCGCATGACCACGGCGTACCGGTTCCACAGCAGGAGCCCGAGAACGAGGATCACTACTTGAAGCGATCCCCCTACCAGGCCTACCACGGCAACCGCCACCAGGACAAAGGGCAAACTGAGGCGGAGGGTGATGATAAAAGTGATCACCATATCCACCCGCCCCCCGAAATAACCCGCCACGACTCCCAGGGCTGTTCCGATCACGCCGGAGATCAAGGCCACGCAGAAGCCGATGAGCAGCGAGATCCGGGCGCCATATAGAAGCCGGCTCAGATAATCGCGGCCCACATGGTCCGTCCCCAGAGGATGTTCCGGTTTGCTGTCCGGGGACCAGAAGGGCTTGGAAATTCGCTTGACCAGGCTTTGCTGGTAGGGATCGTGGGGGGAGAGCAACGGAGCCAACAGGGCCAGAAGGATGATGATTCCCAGGATGGCCCCGCCGATCATCAGCCCTTTGTGGCCAAAGATGCGGCGGCGCAATAGCTGCCCGGGAGATGGACCGAGGATTTCTTCGGCTGCGGGAATCTGGCGGAATTCCATCTCAGGTCACCCGGATCCGCGGGTCGAGCCACCCGTTGAGGAGGTCGGCCGCCAGGGTGAGAACGATGTAGATGACGGCAAAGACCAGGATCACCGCCTGCACCGTGGGGAAATCGGAGCGTTTGATGGACTCCCAGGCCAGATATCCCATTCCCTGGATGGCGAAGACCGTCTCGATGACGATCGAGCCGCCCAGCATGAAGCCGAACTGCACGGCGGACACGCTGACCACGGGGATGATGGCGTTGCGCAGCGCATGTTTGAAAAGAATCGACCCGGACAACAGCCCCTTGGCCCGGGCGGTGCGGATGTAATCGGAGGCCAGAACCTCCATCATTCCCGCCCGGGTCAGGCGCATGATGGCCGGCATGGCGTAGTAGCCCAGGACAATGGTGGGCATGACGAAATATTCCCAGCCTTCCGTTCCCGAAGGAGGAAGCAGAGGAAGCCAGACGCTCAGCAAAACCATGAGCATCAGCCCGAGCCAGAAGCTGGGCATGGCCTGCCCCATGACCGAGAGGAAAAGGGCCGTTCGGTCGATCCAGGTGTTGGGCCGTATGGCGGCGATTACACCGAGTGGGAGGGAGAAGACCAGGGCAAAGACGATGGCGGAAAAACCGAGGATCAAAGTCGCGGGCAGGCGGGCGGCCATGATCTGGCTGACCGGCACCCGGAAATAATAGCTCATCCCGAAATCTCCCCGGAGCGCTTTCCCGATCCAGGTGAGGTACTGGGTGTAAATCGGCTGGTCAAACCCGTAGGTCTTGCGGATGAAGAGAATGTCGGCGTCCGTGGCCGCCTCTCCTCCGATGGCCGTAGCCGGGTCGCCAGAGAGGTAGAGCAACCCGAAGCTGAGGGCGGATACGACCAGCGCTACCGCTACCGCTAGAGCAAGTCTCTTCAGGGTATAGATGAGCATTCCGGTTCCCCGTCGGTCCCTTTCCCTGGAAAAGGCCCGGTCCCTTCAGGGGGCCGGGCCTTCACCCGCATTCCGTCTCTCTATTTCCAGGAAGCGTTGAAGAAACGGGGAATCTCATCCGGCTGGGCGGTGAAATTGAGATCCTTCGTGTAGGCGTAGTTCATGTTCGAGGACCACAGGGGAATGCAGTAGGCCTGCTCGGCAATTCGCTGCAGGGCCATTTGGTAGTTTTTCTTGCGCACTTCCAGGTCGACGGAAGTGTCGGCGATCTCCAGCCATTTGATCACTTCCGGGTCGCGGGCGTTGTCGTCCGTCGTGCCTCCGAAGAAGTTCCCGGTGAAGGCGGAGGCGTCATGGATGGAGAAAGAGCCCCAGTTGTTCATGGCCATGTCCACTTCGCCAACCCGGATCTTTTCCCGTACGGCGGCGTAGGTCATGTATTGGATCTTGGCCTTGATCCCCACGGCATTCAGGTAACCCATGATGGCTTCCATCTCAGGCCGTTCCCGCCAGCCGTAAAAATCCATCTCAAAGCCGTTGGGGTACCCCGCTTCCGCCAGGAGCTTTTTGGCCTTGGCCGGGTCATACTCGTACCGGACCACGTCGCTGGTGCAGCCGAGCTGGCTGGGATAGCAGGCCGAGTGGATGAGCTGGGATGCTCCTCTGACCAGGGTTTTCTGGATGGTGGCTTTGTCGACCGCGTGGCCGACGGCCTGCCGGACCTTTAATTTATTGAGCGGGGAGTTCCGCCCCTTTTTATTGACCGCGTCAAACTGCAGGAAAAAGACCCTCATGGTATCGGAATTTTCCACGGTTATCTTGGGCATCTTGGCCATCTTTTCCGCCTGGTCCTGCGGCACCCGCCAGATCCAATCCGCCCTTCCGGACATGAGCTCTGCGATCTGGGTGTTCACCTCGCTGATGAAACGGATATGGAGCTTCCCGATGCTCGGCTTGCCCTTGGGGCTGTCGGCAAAGTAATTCTCGTTCTTGGCCATCGTTATGCTCTTCCCCGGGACCACCTCCACGCCCTTGTAGGGTCCTGTACCCACCGGTTTGATGGCCATCCCGTCGGGACCCACCTTGGCATAGTACTTGTGGGGATAGATGGCCATGACCGCGGCGATGTACTCGGGGGCGGCCGGGAAATTCTTCTTGGTCTTTAGGCGGACCTTGTATTTTCCCAGCTTCTCGCACGTTTCGATCCAGTTCACGTTGTTCTGGGTTTTGACTCCGTTCTTCGGGTCGGACACCCAGTTCAGCGTGTAAACCACGTCATCGGCATCGAACTCGTCCCCGTTGTGAAACTTTACCCCCGGCCGCAGGTCGAACTCCATGGTCTTCCCGTCGATAAATTTCCAGGAGGTGGCCAGATTCGGCTTGTATTCCCCCGTCTTGAGGTCGCGGTAGAGCAGGCTGTCCCACAGAAGATGGCATAGAACCACGCCCCAACGGTCGGTGTTGAAGTAGTTGTCCACCGAGGAAAGCTCTACACTGTGGAGGATGTTCAGCGTGTCGTTGGCCTTGCCAGCCTGCACCGAAGGGACCGTGAGAATGAGGGCAAAAAAGGTGACCAGCCAAAACAAAGCAAATCTCTTACCCATCTTTCTACCTCCTCGTTTTGATAAACATATTGTCAAAAGTTATCTCCCCTCTCCCCTTGGAGACTATGTCGTAATTGGGGAAAAAAGCCGTCATTCCGGCGAAAGCCGGAATCCATTTGCAGCTTTATTGAATAATTCCATCTTCCTGGATTCCCGCTGGAGTTTACCCCGTACTCCGATACGGGGCGGGAATGACATTGTGGAGATTATG
>Ga0315290_10003342_pt1 | contig 11449 bp, 9 predicted proteins | sample YL17G12_0_MG_FD_203627 | JGI IMG/M metagenome (GOLD analysis project Ga0315290, IMG submission 203627) | Sediment microbial communities from Yellowstone Lake, YNP, Wyoming, USA - YL17G12_0 | ecosystem: Environmental > Aquatic > Freshwater > Lake > Sediment | place: USA: Wyoming | collected...
CTCGTTCCCCGCTCCGTTCCCCGCTCGGTTCCTCCCACCCCTGCCCCCACCATCTTACAGTCCGCCCATCACATCATTTCCTGGCTCTTCCGCACGATGCGGGCCACCCGCTTTCGGAAGCCCGCCCGGTCTTCCCGCCACTCCTTGGCGGCATCGATGTTGGCGGGCGATTCGTCGTTGGGCGAGGAGAGCATGGAGATGATGGAGATCATGATGGTCTCGACCTGAAAAAAAAGGGGGGGTCCCGAAGAGTGGGAAATGCAACACAGTAAGGCACACCGGACAAGGGGCGGTTTCAGGAGAGGGGGCGCCAGAGAGATGCACGCGGCGCTCCTCTCTCTATAACTCTCTAACGCACCCACCCACCCTTTTGCACACGTCTCTCCCCCTCTTTTTGCTCTCACCGTGTGGACGGGCGACCACCGCTCGGCCGCGGTCTCGTAGCCCATCGGGTCGTCGCCCGCCGAGTGGAGGATGGATATGCAGACCCGGCCGTCGTCGTAGACGTTGGGGTGCCACATGTCCGAGGTGAAGCGGCAGGTGGGCGGGGATTGGGGGTAGTCGGGCGGGAAGGTGAGGAGGGCGTTGAAGAAGCCGCCCTCGCTGGGAAGGGAAGGGTGGGGATGGAGGGGCTCGAAGGGTTAAGCGAGCGAGCGAATGGAGAGGGAGAGCAATGGGGTGCGCCTCGCTCGCGCGTTCATCACACGCCACCCACGCCAGCGTATCGGATACAGACCGCACTCCCGTATCCGGGGTGTGGGCTCGGCCCTGGCCGTGCCGGCGCCGAGGGCGACGCATGACAAAATGCGCGGCGCCGCGCGTTTTTCTCTTCTCAGTCCCTCCCTCCTTCGAACTCACTAGTACGTGTCGGGCGGGCCCATGATGGTGACCGCCCACTCAAACAGGGAGTCGTTGACAAGGCCGGCAGAGAAGCCTTCGACCGGCTTCTTGGTCAGCTCTGGACGGAGGGAGGAGGGATGAGCGGCGAGGGCGGTGAGAGAGCGACAAGGATGGACAGCGGGGTGCGTTGCCTCGCGAGAGATCCAGGGCGCCTCGTATGCCCGCCTGCCCTTCACACCCACCTTTCAGCTGCTTGCGCAGAAGCAGGGATGCCTGGTCCGTCATTGATGTGGAAAAGAAAGAGCCTGTGCTAAAACCCCCAGAGAAGAAAAAAACCGTGCCTCGTCGATCGACACGGTCGACGTGCGTCTTCTTAAGCGGAAGATGGGCGTGTGTGTCGCCCGGGAGAGCTTGGCCAGGGGGGGAATTGATCGGCGGACTACTCGTGTGCAGTTGGGCCGGGCCGTCTAGACGGAGGGCGGCCGGGACGTGCTGCGTGCGTGAGACAAAAGTGAGGGAATGACAACAGAGCCCACTTTTCTTTTTCGTCGTCTCCTCTCATCAAACCCCAACAGCACGCCCTCCGCCCCGTCTCCCGCCCTTGCGCCCACACCCTCTCTCTCTCTCTCTCACACTCTCACTCCCCCACCGTCATCCCCAGCCCAAACTTGTAATCCTTCTTGACGTGGTCGACCTCGGCAGACAGCACAAAGTTGACGCCCACGTTGACGCGCTCCTCTAAGAAAGCCGCGACCCGCCCGTCCGTGTCCACCCGCCCGCGCAGGCGGCACTGGCGCAGCAGATAATCGTACCCAAACGACGCGGACGCCTCCCGGGCGTGCCAGTTCCACAGGAAGTCGGTGGCGAGGGACACTTTCTCGGAGACGCGGTGGAGGTAGCCCAGGGAGACGAGGCCCGTCGTCGCGAGCTGGGCCGTCGCGACGTGGACGGGCCCCGCGTGCCGGGCGGCAAAGCCCGTGCCGGACTTGCCCTGGGCTCGCAGCCAAAAGGCCTCTCCGCCCAGGGTCAGGGAGGGGGTGACGGACTGGAAGTAGTTGAGGCCTGTGAGCGGAGGAAGGGTGAGCAAAAACAGAGGGTTGAAAGGAAAACGATGCGGATACCTTTTTCTCATCCCCCGTCTCTCTCGCTCACCCTCTTTTATTTTTCCTCTTACCGTAGAACTGGTTGTTCCCGAGCTTGACCTGCCCATTCCAGTCGGCCCCCTTCAGGTCGACGTCCAGCATACCCTGGGACATGCCCGGCTCCGGACTCATCTGGGTCTGGAGCTTGAGGGAGACGCCCTCGCTCACGTCCACCTTGACCCGCCCCGTCATGCGGCCGTCCGTGAGGATGCGGCCGACCGCCATGTCGCCCCGGGCGGACACCAGGTTGGCCCCGAACTCGTAGGTGCCGTGCGCCATTTTCAGGGGCGGTGCGCCCGGCTGTTGTGGGACCTCGGCATTGCCCATGAAGAAAGAATGGCAGACCGCAAAGTTCTGGTTGAAGGGCTTGGTGAAGTCGAAGCGGAGGCCTTCAAAGAGGTCGGGCTTGAGGGACACTACAAGGGGAAGGGGGAAGGGGATGGGGATGGCGAGAGAGGCGTAAGTGCGGGCGGCGGGGCGGGGCCGCGCCTGGAGAAGGAGAAGGGCAGGTTGGCTGCACCGCCGATCTCCGGCTGCTGTGCGCCTCTTTCTGCGCTCTCTGTTTGCTCTCCGTCTCCTTCAAAACTCACTCATGACCTCCCGCTGCAGTTCCTCATACCGGACCGGCTGGGGCAGGGCCGGGGCGGACCCCGTGACGACGGGCGCCTGTGTGTGAGCGAGAAAGGGTGGAGAGAGAGAGAAGAGAGAGCGGTGAGGAAAAAAAGCGCAGACCGACGGCGCCCGGCGAAAACAGCGGGGCGATGCTTTCCTCTCTCTCCCTCTCTCCCCACCCCTCCCTTCTCTTTACCTTGGTACTGTACAGGGCGGCCTGCGCTGCGGGCGGCAGCATACCCGTCCCCTGCTGGGCCGTCGGCGCCGCGGTCGCCGCCTCTGCGCAGTGCGCCGTCGACGAGACGGCCGCACCCATTTAGTGTTTTTGTTGTTTTTCTAGGTTGCCGCAAACGCGCACTCGGGCGCCGCGTCAGGCGGGGTGCGATGGGGGCGGGGGGTGGCCTCCAGGCACGTGTGAGGGCGGGGCCCTCGTAGGAAGTGGGGAGGTGTGTGTGTGTGCGAGCGTGAGAGAGACAGTCTCCTCTCTCAAAACGTGGGTCTGCTTCCGCCTTTCTCTCTCTCCAGGCAGCAGCAAGGGTGAAAAAAAATGACGAGCGATCGATGAACAGGGTTTACAGAGGGAACTAACAAATGGAAACAAGAATGAATCACGCACTCACGCTCTCCCACGGTCGCGGCGGGCAGCGCGCCCCAATGCCAGGCAGCCGCCCCCGGCGGAGCGGGGAGGTGTGCGGGAAAGAGGAGGTGGTGCTGCTCTGCCCCTGCCCCTCCGCCGCCGCCACCAGGGAAGCCACGAACTTGGCCGCCGCGGGCGAGGGCGGGCGGGGCGCGGACCGCCCCGGCTCGACCAGCCAGAGCGTGCGGGTCAGGCGGCGCCCGCCGGACAGGGGGATGACTGAGACCAAGCCGAGGGCGACCTCCTTGTCCACCGCGGCCGCGCTCACAAAGGCTGCGCCCAGGCCCGCCGCGACCGCGCCCTTGATGGCCTCCACGCTGCTAAACTCCATTTCCACGCGCAGGCGGGCGGGCAGGATGCCGGCCTCCCGCAGGAGCGCGTCCTGGGCGGCCCGGGTGGAGGAGCCTGGGTGGAGGCAGACAAAGGGCGTCGTGTAAAGCGCCTCGGCCTCCACGCCGCCGCCGCCGGGCTCGCCGTCCTCGCCGCCCGCGCCCAGGGGGTGACCCGTAGGCACGATCAGGACGACCTCATCCGTCGCAAAGGGGCGTGCGGAGACGGAGCCCGAGGATACGAGGTCGGAGGGGACGCCCCCGCCGACGAGCGCGACATCCAGCTCCCCGCCCGCGACGGCCGCGCAGATGGGGCGGGACCCGTCGACGTCCAGGCGCACGGACACCCGGGGGTGGCAGGCCCGGAAGGAGGCTAGCAGGCGGGGCAGGAGGTAGGTGCCGACGGTCTGGGAGGCGCCCAGGCGGAGGGCGCCACTGCCGGCAGAGGCCAGGTCGGCCAGCGCGCGCGAGGCCTCCCGCGCGGCAGCCAGGGCGCGCTCGGCGTGGGGCAGCAGGGCCGCGCCCGCGTCGGTCAAGTAGGCGTGCCCGCCGCGCCTGCGCGGTGTGACGAGCGGGCCGCCGCCCAAGGAAGTCTCCAGTGCAGCGAGCGCTTTGTGGACGGCTGGCTGGGAGACACCCAGCGCCGCGCCCGCGGCGACGCCGCTGCCCATCCGGGCCACGGCCTGGAAGGCGGCCAGCTGGGCCAGGGTGAAGGGCTGGGGTTCCGTCAGGGCCCGGAAGGGGCCGGTAGAGGAAGCGGAGGACGGGGAGAGAGGGGAGGTGGGCGTGGTGGGCGTCGAAAAGGAGGCCCCGCCGCCCACGCTCTCGACCTCGACCCGCACCGCGCCGCTGCCGCCGCTGCCGCCGCGCCCCGCCCGCGTGTCCCGCCCCGACCCGAGCTCGCCCAGGGAGGGCGCCCGGCCGCCAAGGTGCGGGTAGTGCGAGCCCGCGCCCGCGGCCGCGGCGGCGGCAGCCGCGGCGGACGCGGCGGCGGTCGTGTCGCACGCACTACTGGGCACGCTCCGGCCGCCCCCACTGTTGTTCCCACCCCCGCACTCGTGCGCGCAAAACTCGCGGGCCGCCCGGGGCAGGTGACGCCCCGGGTCGGTCACCAGCCACAGCGTGCGCGTCAATTCCGCACCCTCCACCCGCAGCGCGACCAGCGTGCCCAGAGCCACCTCCTTGGCCACTGCCGACGCGCTCACGAAGGCGGCGCCCAGGCCCGCCTCGACCGCGGCCTTGATCGCTTCCACCGAATTGACCTCCATCACCACGCCCAGCCCCCGCCAGTCCAGGCCCGCCTCGGCCAGGCGGGCCCGCACGCCCTGCACGGTGGACGATTTGTGCAGGGAGACAAAGGACAGGGACGGCAGGGCGTCGACGGGGATGGAGCCGGCGGCGCCCGCGGCCGAAAGCGCGGGGGGGGGGGGCGGCACGACCACGACCACCTCGTCCTGGGCAAAGGGCCGCACGGACAGCAAGTGCTCCAGCTCGGCTGGCACTGCCCCGCCCACCACCGCCGCGTCGGCCTCCCCCCGCGCGACCGCCGCACAGCACCGCCGCGTGTTTTCGACCTGAAGCGACACGCCCACACCCGGGTGGCGGGCCTTGAACGACGCGATCAGGCGGGGCAGCGTGTACACGCCCGTCGTCTGGGATGCCGCCAGGAAGACGGACCCGGTCCGCAGGGCGCCCGCATCCCGGGCCGCGGCCGCCGCGTCGGCGGCCAGGGAGAGAATGCGCTCGGCGTACCGGTCCAGGAGCGCGCCCGCCGGGGGGAGGTGGACGGAGGCGGAGGAGGGGAGGCGGCGGGTTGAGGGGGAGGGGGAGGAGTGGTGATCAGAAAATGCTTCCGCGCCCACGCCACCCTCACCCGCCTCCCCATCTGCGGCCTCCATGAGGAGCACAAAACCAAGCTCGCGCTCCAATTTGGCGATGCCCGCAGCGACGGCGGCGGGCGTCTTGGCGGTCGCCGACGCTGCAGCGTCCACGGAGCCCTCCGCCGCGACAGCTCTAAAAAGAGCGAGCTGGGCGAGCGAGAACGGGAACGAGCCGGACGGTGAAGGGAGCGCCGCTTCCTCCTCCATCGTGACGACCGGCAAGCCGTCCAGCTCAGCCGCGTCAGCGGGCGGGGACATGGGCGCCGACGAGAGGCGGAGGCGGTGGCTTGAGGAAGGAGGGGAGGTCGAGGTTGGAGCAGGCGGGCCCTCGACAGCGACGGCCGCCGCGGCGGCGGCAGCCTTGGCGGCGGCTGCGACGACCACGGCCAGTGACGGCGTAGGAGCCGGTGACGTGGATCGCCGCCCCGGGGTGGTGGGCCGGCGACCCCAGAGCGGGCGTGGGGTGGCGGCGACGGGGCGGCCCCGTCGGGGGGTCGGTGCGTGCGCCGGTGGCGGCGGGCGCGCCCGCATTGCAGTCACGCCCCTCATTTTCGGGGCCACCATCGCCTGGGTCGAGCAGCCCGCGTGCGTGCTTGATAAGAGGCGTGCCTGAGTCGGCATGCCGGCAGGGAGGGAGTGGCTGGGGGGTCGTGGCAAGGACACCCGGGCGGTCGCGATTGCGTTGGAGTGTTGGTGTTAGAGGCGCGTGCGAGCCGCCTCTCCGAATGTGCGGCAAAAGAGGGGGATGGGCGCAGAGGACAGGTGCGTCCGTCCAGGTGAAGCAAGGCCAGGTGACAGAGAAGTCTTGGGGGTAGAAGAAAAGGTGCACGCTCACAGTTGGGCAGCGCCGCGCGTGCCGGGCGTGCAGAGGGGACGCGCCGCTGGCCAACCGAGCACCTCTCTGCTCCGCGTGCTCCCCGCGTGCACACACACTCACGCCGCCTCACAGCACACAAGTGACCGGCGGCGTACGTGTGCGTGACGGGACCCAGCAGAGGTTCTGTCCGCGAGTTAGAGTGTGGGGGTCGGCACAGTCCAGGGCGGTGCGAGCCAGGGGGTAGTGGCCGGGGAGAGGGGAAATGGGAAGGGAAAGTGGACCCCTAAGAGCGGAGGGATACATAGGGGGCAAAGAGAAACAACCCATCGGACCCATCGGCTGCCTTCTCACTCGCGCTCGCCGCGTGCATACGCTCTCCTCAGCCCGCGCTCCGCATTCAACTGCACGCATCGACAACTCAGCGTCCCCCCTCTCTCTTCCCCCTCCCCCTGCCGGACCGTGCGCTATCTGTGCTCGCATTGCCCCGTGCACTCTCTCGCACCGACAGCGCCGGCGTCCGCTCTCCCCGCTCTCTTCCTCGCCATGTCCGCCGTCGCCGGTGGCTCCGGCTCGCCAGGTACGGGACCGGGGATGCACTCACTTGATGATGCACGCCAAGTGCGAGTTAGGGGCCCTTTTGCTCCCGCGGTCTGCCCGCACCTGCCCGCGCCGATTCAAACGCTCTCACCGCCCTTTTCTCCTCTCCTCCTCTTTCCTCCTCCTCACCAGCCGCCAAGCGCGCTCGCCCCGGCCCAGTCAAAGCCGAGCCCATGGAGACTGGTGCGTTTGATGGGATGCCGCGCACGAGGCTATATGAGGCGACTGCCCGGCGCCCCGGCCCGGCGCCAAAGCCAAAACGTTGCCAGCCGACGGGCGCGCTCTATTCTGCAGCATGCGCTCGCATGCTCCACCGCGCCCGCCTGCACGCTGGTGCCCCGCGCTTGCACTCGCTGTACGTGCTCCGGATGTTGCACTGCACGCGCACGCCATTAAAATCGCCGTATAATCAGCGACATTCTCACCACGTCAACCTTCCTTCTCCCTTTCACTATCACCCTCAAACAGACACGACCACCACCGCCCCCGCCCCTAAGACTGCCGCCCCGCCGGGCGCCCGCACCCACGACCTCATGCCGGCCTATTACCGCCAGTTCTTCCCGTACGAGGAGTTTATGGCCTGGCTGGCGTACGGCAATGGTGAGGAGAAGCATGGGAGAGAGTTTCGGTGCGTGGCCCCCTCCTACCTTTTTTGTCCCATCATTCATCCCACCCCTCTCTCCCTCTCGTCCCCCAGACTCCAAGCACCCGCGCGCCGACCCGTCCTTCCTGCAGCGACGCGAGCTGTGCTTCACGCTGGACGGCGATATCTTCGTGCGGTACCTTTCTTTCAAGGTGCGCATGAAATAATGGTCAGGCGTTCTCTTTCTCTCGGCATGCATTTCAACCTGCTCTCTCATCCATCTCTCTCAAATCAAATTTCCCTCTCTCTCAATTCATAAAGGACGCCGCCTCTCTCCGCCGCGCCATCCTGGCCCGCATCCCCGCCAAGATCGACATTGGACCCGTCTACACGGTGGACCCGGCCCGCCGGGCGGCGTACGCGAGCGGGAGCACGAGCGCGGCCGCGTCCACTGCCCCCGGCGCGACACCCTCTGGCTTTGCGCCCGTCGAGCGGGAGCTGGTCTTTGATGTGGATTTGACAGATTACGACGACGTTCGCACGTGCGGAAGCGGCGGACACATCTGCGCCCGCTGCTGGCCGCTTATGGCGGCCGCTGTGGCTGTGGTGGACGCCGCCCTGGAAGAAGACTTTGGTTTCTCCCACCGCCTGTGGGTGTTTTCCGGCCGCCGGGGCGTCCACTGCTGGGTCTCCGACGCCCGCGCGCGTGGCCTGACCGACGAGGCCCGGTCCTCCGTCGCTGCCTACCTCTCCATCTACAAGGGCGTGGAGGAGGGCGTCGCCCGCCTGGCCATTCCCCCTACCGAACGGTCAACCACGCCGCTCCACCCGTCTGTCGAGCGCGCGGCTGGCCTCCTCAACGACCTCTGGCTTTCCTCCATCCTGCCCGCCCAGCGCTGGCTGGACGGGCCGGGCACGTGGAGCACCATCCTCTCGCACGTGCCCGATGAGGGCATCAAAGGCCGCCTGGTCGCCCGGTGGACCAAGGAAGGCGCCATCGTGGAGGACAACGACGGCAGCGTCAGCGTGCGCCGGTGGGGAGAGCTGGAGGCGGAGCTCGCCAAGGAAGCCCGGCCGTCCCCGGCCGACGCCCGCAATCCTGTCGCCCGCGAGCGCAAGGCCGCCCTGGGCCGGGCCTGCCTGCGGGCGGTCCTGGCGTGCGCCTACCCTCGCCTGGACGTGGACGTCTCCAAAAAACGCAACCATTTACTGAAAGCCCCGTTCTGCGTGCACCCCAAGACGGGCAAGGTGTGCGTGCCCTTTGCGGCGGAGGAAGCGGCCGGCTTTGACCCGGACGGCGTGCCGACGGTTTCGGACCTGGTGGCGGCGAGCAAGAGGAAGGGTGGAAAGGGCGGGATGGCCTCGACCACCTGGGCCGGGTCGGCCATGGAGCCCGCGGTCCGGTTCTTCGCGGACAAGTTCTTGGGCCCGCTGAGCCTGGATTCCAAGGCCGCCCTGGCGGTGAAGGCCAAGGAGGCGGCGGCCGCGCCGTCGATGGCGTGGTGATGAGGGCCTGGGGCGTGTGGGAGAGAGAGAGCGTCGGGTGTGGAGTGGATGGAGCAGGGTGAAAAAAATGCCACACTCTGATTTTTTCCTCGTCGCTCTCTTTCGCGGGGTTCCGGCCCCTAGTGGCGGGGCCGACTCGCACCTTCAGGCAGTCCTCCAACTGCAATCCCCTCCCGTGCATGGTGGCCCCCATTTCCTGACCCGCCTTCTGCCTGGAACACGCAAGTCAACTCGCTCTCAAATGCCGCTTGTCTCGCAGCGTCCCTCCCCGCTCCGCGTCTCCCCGACCAACGTCCTCATCGTCCCGCCCTTTGAGTGTGCCTGGTTGAATGACCCTTCTCTACAGCTAGCCAACGGGGCGGGCTGTGTGAGCTTCGAAGTCCGAGGTATGATGATAAGGAAAAGAGACACAGCATGCCCGGTCGCTTGCTCTCTCAACCTCCGCTCCCCCTTGACCCCTGACTCCCTTTCCGATCACCTCCGCCCCCTAGCCACAAATGACGTCACTCTCCTCTTCAAGGCAAAACCCGGGTCCCGCCGGTGGCAGCACCATGAGCGACCTGATGAGGACGAGGTAGGCGGACGGCCGCCTCCACCGCCGCCCGGCCCACCAACCTCAACCTCTCCGCCTCCTGCCTCTTCATCCGCCGCGCCACCGGAGGCTGACTACACCGTCATCCTGGGCTCGCACCGCAATTCCTGCCTGAAGGTGGAGCGCAATGGGATGCCCATGGCCAGGGTGAGTAGAAATATTTTTATTTTGTGGCGGGAAGAGGTCCCTTTCTATTTTCCCCTTCCATCTCTAAAAAAAAAAACAATACTCATCCTTTTCTCTCCATCAGTTTGACGGCGTCCCTGGCGCCTGCCTCGTGCCGGACCGGTTCCTGCGCCTCTGGGTTGATGTCAATGGCGGGGCTATCACCGTGGGCGCGGGTTCGCCCGGCTGCGGGCCCTGCACGCGGTGGGTCGACCCGGCCGCACCGCCAGCAGCAGCAGGTGGAAAAGCGGCCGCCGCGGGACCCACCACCACTCCCGGCACCGCGGACGCCGCCACCCGGCCCCGGTCCCTCCGCCACATCGGCCTGTCCGCCTGGGATGCGGCTGTTGCGTACCGGGCTATCGCGGTCGGACCGGCGGTAGACTTTTCGGTGCCCCGGGCGGGAGGTGGGGCGGGCGCTTTGGCCTCGGCGTCCTCCCTCGCCTTCCCACCACCTTTCGGCCCGCCGCCGCTGACCGCCCTGGCCGCGGCGGCCGCTGCCTCGGGCCCGGGATGCGCCCTCCTCTACGCCGCTCCCGCCCTGGCCGAAGTGTGCAGGCTGGCGCCCGCGCTGGACGCGTTGCGGCCGGGCCTCCTTGCCGCCCTGGCCGGCGCAGGCCCGCCCGCGCTCCTCGCCTCGCCCTCGTCCCTCGCGGCCCTGCCCGCCAACGTGATGGCCGACCTGCTCGCCCATCCGGCCCTGGTCGCAGGTGACGAGATGGAGGTGTACGCGGCGGTCCTGGCCTGGGCGGGCGTGCCCCCCGCCGCGGGCGGGTTAGGCGGGTTATTGAGTGCGGGTGAGGAAGAGGGCGGGGCGCGGCCATCACCCTCCCCTCCTTCTCCTTCCTCTCGCACCGCGGCCGCCAACGCCGCCGCCGCCGCGCCAGCCCGGCCCATGGCCGACCTGGACGCACTGCTCCCGCTAGTCCGCTTTCCCCTCATGCCGCCGGCCGTGCTGCGGGCCATCCTCGCCTCTCCGCTCGCCCGCCCTGGCTTGCCGGCCACCCTTGGCCCGCTGGTGCTGGAAGCGCTGGCAGCCCACGGCGACGCCGGCCTGGCCTGCACCGCCCCTGGCCCAGGCACCTGCTCCGGCGGCTCCCCATCGGCCTCTACCTGGGCGGTGCCGCCCAGCGGGGTTGCCAGCCCCGCCACCCCGCTCTCGCCGCCGGCCGCCGCCCCACTCATGCTGGCGGGCCCGCGCGGCGTCGCGGCCGCCACCGCGGCCGCCGCCCTGTCCGCCGCCCGCCACGCCGTCCGCCTGCCGCCGGGCAGCATCGAGCTCCTGCACATGCGGGACGGCGACGCCAACGGGCTCATTCACTGGCTGGGCACGCGCGGCGGGGCCGCCCCCTGGGTAAACCCGGTCCTCTCGGGCGCCCTGTCCATCGCCGCCTCCTCCCCGCCCTGCCGGACGACCGATCCCCGGGCCCTGGCGGCCGGCGCGCCCATCGCCTGCAATGCGGCCGGCCCGGACAGGGCCGGCGGGGCCGGGCGGGGCGGGGCCGCCTGGTGGGTGGTGGACCTAGGCGGGGACGCCCGGCTGACCCTGTCTGGCTACACCCTCCGCGCGGACGCGTCGGGCGCCTACCCCCGGTCCTGGACCCTCCAGGCGACGGCTGGGCCGCCTGCCTGTCCCTCGTCCGCCTGGCATGACCTGGCCAGCCACGCGGACGATGCTGCCTTGCACCTGCCCGGCCAGTACGCGTCCTGGCCGGTGGCCGGCCCGCGCGGTGCTGCGCCCTGGCGCGC
>Ga0315290_10003343_pt1 | contig 11446 bp, 18 predicted proteins | sample YL17G12_0_MG_FD_203627 | JGI IMG/M metagenome (GOLD analysis project Ga0315290, IMG submission 203627) | Sediment microbial communities from Yellowstone Lake, YNP, Wyoming, USA - YL17G12_0 | ecosystem: Environmental > Aquatic > Freshwater > Lake > Sediment | place: USA: Wyoming | collected...
AAGAAGATTTCTTCATTAACAGGCTGGCTAGAGGGATTGGGAGGATTGCAGCTGCATTTTATCCTAAGCCAGTTATTGTCAGGACCAGTGATTTTAAGAGCAATGAATATGCTAATCTTATAGGCGGACAACTGTTTGAGCCAAAAGAAGATAATCCTATGATTGGCTGGAGAGGAGCTTCAAGATATTACAGCGAGGAATACAGGAAAGCATTTGCTCTTGAATGCAAGGCACTTCTTAAGGTAAGGAATGAGTTTGGCTTGACCAATGTAAAAGTTATGATACCTTTCTGCAGGACCGTTGATGAGGCAAAAAAAGTAATACAGGTAATGAATGATAATGGGTTGGTGCAAAAAGATAATGGCTTGGAAGTTTATGCAATGTGTGAGATTCCCAGCAATGTAATTCTTGCAGAAGAATTCCTTGATATTTTTGACGGCTTCTCAATAGGAAGCAATGACTTGACGCAGTTGACTCTTGGGTTGGACAGGGATTCTGAGCTTGTCAGGGATATTTATGACGAGAGGAACGAGGCTGTCAAGAGGCTGTTAAAGCAAGTGATTGAGGTTGCTAACAAGAAAGGAAAATACATTGGTATCTGTGGTCAGAGCGTTAGCGACTTTGTTGAGATGGCAGAGTTTGTTGTGCAGGCAGGCATTCACAGCATGAGCCTTAATTCTGATTCTGTAATCAAAACAACAATTGCAGTTGATGAGCTAGAGAAAAAGCTTGGAATAAAGTAATTCTTTTTTTCATAAATTATATAAACAATTGCTTTAACTGACAAGCTATGCCTATAAAGATTAATTATAAGAAATGCTGCTGGAAAGACGGCAAATGCACAATATGCAAGTGTGGAGGAAAGACTTGCAATGGATGCGTAGAAGCATGCCCAACAGAAGCATTAACCAGAGGAAAACTAGTTAAGTTTGACAAGGAAAAATGCATTGACTGCGGAGCATGCATAGCAGCTTGCAGCCATGAAGCTATTTCTTTTGTTTGAAAATAAAAAAGTTAAGAAAAGGAAAAAAATTTAAAATTATTTATTCTTAGCAGCTTCCTTCTGTCCAGTAAGCTACTGTCTTATCTGCGCAAGCAGTGCACTTGTTGCCGTAAGTTGCTTTGCAGGGCGGGTTTGCGCATGCTAAGCTCACATCACGCCAGCCGCAAACAGGCATGTATTCTTTGGTGCAAGCCTGAGTTCTTGGCTCTGTGCAATCATTAGCCTTAAGCTTTCCAGTTGTGGCTGCGCAGTCTTCAGGGCATGTTCCTGCAGTGCATGGAGCAAGGCATGGCGGCGTGCTGTAATAGCACGCAGGGCACGCATCAGCTTCTCCAGCATCACAGATACTGTTTCCGCATGTTGTTTCTGGCTCGCATCCGCATCCAAACTCATCGCTAAAAGCTGCTTTGCCTTTTACGCACATATATTTTATTACTTTGCACTGCTCAGGATCCCTTGTTACATAAGTCCTTGCTGGGCATTCTCCTGGAGTGTAGGAATCAATTGCTTTACTAGCGCATGCTGCGCATTTATTTCCATAAGTTACTCCGTCATCACCGCATGTTGGCATGTATTCTAAGGTGCACATCTCAGCTGCTTTCTGCTCTTCTGTGCAAGTGACTTTTGCAGGGCATTCTCCTCTGAAATAAGCCCATTCCTCGCACTCAATACCATAAGGCAATATGCATATGCCAACTTGACCTTCACTCTCTGCATCAGTTCTTATCTCTAAAGTTCCTCCTTGTCTTTCACAAAATACAGAAGCAGGATTAGCCATTCCAGTTCCTGTGCCACCTGTTCCGCCAGTGCCTGTTGGGCAGGGTGCAAATTCACAATCAGGGCCAGTCCTTCCAACTGCTGAGCCATCAGGGCATAATTTTGCTTCTTCTGTGCAAGCCCTTATGCACTTTGGAGGTCCTTGGCATCCGCACTCATTCTTTTCTCCAGAAACAATTGTTCCGCCAGAGCAAAAGCCAGGAGCAGGAGGAACTAGTTGTGGGCATGTTCCGCATTCAGTTCCAGTTTCATTAGTTGTGTTTCGTATCTCCCAATTGTACAACCTTACCATCATTCGCTGTGAATTATCATTCCTTTGCAGATGCACATTAAAGCAGCCTATGCACCTAAGCATATCAACAGAAATAACAGTTACAGGATAGCTTAGAGGAGCGACTGCTATCTTAGCAGCTTTTTTCTGGTCATCATTTAATTCCCAAGACCTGATGCAAGCGCCAACATTCGCGTCCCAAGTATAACCAGCGCTGCCAATGCATCCGTGCTCATCCTTGTCTCCGCCTATTATCTGTTGCTTCTCACAGCCAACTATCAGTGCCATGCTTAGAACTAAGCCAATAATCAATAATTGCATCTTCATATTTTCCACCTCAAAATGTTATGTTTAACCTTCTAATCATAAGGAAGGGATTAGCTTGTATTTAAATATGTTTTAGCTTTCAAGCAGGATTGAAGCTATGAAAAAGAAATCTATTCAGGACAAGATATAATAGCCAAATATGGTGTCTTGCACTAACCTTCCAGTCACAGTAACCTCTGAGCCTTCAACAGGAAGAGTGCTGCTCTTAACTGCTATATCACCAGTTCCATCTGAAACAGTATAGCCAGAAAGCTTGCCAATCTTGATGCTGATGCCTACAACGCCTCTCACAGTAACTGTTTTTCCAACATACTGCTCATTCTTAATCTCAGATATCGCCTTTGGAACACAACCTGCCAATAGGGTGAGAGCTAGAACAAGGCCCATTACTAGAATGATTTTATGGTTCATACAAGCTATTAATACCTACTACCTTATATTGTTTTCTAATTTTTTCTTAATAGGAAGAAAAGCTTTTTATAATCGCTTAATTTCTTTTATTGTTATGAACGCCAAAAAAACACTCACAGGAATAGTTCTCGCATTAGCCATCGCCTGCACACCAGGGTTCAGCCAGGAGCAAAAGCTCAAGTTCAGCCTGAGCCCAAAGCACAAGACATCTTATTTGTCCAATGAGAACAGCCCTCAGATGCAGTCTTTCAAGAAGCTGCAGGAAACTTTGAGGAAAAATGGTGAGGATTATGTGATGATGATAGTGCCGGGGGATAATATGCCTATTTATACTGTTCCTAGAATAGACAAGTATCCTATGCATGAGATCAAGCCTGACAAGAAATTCTACAATGATGATCAATTTGTCATCCAGCCAGAGCCCAGATGGAGATTGAGGCTTCCTGAAGGATGGCTTAAGAAAGATTTCTATCTGCCCGGGAAGCCTTCTCAAGGGCTTTTAATCTACGATTCTAATAGGAAGAGAATCTAAGCTTCAAGCCGGTTCGCAACTATCTTAACATTTAAATACCTGGCTAGGCTACTGATTTACTATGGCAAAAGATCCTTTTTTACTGGTGTCGTTAGAAGAGAATGAGTCAAAGGCACTTGCTCAGGTTATGAGCAATGATACTGCGAGGAAGATTCTTGACATACTAAGCAAGCATGAAACACTAACAGAGACAGATATTGCTAAAAAACTAGATGTTCCGTTATCAACTGTTCATTACAACCTGCAAGCACTGGTAAAAGCTAATCTTGTGAAAGCAGAAGAGTTTCATTATTCTGAAAAAGGAAAAGAAGTAAACCATTACTCGCTGGCTAATAAGATCATCATTATTGCTCCAAAGAATGCAAGGACAGAAAGCTTTAGAGACAAACTAAAATCCATACTGCCAATTGGAATAATTGTTCTGGTAGTGGGAGGATTGATGCAGCTATTCAATAAAATAATGCTCAAAGCAGGCAGTGCTAAGCTGATGGCCGTATCGCCAGAACCATTTGCAGCTGCTGGTGCAAGAGTCATGGATGTTGCAGAGAAAGCAATTGTTCCAGCAGCTGAAGAAGCAGGTAATTTGTTGATGACAGCAGCAAGCGGAGCAGCAGAGAATATTACGAACATCACCCAAAATATCACCGAGAACTTCACAGAGCCAATAAATGAGCAAGTAATTCAGCCAATAGTCCAGGTAGTTCAGCAGACACCGCCGACCAACATAGCCTTATGGTTCTTAATAGGCGCAGCATTCACAATAATACTTTTGGTTATATGGTATTGGTTTGTGACGAGAAAGAAGAAGTGAAAGGATTCTAGGCGCTTCCTTAAGGAAATACTGAAGTGTAAGAGCTGGAAGCAGGCGATTATTTGTTAAATATCTTAAAAAGCTCTCTAATCACTTCTCCTTTTACAGGTTTTTCCATGCTTCATCCTCTTTTTTTGTAAGCCATATCTTTGCTAAAGACCTTTCACTTAGTATTGCAGTCTGTATTCCTTCTTTCGAGAAGTCAAGCTTTTTTCTTACCTGGTCCAAAGGCCTGAGCTCAATATGGTCATGGTAAGTAATAATCGCTACCTTATCACCTTCCTCAAAGCCATCTATATCCCTCATCTCCTTGGGAATGGCTATCTGGCCTTTTTCTGTTATTGTTGCTGTTTTCATTCCAATTAACTCCATAAATATCACCTTTCTTACTTGTAAGAATAGTAAGAAAAGATATATAGATGTTTTGGTTAAATGAAAGAATGGATTATTTAGTTTAAATAGGCTACGTCAAGATGTCCAGTCAAGAACAAAATTTTTACGAAATTTTGAGTCGACAAACATTGCATGTTTGCGATAACGAAAGAATTACGGATCTGTCCAGTGCTTAACTTCACAAATTTAATAAATTCTAAAGTATATACTGCTAATAATGGAGGAAGAATCCCAGATAATATACGCAGGCATTGCTTCTCTTAAGGAAATGCGCTTCTTAAGCTTTGAAAAGCCTCCGCCTATAAAGCTGGAAGTGAGGGATGGGAGAGAGGATTATGAACTGATGTTCTTCTACGGAAGCAGGAAGACTCCCAGGGCAATGGAAAGGCAGCAGAATATTGCAGAGCTAGTAAGTGCCTATAATCAGGGAGCATTGATAAGAGTCACAGGAATAATACTTGAAAAACATGAGCTGGAAACTATTGTTGAAGGAGAAAGCATTCCTGTTGATAAAAGCATATACTTTGGATTAATAACCCTGAAATACAAAGGAAGAAAACAAAGATACACCTATTACCAGGATTACGGAGACCCTTCAACCATAGAAAACACAATTCTGACAAAAGGAGACTATATCGTACCGCAGATACTGGGAATGCAAAGAGTGATGTAAGAGTTTGTTGGCTTCTGCACCCGAAATCTAATTAACAAAACCATCCTCTTTTACAAAGGAATTGTCTAATAGGCTCTTTCTCATGAAGAATAAGGCTCCTGAGTAATTCTTGAAAAAATGAGCTAGCATGCTAAAATAAGATTCGCCAACAGCTCTTTTATGCAAGGAATAAAAGCCTTTCATTGCTAACTCTTCATAATACTTCCTGGAGACAGTCTTCTTGCTAAAGACCTCGGGCATGAAGCCAGAGAAGAAAAGCACAGTATCGCAGAAGTCCAGGAGAGCTTCAGAGTCATTTGAATTGTTTAGCCTTTCCAAAGGGTTGTCAAAGTAAAGAAAGCCCTGGTTAAAAGAAGAAGAGTTCCTGGCAAAGCCGTCCAAGACACTAGATATGTGCAGGAAAGGCATGAAGTGCTGCTCAACCTTCAAATTAGACTTCTCGAAAGAATAGGCAGTGAGGATATTGAAGAAGTTCTTGTTATAATCAACAACCTTGCTATCAAGAATCTCAGAAACCAAGTCATCCAAAGGAGCACCTAAATAATCCACGCAAACCACCTGTCAACACTGCTCACCCCTCTGAAAAGAAACTTGGAATTGGAATATATAAAGGTTGCGGAGAAGGGAATTCTAGGCGCTTCCTTCACTGATTCTTACGAGGAAGAGACGGAAGCGGGCGAATTCTTATATTTAAAGATTCTTTGCTGACATTGGAATTGCGACTCTTCCAGAACTAGTGTAATTAGATGGTTTAGCATCACCTGTTTCTGATTCTATAACACTCCAGTAAAATTCAATGAATTTGGAGACTTTTTTGCTGTTAAGGTTTAATTTATACATCTGGGCCCTTCCAACCATTCTAGTCATAACTATCCATTTATTTTTAACTAAATCTTTCTTCAGTTGTTTCATGCAAGGATAACTTATTCCTGAGTACTTAGCTATGTCCTTAAGAGAATAGTCAAAGTCCTGCGAGATTATCAGGAAATCAAGCACTTTGTTCTTGGGCGAAAAGCCTTCTCTTTTTAGGAATAATGATTTAGGTTCCATTTTACTCAATAAAGATGAGCGGTGCTTAGTATTTAAAGGTTTCTATTTTATACCATAAGGGATAAAATCATAACCCTTTGAAAACAAGATTTAAAAATATGCTCTGCTCTACGCCTTGACTGTGAAGATATACAAAAGCGATTATGTCAAGTATAGCAGGTTTATAGTTAGACGGCTTTATATTAAAGGTTGCTGGGGAGCAGGCTCAATGTATGAAGATAATCTTCTTGATGGGTTGCCAGACAAGGCAATAGGAAAAAAAGTCCTGGAAGCCCTTGTTAAGCAAAGAATAATCTTTGGCAAGAAAAAGAAATACGGGCATAAATACTACCTTAACACTGAAAGAATGGATAAGGCTAAAGAGATAGTCAAAGAGAAAGGAACAAGGTCAATCATACCCTTGCTTCTGATGCTGTAATTTTACAGACAGTGCTCAAACATTCATTTTCTCCGAAGCTTTCGGAATAATTCTTTCTCTGAACCATACAGGTTGCTCTTCTCGCTTGCTTCTGCAAGCTGCTTTACTAGAGCCGATTCGCCTTTCTTTAAAGTAGGCTTTGATTTGGAAAGCTGCGCTAACTTCTTCTCATCATCCTTAACTTTCAGCTCTAGCTTCTTAATATCCTCTTCTGGAGGAAGGCTTTCGGGCTTAATCTTGCTCTTCAAGAGAAGCTTTCTTACATCAGCATTGTTTTTTACATGCTCATCAGTGATAGGATGCTCTCCCTGCAAATCTTTTTTCTTCACATTAAAATTAGTGATCTCGGTAGCAAGGTTTTTGGCAGTTATTGTGATAGTAGGGAGAAAATCAGCCAGAGGGCGCTCCTCAGAGATCCCCAGCTTATTCTTCATCTGGAAGGTTGAAAAGCCGCCAAACAAAGCTTGGTCTCCCTTGCTCCTTATCCTTGCAAATCCTTCATCATCAACTCCTCGCTCATATATGAGCTTAGATAATTCTGATGCGACTAATTTCTGCCTGGCATTCAATCGCTCAACCAAGGCAATCCTTTGCTCAATCAACTCCTGCTTCCTGGTCTGGATGGCGAAATAGCTCTGCGCAAAAGCAATTGATTCCTTCCTCGGGTCACCGTTCTGGGCAATTAAATAACAGGCGTATCTTGTGAGCATGTAATCTTCTATTTCTTTTGTTGCTCCTTTTGGCATGGCTATCGTTTTCCTGACCTCGGGAAAATGATCCGGAACATTTTGCCCAGAATTCTTACAAGCAATTTTTGCCTTTTCAATGACATTAACGAAATTCTCCCACTTATCATAATCCAAAAGCTTCTGTAAATCCCTGGCAAACCAGAACTCAACGCCATCAATGTTCTGGGCGTTCTCTTCAAAAGAAAGCCTGAGCTTAGCGATTATTTCCTTTATCATAAGCATGCAGTAGGTAAGCTTTGATATAAATACCTTACGCGAAGATGTCCAGTGCTGCCGAAAGTTTTCCGTCTACACATTAGACTTCACGAAAATTTCTAGTAGCATTATATAAACAAGCAGCTTGAATGCTTTCTTTATGGTCCAGTTCAATAACGAAAGCTTTATATATCAATTGATATATGATAAGTTCATGCATAGAAGCCCCTATGAAAGATCTCCAACTCTTAGCACAGTGTTAATGGTGGAGAAGGAAATAGACAAGCACAGTGGTGAATACAACCAGACACACCTATGGAAGAAGCTGCCCAAGAAAGTGATGTGGCAGACCTACTTAGTTGTCCTGGATTACCTTGAAAGCATAAACAAGATAGCAATTGACAAGAAGGGAATGATAGCTTACATCTGGAACCCTGAGCTAGCCAAAAAGCTGAGAGCAAGAAAAGAGATCAGGGATGATAAAGCCTTCTAAAGTAAAATTCATGGATGATGAGCTTGAAAAAAGCTATAACGAGCTTAGGCAGGATGATTTCTTAAAAAAATCAATTGACAAAGCAATTAAGGACTTGAGAGCAAATGCTTTTTCAGGAATAATCATAGCAAAAAGACTGATACCTAAGGCGTATATTAAGAAATATAAGATTAATAACCTCTGGAAATATGACTTGCCAAGAGGATGGAGATTGTTTTATACCGTAACAGCAGATAATGAAGTAGAACTTATAACAGCAATCCTGGAATGGTTGAGCCACAAAGAATATGAAAGAAAGTTCAAGTACTGAACACTGGACAAGTTGGCGTGAAGCTTATAAGCCAGTTTTACTAGCTGGTTGTTATGCGCATCCATGACATTTCAATTGATAATAGGCCCAGGGAGAGATTATTAAGGCAAGGCGTTAGTGTTCTTTCTGATGCTGAATTACTAGCTATAATCCTGCAGAATGGCTGTTATGGAGAGAATGCTATTGACAGAACTGAACGGGAAAATTATGGGCGCTTCCTTAAGAAGAATCTGAAGAATAGATGCGGAAGCGGGCTATTCTGTCTTTACAGTAATCTCTGGTTCAAGTTTTTTGTTGAAAATACCCACAGTCTTCTTATTATCCTTTATTTGAGTGCCATGCTTGATATGATAATCAATTCCTCTTTCTTTGCAGAAGTTAATAACTGTTTGGGCGCATTCTTCGTAGAACTCAATGTTCTCCTCAGATAATCGGGTCTTAACATTGTAGTTAAGCTTGCCAAAAACAATTTTGTTAACAAAAGAAAGCTTGTTAAGAATTTTGTTTAAATCCTGCTTAATAAGATTGGAATTAGGATAAGGTTCCATGCTAACCCAAGTCTTAAGCCCTTGTTCACTTAAATGTTTTAAAGCATTGATTCTTTGCTCATAAGGAGCGCTTCCAGGCTCAAACCTTCTCCTGAAATCCTCGTTCAGAGAGACAAGAGTGACGCCATACTCATTATTAGAGCCGTATTTTTCCTGCTCTGTCAAAGATTCAGGATAAACTCCTTTTGTGAGCGTAGTGCACTTAATATAATCCTTATTTAGCCTTTCAATAATCTTCAAGGTCATGTCAGAAACCTTTTTCTGATTGAACATGAAAGGATCAGTTGAGAAGCAAAGATGCACAAATTTAATCTGGTCCTTATACTTAGGAATTTCTTTGTCAAGCAGCTGTAAGGCATTCTCAACCAGTTTTGGCTTAATCCAATCAGAATAAGACTTGACCTTGCCAAAGCGCTTAGCCATCAAGAAAGCATAACAAGGATAAGTGCAGCCATGAGAGCAGCCTTCCGCGTGATTAATGCAGAAATCAGCGTACTCCACACCACTTTTATAAAGTAAAGACTTACGAATCATACCCTCCCTCTTTTTCTATTTTTTACTTATACTTATTTAAATTTATCTATTCCAAAACTCAGATAAATCTCTTTGCCTTTTCTTCACAACGTCCAGAGCCATCATTACTGCTTTGTCAGAATTAGCTTCAATCTCTTCTTTGGCTTTATCAATTGCTCTGAGCCATTTGTTCCCGCCGCTAGTCTTGTTAGTAACAAAGAATAGATGATAGTAGAAGTGAAATTTTTTCGATTGAACTTTAATAACTTTTACAGGGGCATCTTTTCGCTCTTCCAAAATTTTATTTTTATAAATTTCCACGAACTCTTCTTCAGTTTTGGCTTTTTTCCAGGATTCATCTCCAAACATATCGATGAGTTTTTTCCCTTCGCTTTTCCCAGCATTTGCTAATCCAACGCATCTCCACATCTCAGTTGTCATAAAATTGAAGAGTATATCGCTCCTAGTAGCTAAGACTTTTTTCATATCTTCCCATTTAAATTCCATACAATCAGGGTCTATGAACAAGAACGAATAAGTATCTCTTTGGTTCAGCTTCTTCATAATCTCATCCAGGCATGACTCATATTCTCTTCCTATGACTGTTAAGTTTCTCTTTTTAAGAAAATTTAACCGCAGAGATAATGCCTCGGATAAGATAGGATCTTTTTCACAAAAAATCATTTCATCATAAAGAGCGGAATGATTACCTCTTGATACTATCAAAGGTGAGCCGATTATTAGATCTTGTTTTCCCTTAAGCTTGTTAATGCCAGAGCCTGCAAAAAAGTCAACATAATATTTATGCTTAAAAAATGAGGTTTTGGTGATAATGGTAGAGCAGACATAGAAAGTATAGTTAAGCAGGATAAGTTTCAAAGGCGTCCATTCATTAAAGTTATTGAATACATCCGGTTTTATCTTAAGAATTTCGTCAATTTCAACAGCATACTGGGGATTATTAACATCCAGGGACGCAATCCCCTTTTTAAGCCAATCCATCCCAGTTACTCTTTTCATAAAGACAAAGAAAGTAAATCGCATTTATAAACCCTGCGCGTCCATGTCCAGTGCTACCGAAACTTTTCCATCCACACTGGACAGTTAGCCGTCAGCCTTATAAGCCAGTTTTACTAGCTGGTTGTTATGCGCATCCATGACATTACAAAAGAGAATAGGCCCAGGGAGAGATTATTAAGGCAAGGCGTTAGTGTTCTTTCTGATGCTGAATTACTAGCTATCATCCTGCAGAATGGCTGTTATGGAGAGAATGCTATAGATATAAGCAATAGGCTGATTGCTTGTTTTGGAGTTGAGAAGCTAGGGACTTTGAGTGCTACTGAGCTTATGAAGATAAAATCAATAGGAGAGGCTAAGGCTTGCAAGATTATAGCTGCTTATGAGATAATCTGAACAGGACGAGGGGATTTCCAGCGCTTCCTCCACCGAATCTAAAGAGGGAGAGACGGAAGCGGGCGGAAGGATTTTAGTCTATTTTAAAAAATAGTATAAAGACAATACAACCGCAATAAAAAAAATAATTATTCCTCCTATCAAAGCATAAGGTAAAATACCATCTAAGAAATCGGAGAATCCTTTTCCAATCACTTGAGAAAGCATGACAGTTGCACTGGCAAAAAGAAGCAACAAACCTGCAAATAAATAAAATGTAAAAGGTTGTATAAGACCGGAAACATTTTGAATAAATGGTTGAGACTGCAAGAAACTGCCTGTAATTATAGATATTGAACCTATTGTTGCGATTCCAGCCATTTCCGAAACATCTGCATTCATAAGTCCTTTAGCAATTCCTGTTTATATAAAAATCTTACGTCAAGATGTCCAGTGCCAGAACTCGAATAATTTCCGAAAAAGAGGAAAGTTTTTATATTCTTTTTTAACTCTATTGGCTTATGGATTCAAAAACTAACATTCACGAATTAAAACAAAAGATTAAAGACTTTTGTGAAGC
>Ga0315290_10003344_pt1 | contig 11446 bp, 10 predicted proteins | sample YL17G12_0_MG_FD_203627 | JGI IMG/M metagenome (GOLD analysis project Ga0315290, IMG submission 203627) | Sediment microbial communities from Yellowstone Lake, YNP, Wyoming, USA - YL17G12_0 | ecosystem: Environmental > Aquatic > Freshwater > Lake > Sediment | place: USA: Wyoming | collected...
CTGCCCCTCGTCGCGGAAGTACTCCGCCATCGTCAGGCCGGAGAGGCCGACGCGCAGGCGCGCCCCCGGCGGCTCGTTCATCTGCCCGTAGACGAGCGCGGTCTTGTCGATCACGCCCGACTCGGACATCTCGAGGTAGAGGTCGTTGCCCTCGCGCGTGCGCTCGCCCACGCCGGCGAAGACCGAGAGCCCGCCGTGCTGCTTGGCGATGTTGTGGATCAGCTCCATGATCAGCACGGTCTTGCCCACGCCCGCGCCGCCGAAGAGGCCTACCTTGCCGCCCTTCACATACGGAGCGAGCAGGTCGATCACCTTGATCCCGGTCTCGAAGATCTCGGTCGTCGGCGAGAGCTCGCGGAAGGTCGGCGGATCGCGATGGATCGGCCAGCGCTCGACCTCGGGCCCCGCCGGCGGCTTGTTGTCCACCGGATCGCCGAGCACGTTCCAGATCCGGCCCAGGGTGTCCTTGCCGACCGGAACCGAGATCGGCCCGCCCGTGTCGTGCACGGCGAGCCCGCGCGCGAGCCCGTCGGTCGAGTCCATCGCAACCGCGCGCACGCGATCGTCGCCGAGATGCTGCTGCACCTCCGCGATCAGCGTCGAGGCCTCGCGGCCGTCGCCGCCCGGCACCTCGATGCGCAGCGCGCTGTAGATGCTGGGCAGCGGGCCGGTGAAGACGGCGTCGATCACGACGCCCTTGATCTCGATCACCCTGCCGGCGTTCTGGCCGTTCTGTTCGCTAGGCATGCGTCTCCTGAAGGGGTCGTTCGGGCGCGGGACGGCGGCGCTCGAGCGCCCGCCAGAGTCGCCGCATCCTATCGAAGGCCGGGGCCCGGCGAACGCCCGAACGGACGAGGCGCTGATGCTCGAGACCGACCGCAACGCGGTCGGCGTGGTCGAGCGCTCAGCAGTGGGACGCGAGGGGCGGATACATGCCCGCAGCATAGATGCGCAGCTCGCGCCTCCGCGGTGTGCGTGCTACACCTTCCGGCGTGCGACACGCCGTTCTCGTCCTCGCCGTCGCCCTCCTCGCGTCCCTCGCCGCCGGCGCCGACGGCACGCACGGCGCGACCGTGCAGCCGCTCCGCCTCCAGATCACCTTCACGGGGAGCGCGCAGGGGAACTTCACCGACGTCGAGCGCTGGACGTCACTCGCGAACAACCAGTGCCTCCTGCGCCGCTCGCGCGACGAGGCAACCACGCTGTCCTGGTCGCTCTCCTGGCGCGGCGCGGCCGGCGGGCGGGTCGCACAGGTCGCGCCGCCCGAGTCGCAGGGCAGCGTCACGGGGACGGAGGTGCGCGACTCGTGCGACACCCCGGTCGACCGGCTCCCGGAAGACGCACCGCAGGACTGGTTCCGCTCCGTCAGCTGCAGCGATCCGCTGGAGCCGGGCGGGAACGGCGTCCTCACCCTTGCACAGGGAGGCACCCAGCTCGTCGTCGCCGTCGCCACGCCGGACTTCTCGGTCTCCCCCGACGCGATGTGCACCGCCTCTCCGCGCGCCGATCAGCTCCGGGCCCGGGTGCCGCTCAAGCTCGCGGCGCTCCAGCGCCTCGGGCCGGGCGCCTCGCTGTCCGTCGCGATCGGCTCGGGTGTGACCCGGTTCGGCGCCTACGTCCCGCAGCGCAACTGCATGCACACGGCCAAGCCCTACGACGGCTACCGGTCGTTCGACCAGTGCCTCGACGTGCTCTCGTGGAGCGGGACGCTCCGCGTGACGCGGCTCTAGAGCTGGTTAGAGGCCGGTCGAGCGGACGGGCGTGAGGCCCTTGCGCGGCAGGTGGTCGGCCGGCACGCGCTGCGGCAGCCCGCGCGGCTCGTCGTAGTACGAGGCCGGAAGCGGCCCGGCCGGGACGGTCTGGTGCTGGAGGAAGATCGGCAGAGACGGGGCGTGCGAGCCGGAGCCGAGCGCACCGAAGAGCGAACCGAGCCCGACCGACGCGGCGACGAGCGCGGCGGCCGCGCCGAACTGCACCGCCCGCCGGGCGGAGCGGCGCGCCGCGGGCAACGTGATGGGCCGCTCGAGAGACTCGAGCGGCGAGGCCCTCAACGCCAGGGTGAAGCCGACCGCTTCGGCGGCGAAGGCCCGGCAGGTCTTGCAACGCTCGAGGTGCGACCCGAGCATGGCCCCCTCGAGCTCCGAGAGCTCGCCGTCCAGCCGCAGCGACACCCAGGCGCGCGCGCGGTCACAGTTGTGAGGAAGTGTTGCCATCTCTATTCGTTCTGACGGTCGTCCCGGCGGATAGTTAGCGTCGTTAGCGATCAGAAGAGCGTGTACCGGGGATCGGCAGCGAGGCCGATCAGGATGAGCGCGAAGCCGACGACGACGAAGACGGCGGAGAGATTGATCGTCTCCTCGCGCTCGCCCGGCGTCGCCCAGCGCACGAGCCTGTGGCCGAACAGGAACGGTCCGGCCGTCGGCAGGTCCTCGTCCTTCACTCGAACGGGGCCGCGGTTGCCGACGAAGAAGCCCGAGATCAACAGGAAGGAGCCGACGAGCGTGAGGCCGAGCGAGACCGAGCGCGCGGGCGAGGCGCCGAGGGCAAGCCCCAGCACGAGCGACGCGGCGCCGACCGCCAGCAGCGAGCCGACGAGCAGGAGGGTGAAGCGGCGCAGTGCCGCGAGGACCATGGCCTCGGCTTAGTTCGCGACCGGCTCTTCGGCGCGGCGCATCTGGGCTTCGGTCAGCGGCCAGGACTCGAGCGGGTAATGGCACGTGGCTGCGTGGTCGTCGCCGAACTCGCGGACCGGCGGATCGACCGTGTCGCAGACACCCTCGTGGAAGCGCGGGCACCGCGGATGGAAGCGGCAGGCGGACGGCGGGTTGATCGGGCTGGGCACGTCGCCCTCGAGCACGATCCGCTTGCGCCGGCGGCCGAGCTCCGGATCGGGCACGGGCACCGCGGAGAGGAGCGCCCCCGTGTAGGGATGCTTCGGAGCGCTGTAGAGCTGGTCGCGGCCGGCGACCTCGGCGACCGTGCCGAGGTACATCACCATCACCCGGTCGGAGATGTGACGGACGACGTTCAGGTCGTGCGCGATGAAGACGTAGGTGAGGTTGAACTCGTTCTGCAGGTCCTTCAGCAGGTTGAGGATCTGGGCCTGGACGGAGACGTCCAGCGCCGAGACGGGCTCGTCGCAGACGATCAGCTTCGGGTTGACCGCGAGCGCGCGGGCCACGCCGATGCGCTGGCGCTGGCCGCCCGAGAACTCGTGCGGAAAGCGGTTGTAGTGCTCGGGGTTGAGGCCGACGATGTCGAGCAGCTCCTGCACGCGCCGCTTGATCTCGGCGCCCGAGCCCATCTTGTTCACCTCGAGCGCCTCGCCGATGATGAAGCCGACCCGCTTGCGCGGGTTCAGCGACGCATACGGGTCCTGGAAGATCATCATCATCTCGCGCCGGACCGGCCGCATCTCAGCCTGGCTGATCCGCGTGATGTCGCGCCCGTCGAAGGTGACCGTGCCGTCCGTGGGGTCGAGGAGGCGCATGATGCAGCGCGCCATCGTCGACTTGCCGCAGCCGGACTCGCCGACGACGCCGAGCGTCTCGCCGCGGTTGACGGTGAACGACACGCCGTCCAGCGCCTTCACCGAGGCGACCTGCTTCTGGAAGATGATCCCCCGGGTGACCGGGAAGTGCTTCTTCAGGTTCTCGACGACGAGCAGCTCGTCGCTCACGCCGTCCCCCCTGCCAGGCTCCCCGCCTGCAGCTTCTCGTTCTCCCGCTCCTTCGTCTGCTCGTCGAGGAAGCAGGCCTGGAAGTGGTCGGCGATGCCCGGCACCGGCTCGAGCTCGGGGAGCTCCGACTTGCAGCGATCGAAGACGTAGGCGCAGCGCGGGTTGAACCTGCAGCCCACCGGCGGGTTGAGGAGCGAGGGCGGCGAGCCGGGGATCTGCACGAGCCGGTCCACGTCGGTGTCGAGGCGCGGCAGCGAGCCGAGCAGGCCCCACGTGTACGGGTGGTGCGGCCGCTTGAACAGGTCGTCCACGGGCGCCTGCTCGACGATCTTGGCCGCGTACATGACCACGATGTCGTCGGCCACCTCCGCGACCACGCCGAGATCGTGCGTGATCATGATGATCGCGCTGCCGAACTCCTCCTGAAGCTTGTTCATCAGGTTGAGGATCTGCGCCTGGGTGGTCACGTCGAGCGCGGTCGTCGGCTCGTCTGCGATCAGCAGGTCGGGGTCGTTCACGAGTGCCATCGCGATCATCACGCGCTGGCGCATGCCGCCCGAGAACTGGTGCGGGTAGTCGTCCAGCCGCCGCTCTGCGCGAGGGATCTGCACGGCCTTGAGCAGCTCGGCGGCCCGCGCGCGGGCCTGGCGCTTCGTCACGTCGCGGTGCAGCAGGATCGCCTCTGCGAGCTGGTCGCCGATCTTGTGCACCGGGTTCAGCGACGTCATCGGGTCCTGGAAGATCATCGCGATGTCGTTGCCGCGGATCTCGCGCAACCGCTTCGAGCTCGCGTTGATGAGATTCTCGCCCTTGAAGAGCGCCTCACCCGTCGTCGTCGACATCTTGCGCGGGTTGAGCCCCATGATCGAGAGGCACGTGACGCTCTTGCCGCAGCCGGACTCGCCCACGATGCCGAGGGTCTTGCCCTTCTCGATCGAGAAGGAGACGCCGTCCACCGCCTTGACGATCCCGTCGTCGGTGAGGAAGTGCGTCTTGAGGTCCCGAACTTCGAGGAGCGCCATCAGCTCAGGCGGATCCTCGGGTCGATCACGGCGTAAAGGACGTCGACGATCAGGTTGAAGATGATGATGCACAGCGTCGAGAAGACGACCACGCCCTCGATCATCGGCAGATCGAACGACTCGAGGCTCTGCACGGCGAGCTTGCCGAGCCCGGGCAGGCCGAAGATCGTCTCGGTGAAGATCGCCCCGCCGAGCGCGATGCCGATGTCCATGCCGAGCATCGTCACGACCGGGAGCAGTGCGTTTCGCAGCACGTGCGAGCGCATCACCTGCGCCTCGGGCGCACCTTTGGCGCGCGCCGTGCGCACGTAGTCCTCGTTCATCGTGTCCATCACGTTCGCGCGGATCATCCGCACGTAGATCGCCGCGAACAGGATCGCGAACGTCGTCCAGGGCAGGATCAGGTGGTAGGCCCAGTCGATCGGCCCGCCGCAGCCGCCCTGCCCGTTGAGCAGGTTGCAGTAGCCGGCGTTCGGCGTCCAGCCCAGCTTGTAGCCGATCGAGTACTGGAGGATGAGGCCGATCCAGACGACCGGTGCCGAGATCCCGATCAGCACGAACACCATCGACGACCTGTCTAAGAGCGATCGCGGGCGCAGGGCCGAGAGGATCCCGATCGGGAGGGCGATCGCCATCCACAGGATCACACCGCCGAGAACGACGGAGGCCGTGATCGGGGCCGCGTTCAGGACCACCGTGTTCACATCCTGGCGGTTGGTGAACGAGCGGCCGAGCGACCGGTCGATCACGAGGCGCTTGAGGAAGAGCGCGTACTGCACCGGCACCGGCTTGTCGAGCCCGAGGAAGTGGCGTGCGCGGGCGACGGACTCCGGCGGGGCGCGCTGGCCGACCGCGAGCCGCGCGGGGTCGGCGGGAATGATGAAGAAGATCACGTACGTCACGATCGTGACCGCGATGAACAGGACTCCTGCCCAGAGCAACCGGCGGATGAGGTAGCGAATCACGGGATCAGGAGTTTAGCCGAGAGCACGATGTCGATTCGATGAATTGCCGAGGGTGGCGCCGGCCGAAGCCGGCGCCACCCGCGGATAGTGCTGCTGGTGCGGTGCTACTTGATGCAGAGCGCCGCGAGGTCGACCGAGAACACCGGGTTGAAGGTGAAGCACCCGGTGCGGGCCGAGACGAACACGCGGTCGGTCGGGACCGAGCGTGCCGCCCACGGCGCCGCGTTCTTCGTGATGTCGACGTCGAGTGCGCCGTACGCTGCGTAGCGAGGATTGCCCGCGAGCCGCGAGGCCGCGATCATCGCCTTGTTGTACTTCGGATCGTTGAAGTACGAGATGTTGTTGTTGTTGGAGGCGTGAATGCTGTCACCCGACAGCAGCACGTTGATGAAGTCGAACGGGTCCGCGTAGTCGGCGACCCAGCCTTCGGTGGTGAAGTCGAATTCCGCACCGCGGACGCCTTCCTTCTCGAACTGCACCGCGCGTGCGAACAGCTGGACGCTCACGTCGAGCCCGATCTGCTTCAGGTTGAACTGGTAGATCTGCGCCTGGAGCGGAGCCGCACCGCGGTTCGACGTCCAGAGGATCGCCTTGCCGTCGCCGGTGTGACCCTTCGCCAGGGCCTGCGCCTTTGCGACCGTGGCCGCGGTGACCGCGATCGGGTAGCACGGGGCGGGGCCGGTCTTGCACGGCGTGTAGCCGGCCATTCCGGGCGGGAGGATCTGGACCGAGCGCTTACCGGCCAGGTAACCGCCCTGGTTCAGGATCGCGCGCCGGTCGATCGCCCAGTTCACGGCCTGCTTCAGAGGCAGGTTGCCCTTGATCAGCGGCCGGTCCTGGTTCATCGCCAGGTACGAGACGCCGAGCAGGGTGTTCACGAACAGACGGCCCTTGTTGACGCCGTACTTGTCGGCGACCTGCTTGTACGCCGCCGGCGGGATGCCGGTCGCGGCGTAGTCGGAGCTGCCCGAGTCGACGTTCTGCTGGATCACCTCGAGCGTGTTGCCGATCTTGTAGTCGATCTCGGTCACGTTGTGCGGGCGAGGGCCCTTGTAGAAGGTGTTCCGCTTGAGCGTGATCGACTTGTTGGGGGTGCGAGCCGCGAAGTAGTACGGGCCGCAGCCGGCATACGCGTCGACGCCGTTCGGGTCGATGCTCGCAGCGAGCTTCGAGTCGATCGCCTGGAAGAACGGCATCGACAGGCGGGCCAGCAGGTCGGGTGACGGCGAGGACAGCGTGATCGTCAGCTTGCTGCCGGCCGCCTTCACACCCGAGATCGTGCTCGCCTTGCCGTCGAGGACGGCGTTTGCACCGGCGATCACGTCCATGAAGGGCGCGGCCGGCGACTGCATCTTCGGATTCGCGTCACGGTTCAGCGCGTCGGCGAAGCTCTTGGCGGTCACGGCCTCACCGGTGTTGAACTTGAACCCGGGGCGAATCGTGAACACGTAGAGCTTCCCGTTGTTGCTGATCGTGGGGAAGCCTGCCGCCACCTCGGGAATGAGCTGCGAGCCGGCGGCCCCGGCCTTGTCCGGGTAGTTGAGCAGCTTGCAGGCTGTGGCGAACTGCATCTCCCACCCGGGCTGGTAATAGTCCAGGGCGGGATCCGTGTAGTCGGTGTCGGTTGACATCTCGACGATGTACGTGCCGCCGGCACGGGCGTGCTTGACGACCGTCGGCGCGGCGCTCTTCGCCGGGCTGGCCATACCGGCCGCGACGAGCAAGCCCGCTCCGACCAGCGCCATGACGACCGAAAGCCAAAGCTTTTTGTGCATCGGACTCCTTTCGAATGACCGGGTTCTCCACGGTGCGCGGAGACCCGAGGTAACTGCACCCTCGATCCCCTTTGACGGGGGCGCGGGCAGTTTAGTTAGCAGCGACGAAAAAGGAAATGCCCGGCGAGAATCCCTAGCGAGTCGCGCGGGGATCGAACGCGTCGCGGAGGCCGTCGCCCATCAGGTTGAAAGCGAGCGTCGTCAAGAGCAGTGCGAACCCCGGCCACACCATCAGCAGCGGCCGTGTCGCGTAGAAGTTGGGCGCGTCGGCGAGCAGGTTGCCCCAGCTCGCAGTCGGCAGCTTGATCCCGAGGCCGAGGAACGAGAGGCCGGCCTCGGCCAGGACGAACCCGGCAATACTCAGAGTCGAGAGCACGATCAGCGGCCCGACGAGGTGCGGCAGGATGTGCGAGCGGACGATGCGGGTGTTGCTCGCCCCGACCATCCTCGCCGCCTCGATGAACTCCTTCTCGCGCAGCGACAGGACGATCCCCCGGAACACACGCGCTGCGTAGAACCAGCTGAAAAAGCCGAACACGAGCACGAGCGTGAGCACGCCCTCGCCCAGGAAGCCGAGCGTGATGTTGTCGACGCGGCTCCCGACGGTGCTTGCGAGCGCGATCACGAAGAGCAGGTACGGGAACGCCATCGTGATCTCCGTGATGCGCGAGATCAGCGTGTCCGTCCAGCCGCCGTAGAAACCGGCGAGCGAGCCCAGCATCATCCCGAGCGAGATGGCCAGGAACGTCGCTCCGAACGCGACCTCGATCGAGACCTGCGCGCCGTAGAGGATGCGGAGGAACTCGTCGCGGCCGAGCGTGCCGTCGGCGCCGAGGATGAAGAGCTCGTTGGCGCCGGTGACCGGGTCTTGCACGGTCGACCAGGGGCCGACCGGGAGTAGATCCTGGTCGATGCCGCCGCTGGAGATGAACAGGTCGTTCGGCCCGTGCCCGAGCAGCTTCTTCGCGATCGGCGCGCCGATGAAGGCCACGAGGATCAGGAAGATGATGAAGACGCCGCCCGCGATCGCGACCCGGTCGCGCTTGAGGCGGAGCCAGATGCCCTCCCAGTAGCCGCGCGCATGGATCTCCGTCGTGCCGGGCTCGAGGATGGGCTCGTCGGGCAGCGGCTCGACGAGGCCGGCGCCGGCTGGAACGAGGTCGGGCTGTTCCTTGGTGGCCACAGGAAGCTCCGGACTATAGCGGTGAACCGGGACGATCGCTATGACGCATTCGGGGCCCCGAGGTTAGGCTGTGAGCGCGTCCGCGCCGGCGACGACCTCGAGGATCTCCTGCGTGATTTCGGCCTGGCGAGCGCGGTTCATGGCCAGGGTGAGGCGGTCGATCAGCTCGCCGGCGTTCTTCGACGCGTTGCGCATCGCGGTCATGCGCGCGCCCTGTTCCGACGCGGCCGACTCGAGCAGCGCACGGTAGAGCTCGGTCTCGAGGTAGACGGGCAGCAGGCGGGCGAGGATCTCCTCCGGCTCGGGCTCGTAGATGAAGTCGCCGAGCTGCGCCCGCTCTGCCTCCTCGGCCTCCTCGTCGCGGGCGAGGAGCTGCTCGGAGATCGGGAGGATCTCCTGCTCGGTGACGCGCTGGACGAGCGGCGAGATGAAGTGGTTGTAGACCACGATCACCTGGTCGACCTCCTCGCCCGTGTAGAGCTCGGCGAGCCGGTGGGCGATCCCCTGCGCGTCGGAGTAGGTGGGGCGGTCGGTGAAGCCCTGAAACGCGCCTTCCAGCTCGTAATGGCGGAACCGGAGGGTCGAGGCGCCCTTCTTCCCGACGACCGCGAAGCGCACCGTCTTCCCCTCCGCGCGCAGGCGACGCTCGAGCGCGAAGGCATGACGCAGGATCTGGGCGTTGAAGCCGCCGGCCAGGCCGCGGTCGGCCGTGACCGGCACGATCAGCGCCGTCTGCACCTCGCGCCGCTGCAGGAGCGGCAGGCCGCGCACCGAGGCGCTCGCGCGGGCTGTGCCCGTCATCAGCTCGAGCATCCGGTCCGCGTACGGGCGCATCGCCTCGATCCGCGTCTGGGCGCGGCGCAGCTTGGCGCCCGCGACGAGCTCCATCGCCTTGGTGATCTTGCGCGTGTTGCGAACCGAGCGGACGCGCCGCTTGATGTCCTGAACCGAGGCCATCAGCAGTCACCGCTCGACTGGATCGTGCTCCCCAGCCGCGAAAAGCAAGCGAGGCAAGGACGCAGGGAGCGCTCGTAGCCGGAGGCTACGGGCGCGACTGAGGACGCCGCATCGCGCCGCTTTGCAGCGCCCTGGGGAGTGCGAGCCGGGCGAGGGGGGGCTGCCATTACGTAAGCGAGCCGGTCGCCTCGACGTTGAACGAGCCGACGAACTTCTTCAGCTCCGCCTCGAGCTTGGCGACCGTTTCGTCGCCGAGGTCGGTCGTCTCGCGGATCGCCGCGTAGATCGTCCCCTCGGTGCGCAGGAGCTCGCGCAGCTCGTCGTGGAAGCGCGGCACCTGGCCCGTCGGGACCTCGTCGAGGTATCCCTGCGTGCCCGCGTACAGCGCGACCACCTGCTCCTCGGTCGGCCACGGCTGGTACTGCGGCTGGTTGAGCGTCGCCACCATCCGCTCGCCGCGGGCGAGCGCTTGCTGCGTCGACTGGTCGAGCTCTGACCCAAATTGCGCGAACGCCTCCAGCTCGCGGAACTGCGCGAGGTCGAGGCGCAGGCGCCCGGCGACCTTCTTCATCGCCTTCGTCTGGGCGGAGCCGCCGACGCGGGAGACCGAGATGCCGACGTTCACCGCCGGGCGAACGCCCGAGTAGAAGAGGTCGGACTCGAGGAAGATCTGCCCGTCGGTGATCGAGATCACGTTGGTCGGGATGTACGCCGACACGTCGCCGGCCTGCGTCTCGATGATCGGCAGCGCCGTCAGCGAGCCGCCACCGCGCTCGTCCGAGAGCTTGCAGGCGCGCTCGAGCAGCCGCGAGTGCAGGTAGAAGACGTCACCCGGGAACGCCTCGCGGCCCGGCGGGCGGCGCAGCAGCAGCGAGAGCTGCCGGTACGCGTCCGCGTGCTTGGACAGGTCGTCGTAGATCACGAGCGCGTGCCTGCCGTCGTAGAGGAAGTACTCCCCCATCGCAGCGCCCGCGAACGGCGCCATCCACTTGATCGGCGCGGCCTCGGAGGCCGGGGCCGAGACGATGATCGTGTACTCCATCGCGCCCGCATCCTTGAGGCGGTCGTAGACCTGGGCGACCGTGGAGCCCTTCTGCCCGATCGCGACGTAGATGCACACGACGTCGGTGTCGCGCTGGTTCAGGATCGTGTCGATCGCGATCGCGGTCTTGCCGGTGCCGCGGTCGCCGATGATCAGCTCGCGCTGGCCGCGGCCCACGTTCGTCATCGCGTCGATCGCCTTGATCCCGGTCTGCAGCGGCTCCTTCACCGGCTGGCGCTCGATCACGCCCGGCGCCTTCCACTCGAGCGGACGCGACTCGGTCGACTCGATCGGGCCCTGGCCGTCGAGCGGGTTGCCGAGCGGATCGACGACGCGGCCGAGCAGCCCGTCGCCGACCGGCACGCTCGCCACCTTGCCGGTGCGACGCACCGGCTCGCCCTCCTTGACCTGCTGCCAGTTGCCGAAGAGCGCGACACCGACGTTGTCCTCCTCGAGATTGAACGCGAGGCCGACGACGCCGTGCTCGAGCTCGAGCATCTCGAGGGCGACGGCGTTCTCGAGGCCGTGCACGCGCGCGATCCCGTCGCCGAGTGAGAGCACCGTGCCGACCTCCGACAGGTCGGTCGCGACGTCGTACTGCTCGATTCGCTGCTTGAGGATCGAGGTGATCTCTTCAGGGCGTAGCTTCACGTTGCTCTCAACTCCTTGTCACGAGGTCATGGCGAAGTCGTTCGAGGCGGCCGCGGACGCTCGCGTCGAGGCGGAGCGAGCCGGCCTGGAGGACGATGCCGCCGACGAGGCCGGGATCGACGCGGCGGGCCGCAGCGACGGTGCGGCCGGACGACTGCTCGATCTGCGCGAC
>Ga0315290_10003351_pt1 | contig 11437 bp, 9 predicted proteins | sample YL17G12_0_MG_FD_203627 | JGI IMG/M metagenome (GOLD analysis project Ga0315290, IMG submission 203627) | Sediment microbial communities from Yellowstone Lake, YNP, Wyoming, USA - YL17G12_0 | ecosystem: Environmental > Aquatic > Freshwater > Lake > Sediment | place: USA: Wyoming | collected...
CTAAAATGTTTATCTAAAATGTTTATCTAAAATGTTTATCTAAAATGTTTATCTAAAATGTTTATCTAAAATGTTTATCTAAAATGTTTATCTAAAATGTTTATCTAAAATGTTTATCTAAAATGTTCAAAACAATCTCCGTTTTCATATGTTTGTCCGTTACAATGACCACAATATTCTAATCGTTTTTCTAGTAATAATAATGTAGTTTTAAGTTTATCTAAATTACTAAAAATTTCACGAGAATCTACTAAAATAAGTAATCGTTTAATCTGTTTTTTTAAATCATCTTGTAATTCTGAATTCATATATTAATATAAAATAACTATAATTAATTATTTTTAAATATTAATATTCGTAAACTTTTTTTAAAAGAATATTATAAGTTTAAATGGATATAGATACTACAACAATATTATCAATTTTAATTATAATTATTTTATCCATAACAACAATATTTTTTATATCTGAACAAATTTTTTGTAAACAAAGTTTATCTAATTTACAAGTAAAATACGAACAAGATACAACACCTATTAAATTGCAAATTTCAAATTTGAAAACAGACATATTTAATTTACAAACTGAAAAAACACAATTAAAAGATAATTTATCAAAGCGTGAGGTTAGAAATTCTTTACTTGAAAGAAACGTATTGGGAAAATTTGATAAGGGAGATCTTATAGCAAAAAATGGAGATTGTATTGGAATAGCTGATACTACAAAAGGCGACCTTTCATTTTTACAAGTTAAAAATACAAAAAAATGCAATTCTATATTTTCTTACGATCCTAATTATAAACAACTAAGTGTTCAAGTTGGTACAACCACAAAATGCATAGATGCTTTTAATGAAAATGATATTGTATTAAACGATTGTATTAAAAATTCTCAAAAACAAAAATTTGACTATTATCCATTTTTTAATGATGGTAAATTATATTCTGGATTATATTCAAAATGTATAAGTTATAATAAAGAATCTAATATTTTAGTACTGGCAAAATGCGAAGATGATAATAATAATAATGATAATAATATAATTGTATCAAATTCTATAAATAATTTATATTTGAAAAATAAATAAACATGTCGTTTAAAAAACCGCGTTTTTATATTGTTATTTTATATAATGGATAAAATAACAGATATATTAACTACATTCTTTGTAAATTCGAAAAAAAATAATAAAAAGGAAAATTCAAATATAACTACCCAACCTGAACAAGAACCTAATTCAAGTTCCGATACCAGTTCCGATACCAGTTCAGATACAACTTCTGATACAACTTCTGATACAACTTCTGATACCGGTTCCGATACTACAGAAAGTATTTTTTCTAAAAAAGAATCTAAAAAAGAATCTAAAAAAGAATCTAAAAAAGAATCTAAAAAAGAATCTAAAAAAGAATCTAAAAAAGAATCTAAAAAAGAATCTATATATAGTGATTTAAGTTCTTTACAAAGTAACAAAGAAAAGGAAATTCAAGAAAAAGAAATTCAAGAAAAGGAAATGGAAAAGGAAATGGAAGAAAAGGAAATGGAAAAGGAAATGGAGGAAAAGGAAATGGAGGAAAAGGAAATGGAGGAAAAGGAAATGGAAGAAAAGGAAATGGAAGAAAAGGAAGGTTTAAAAAAATATATATTAAAACCTAGTGAATTTTATAAGAAAAATATAATGATTATTAATGACAATATTAATGATAATATATCATTTTTAGGTGACTTTCTTTACAAATTAAGTATGATGAAAGATGTTACGTCTATTTATGATAATGACATTCATATAATTGCGTCAATTGAAAATAAAAAATTATATAAACAAATGTTATTGGATAATCCATATTTATATTTTACAAATTTTGATGTAAAACAAACATTGACCAAGAAAAAAATTAACGAATTAGATTCCAATTCACATAGAACAATATATATTATAGATAATGAAATCTTAAAGGATAAAAATGATGTATTGAAAACATTACTTGATAAAAATATTCAAATAATAATTATATCAAATGATGATGACAAAACATCCCTGGATTCTTACAATCTACTAGGAAATAATCGTTTAATGATTCATAAACCAAATAAATTAAAACTTATTCAAAAAAAATTTTATAAAAATTATATAAAAAAAATATGTAATATACAGACGTTTGACGAATATTATGATGCGATTAACAATGAAAATTTAGATATCAAATATATCATATTAAAAGATACGGAACTCAGGTACAATTAAATATTTAATTATAAAATATCTGCCCAATTAATATTCTTATCTACATTTTCCCAAGTAGTATTCTTATCTACATCTTTAAAATTAAATTGCTTAACATCGTTTGATAATTGTTGAATATCATTTTGTTGAAGATCGTTTTGTTGAAGATCATCTGATGTTTGTTGAATATCATTTTGTTGAAGATCATTTTGTTGAAGATCGTTTTGTTGAAGATCGTTTTGTTGAAGATCATTTTGTTGAACAGTAGGTTCTTTTTTATCAAAAGTTAGATTTAAAACACCATTTGAAAAATCTAAAACATTATTAAAACGTAAAATTTGTCCTGGTAATTTTACTCGTCTAGTAAAATCGTCAAACTTTGATTCTTTATAAATAATCTTATCAGTCTCAATAATATCACTGATTGTTTTAGTTCCGGAAATAAAAATAATTTGACTATCTTTAATATTAATTTTAATAGTTTTTTTATCAACACCTGGTAGTTCTATTCTAACCAAATAATAATATTCTCTTTCAATCAAATCGACTTTAGGACTATACATTCGTCTTTGAAGATTACGGATATCTTGTTCATATCTAGAGTTAGAACTAACTGTCTTTTTTTTATGTTGTACTCTTGTAAAACTTTCAGAATTCCCTACACTTGCCATTTTATAATAAATTGTAATATTCTTTTAAATCAATTTTTTTATATATTTTTTAATTTTTATTATTGTACATTTAACAAAATCTCCATCTGTGATCACAATTGTGACAATAACAAAACTTTGTAGTTGGTTCATCAGCTGATCTTGTTTGTCTTTCATTGTATTCTGTTTTATAACTTTTACATTTTCCACATTTAAATAGACCATCTGGACGTTCCATAGGTTTTGGAGGTGGTTTAAACATATCTGAACAATGTTCTTCAAGAAGCTGTTTCCAACGTTCTGGAAATATTTTATCAGGTTTAAGTGCACATAATTCAAATTCATTAAATTCTTTAGATAAAAATCTAGATAATAAAGTTGTATTTTTAATATTCCCATTGGGATTTAAATTATCATATACAAGCACGGCTCTATTTATATAAATCTGACTAAATATTTCATTCCAACATTCAGATAATGTTTTCCTACAATATATAATAAGAGAATTATTAAATATACCTCTTTCTATATTTAAAGCCATTTTCTTAATATTATCTTCTGAATAATGGGGCGCCCCCATTTCATTTTTATTTATATTTTTATCTAAAAGATTGTTAAATTTATCATATACACGTTTCCTTTTTGGATGATTCGGTATTAATTTATCTAACCCAGTTAACACTTGCATTATATAACAATAATTATTAATAATAAAAATTCAACTTTTTTAATTTATATTGTTATTATATAATGCCAAAATTACCTTCGCCAACATTTTCTATATCTGATATACCAAGTATACCTACTTCAGATGAACTAAATAAATTAGTTAACGAAAATATACACGATATTTCCTTTGATGAAATACCAAGTTTACCTAAATCCCCTAAACATCTTTCTAATTTATCATATTTTAAAAGTCCAAGGGAAACCAAACGCAAGTCTAAATCAGTTAAACGTAAATCAGTTAAACGTAAATCTAAAAAGTCTAAATCAGTTAAACGTAAATCAGTTAAACGTAAATCTAAAAAGTCTAAATCAGTTAAACGTAAATCAGTTAAACATAAATCTAAAAAGTCTAAATCAGTTAAACGTAAATCAGTTAAAAGTAAGTCCAAGAAAAGTAAAAGTGTTAAAAGAAAGTCTAAAAAATCTAAATCAGTTAAACGTAAGTCCAAGAAAAGTAAAAGTGTTAAACGTAAATCAGTTAAACGTAAGTCCAAGAAAAGTAAAAGTGTTAAACGTAAATCAGTTAAACGTAAGTCCAAGAAAAGTAAAAGTGTTAAACGTAAAAGTGTTAAACGAAAGTCCAAGAAAAGCAAAAGTGTTAAGCGTAAATCAGTTAAAAGAAAGTCCAAGAAAAGTAAAAGTGTTAAACGTAAATCAGTTAAAAGAAAGTCCAAGAAAAGTAAAAGTGTTAAACGTAAAAGTGTTAAAAGAAAGTCCAAGAAAAGTAAAAGTGTTAAACGTAAATCAGTTAAAAGAAAGTCCAAGAAAAGTAAAAGTGTTAAACGAAAGTCCAAGAAAAGCAAAAGTGTTAAACGTAAATCAGTTAAAAGAAAGTCCAAGAAAAGCAAAAGTGTTAAACGTAAATCAGTTAAAAGAAAGTCCAAGAAAAGCAAAAGTGTTAAACGTAAATCAGTTAAAAGAAAGTCCAAGAAAAGCAAAAGTGTTAAACGTAAATCAGTTAAAAGAAAGTCCAAGAAAAGTAAAAGTGTTAAACGTAAATCAGTTAAAAGAAAGTCTGCATCTAAGCGTAAATCTAAAAAATCTAAATTAGTTAAAAGAAAGTAAGTTAAAAGACAAAAAATGGATGAATAGGAAAAAATAATTAAATTAGTAGAAAAACGAAAATTAATTTTAATAAAACAAAAAATTTATTTTATTTTATTATACTATAATAAAGAATATGGATTACGTTAAAACTTTTGATAACAACATCAATGACGTATTAAGTCAGTTTGTGAGAAAACCAACTTTAATTAGAGGTATTATCCACCTTTTACTTATATTATACTCTGCTAGATTAGCACCATCACTTCCTAAAAAAGTATTGTTATTATTTGAAAATCAATATTTTAAACTATTTATCTTTTCATTGATTCTTTGGACAGCTCAATTTAGTCCTTCTACATCTATTTTAATTGCTCTTGCATTTATGGTAACTGTAAATTATGCTAATCAGAAACCAATGTGGGAATTTATTGAAAATACAGAAGCAGCACAACAAGATAGTGCACCTAATGCACCTACTAAAGAAGTTGCAGTAGCAGCCACTTCTGCTATTGTAAATGCACAAGTTGAAAATACACCTGTTGTAAGTTCTGTAGAACAAAAACAAGAAACAATTGTTATTCAACCAAAGATTGTTGATACTCCATCTGGACCAATGGTTATTAATCCAACCGTTGTTGTTGCCCCTATTGTTGTTGAAACTCCATCTGGAGAAAAAATTATCATTAAACCAGATGTTTCTACCGTAAAAGTTGAAGAACGAGCTGCCGCTGCTCCTCAACTTGCCGCTGCTCCTGAACCTGCGCCTGCGCCTGCTCCTGCGCCTGCTCCTGCTCCTGCTCCTGCACCTGCTTCTCGAAAAGAACAAATCCCAGAACCTGCTGCTGTTCAAGAAGGATGTTATCCAATCAGAAAATATGATATGGGTAAAGTTTTACCACAATCATCTGCTGATATTTACCAACAATGGTCAGCTTAAAGGGTTAAATAAAAATTAAATATTTAAAAAACAATTAAATATTTAAAAAACAATCACGTATTTAATTGTTCAAGTATTTAATTGTTCAAGTATATATAAGGTAAATTTATTTAGTCATCTATTACACAATGTTTAAGTAATTGTAATTCATTTGTATTTTGACATTCTGGTTCATCATTCACGATTGTTGTTTTACGTGTTTGTTTAATACATTTTACATTTAAATTTTCCAGTTCGTATTCATCAAGATTTATTGTATTATTACAAGTAATGGAATTTTTAAAATGTTGTTTGTAAAATGTTCTTCTTTGAGCAGATTGATTTTTATACACTGAAAAATTATCTTGTAAATCTATAATCATTGGGTTTTTACAAGTATGATCTTTTCTAAAAATTCTTCCAACAATTTGTTCCAACTTTCCACTTTCAGCCTTTATAGAATTTTTCAAATGACCTACAAATTTCTTTGGTGTTATTAAAATGAGTGTATCTAATTCTTTTTCTGATACACCCTCTCCAAATGCACTAAAAGTAGCAAAAATAACCTGACTAGCTCTACTAATCTCTAAATCTTTTTGTTTCATTTGTCCAAGAAATAATCCATATGTAAAAGTAATGTTTAAATCATCATCAAAATCTTGTTTTAAACTTTTTAAATGTTCTCTACGATCACTTAAAACCAATATTTTTCTATTATCTGTTACGACTAAATCTTTAATCATTTCTAAAATTAACCGGTTTCTTTTAGGCATAGTTATAAGATCAGATAACATTGAAGTATATTGTATTTGAGACTGTCCTGTTATTCTATTAACTGTATTAATTTCTTTATATTCAGAACTATCAATACGAAGCATATTTAAAACTGGTGGTAACCCAGAACGTTTTGTGTCAGATGCATATACTATATCTCCAATATGATATTTAAAAACATATTCGCAACCATCACTCCGTTTTGGTGTAGCAGATAAACCTATAGTATATCTACAACAAAGTTTACTTAAAACTTGTGAAAATACTCGACTACTAGTATTGTGGGCTTCATCGACTATTACCAAACCGAAGTCATCAAAAAGAGAATCTGGATAATCTACTCTAGCCAAACTTTGCAACATAGCTATGACAACATCTTTTCCTTCTACCGATACATTTTTTTGACCTTGAATAAATCCAATTTCAATATTAGGAATAAAACGTCGCAATTCAGATTCCCATTGACGCATTAAAGGTATTTTATTTACAACTACAATAGTTTTCGTCTTTAATTCGGATAATACATTAATTGACATAAACGTATTATGTGTTACTGTAAAATCACCAAGAACATATCTACTATTACCATCTATCTCAAAACCGTAATAATTATCGTATCCAACTTCTTTAACTTTTATACCTGTTACTAAAACATCTTTTTTTTGTCTTCTTATATTTGCTCGTTTTCTTGGACATAATACAGGTATTTCATTTATATTTCCTGATATAGATATTCTGTAATAATCATCTTCTTTATATTCGGCAAGGTACCAACATCCTTTTTTCTGTTTAGATTTATAACAAGCAAATCCTAAACTACGTGCTAAATAAATGACATCATCAATTAATTTTTCAGATTTTTGAATAAAGTCATAACATCCACCTGAATTTAATGAACCGTCACTATCAATTAAACCAGCTAGTAATTTTAAACGATTTTCTCGTGAATTACATTTGTAAATCATAGGAATATGTTTGTTACCTATCAAATTTTGATTATTTAATTCATTCATAAATGTATTTGATTTTATAAAACCACTTCCATCACCATTAATTCTATATTTATAATTATTATCACTTTTATTGTTTATATATTGTAAATAACATTTGTATTGTTGTAAATTTTCTTTGAAATATTTTATTATAGTAGAATCTTGAGTAGTAATTTCCGGTTGACTGGCAGTACCATCACCCAACCAAAAACCAATCATATAAGGATCTATTTCAAGATCTCTGTGAGGAAATTCAACTGGTACTTTATATCCTTTTAATATATGTTTTTTTTTACTAGATAATTTGATATAATCTTTTACAGCTATTTCTAATATTTGTTCAGGATGTGTAATTAACACCCAATTAAATAAATCATTTGCTTCTTTTTCTTTTTCTTTTTCGTTTTTATTATTTTTGTTATATCTAAAATATTTGCTACAAAATTTGTTATTTTCTAACCATTTAACAACAAAACATGTTCTTGTATTTCCTTGTCCACTATGATTAAAATATGGATAACTAGATGCTCGTAAACATAATATATGTTCTTGATTTACTGTATAACTTTCTCCTTTTACAGGAATAATTTCATACATAAGGTCTTGTCCTCTTGCTAAACTTAATACTGTTCTAGGAGTAGATTCGTCACCCATTAATAATTCACCTACGACTATATCTTGAACCATTTTTATAGATCCATCAAACATTAGAATAGGTGTATCTACGCCGTTGCATTTTCCACTACCTGTGCCTGCTTTTAAAATACCTCCACCCGATTGTTTACAAGAGGATAATAATGCATTAACTGGTTCAATTTGATTATCAAAAAGTGTTCCATTAAAATTTAAATCAAGATTTTCCCAAGATTTACCTATATAATTAGGCATATATCGTTTAGGATCTCCATATCTATTAATACCATACATTTTTGGTATATATATTTTATTTTTTGTTTCTGTATAAATAGGATAACTAGTATCAGTTTGGTTAAAGGTATTGTATTTATCATCTTGTAAAGGTCTTGCTCTTAATTGTGATCGTAAAATAACCAATTCTTCATTGGTTATAGATTCTTTTTTGATAACATATCCTCGTTTACTTAGATACGATCCAAAAGGCACTTTTTTTATATTTGCAGTGTCTTCCATTAAAATAACATCGGTAATTATTTTAATTCAATTTTACATTAATTATCAACAATACCTCTTTTACTTGACAATTGAAAGTTATCGGTTACATCTACTACTTCTGTTATTTGTAAAGTAAATGAATAATCTAAATCATTAAATTCATACTCAATACCGTCATAATTTAAAATAGAAAAGTCCAAGTCATTTAATTGTGAAAGCGGTACTGAATCAAATATTTTGGGATTGCTTAAATAAGAAAATACCATACTTCCAGGTGATTGATCTAAAGTAATTCTAGCAAAAACATTTTTAACATTTCCAGTATTCAACATAGTTGCTAGTTGTGGACAACACAAGAAAGCATAATTTTCTCCTTGTAAATTTATAGATCTGTTTAACAAACTATTTTTTGTATTTGTTTGTTGTCCATTAAACCCGTGCAATAAACTACTAATATATACATTATTGCCACCACCATATTCAGTTAATGTAGCTTGAGATTCCGTATTGTAAAATGTAAATGTATTAGAGTCTAGGATATCTCTTACGGTAAATATTTTACTATTTATATTTGCTGGATCTATACCACCAGCAATATTAGATCCATATAAATAAAAATTTTGATTAAAACTGGTAATCCCTGATGTACCTGATGATAAAATAGGATAAGAATAAGGTATTGTAAATTTATCAGATGATGTAATTGTAATATTATACCCACCATCGATTGTAGGAATCGTATCCGTTTGTTGAATACTAACCATATTATTGGTAGTATAATTATGAGGGAATTGAGTCTGTACTAATAATAAATTACCATAAGTTTGACCAGTAGGGAATCCTGTTGTATTTTCAATACTTACTATTTTATTAAATCCGTGTCCAGGAAAAGATATGGTAATTAACCCAGATCCTACTTTTGCAGTTCCATTAATTATATTTGTCATATCATGTGAAATTAAAGTATTATTTATAACAAAAGTATCATTGCTTGGTACAGCAAATACAGTTGACGTTGACTTTGTCAAATCCGGAAATGAAACAAAATCAATAAATCTAATTGTATCACCTGGTTTTAATTTATGGTTGGGACATACAAATGTTGTTGTAGATATTCCTTTAGTAATACCTGTAATTATTGGTGTATGTGTTAATAATGGTTTGTTTTTAGGAATATATCCATCTGCTCCTGGTAATCCAGATGATCCACTAGGTGGACTGAAACCACCATCTGGAAGTGAACCTGGTATAACAAAACTTGTTGTATCAAAAACATTGTAAATAGTATATGTTTCATCTAAATTTGGAGTAGTTGTTGTAGAATACAATGTAACATTAGATCCTATATCAGTAGTTGTATAATTGTGTTCTGTAAATGTTGTTACCAAAATAGTATTTGATGATACATTTAATATTGTTTGAATATCAAATGTTCTAGTATTGATTGTAACCTGCCCAGTGTTATAACTTTCTAAAAGCAAAGGTGTATCTAAACGAATATTAAATGAAGTTGCCGATATTATTTGAGTAATTCTTTTATTACCATTTAAAGATGGTGTTGTACCGGAACCATTTATTGTACAAACCCCCCCTAAATTAGATGATATTAATCCATGTGCAGTTTTTGTAACTACAAGAGCTTGGTATAAATTAGCAATTGATGTTATATATGTCTTTATTAAATCTGAACTATTTTCTAATGGATAACCTATATTAGGGGCAATTGTTGCTAATTTTTCTCCAAATAAGAATTTAAATGGAGCAATTCTACCTGTTTTACAAGTATTACCACCTCCGAGTAATGTTTCAGCAGCTTTTACATTAACTTCAAATCTAAATGAATTATCATTAATTTTAACAATTTTATGCATAGTATTTAATGTAGAACCAGGTATACCAGCTAACGTTTTTGCTCCCTGAAGATAAATATACTCTCCATCAAAATATCCATGATTTGTTAAAGTTACTTGTATAATAGATGTATTAACAGATGTTTGAATAGAATTATTTGATAATTGCGTAAGAATAAGTGACGTAAATGTAACTATATCAGTATCAATATCTAAAGTTACAATAAAATAATGATAATCTCCTGATTTATCCTTTCTTTTTACTGTAGCTAATTTAGATACCATTTCTGTTTGTAATGAAGATGATATATAACTCCCTATACGTAATTGCACGTTATATTCAGGGTATGTATTTGTAATAGCATTAATCTTGTTTAATTCTATATCTTCTTTATTTGTCCAATATATATTGTGATTTGAATTATTAATTACAGCATTTGTATTTGGAAATTCTATACTTGCTAAACGAATACTTTTTACATTATAAAAACTCCGCCCTAAAAAAATTTTAAAATTACTTGGTCTAAAATATAAAGCCTTATTTCTATCCCTAGAATCTATACTAACATATGTTACTATATCCCTTGTCCTACGATTTTGTTGAACAAGTGTACTAACATTACTTTTTGCAAAACGATTGGTATTCATTAAACTCTGATCATCTGTTTCTTCTTCTAATCTAACACTCCTAATCGACATCTTTTCAATACTATCTCTTAATTTCTTTTCTTCATTTATACTCCGTTCTCTTTCATAATATTGTTTAAATTCACTGTTACTATCAGCAGATACCTCATTAGATAATTCTGGTACAGGAATAAAACTATTACTGTATAAAAGGTCATTTTCATCCATATTGGTCTTCTTATCATATTTTAATAAATTATTATTTATTAATATACGAGTTTTTGTCATACATTTTTATTTTTTAATATACGAGTTTTATTTTTTGTCATACCAGTTTTATTTTTTAATATACGAGTTTTATTTTTTAATATACGAGTTTTATTTTTTAATATACGAGTTTTTGTTATACGATTTTTTGTTATACGATTTTTTGTTATACGAGTTTTTGTTATACGAGTTTTTGTTATACGAGTTTTATTTTTTATCAGATTTTAAAG
>Ga0315290_10003352_pt1 | contig 11437 bp, 7 predicted proteins | sample YL17G12_0_MG_FD_203627 | JGI IMG/M metagenome (GOLD analysis project Ga0315290, IMG submission 203627) | Sediment microbial communities from Yellowstone Lake, YNP, Wyoming, USA - YL17G12_0 | ecosystem: Environmental > Aquatic > Freshwater > Lake > Sediment | place: USA: Wyoming | collected...
GCAGGTGGTGGCCTTGCCGTCCGCGTCGAGCGCCGGCGGCTCAGCGCTTCGTCTCGTCCATCATGCGCAGGGCGATGGCGAACAGCAGGAAGCCGACTGCGCCGCGCCAGAACCCGACCGGCTCGAGCATCATCGTCGTCTTGGTGAATGCCGCGTACGTGCCCACGACAAAGGCCAACGCGGCCAGCAGAATCAAGGTCCAGCAGATGTTCTTCATCGGCATCTCCCAGTCAATCCCCAACCCCCAATCCCCAGCCCCTAAGCGCGGGCCGACAGCCCGCGCGCCATGATACTCTGACTTTCGTGATCGGCAACGTCTTCAGAATCGAGCGTTTCGCGGTGCACGACGGCCCGGGGATTCGCACGACCGTATTCTTCAAGGGGTGTCCGCTGCGGTGCACGTGGTGTCACAGCCCGGAGAGCCAGTCGATGGCGCCGGAGTTGATGTTCCGCGAGGACCGGTGCATCCGCTGCTTCGAGTGCGTGGACGACTGCCAGTTGGGCGCGATCTCCCGAAGCGATGGCCGGCCGTTGGTCGATATGGCGGTCTGCCGGTGGTGCGGCGACTGCGCCGACGGGTGTCCAACCGACGCCCGCACCCAGGTCGGATCGGTGATGACCGAGTCGCGCGTGCTCGAGGAGATCACGCAGGACACGATCTTCTTCGACCAGTCCGGCGGCGGCGTCACGTTTTCGGGCGGCGAACCATTGATGCAGCCAGAGTTTCTCGTGGCCCTGCTCGATGGCTGCCGGGCGCTTCGCATCCACACGGCGGTCGACACCTGCGGGGCCGCGCTGCCGCAGGCGCTGGCCCGTGTGGCCGACCGCGCCGACTTGTTCCTCTTCGATCTCAAACACCTGGATGATGCGCGCCACCGACGCGTGACCGGCTCGTCAAACGTCCAGATTCTGGATAACCTCCAGGCGCTCGCCGCCCGCAAGGCCAACGTGATTGTCCGGTTCCCGCTGATTCCGGAGATCAATGACGACGCGGACCATATCGAGCGTCTGGGCCGCTATGTCCGGTCCATCGGGTTGTCACGCATCGACGTCCTGCCGTACCATCGAGCAGGATCGGGCAAATACCCGGCCATCGGGCGCGACTACCCGCTGGCCGGAGCCGAGCTTCCGTCGGGAGCCGATCGCTCCCGCGCTGTACGCATTCTGACCGACTGCGGTCTGCAGGCCGCAGTGGGAGGCAAACCATGACCGATCGCGTGTCTCGCCTCAGGGACGCAAGCTTGAAGGCCCAGCCGTGGATTTCCAGCGAACGTGCCGAGTTGATGACGCGGTTCTGCCGTGATCACGCCGCGGGGCTCTCGGTGCCGGTCGCCCGGGCACAGTCGCTGGCGCACGTCCTTGAACACAAGACCATCTGCATCAACCCGGGCGAGTTGATCGTCGGAGAACGCGGGCCGTCGCCGAAGGGCACGCCCACCTATCCCGAGTTGTGCTGTCACTCGCTCAGCGATCTCGACATCATCGACGGTCGCGACAAGATCCGTTTTGCGGTCGCTGACGATGTGCGCGCGGTGTATGCCCAGGACGTGATTCCATTCTGGGGTGGCAAGTCAATCCGCGACATCATGTTCAGCCACATGACCGGCGAGTGGAAGACGGCCTACGAGGCCGGCGTCTTCACCGAGTTCATGGAGCAGCGGGCGCCCGGGCACACCGTGCTCGACGGCAAGATCTACGGGCACGGCCTGCGCGATTTCATCAGCCGCATCGACGGGAAGCTGGCCGGGATGGATCAGCTCTCGGACCCGCGGGCCTTCGACAAGCGCGAACAGTTGACGGCGATGCGCATCGCAGCCGAAGCGGTGATCCGCAGCGCCGAACGGCATGCGGAACTCGCCGACCAGATGGCGGCCGCAGAGCCGGATCCTTCACGCCGCGCGGAACTGCTGCGCATCGCGTCGAACTGCCGCCACGTGCCGGCCTTCGCGCCGCGCGATTTCTGGGAGGCGCTGCAGGCGTACTGGTTCGTCCACCTGGGCGTCATCACTGAACTCAACACGTGGGATTCCTTCTGTCCGGGGCGGCTCGATCAGCATCTGAATCCGTTCTACCAGGCAGGCCTCCAGGCCGGCGCGCTCACCGAGGCCCAGGCACGCGAACTGCTCGCCTGCTTCTGGGTCAAGTTCAACAACCAGCCCGCGCCACCGAAGGTCGGCGTCACGGCTGCCGAGAGCGGCACGTACACGGACTTCTGCAACATCAACTCCGGCGGCCTGACCCCGGAAGGCGCCGACGGCGTCAACGACGTGACGTATCTCGTGCTCGACACGATTGACGAGATGCGGATTCTGCAGCCGTCGTCGAACATTCAGCTCAGCGCGCGCAATCCCGATCGCTTTCTCAAGCGCGCGGCCGAGATCGTGCGGAAGGGCTGGGGGCAGCCGTCGATCTTCAACGCCGACGTCGTGGTGGAGGAACTGTTGCGGCAGGGCAAGTCGCTCGAGGACGCCCGGTGCGGCGGCACGAGCGGGTGTGTCGAAGTGGGCGCGTTCGGCAAGGAGGCCTACATCCTGACCGGCTATTTCAATCTGCCGAAAGTGCTGGAGATCACGCTGCACAACGGGTTCGATCCCCGCACCGGCACCAAGATCGGGATCGAAAGCGGCGACCCGCTTGCGTGGAACACGTACGACGATGCGTTCGCCGCGTTCGGCTGTCAGCTGAGGCACTTCGTGGACATGAAGATCCGCGGCAACCAGGTGATCGAGCGGATCTATGCGACCCAGATGCCGGCGCCGTTCCTGTCGGTTCTCATTGACGACTGCATCGATCGGGCCAGGGACTATAACGACGGCGGGGCGCGGTACAACACCACCTATATGATGCCGGTCGGGCCAGCCACGACGTCCGACAGCCTCGCGGCAATCAAGTCGCATGTCTTCGAGCGCCGCGACGTGACGATGGCCGCGCTCGTCGACGCTCTGCGCACCAACTTCGAGGGCAGGGAAGCCCTGCGCCAGACGCTCTGGAACGCCACACCGCGCTACGGCAACGACGATGCCTACGCGGACGCGATCCTGGCGTCGGTCTGCGACCTGATGCACGAAACGCTCGATGGCCGTCCCAATACCCGGGGCGGGGAGTACCACGTCAATTACCTGTCGACAACGTGCCACGTGTATTTCGGTTCGGTGACAGGGGCGACGCCGGATGGCCGGAAGGCTTGCGAGCCAGTGTCGGACGGCATCTCACCCGTGCAGGGCACCGATCGGCGGGGCCCGACGGCCGTGCTGAAGTCGGCGACCCGCTTCAACCACTCGCGGACCGGCGGCACGCTGCTGAACCAGAAGTTCACGCCGCAGGTCGTCGCCGGTGAGGACGGGCTCGAGAAGATCGCGCAACTGGTGCGCGCCTACTTCCGGATGGGCGGCCATCACATCCAGTTCAATGTCGTCACCGCCGAGACGTTGCGGGAGGCCCAGCGGCAGCCCGAGAAGCACCGCGATCTAATCGTGCGTGTGGCGGGCTACAGCGACTACTTCTGTGACCTGACCAGGCCGCTGCAGGATGAGATCATCGCCCGGACCGAGCACCAGGGTTTCTAGGAGAGCAGACGCGTTCGCTGCCTTCGGCAGCGTCGGCGTCCCAAGGGCCAGAGTCGGACACGCGTTCTTCGAAGCGGAGGAGGCCGTCATGCGCAGAGCACTCGCGTTGGCGTTCGCGTTCGTCGTTGTGGCGGCGGGCGCCTGGTTGCACGGGCAGGCCCCTCCGCAGACGCAGTCGAAGCCTCCCGTCCTGATGCCCGCGCAGGAGCCGGGTCCCGCGCCCGCCAAGCCGGCCGGTGACGTCAAGAACGGCAGGGTCGCGATCTCCGGTGAGAATCCCGTCATCAACCTGTCGATGACGGGCGCCGCGCCGAACTCGACCAGCGTCAGCTTCTGGCGCGTGGTCTACAGCCCGGTGGGTATGGGGCACGTGTGCTACATCACTGCGGATCTCACCGGCGACGGCCCGTCGAAAGACGATATCCGAATGGCCTTCACGGACAATCAGGACCTCTTCGGGTACATCGATACCGCGATCATGCCGATGCTCACTGGCGCCTACCGCAAGGATCCCGTGCACTCGTGGCCTGCGACGTTTGCGCGATCCGGCGATACACGCACAGCATGGAAGGAGACCATCACGGCGGAGAAGTTCACGGTCGAGCTGGTCTGGAAGGACTTTATCCAGCCGTTTCTGCTCGACACACCGATGGGCGGGACCAGCAATCCCTACGGCATCACGTCGATGTTCCTGCCGGCGCGGGCGGCCGACGTCATCATCAATGGCACGCGAGTGGCCGGTCAGCCCTATCCGCGGATGCGCGGCACCACGCCGAGCAGTTCAGCGTTTCTTGCGTTCTCTGAAACCTGGGTGCAGTAAGCGCATTCGCGCGCCGAGGGCGTTCGACGAACTCCCTGGGATCGCCACGCTCCAGCGTGGCCTCTTCATTGGGCCGGGCTGGAGCCCGGCGATCCCAGGGGAATCGCCCGTTACCCGTCCCTGCCCAACCCCTAATCCACAATCCCGAATCCCAGGCCGATCTACTCCCACTCAATCGTGCCTGGCGGCTTGGTCGTCAGGTCGAGCGCAAGGCCGCTCACGCCGGGAAACCGGAGAATCTCGTTCCGCAACTCGCCGAGCAGGCCAGCCGGCAGCGCGGCGGGTGTCGCCGTCATCGCGCGCTCGGAATGGATGGGCCGGACGATCACGAATTCGCGGCCGCGTCCATCAACCTCCATCGGCACCAGGACGGTGGGGCACTGCCAGATCGCTTCGTCGATGCCGTGACGGCGGAGGCCGTCCATGACAATCTGATCAGCGTCGCGCAGCAGGTCGAGGCGGGCCCGAGTCACCGTCGCCGCGAGCGGGCGCACGCGTGCAGGCCCGGCCGGGCCGAGATTCCAGATGCAGCGGTTGATGCCGGGGACTTCCCTGAACAGGGCCGCCGCCAGTTCGAGCAGCGTCTCCCATGGCGCCTGACCCGTCACGAGCACCGGGTGCTCATAGGACCGCAAGTCGGCCTTGACGCCGACCGACTTGATCGGCAGTGCCAATGCCGCCACGCCGTATCTGGCGCTCACACTCGCGACGGCTGGTTCGATCTGGTCGAATCCCTCCCGGCTTTCGGCGCCGGTCGAGCACAGGAGCCGCACACCGAGTCCGGGCCCGGGGAACGGCTGACGCCGGACCAGGTCGTGGGGAATTCCCAGCTTCTCCCCCAGTTCTCGCACCTCGACCTTGTACAAGTCCGCCAGCGGCTCGACCACGCGGCCCTGCTCAATCATCCGCTCGATGACCGGCACGCGGTTGTGGTGCGTCTTGATCGTGTCGGCCCGCCTGGTGCCGCCGGTCTCGATCGTGTCCGGATAGATCGTGCCCTGCCCGAGCAGGTGGCCCTCGATACCCAGGCGCCTGGCCTCGTCCTCAAACACCCTGATGAACGTGTCGCCAATGATGCGCCGCTTCTGTTCAGGCTCCACCACCCCGGCGAGCGCGGCAAGAAACGCATCGGTCGCATCGACGAAATGAAGATTCCGGCCCAGGCCGAACTGGCGAAACGTGTCGAGCACCGCCGCGCTCTCGCCCTTCCTCATCAACCCGTTGTCGACGTGCAGCAGGTGGAGCCGCTCCGGGCCAATCGCCAGGCCCAGCAGTCGCGCCGCCACGGTCGAATCCACTCCGCCAGAGGCCAGCAAAAACACCGACCGGTCTCCCACCTGCTGCCGAACCTGTTCAACCCGCTCCTCGACATACCGCTCCATCGTCCACGAGGGCTGGCAGAGGCAGGCGCCGAACACGAAATTGGCGATCATCTCGGTGCCGTGTACCGTGTTGTCGACTTCGGGGTGGAACTGGAATCCGTATCGGCGCAGGCTGTTCGAACTGATGGCCGCAAAACGGTGCGGCGTGCCGGACGCTCCCAGGGTCGTGTAGCCGACCTCCTCGAAGCCGGGGCCGACGCTGGTCACCGAATCGAAGTGACTCATCCAGACGCGCTCCGTCGTCGCGAGACCCTCGAAGAGCGGGCAATCGCCGATCACCTGCAGGTCGGCTGGTCCCCATTCACGCCCCCCGTTGACGACGGTGCCGCCGTAGTGCTTGGCGATCTCCTGGTGGCCGAAGCAGAAGCCGACAATGGGGACGTCGAGGTCGTAAATAGCCTTGGTGTACGCGGAGTCCTCTCCGAACGACGACAGGCTGGGACTGCCCGAGAGGATGATCCCCTTGTAGTGGCGGAAAGCCTCGATGGGGTCTTCCGGCTGACGGATTTCGGCCAGCACATGGAGCCGGCGGATCTTGGTCGCGATCAAGTGTGCGTACTGCCCGCCGAAGTCAACGACCGCAATGGCATCGTGCTGCATCAGATGTCCTATCCGAAAGTGAGAAATCTGCAAATTGGGGCCCGACCCAATTTGCAGAAATTACAGTCCCTGCTCCAGGTCCGCAATCAAGTCTTCGACGTTCTCCAACCCGACCGAGAGCCGCACCAGGCCGTCGGTCACACCCTGCGCCAGCCTGGCCTCGCGGGAGACCACGCTGTGGGTCGTTGATGCCGGATGCGTGATGAGCGTGCGCGCGTCGCCCAGGCTGACCGCGAGCGAGCAGACCCGAACGGCGTTCATCAGGCGTGTGCCGGCCTCGATTCCACCTTTGAGATCGAAGCACACCATGCCGCCGAAACCTCCCGTCATCTGCCGCTTCGCCAGCGCGTGCTGCGGATGGGAGGGCAGCCCGGGATAGTTGACCAGGGCCACGGCGGGGTGCTGTTCGAGCCACTGTGCGATCCGCAGTGCGTTGGCGTTGTGGCGCTCGACGCGGAGGGGAAGCGTCTGGGTGCCGCGGATCATCAGGTACGCGGTAAACGGCGCCATGATGCCGCCGTAGTACCGCAGCGGTTCAGTCAGGCACCGCTCGATAAACGCCCGGGTTGAGATGACAAGCCCGCCGACCGCATCGCCGTGGCCGCAGAAGTACTTCGTCGCGCTGTGCACGACGACGTCGATGCCGAGGTCCAGCGGGCGCTGATTGATAGGGCTCGCGAACGTGTTGTCGCAGATCGTGGTGATGCCGGCCGCACGGGCCATCGCGCCAATCACCCGGAGATCGCACAGTGACAGCAGCGGGTTGCCGGGCGTCTCCAGGTAGATGAGCCTCGTCGTCGGCCGGACGGCAGCCTGCACGTTGGACGGGTCGGTCGTATCGACAAATGTCGACTCGATGCCAAGAGACCCGAGTTGCTGCACCATCAGGTGATAGGTGCTCGGATAGATGGCCTTCGCGGCGACGACATGATCGCCGGCCTTGACCACCGTGAGGATGGCCGCCGAAATCGCGGCCATGCCGCTGGCTGTCGCGACGGCCGCCTCGCCGTGCTCAAGCACCGCGGCCTTCCGTTCGAATGTCGCCACCGTCGGGTTGGCCCACCGGCTGTAGACAAACGCCTCTTTCTCGCCGGCAAAGATGGCCGCGCCGTTCTCCGCGGTGCCGAGGTGGTAGGTGGTCGCCAGATGAAGCGGCGGCACAAGGGCGCCAGTGGACGGATCAGGCGTCTCGCCGGCGTGGATGGCAAGTGTATTGATCCCGAGCGTGCGATCAGTCATGGTGTCTCCGGTGTTCCGCCACGTGATGCCGTCATCCTCACCGAGGTCGCCTGATCCGCCGCACATGGTCGTGGGCGGCCGATCGACGCAGATCACGCTGAAGGTTCGGAAGTCAGCCGCAGTCTGATCATTATGCCGCAACGACCCTCGTCCTGGCGCGTCGCCAGGACGGGCAGGGCAGGCACAGGAATCGGCTGCTAGCGAGGCTCGAGCACAAGGCGTTCGGCGACGGCTTCGTCGACTGCGCTCCTGGAGAAGCGCATCGGCAAGTACTCGGTCTTGTCCCACTTGTCGAGCAGGTCCGCATAGTGCGCGCTCCAGACGTGACCAGACTGGCCCATCGGGATGATGAATTTCGAGGCGTCGATCGACGCCAGATCGATGATCTGCCGGTAGGACGAGATGAAGGTCCGATCGCGGATCGGCATCACGGGCGTGACGGTAAACGCGTCCCCGCCGCGCGGCACGGTCCGGCTGAACCAGCGTCGCAGCCAGGAGATGTTGCCGAACGGCAGATGCGGGAACTCGGCCGCGTTGACCCGATCCCAGCGCCACTTCGCCAGCGTGGCGGAACCCTGCCGCCGACCCATGATGGCCAGCGCTTGCTGCAGCGTCCGACTGAGCAGCGTCTCGCAGGTCTCCGGCTCGACCGTTCGCACATCGTTACACCAGGCCAGATCGTTGGTCTGGATCATCGTATCGATGGCCTTGGCGACCACGCTCCGGTGTTCCCAGTAGTCGTTGAACAGATCCTCGCCAAGGTCGTCCTCGAACAGGCCCTGCGCGGTGGCCTCGTACCAGGCTTCATACAGCGCGGCATCGGGGCTGTCGCCGGCCAGGGTTCCGTCCCACCCCCGGAGACGGTCCATGGCCTCGCGGCTGGCCGGATCAATCGGGCGGGCCTTGAGCAGGAAGGGCAGGACGGCCTTGACCTGCGCCGACCGGACGTCGCGCTGCATCCGAGTGAGATCCTCCACGGCGAAGCGGCCGCCGGTCTGGATCATGTCGATGATGCGGGCCGCTCGGTAGGGCGCTTCCCAGCTGGATCCAAGCCGGAAGGGGAAACTGTCGGACACGGCCTTGTTGTTCGCGGTGACGAGGAAGCCGCGCGACGGATTGAAGGATCGTGGCCACTCGCTCTCGTGCACGTAGCCGCGCCAGTCCGAGTCGCTCGTCCAGCCTGGCACCGGCCGGCCGCCGTCTTCGCTCGACCGGACCGGATGGGCACCGGGTCCGCAGTAGCCGATGTTGCCGTCGACATCGGCGAAGGTGAAATTCAAGAGCGGCGTGTGCATCGGCCCGAGTGCCGCGACAAACTCCGGCCAGGTGCGGGCGGTGTTGATCCGCGAGAAACTCTCGACGGTGTGGTCTTCGACATCGAGCCCGGTCCACCGCAGCGCCAGCGTCGCCTGTGGATTGTCGAGCACGTCGGACAGGATGGGGCCGTGCCTGGTGGTACGGATGCGCATCGGCACGTCGGCTTGTCCGCGCACCTTGATGATGTCGTGCAGGACGGTCATCGGCTCCAAGGCGCCGTCGTACTCGGCCTCGTCCCGCGTGTTAACGCGCTCCACGAACAGGTCCTGCGAATCTCCAAGCAGCGCGGTGATGCCCCAGGCGATCCGCTGGTTGTGGCCGATCATCACGCCAGGCACGCCGGGAAGTGTGGCGCCGATCACGTCGAGCTGGCCGCCGGTGATGTGCGCCAGGTACCACACGGCTGGCGCCTGCCCGCCGAGATGGGGATCGTTGGCCAGCAGCGGCTTGCCCGTCGTGGTGCGCGCGCCTGAGAGTACCCAGCTGTTGCTGCCTCCTCCGGCGGGAGGCCCTGGCGCGATGTCACGAACCGCGGCGGCCAGCGCAGCCAGATCGGCCAGCACGGTCTCAGTCGCATACGGCGCCGGCACTGGCAGGTCGTGTCGCGGACTCCCCGGGGTGGGTGACGCGCCGCCCGGCAGCGCATCAGGCGCGGGCGTGGCGGCCGGGGCCGGCTCGGGCATGGCCGCTGGTGGAACAATCACGGGACCATTCGGCGTGTACGCTGGCATCAGGAGATTGGCCCCCACCTCGCCCACGCGCGCCGACAACCGCACGCGCAGCAACTCCTCAGTCCAATTCATGCTGAGCAGCCACGCCAACGACTTCTGGGACGCCAGGACATCTTCGCCGCGCCAGGGCTCTGGCGCTGTTCGCAGGATGGCAAACTCCACCGGCAGGCTCCCGCCACGGTGGCTCGAGAGGAAACTGTTGATGCCGGCCACGTACGATTCGATTTGTGCCCGCGCGTCTGGCACGACTCTCGGCCAGGCCAATGCAGCGGCGCGCGCGAGGCCTACCGTGCGCAGCAGGCGATCGGTCTTCAGAGCGGGTGCCCCCAGAATCTCCGACAGCCGGCCCTGGGCGGCACGGCGCTGAAACTCCATCTGCCACAGGCGTTCCTGGGCGTGGACATAGCCGAGCGCAAAAAGGGCGTCCGCTTCGCTTCCGGCCCGAATATGCGGGATCGCATCCACGTCCCGAACGACCTCGACGCGACCGCGGAGGCCCTCGACACGGAACGTGCCGGTCGTGTCCGGGAGCGGCGCGCGCAGCCGCCAGAAGACGAAGACCACCGCGGCCAGCATCAGCGCGACCACTGTCAGCAGGATGCGCCGCATCCATCGGCGAGCGGAACGACGCGTGGTCTGGGGAGGGTTTGCAGAAGCCATAGGTTCAGTGTCGCTCTATCTTACCCGGGAATGCGCACGGCCTGGACTCAGTGCTTCGGCTGGAAACGATGGTTGCGCATTCCTGCCGGGCGATCCGGTCACAATGCTCGCTCAGCACCGAGTCCTGAGGGATGAGGCTGGTCGCCGAACTCATGAATCGAAGGACTCAGGCGGAGCCGGGCCCGGCGGTACGGGACGCGGCAGCGCGCCTCTTCCAGTAGTAGTAGACGGGAACACCCACTCCGAGGACGAACAGGCCGGCCCACGCCTGTTCCGGTTTCTCGACCAGCGTCGTCACGACGAACCACGTGGAGGTGCCGACGAAAAACAACGGCACCAGCGGGTATCCGGGTACGCGGTACGGCCGCACCGCCTTCGGCATCGTCGACCGCAGGACGATCACGCTGGCTCCGCCGAGTGCAAAGAAGATCCAGTCGGTGAAGACCACGTACGAGATCAGCTTGTCGAACGTGCCCCAGAACAGGATCAGGACCACCGCCCAGAGCGACCCCGCGATGATCGAAAACGCCGGCGTGTGGTAGCGCGGGTGAATCTCGGCCACCTTCGCGAAGAAGACCCCGTCGGCCGCCATCGCGTAGTAGATGCGCGGAGCGGTCAGCGTGTAGATGCCCACGACGCCGAACGTGGATATGAAGATCGCCACCGAGATCAGCCTGCTCCCGATCGGGCCGAGCACGGTCCCGATGGCGTCGGCGGCCACGCGGGGCGACGATCCCATCTGCGCCGGTGTAAGCAGAAACATGTAGGAGACATTGGTGGCCAGGTAGATCGCCGTGACCGTGCACGCGCCGATGATCATGGCGCGAGGCACGGTCTTCTGCGGATCTTTCACCTCGGCCGACGCATAGGTGGCGTGCTGCCAGCCCCCGTACGACCACAAGACCCCCACCATGCCGAGCGCGAGCGACTGACCGAGGCCGTGGGGCATCGCCCCGATGGCCCACGTGAAGTCGGTCGTGTGCGGCGAACCGAACACCAGGCCGACCGCGATCAGGCCGACGATGCCGACCAGTTTGAGGCCGGTGAAGACATCCGAGAAGATCGCGCCGGCCTTGACGCCAATGACGTTGATGCCTGTGAGGAGCAGCAATCCCGTGATGG
>Ga0315290_10003357_pt1 | contig 11423 bp, 10 predicted proteins | sample YL17G12_0_MG_FD_203627 | JGI IMG/M metagenome (GOLD analysis project Ga0315290, IMG submission 203627) | Sediment microbial communities from Yellowstone Lake, YNP, Wyoming, USA - YL17G12_0 | ecosystem: Environmental > Aquatic > Freshwater > Lake > Sediment | place: USA: Wyoming | collected...
GGGGAGCAGCACGATGACAGCAGTCACGGACACAATGGGTGCGCCGAACCGGCAGGACCCGCCATTGTCGCCGTCTCGGCGTCCGACCATCGCTGTCGTCATCCCCGCCTTCAATGAGGAAGGTGCCGTGCAAGCCACGGTGGAAGACGTACGACGCGCGCTCGATGGCGCGCGCGTGTCGCATGAGATCATCGTTGTCAATGACGGCTCCAGCGACAACACGGTCGTTGCGGCGCGTGCCAGCGGCGCGCGCGTGGTCAACTTCACGGACAATGGCGGTTACGGCCACGCGCTCAAAGCGGGCATCGCCGCGAGCGATTCCGATTTGGTGGCCATCCTCGATGCCGATGGCACGTACCCCCCGGAGGCCCTGCCGGCAATGATTCAGATGGCTGCGCTGTCCGACATGGTGGTCGGCGACCGCGGTCCGGGCATGACGAACGTCCCCTTCGTGCGGCGTCCGGCCAAATGGATCCTCAAGGTGCTGGCGAGCATTCTCGCCCGACGCAAGATCAACGATGTCAATTCCGGCCTGCGCGTGTTCCGCCGGCCGGCGCTGGAGCGATTCGTGCCTCTGTTGCCCGACGGTTATTCTTTCACCACGACCATAACGTTGTGCATGCTTGCGTCCAATCTGACGGTCGTCTACTACCCGATCCATTACGGCCAGCGCATCGGTCACTCCAAGATCAAGGCGCGACACTTTTTCAAGTTCGTGTTCCTCGTGGTTCGGCTTACCGTGTTGTTCCAGCCGTTGCGCATATTTCTTCCGCTCGGGGCGATCCTGTTCGTCGCTGGCGTGGCCAGTGCCATCAACGACATTTCGGTGATGACGCCGTCGACTGGTGCGATCCTCGGAATTCTGGCGGCGGTCATGGTCTGGTCCCTGGGGCTGTGGGCGGACAGGGCCGCACGGCTTCGTCATGCCCGTCTCGAACCACGAGAGCAGAACACGCCGGCTCGCCCGTGACCTCGAAACTGTTTTCCCTGCCGGCGACGAATTCAAAGAAGGTCACTGTGGTCTGGTTGCTCCGCCTCGCGGTGTCGGCGGTCGTACTGGTCGTCCTTTTTCGCACGGTTCCGATCGACCAGGTCTGGAGCGATGCGCGGCGACTGCCGCCCGTCCTGTGGGTTTCGGCGCTGGGCCTGTTCCTGGTGGGCCACGCGGCTGCGGCGGCCAAGTGGCGTTTGCTCATCGGCGCCGGTGTGTCCTTTCCCCAGGCCTTGCAGGCGCATCTGGCGGGTCTGGCAGCCAATCTGTGCCTGCCTGGCTTGGCCGGAGGCGATGTCGTGCGGGCCGGCCTGGTGGCCCACCGGGCGAGGGATGCCTCGCAGCTGGTCATTGGGTCCTTTGCCGACCGCCTCCTCGATATCCTTGGCCTGGTGATCATCACGGTCATCGGCGCTTTCTTGGCCTGGCGCCCGGAACAGGGCGATCACGCGCGACTGTTGTGGTGGATGTTGGCAGGCGCCGCGGCGCTGGTGCTCCTTTTCCCCGCCGCGCTGTTGCTCGACCGGGTCGTGGTCCCTGCAAGCCCGACCGGGCGAGTCGGCCGGCTTGTCGTGCGCGCGGTTTCGGCCACGGCCTCTCTCGCGCATCGACCGGGTCGCCTGATCCTATGCCTGGCGATTTCGATGGCAGTGCAGGCGACCTTCGTCGGGATCAATATTGCGCTTGCGGCGGCGGTGCATGTCCAGGCGCCGGTGGCCGCGTGGTTCTTCGCGTGGTCCGCTGCGAAGATCGTCGCCATCGCACCGATCAGTCTGGGCGGGCTCGGCGTGCGTGAGGCCGTCATGGCCCGTCTCCTGGCGCCGTTTGGCGCCGAACCCGCGCAGGTCATTGCCATCGGATTGATCTGGCAATCGGTCCTTTATGCGAGCGGATTGATCGGTGTCCTGGCGCAGCTTGTCTGGAAGCCCGATCGCGAAAAGGTCAGCGCCGCGACGTCGGCGGACGTGGCGGAGCGTTCCTCGTGAACGTCGCTGAATCCGCGAACAGGTAGGCGCTCATGGGTTTGCCCGTGGCACGTCGGCTCTCCCTGCGGGCAACAGGTAGAGCAGGCCCGCTAGCGCCGACACGAACACGTATCCGAGACTGTGTTCGAAGAAGTGCGGGAAGAGCAATTCGGCGAGACCTGCCTTCTGTCCGAGCGTTTGAGCTTTGAACTGCACGGAAGCGATCAGCACGAAGGCGTAGCACGCTACGCTTATGCCCCCGGCCACGTAGATGGGCCACACAGGTTGGTTGGCGCGCGCGCCCGGTCTTGCCTCCGAAAAGCGTCGTGCGAGCGCGAGGCAAGTTCCCAGCGCCAATGGTAACGTCACCAGCGTATGCGTGAACAACTCGCGAATCTGGTGGCCCACAAATGTCGGATCCCGGAACGGCTCGGTCGAGGGACGAAAGACCAGCGTCGCGACGGCGAACACCAGCAGAGCGCCAACAAACAGCCAGGTTCCGCGGCGCCCAATGCCGGCGGCCGGACGACCATCGCGCAGCCAGAACAGGCCGGCGACGCAGAACGCCAGAAGCATTTCGGCGAATCGCTCGATCGAGTGGTAACGCCAATGCGCGCCCCAGGCGAATGGCGCTCCCGGCCGTGTGTGGTACTGGGCAAGATTGTCGAGGATCGCCTGCCCGCCGTTAACATGAACCGTTCCACCGAGAATCACTACAAGCGTGGCTATCGTCGCCAGCGCAAGGCGCCCGCGCATTCGCGTCGCGTCGGTATCGGCGCGCGCGCGATTGGGCGGAAAGAAGGACCGCACCGCGCCCGCCACCGCCATCGCCAGCACCGCATCCAGAAGTAGTTCTCGCGTCGCGTGTTCGAAATAGAGGATCGTTTCCAGAAGTGTGTGCTGGCCGTCCTCATGCACCAAACTGTTCCACGGCCACGGCGTTCCCGCCTGCACGCATACGGCTGCGAACGCGACCAGCAACACCGATGCCGGAAGATAAAAGCAAAGCGCCCGTTCGTACGGCCTGAGCTTCACTGGCGCGGTGGCCCGGGCGCACGGCTTCCCGGGTCGTCACTGGCGGGCGGCACAACGCACACCGTCACATCTCCTTCCGCGACCGTCCCGCGAAATACGCCCGCCACGCGGCATTGGTCCCGCAGTGTTTTCATGAGGTCCGGCGCGCGCATTTCGATGTATCCCGGCAGGGTGTAGATCACCCATACCCGCCGGCCCTGCGAGCGAATGTCCTGGAGCTGCTCCAGCGAAGTAACGCCCACCCAAGGCTGGCGGTAATAGTCGCGATATGCGTACATGGCTCCACCCGCCGTTACCACCGGCTCGCGGTCCGCGCGATGCGCCAGCAGGAATCGTGCCGCGCCGTCGAAATCCTGCTTCGGGTAGCGGTAGGCAAACGGCAGCGATGCCGCAGAAAGCAGCGCCAACGCTGCCACCAGCGCTGCGCCCAATGCCGTGACGGGCGCTGCCGGCTCGCCGGGCCTCAACCGCAGTGTAAGCCACGCGCCGATTTCCAGCGCACCCCGCACGAGGATCAATACGCCAAAGCCCGCCAGGAAGAACAGAAACCTCGGAAAAATCGGCCTCGCAAGCGCGACCGCCGCCGCCACGGTGATGACGCCAGGCAGCACGAACAGCGCCAGAAGAAATCGGCTCTGTCGGAAAAAGCTCCGCAGCCCCCAGACGAACAGTACGCCGCATGCCGGCACGCCGAGCGCCGTGCCAACGCCGATCTGCAACCCGCGCAGCAGCTCCTTCGCTGCCCATGCCGGCGTCGCAATTTCATTCGGGTTTGGCCGCCGCAAGAAGAATTGCTGCACGTCGAGCAGCAATGGCGCGTACAACGCCAGCGTGAACACCGCCGCCAGCGCGAACCCGGTGACCGGCCGGCGCCACCGCGCCAACGCGTCCTTGTCGCGGCCCGGCACGCCCAGCAGAAATGCGCACGCGATTGCGTGCGCTATCACCATGAACACCATGGTGAGGTGCGTGTACACACCCAGCGCGGACGCGACCCCGTACCAGACAAAGTCACTCGTGCTTGCTCGTCGCAATCCGCGCAGCAGCAGCCAGCTGCTGAGCAGTGCAAGAAACGCCAGCGCCGTATAGCCGCGCGCGTTCTGCGAAAACCAGACGTGGTGATAGCTCACCGTCAGCAACAGGCTGGCGAGCAATGCTTCGCTGCGCCCGACGAATTCCCGCGCAAACAGGTAGAGCACCGGCGGTGTCGCCACACCGAACAACAGGGCCGGCAATCGCAGGCTCCACGCCTCTTCTCCGAGAACGCGGATCGAAACATGCGCCAGCACGGAGTAGAACGTGTGCTGATTGTTTCCTGGAAAGACCGTTACGATTTGCAGGAGTGGTTGCCGCACGCTGTCCAGCAGTGTGTGGATTTCGTCCAGCCACAACCCCCCGTCGAGCCCGATGGTGCGCAGCACCGCCGCCAGCACCATCAGCGCGATCAATGCCGCCCACGGCGTACCCTCGGGTTTCGCGTCGCGCCGAGGCCAGGGGGTCGGATCTCCGGCAGACGGATCCGGCGGCCTCACTTGCTTCCCGCCCCCATCGCCGCGGTATCGAGCCGCGGGCGTTCCGGGAAAACCAGACGTGGTGGCACGACGCCGTGGTCAAGGCGGCGGCTCGCGACCCTGGCGCCGAGCGCTTCGGGCGACAAGATCAATCCTCGACCACGTGAGTCGCGAAGATCTTCCTGTGCTCGGCCCACCGGGCGCGGTCGAATATTCCGTCCTCGAGGCATTCCACCGCCCGATACGCCATGAACAACGCATGGTGCGTGTTGTCGTGCGCGAACAGCCCCTGCCGGCCGTAGCTCAGCAGATCGGGAAGGCTCTCGACCCAGTCCTGCAGCCGGCGGAGCGGCTTCTCGTAGCCCAGCGCATAGATCGGGTACGCCTGGCGCAGCCGCTTGACGCAGACGTTCACCGGCGGCCGGATGAGCGGCAGCTCGGCGCGGCGAAGGTCGTCCACCACCACTTGTCCGAGCTCGGCATCGGTCATCGACCAGAGTGGGTCGGTCGGTGCACACGGAAGCTCGGCACAGAGGATCGTCCGGCCCGCGGGTGTGGGCAACCCGAAATAGTTCTTCGGTTCGGAGATCCGCGTTGCGCGAATGCGCTCCTCGGGAAAGTAGTGCGCGTCGGTGGTCGTGAACTGGTCCCAGTCGAGTTCGAGGTACACGAGAATCATCGCGCGATAATCGATCTCGTTCGCGGCCGCGAGGACCGGCGGCGGCGGGGCCGGCGTGATCAAGCGTGCCAGCAGGCTCACCGGAAGCGTCGACCAGACGTGATCGGCGCGGATTTCCCGCACGTCGCCCTGGCGGGAAACTTCGATCCGCCAGCGCTGCCGGGCCCCGGCCGTTTGCTCGACGCGCGTCACCTTCCAGCCCAGCATCAGCTCGGCCCCCAGCTTCTTGCCCGTCTCCGCATACGCCTCGCTGATCTGGCCGTAACCGCGGCGCGGGTAAAAGAAGCGACCCTTGCCCGGGGGGGTTGCGAGACGCCGCATCAGCTTCGCGAACGAGCTGGCGGTGACGCGCTTCCTCGCCTGAATGCCGGAGAGTTCCTGCGGCGGGCGGCCCCAGATCTTGCGCGCGTAAGGGAAGTAGAAATGCTCGCAGATCGTCCCGCCCAGGTTTGCCATCAGGACCGAGGCGAACGTGTCGCCCTCGACGCGTTTGCCGAGGAGCGTGCGCACGGCCATGTCGCGCGCCGCGCCGAACGCGAACGGCTTGTCGAGGCGCAGCAACAGATCCTTGGCGTTCAGCGGGAAACGCACGTAATTTCCGCGGAGCAGAATGCGGCCGTGCCGCTCGCGATCGGCGAGATCCGGTCCCAGCATCGTCTTGATGTCGGCCAGAATCGCCGGATCGCACGTGGCGTGCAGGCGGTGGCTGCCGTAATCGACGCGGATCCCGCTGACCTCAAAACTGCCGGCGTTGCCGCCGACCACGTCCTGCTGCTCGATCAGCGTCACTTTCCCCCGCTGGCGTCGGCGCAACTCGAACGCGGCGCCGCAACCGGCCGGGCCGCCCCCGAGGATCACGACGTGCGGTTCACTCATTGCGCCCCTCCGCTTCGATCGCCCGTGGATCCGGCGTGCCGTCCCCTGCGCGTGCCTCCGTCGATGCGCGGCGATACTCTTTCGCTGCCGCTGGCTTCTTCGACGCAAAGGCGATATCGTAACCCGGCGCGTATCGACGCCTGACAAAAAGGGTTGATGATTGCTGGTCCTCACCTACCATTCGATCTCCGCGGAACCCGGTCCGACCAGCATCCCGCTGGAAACCTTCCGCATGCAGATGGACGTGCTCGCGGATTGCGGCTTCGGCTCGCTCAAGTGTCAGGATTTTCTCGACTGGCACGAAGGTCGGCAGGCCCGCTCGACGCAACGGGTGCTCATCACCTTTGACGATGGCTTCGCCGATTTCGCGACGGCGGCCTTGCCCGTGCTTCGCGACCGCGGTTTTTCGGCGCTGGTTTTCGTGCCGACGGGAAAGCTCGGTGGCCACGAGGATTGGCACGGCGCCAATGCGTCGCCGCGTCCGTTGATGAGCTGGTCGACCGTCGCCGAACTGGCGAGCGCCGGTATCGAGTTTGGCGGTCATGGCGTCACCCACGTCGATCTCACCCGGCTCGCTCCCGACCAACGCCGGCATGAAATCGACCGCTGCGCGCAGGATCTCGGGGAGCGAACCGGCCGGCCGGCCCGCGCCTTTGCCGCGCCCTACGGTCATGTGAATCGCACGGTGATGGCGGACGTCGCGCGGACCTACGAGGTCGCCTTCGGAACGCGCTTCGACCGCGCGCGGCCGGCGTGCGACCGGTTCGACGTCCCGCGCATCGAGATGCATTATTTCCGGCGGCGGCGGCAATGGGAGGGCTTCGTGCGGGGCGACCGGGCCTATTTCCTCGCCCGTCGCGCTCTGCGTGCGGGAAGAGCCGCCGGCACGAAGCTGTTGAACCTCGGCGGTGGCGCCGGCTGACCCCGCGTCCGTTCACGGTGGCGGTCACGAGGCGGAGCGGCCTTCCCGATCCTCGACGCAGCGTCGGAACGAACGCTCCGCGAGCTCCGCCGCACGCTCCCAGCTGAAGCGACCCGCACGACAGCGCGCGATCCCGGCTAGCCGGTCGCGCAGTGCGGTGTCGTCGAGAAGTCGCACTACGCTCGCCGCGATCGCGGCCGGGTCTTCCGGATCGAAATACAACCCGGCGTCGCCAACGACCTCGGGCAGGCTGCCGCGCCGGCTCGCCAACACCGGCACGCCGCAGGCCATCGCCTCGACCGCCGGAAGACCGAAGCCTTCCCACAGCGATGGGAACACGAGCGCGTAGGCGCCGTTCAAGAGTTCGCAGAGCGCGGTGTCGTCGATGTAGCCCGTGAAGTGAACGTGCCCGGCCAGCGGCGGGTGCTCCGCAACGAAGGTCCTGAGATCCCCGACGTTGTCCCAGAAGCCTTTTCCCGACGTGTCTCCGACGACTGCAAGCTGCACTCGCGGATGCCGGGCGACGATCGTCGGCATCGCCTTCAAGAGTCCCAGGATGTTCTTGTGGGCGTTCATGCCGCCGACGTGCACGAGCAGCGGCCCGTCGGCGGGAATGCCGAGGCGCGCGCGCGTCTCCGCCGGAATCGCGGGATCGTCTAGGACGCGGAAGACGGGATCGGCGGCTTCGGTCACCACGTCGATGCCCTGCTTGGGGAAGCGGAGAATGTTTTCGAGGTCCGCGGCCGAGCTCTGCGATACCGTCATCGCGCGCGTCGTCTGCAAACGTGCGAGCGCAGTCTTGGCCCGCCAGAGGCCGTGATTGAACCGGGTCGGAAACAGCAAATGCGGCAAGCGCTCGGCCGTCGCGTCGTGAAAGCAGACGACGCAAGGCGCTTTCGCGAAGAGCGGAAAGTAGGAGTAGAGCGCCGGGAAGAAGAAGACGTCGAACTTCTCCCTGCGGGCGAGCTGCCCCATCTGCCAGAGGTATGGGAGCGAGCGCGTCGACTTGCCGGCTGCCGACTCGTTGAGCGTGCGTTGCGTCGCGGCGCTCAGTACCGCGACGCCCGCGGGGAGTCGATCCGCGGGGCGCCGATCGAACAGAAGCGTGTAGCGAAACCCCGTTTCACGCGCCGCCAGCGCGGTAAGCAGCTGTCGGGTGAAGCGGCCGAACCCCCGGTCGTTCGACCAGCTCGTGGCATCGACACCAACATGGATGCGACGTTCGGACACGGGAGAAATCGCGGGTGCCGGCAACGGATGCGGGTTGGGATCGGCCGTCAGTCTTCTGGGCAGAAAACGCTGACGAAGATAGTAACCGAAATGAAAGGTCCCACGCGACAGACTCCCATGTCGCGCACCGACTGAAACTTCACTTCCGTGGCCAGAAAGCTCGGGTGCGGCGTCATCGTCCGGTGGTCCTCTCCGAGCAGATCCGGATGAACGTCGAGCCCGTCGCTGCGGCAGACGATGTCGGCGTGGTCGAGGTCGGTCGTCTCTCCAGCGGCCGCGGGGAAGACGAGCGCCGGCACCGGACACAGGCCGGCCCGGACCGTGCCTAAACAAGAATCCGTCGATTCGTGCAAGTCGACGTGCATCGACGTTGCAAAATCGGCGGGACATGATGGCGTCTGATCCCGGGTCAGCGGATTCTCGCCCGGACACGGTCGACGCCGGCCGGGGATCTGCATCGCCGGTGGTATCATCGCGGCGCGCCTGTTGCAGGTCGAGCGGCGTTGATGCGTGCCCCGGCCCGAAGGGAATGTGATGATCAATCTTGCCCAGCGTGTCGCCAAGCACGCGAGGCTCAACTGGCAGAACCTCGCGTGGCCCGACGTGCCGAGCCCGCCATTCATCATCCTGTTCATCAATTCGATCTGCAACATGAAGTGCGAGCACTGCTTCTACTGGAAGCAGCTCAATCAGCGCGATGACCTGACGTTCGAGGAGATCGTGGCCCTGTCCGAAGAGCTGGGTCCGATCGAGAATCTGAATCTTTCCGGCGGCGAACCTTTCCTGCGCAAGGAATTCGACGCCATCTGTCGCCAGTTCATCAAGCGGAACGGGGTCAGGGAAATCTACGTTCCGACCAACGGCTGGTACACCGACAAGACGATCCGCATGATCCGCGGGGTCCTGCAGGAGCCCGGACTCGAATTGTTCGGCGTCGAACTCTCGCTCGATGGGATGCCGGCATTCCACGATGCGTTCCGCAAGGCTCCGAATTCGTTTCGCAAGGCGATGGAGACCTATGATGCATTGGCGGCGCTGCAGAACGAGGATCCGCGCCTGCAGATCCACGCGATCTCGACGGCGACCGAGCCCAATATGGGCGAGATCAGGCAACTCACGACATATCTCTATGATCGCTGCCCGCAGATGACGCATCACAATCTCGCGATCATCCGCGGGGATCGCAAGAATCCGACGCTGCAGGGCCCGGCCCTCCGGGAGTACCGCGATCTCTATGCGTACATCCGCCGGCTATGGGCGGATCGCGAAGAGGCGCGCTACGGCTCGGTGGTCGAGCCCATGCTGCAATGGGCGAAGCTCAAGAGTGCCGAGCAGCAGCGGCAATTCGTGGCGTGCCGCGCGGGCGTGCTGACGGCGGTGATCCACGCCAATGGCGACGTGGCGGTGTGCGAGCAGCGGCCGCCGCTCGGCAATCTGCGTCAGAAGTCGTTCATGGCAATCTGGCGCTCCTCTTCCACGGGAGAGATTCGGCAGTCGATCAACCGCAAGGAGTGCTATTGCACGAACGAGATCTTCATGTGGCCCAGCATCGTTTTCCAGCCGGCCGAACTCGTCAAATCGATGATCGGCGCCAGGGCCTGGAAGCGCGCGGCGCCGCTCACCGCGAACGAACGTGCCGACTATTCGGAAGCCGCGGCGCCACTGAAACAGGCGACAGAAAAGCAAGAGCTCTGAACACGGCGCTCCTCTCGAGGCCGTGCCGCTCGAGCGCTTGCAGGCGAATTTCGCCAACCAGGGGTTGAAGATGCTGCGCGGCGTGGGCGTTCTCTGGTTGGGCCAGATCGTCACCAAGGGTGTCGGCTTGGCGGCCTTCGCCTACCTTGCCCGAAAGCTTGGCACCGAGGAGTACGGCGCGGTCGAATACGCGATGGGCCTCGCGACGTTCGCTGCCCTCGCGATCGACGGCGGCCTGGGCTCGGTCGGCGTGCGCAGGCTCGCGCAAGGCGAGCGATCTCCGGAAAAGCTGGCCGCCGTGCTGCCCGCCGCTCAGTTCTGCATCGCCGCGATCGTCGCGCCCGGCATGGTCCTGTTTGCGTGGCTGTTCGCGAATGACGCGCGCGCCGTGACGCTGGTCGCGTTCGTTTCGATCAGCACTCTCCTGTTGCCGTTGAAACAGGATTGGCTGTTCCAGGCGTTGGGCAAGGTCGGACACATCGTCGTGGGCCAGACCCTTCGGGGTGTGGCGTTTGCGGCGGGCGTCATGCTGGCTGTATCCGGGAGCGCCGACCTCGATCTGGTCGGGGTGATGGAGCTCGCATCGGTCGCGGCGGCTGCGCTGTACCTGATCGCCATCCAACGGCGTTCCATCGCGCCGATCCGAATGGATTTCGCGTGGAGGGACATGCTGGATCTGGGGCGCGAAGGCGCGGCAGTTGGCGCCGCGGCTGTCGTCTGGGCGCTGATCCAGTATGCGCCGCTCATGATGATCGCGAAAATGGCGGGCATGGCCGACACGGCCTATTTCGGTGCCGCGCACCGGCTCGGGGTTTCGCTGGTAACGTTCAGTTGGATCTACCACTTCAATTTCTACCCTGCGATCGCGCAACGGATGATCGGCGATCCCGAGTCGATGGCGGAGCTGACCCGTGCCTCCTTCCGTGCCGCCGCATGGGGCGGGATCGGCCTGGCCCTGACGCTCACGCTCGCCGCCGAGCCGTTGCTGGCGCTGCTCTTCGGCGAGAACTTGAGACCCGCCGCGCCGGCCTTCGGTGTTCTGGTGTGGACGTTTCCGATTACGCTACTCTCCGGGCATGCGCGCTGGCTGCTTGTCGCGGCCCGGCGCGCGCAGGACATGCTCGTTGCCCAACTCGCCGGCTGCGTGACGGCAGTTGTCGCGTGCGCGCTGTTGATCGGCAGTTTCGGCACGGTCGGCGCGGCGGCGGCCATGGTGCTGGCCTGCCTCACCATTTGGGCGGCGGCGCAGGCCCTCGTGACCATCCGCGTGCGCGCAGCGCCTTTTGCCGCCTGCGTATTGCCCACCGCCCTGGCGATAGGGATCCTGGCCAGTGCGAAATGGCTCGCCCTCGACCCGTGGATTGCGAGTGTTTCGGGCCTTGCGGCGTATTGCGCGCTCGCACCGCTCCTCGACCGCGCGCTCGTGCGCGATATCATATGTGTCATCAAAGCCAAGTCCCTGGTCGTGCCCGACCCGGGCCTGGTTTGACCGACATTCGCATCATTCGGCCCAGGCCTG
>Ga0315290_10003358_pt1 | contig 11422 bp, 8 predicted proteins | sample YL17G12_0_MG_FD_203627 | JGI IMG/M metagenome (GOLD analysis project Ga0315290, IMG submission 203627) | Sediment microbial communities from Yellowstone Lake, YNP, Wyoming, USA - YL17G12_0 | ecosystem: Environmental > Aquatic > Freshwater > Lake > Sediment | place: USA: Wyoming | collected...
CAGTACATGCGCGCGAAGCCGTAACCGCCGCGAGCGGAGCCTGGGTCGGCTTCCCCGAATCGCCGCGATGTGTCGAGGTCGCGCGCGTCAGCCGCCGAGCGAGGTGACATCGTTCGGGTTCGCGATCGTCCCCTTGTTGAAATCGACGTAGGCCTCGGTGAGATCGGCGGCGTACATCACCGCCGCGCCGCGGCCGAGGTTGAGATGCACGTGCACGTCGAATTCGTCGGGCTGCACCGCGCGCCACTGGGTCGCAAACGATGTACGGCCCGGCTGGCCGCCGCGCAGTGACCACACGATGCGCCGGCTGCCGGGCGAGCAGTAGCCAATGTCGACCTTGGCCTCGACAACCCGTGCGGAACTGTAGCCGATCGCATCGAGGATGCGCCCCCAGTTGGGATCGCCGCCATGCCACGAGGTCTTCACCAACGCGCTGTTTGCGATCGCGCGCGCAGCGGCGTCGGCATCGGCGAACGAGCGCGCACCCTCGACCCGCACCGTCACCACACGGTGCACGCCTTCGCCGTCGCGCACGATCATGAGCGCCAACTCGCGGCACACGCGTTCGAGCGCCGCCGCGAATGCCGCGAAGCCGCTTCCACGCGGCGCGATGATCCGGGGATTCGCGGCGCGGCCGTTCGCGAGCACGAGCACGGTATCGTTGGTGCTCATGTCGCCATCGACGGTGATGCGATTGAAGCTCGTCGCGACCGCGCGCTCGAGCGCCTCGCGCAATGGCGCGGGTGCGATCGCGGCGTCGGTGGTGAGGAAGCACAGCATCGTCGCGTGCAGCCCGCTGGTGCCGCGCGGTCGTGCCGCCGGTCGCCGGCCCGTGGCGCTCATGCCGGGCTGGATCATGCCCGCGCCCTTGCAGATGCCGCCGATGCAGACGGCATGGCCTCCGAGGTCGAACTCAACCGCGATCTGCTTGGCATGCGTATCGCTCGTCAGGATCGCTTCGGCCGCCTGCGCTGCGTGCGCTGCGCCCGAGCCCAACTCGCGTACCGCAGCTTCGATCCCCGCGCGCACGTTCGCCATCGGCAGCCGCACGCCGATGCGCCCAGTCGATCCCACGAGCACGTCCGCCGACTTGAGCCCGAGTGCGCGCGCCGTGGCTGCGGTCATCGCGAGAGCATCGGTGCTGCCGTGGCGGCCGGTACACGCATTCGCGTTGCCAGAGTTTACGACGATTGCGCGCGCCGATCCGCGCCGCACGCGCTCGATGCACAGCCGGACCGGGGCAGCACAGACCTGGTTGGTCGTAAACACACCCGCCACCGCCGCCGGAACATCAGACACGATCAGCGCGAGGTCGCGCTTGGGGCCTTTCTCGGAACCTGAGCCCGTTCCGAGACGCTTGATGTCGCAGAACACTCCAGCGGCACGAAAGCCGCGCGGTGCCAAGATCGACCCCTCGAGGCGCGTGAGCTTCGCCGCCTTCGCGAGGCGCGCGAGCTTCCGTGTCTTCTGGACCGTTGTGGTCTTCGGCGTCATCGTTATTCTCCGAGGGTGAACCGCGATTCCAAACCAGCGAGGCGACAAACATGGCGGACAATCCGCAGGGTTACAACCCGATCGATCCGCGCGTGACGATTGGCCACGTGCATCTGAAGGTCCCAATTTCGAACGCGCGCCCGCGTTCTAGTGGCCCCCGGCGGCGAGGCGATCGACGAGCAATGCCTGCCGCAAATTGCCCGATGCCTACCCTTGGCAGCGCATGGCCCGGGACTTGCGGTGACCACGTTGAAACCTGGTCGTTCCCCGCAAAGGTGTCGCTTCATCCGACACCGTGGTCGGTGCGCTCGGGACACTATCCCGCTTCAAGCAGACTCGTTTCTCCGGAGGATGGTCGTGACGTTGCTTCGCAAGGTCGGATGGTCGTGCATCGCGTTCGCGTTCATGGCGCTCGCCCAGCTCTGTGTTGCTCTTCCCGGGGTGATACCGCTGCGTCTTTCGACAGGCCCCCAACGTGGCCACGAACACAGCTCGCAGGGCAGGCTCTCCGCCCCCAAGCGCTCCCGGGCCGCCTTCGCCGACTAACGTCGACGCTCGGCCGGCACTCCCGACCGAGCGATTTCCCGTTGCGATCGGGAGAATAGCCCCGATTTCGTAGGAGAAATCTCAGGCGCTGGTCGTCCAGGTCTGGAGCGGATGGCGGATCGTGCCGAATGCAAAGCTCGCCGACAGCCCGCCGCCGAAGCCGAACAGACCGAATCGGCGTCCTACCGACAGGGCGTCTGGATTCATCGCCAGGGCGAGTGGGATCGAGGCGCTGGTGGTGTTTCCGAACCGCCCGCCGCCGCTCACCACGTCGCCGCGAAAGCCGCGTTCGCGCCACAATGAGATGATCGAGCCGTTGAGCACGAGATTCGCCTCGTGAAGCGCGGCGAAGTCGAGATCCTCAAATCTCCAGCCGGCCTTTGTGAGCGCGGCATCGACGGCAGGACCCCCGATGAAGGGAACGAGCGTTCTGCGCACCGCCGCGCCGTCCATCGCGAGTCGGTGACGCCCGGCGTCCATCTCATCGTGCGTCGGGGCGGGATGCTTCGAGCCGCCGGCGGGCGTCAGGATCATTTCGGCTTCACCCCCGTCGAGCCAGCTCCAGAACTGCGAGGGCGCGAACCAGTCTTCGGACTCTGGGACGGCGCTGCACAGGGTCGCGGTGCCGGCGTCGCCGAGCACGGTGGCGAAGCCACGGTCTCGCCAGTTGATCGCCGAGCTCATGCGATCGGCCCCGATCAGGAGTATGCGCTGCGCCATGCCGGATCGGATCAGCGAGTAGCACAACATCAGCGACGCGGCCCAGCTGCTGCAGGCGAGCGAGACGTCTGCGCCTTTCATTTCGCGCGGCACCGCGCCCGTCCAGGCGGGGATTCCGAGCTCGTGCTGGAGCAGGGCCGAATCCGGGGGGCTATAGAGGTAGGAGGGTGTGACGCTGCCGACGATGATCGTATCGACGCTGGTCGCATTCAGTCCCGAGCTGTCGAGCAGCAGGCGCGCGGCGCGCGCGGCGAGATCGATCGTGCCTTCATTGCCGCAGCTGAAACGCCGCTCGCTGAAGCCGATGAAGCGGCGCACCCAGCGGTCGCTGGTCTCGAACAGCTTGGCGTCCTGTGGCTCGAGCGGTCCGGCGTTCGTCTCCTGCAACTGCCGGCGCATACGCATGCGTTCGAGACGGAGCCGGGCGGCGACGCGCGCGTTGCTCCAGACATTCTCCGGGATGTAGGCGGAGATCCCGTCGAGACGCATGCCGCAGACGCTTGAACCCAAACGCACCCCACGATGAAAGAAAGTGTTCGTTGCTGGTTCGCAGGGCATTCTACTCCAAAACGGCGGAATCGGGAGTGGGGAAACGCTTTGGAGTGTTCGGCGCAGCCGGTTGCGGCGCGCGCGCCGCACCGCCGCGGGAACGCCGGCATCGAATCGCGTGCTCCGCGGGTCAGACTCTGCGATGATGCGGAACGAGCCGCCCGTGTCGGCGCGAATTCCGCAGCAAGAGGTTTGCCTACGAAAGGACGTATCAGATGGCGGGACACAAACGACCGAGTTTCTTGAAGAAGCAAAAGGAGCAGCAGCGCAAGACCTGGGCGACAGAGAAGCGCGCGGCACGGGCGGCCCGCCGCGAGGCGAAGAACACAGAGGGCACCGGCCCCGAAGGTCTGGAAGAGCTCGCGATGGAAGAGGGCCCGCCCGCCGAGGGAGAATCCTCAGGGGGAGTGGCCTCCGACGCCGAACCCGCCTCGGAAGACGCCAATCGCCAGTAGGGGGGGCGCCGGCGCATGAGCGCCGGCGCGAGGCGCGGCGGCGGTACGATGTCGTCCACGGCCCAAAATTATCCGGGCCTTTGACATCAACTTGACTTGCATTCCGACCCGCGAGCGGCCATGATGCTCGCGTTCTGGTCGTCTGTGAGTATGCCGCTGACGTTCAATTCCGCCAGAGACAACTCTGGTGGTTTTTCGTTTGTGGACCTGCTCAACGAGGTTCGGAATATCGGTCACGCAGACCGAACGTAGCCGTTGCGTTCTTTTACGGCATCACATCGGATCCCAAAAGATCCGGCTTCAAGGAGTTGCATGTGGCTCGTGGCACTGTGAAGTGGTTCAACGAGGCGAAGGGCTTTGGCTTCATTTCTCAGGAAGATGGCGAAGATGTGTTCGTTCACTTCTCTGCCGTCCAGGGCGAGGGTTTCAAGACGCTTGCCGAGGGTGAGGCGCTCGAGTTCGACGTGACCCGTGGACCGAAGGGTCTGCAGGCGGCGAACGTTCGCAAGGCTTAAGGCGCCCGAGGTACCACCTCACGCCGTGGCGGCGTCCGAAAGGACGCCGCTTTTTTTGTTGCGGACTGCGAGCGGAGGCTCGGGTTTCGCTCAGGCTTGGTTCACGTTTCCAAGCTCGGCAGGCGCGTGACGTGACGCTCCAGAGTTCCGGGTCGCAGTCCGCCACGCAGCGTGACGCCGAGCACGAAGGCGAGCACCGTGAACACCAGCGCCTGGGCGGGAAGCGCTCCCGCCGCTCCCTCTCCGGGGTAGGCGAGCGTGGCCGTCCAGTGCACCAGCACGCACACCGGGATGCTGCCGTGCGTGCGGTTGTAGACCACGCCGAGGATCACCGAGAGCGCGATCGCGCGCACCGCGAACGCAAGGAGTTGCAGATCAGGGGCCGGGCCTTGAGGGCTCGCGAATCCCGGGGCGAGCATGAATGTCGGCAGCAGCCACACCGTCCACATCACGCCGATGATCACCGAGGCTTCAATCGCCCCGTGGCGCCGCTGCAGCATCGGTTGCGCGAACCCTCGCAAGCCGAACTCGGCGACCGGTGTCGCCGCGGCTCGCAACAGCGCATCGAGCACCATCGCGCCCCAGCGGCCGTCGGGCCGTCCGAAGCGAGACTGTCCCTCGGTTGCTGTGAGCAAGCTCGCGATGAGGCAGGCGGCCGGGATGCCCGCGAGCGCGAACACGTACCAACCGGCGTTCATCGGCCAGCGAGCGAGGCGATGGAAGAAGGATTGAAGCCCCGGTATGCCGCGGGTGATCGCAATCACGGTCAGCGCGGCGAAGGCCGGGCTCCACGCTACGAGCGGCGTGAACGCCGAGAACTGCGGCGGATCGAATCCGAACACTCGGGCCAGGAACAGCGCGCCGACCGGAACGCCCCAGGCAAAGGCCAGCGTGAGGCCAAAGAACCACGCCACCTGATAGCCCATCACCTCATCCTCCTGTGGATGGCACAACCTGTTGTGACGCGGTCATGACGTGATTTCGCGCTCTCAGCGAGTAAACTGTCCCGGATCATCGGTTCGCATGTTACCGCGTCATGGGATGGCGTCCCCAATCACGTGGCGTCGTTTCCGCTTAGGAGGCCCATGAAGATGTCGCCTGGACCCGTCCTCGCTGAACATCGTTGCATGATGACGTCCCCCGGTGCCAGCTCGGGGTTGCTCGCATGTGGCCTGCTGCTCGGAGTGCTGTTAGGTTGTGGCGCGCCCCCCAGGCCGCGCAATGCCAAGGTGCCCGTGATGGTCGCATTCGCCGAACAGCGCGCGATGCCGTTCGCGCTCTTTTCCACCGGGACGGTCGAACCCAGCCAGACGACCTCGGTCGGCTCTCAGGTCGGTGGGACCGTCGTTCGCATCCCGTTTCGCGAGGGCGATCCCGTCACGGCAGGGCAAGTGCTGATCGAACTCGATCGGCGCCCGTTCCGTACCGCACTCGACCAGGCGAGCGCCGCACTCGCCCGCGACCGCGCGCAGGGCGAGGCATCGCGTCTCGAAGCGGATCGCGCGCAGAAGTTGTTCGAACAGAACGCCGTATCGCAGGCCGAGTGGGATCAGAAGCGCGCCGCGGCCCAAGCGTGGGCGGGGACGGTGGCGGTGGACTCGGCGGCGGTGCAGGCGGCAATGCTCAATTTCGACTACGCCTCGATTCGAGCCCCAATCTCGGGGCGCACCGGACGGCTGATGGTGCACGTCGGCGACTACATCCGCCCGGCGACGAGCGAGGCGCTCGTGACGATCAATCAGACACACCCGGTGCGCATCGCGTTCACCGTGCCTGCCAGTGCGATCTCGCTCGTGCAACAGCATCGCGGCGCGGGCGCGCGCGTGATCGCCGGTTCCGCATCTGGCGACTCGACGGCGTTCGAAGGGCCGCTGGTGTTCGTCGACAACGCCGTCGATCCGGCGAGCGGAACGCTGCTGCTCAAAGGAGAGTTCCCGAATCAGAACGGACGCCTCACGCCCGGTGAATTCGTCGACGTGAGGCTCGTGTTGTACGTCGAAACGGGAGCGATCGTCGTGCCGGCGGCCGCGGTGACGAACGGACAGGACGGAGCGTTCGTCTACGTGATGATCGCGGATTCAACTGTGGTGCAGCGCCCGGTCAAGGTCGCGCGCACCGTCGACGAATGGTCGGTGGTCCGCGACGGCCTCGCCGCGGGCGAAACCGTAATCACTGACGGACAGTTGCGACTGTCGCCTGGAGCAAAAGTCGCGGTCCGTTCCGCGAAGGGAGCCGCCCGATGAACATCTCCGAGCCGTTCATTCGCCGGCCGGTGATGACCACATTGATCATGACGGGGGTACTGCTGTTCGGGATCGTGGCCTACACGCGCCTGTCGGTGAGCGATCTGCCGAACGTCGACTATCCAACGATCTCCGTGAGCGCGAATCTCGCGGGTGCGAGCCCCGAAACCATGGCCTCGGCCGTCGCCACCCCGCTCGAGAAGCAGTTCTCGACGATCGCGGGGCTCGATGCGATGACCTCGGCGAGCAATCAGGGCAGTACCCAGATCACACTGCAGTTCACGCTCGAACGCGACATCGATGCCGCCGCACAGGACGTGCAGTCGGCGATTGCCAAGACTCTGCGTTCGCTGCCGAGCGGGATCATTCCGCCTTCGTATCAGAAGGTAAATCCCGCCGACTCGCCGATCCTGTATCTCGCGCTGACTTCGAAGCAACTCCCGCTGTCGCAGCTTAACGAGTACGCCGAGAACATGGTGGCACAGCGCATCTCGATGGTGCAGGGTGTGGCCCAGGTGTCGGTGTTCGGCTCGCAGAAGTACGCGGTGCGCATCCAACTCGATCCGCGTGCGCTGTCGGCTCGTGGGATCCCGATCGGCGATGTGAGCGAGGCGATCCGCAGCGCGAACGTCAACCTGCCGACCGGCATTCTGTGGGGGCCCAACCGCTCGACGACCGTGGTTGCGAGCGGACAACTCAGGACCGCGCAGGAATTTGGCGCGATCGTCGTCGCCTATCGCAACGGTGCGCCGGTGCGACTGCGGGACCTGGGCGATGTCAAGGACGACGTGCAGAACAACCGCGTCGCAAGCTGGTACAGGGGCGAGCGCGGCGTCGTGCTCGCGGTGCAGCGTCAGCCCGGAACCAACACCGTGCGCGTCGCTGACGCTGTGCACGCCCTGCTGGCACAGATCAAACCGCAGTTCCCGCCCTCGGTCGGTATCGCCACACTCTACGACCGCTCGGTGACCATCCGTAACTCGGTGCATGACGTGCAGTTCACGCTGCTGTTGACGCTCGCGCTGGTCGTGATGGTGATCTTCGTGTTCCTGCGCAACCTGCCTGCCACCGTGATCCCGAGCCTCGCGCTGCCGTTGTCGATCGTGGGCACGTTCGCCGTCATGCTCCAACTCGGGTTCAGCCTCGACAACCTGTCGCTCATGGCGCTCACGCTCGCGGTCGGGTTCGTCGTGGACGACGCGATCGTCATGCTCGAAAACATCCACCGCCATCTCGAGATGGGAAAGACCCCGCTCGAGGCGGCACTCGACGGGTCGCGCGAGATCGGCTTCACGATCGTGTCGATGACGATCTCGCTGGTCGCAGTCTTCATCCCGGTGCTGATGATGGGCGGCCTGCTCGGGCGGCTGTTCAACGAATTCGCGGTGACCATCAGTGTCGCGATTCTGGTGTCGGGCATCGTCTCGCTCACGCTGACGCCAATGCTGTGCAGCCGTTATCTCAAGCGCGAACCCGCCGGCTCCCACGGGCGCATGTATCAGTCGATCGAGAACTTCTACCTGCGTTCGCTGGCATTTTACGAGCGTACGTTGACGTGGGCGATGAGTCACCGCGGCCACGTGATGCTGTTCTCGCTCGCAATCCTGATGGGGACCGTCGTGCTGTTCCGCATCGTGCCCAAAGGATTCATTCCGAGCGAAGACACCGGACGCATCACCGGGAACACCGAGACCGCCGAAGGCACGTCGTTCGATGCGATGGTACGGCATCAACAACTCGCGGCGGCGATCGTGGCCGAGGATCCGAACATCGAGGCGTTCATGTCGTCGATCGGCGGCGGCGGCCAAAGCTCATCTGCGAATCAGGGCCGGTTCATCATCCGGCTCAAGCCGCGCTCCGAGCGCAAGCTCTCGGCGGACGAGGTGATGCGTGAGTTGCAGCCCAAGCTCGCGCGCGTCCCCGGGATCCGTGTGTTTCTGCAGAATCCGCCGATCATCAACGTCGGGGGTCGCCAGTCACGCAGCCAGTATCAGTACACGCTCCAAAGCTCGGACATCCCCGACCTCTATGCCGGCGCGGACGCGCTGCTCAACCGCATGCGCGATCTGCCGGGGCTGCAGGACGTCAACAGCGATCTCCAAATTAGGAATCCCCAGGTGCGGGTCGAGATCGATCGCGACCGCGTCGCGGCGGTCGGCATCACGGTGCAGCAGGTCGAAGAGGCGTTGTACGACGCGTATGGCTCGCGCCAGGTCTCGACCATCTACACCGACAGCGACCAGTATTGGGTGCTGCTCGAGTTGAAGCCCGAGTTCCAGCGGGACATGACCGCACTCCAGAGTCTCTACGTCGGCTCACGCACCGGTGCGCTCGTGCCGCTCGGTGCGGTGGCGCGCTTCACGCCGGCATTGGGTCCCCTGAGCGTCAACCATCAGGGTCAGATTCCCGCGGTCACGCTCTCGTTCAATCTGCGAGCGGGCACGGCACTCGGCACCGCGGTCGCGGCGGTCGAGCGCGAGGCGCATGCCGTGCTGCCATCGACGATCACGACCGGATTCTCGGGGACCGCGCAGGCGTTTCAATCGAGCCAGCAGGGCCTGATGTGGCTGCTGGTGCTTGCTGTGCTCGTGATCTACCTCGTGCTCGGAATCCTCTATGAAAGCTTCATCCACCCGCTCACGATCCTGTCGGGTCTGCCGTTCGCCGGATTCGGAGCGCTGCTCACGCTGCTGATGTTTCGCACCGAACTCAGCATCTACGCGTTCGTCGGCATCATCATGCTGATCGGACTGGTGAAGAAGAATGCGATCATGATGATCGACTTCGCGCTCGACGCAGAACGCCTCGAGGGCAAGAGCCCGCGCGACGCGATCTACCAGGCCTGCATCGTCCGATTCCGCCCGATCATGATGACGACGATGGCGGCACTGATGGGCACACTGCCGATCGCGATCGGACTCGGCGCCGGCGCTGAGTCGCGCCAACCGCTCGGTCTCGCGGTGGTCGGCGGTCTCGCGTTCTCCCAGATCGTGACGCTCTACGTCACGCCCGTGATCTACACCTATTTGGACGCATTCCAGCGCCGGCTGCGCGGCGACCGCCCGGGCCGCGTCGTCGGCGGCGTAGGGTCGCGCATGGAGTCGGACGAGCCGGAACCGGTGGCAGTCGGGTAGATCGCTACAGCGTCTTGCCCACAAAAGTGTGCGGATGATAGGGTACGCGCGCATTCACAAGAAGGAGGTGCCATGGCTACCAAGCCGTTTTTGCGAGCGAGCACGTGCGTTCTATGTCTCGTGCTGGTGTCGCTGACAGGGTGCGGAAAAAGTTCGAGCCCGGCTGGGCCGGCGGCGGATTCGAATGCCGCATTGTACGGCACGTGGATTGGCACGCTGACGGGCCCCGCCCGCACGCAGCCTTCGGGTTGGTCAGCCGCGAGTCGGGACTCCATCTGGGTCGTGATTGGGAAGGGATCGACATCGGGAGCGCCGGCGGACTCTACGAAATACTTTATGGCCCCCACTGCTGGCTCAGGATCTTCCCTTTCGCTTCCTGAGGATACCTGTTTCTTTCGCTACCCGACGGCGAGCAATTCCCTCTCGGACCCAAACGTGTCTTTCAGGGTCAACTTTTCGCAGAGGCTCATGAATACTGCCGGGCAGTTTCTCGACTCCGCGGTGCCGTTCGTGGCGACTCGCAGCGGCAACACGCTCACCGGGAGCATGACGATCCCCGGTGACACGCTTGGCGGCAACTGGACGGCCACTCTCTGCACAACGTGCCCATATTCGTCCGCCACCACATCGATCGAACCGAACACGCGTTCGATGGGCGACACGCTGGTCACGCTCAGGGTGAATGGCGCCAATTTCACCCATTGCTCGGTGGTGCGCGTCGATGGCTCGGACCGCGCCACGAAGTTCGTGTCTGCGAACCAGCTCACCATCACGATCACCGCCCTCGACCAGGCGGTGGTTCGTACCAGGACGATCACCGTATTCACGCCCCCGCCGGGCGGCGGCGCGTCGAACGGCCAGACGCTCACCATCGTCCCTTAGGACAACTTGCCCCTTCAACGCCAGGGCGCGTTAACGAGTGACGCCCTGCGATTCGCATTCGCAAAACACGATGTCGATCCGTGTGCGTGGCGAACGCCAAGATGAGCCGTGACGACACTAGACGATGCGCCGCAGCGTCTTGCCGGCCAAAGAGCTCGGATGATAGGGTATGCGGCCCCCGAGGCGGCATAGCCAAGCGGTAAGGCGAGCGCCTGCAAAGCGCTTATTCCCCGGTTCGAATCCGGGTGCCGCCTCCAAGACATTCCCTCTGGCACCCTGGTCGGATTAAGGGAAATCTCCAGACCGTTAGCCGCCCGCGCCTTGTCCGCAACGGCGCCCGCGCCGACCCACTCCTCCAACGCCGCCCGCATGAGCGTCCAATCTTCTGAGACGTCGCAGGGTGGTGCCGCGGACCCGCCTGCCAAATCAGGGTGGAATAGCCCGAGGGCAGGCGTTATTGTTACGGGTGGCAACCAGCACAATCTCATTCGCGATCGCCTTGGCATGGGGGCAGGTTACGTCCGGCCATTCGGCATCCATGCCCTGGAGCCCACGTGTCATCCCCGCCCCGTATTTCGCACTGGCCTACCGCCGCACCCGGCGTTCGCGCCCTGCTTGCGGTTGCCTTGCTCACGACCACGCTTGCGTCGCCGGCCCATGCGCTCCGGCTCGTCAACTGGAACATCCTGAATTACCCCGGGTCCTCGGGGGTGACCCGAGACCCGAACTTCCGCACGGTCCTGACGCCGTTAGGCGCCGACGTTCTTGTGACCGAGGAGCAGACCAGCCAGACGGGCGTAAACGAGTTCCTGAATAGCGTGCTGAACGTGATGGAGCCGGGCCAGTGGGCGGCGGTGCCATTCGTCAAGGGTAACGACACCGAC
>Ga0315290_10003360_pt1 | contig 11419 bp, 10 predicted proteins | sample YL17G12_0_MG_FD_203627 | JGI IMG/M metagenome (GOLD analysis project Ga0315290, IMG submission 203627) | Sediment microbial communities from Yellowstone Lake, YNP, Wyoming, USA - YL17G12_0 | ecosystem: Environmental > Aquatic > Freshwater > Lake > Sediment | place: USA: Wyoming | collected...
GTTCGTACCGATCATGGGTTGACTAGCACAAGTACTTTCTTCTATATATAGGTTCAGTCCTCAGCTTGCCAGCCAAGATTGTTGGTTCGTTTTTGTACAGTTCCGCATCGCTCTCTCCTTCTTTCTTCATCCTAACGTAGGGGTTAGGGCTACGCTCTCGGTATTGTTGGACTATCGGTTGGACCGTACTGTGAGAGTATCCAGGCCAGGATCCTGTGTGACAGTTGGTTTAACCGGGAACAAGAGGTGGTAGATGATCAATCGAACTCGTGGAAGCAGCCGGCAGCTGTTGTGGGCGATGAGTCTCAGCCTGGTGATGCTCCTGGGTGCCTGTTCGTGGGTTCCTAAGGGGGCGTCTCAATTGGACGTGGGGATTGAGGATCGTGGGGTGGCCTCCTGGTATGGCGAGTCGTTTCATGGCAAGCAGGCGGCCAACGGGGAGCTGTTCGACATGGAGGCATTGACCGCGGCCCATCGGACGCTCCCATTCGGCAGCATGGTCCGGGTCGTGAATTTAGCGAACGGGAAACATATCCACGTCCGGATCACTGACCGGGGGCCCTATGTCAGCGGCCGGATTCTCGATCTTTCCCGTGGCGCTGCGGCTCGGTTAGGGATGGTGGGAGGGGGCCTATCCGTCGTACGGGTTCAGTTGGTTGGGGAACGTCGGCCCGCAGTCCTTCTCTCTTCTGAGGCCAGGGAGACGGTATCGGTCGCTCTCATTCTCGGTCTAGAGCACGTTCCCTCAGGGGCCACCGAGCCCATCCCGTCAGATTGGGGAAAGTCGGATCCTCTGCTGGTCTATCCCCTTCGACTGCCTCCTGGCGATATCTGGATCCGGCAACGCGCGCGACGTTTGACGGGGATGCAGGCGGCAGATCATACCGATCATACCGAAGTTGCAACCGTCGTTTTTACCTAGCTCGTGAAGTGTGCGCGAGACAAGCAAGACGTGCGAGACAGGCGCGACTCGCGAAGATGAAATTTTCGACCCGTCACGCTTTTTGCGCGAGTCTCGCGAGTCTCGCGCAAATAACGAGAGACGATTTCTAGTCCGCTACGCCCAATCAGTGGGCTCCCGAGTCGGTCGTTCAGTCACCTGCCCAGCGAGCGCCTCACGAATTGTTCGACTCACCCGGTCGATCTCTCCCACCTCCGATGCGGGAACGATCCAGGCATCTGACGGTTCCAATTCGATGCGGTAGTGATTCTTTCTCGTCGAGAACCATTCGATATACGGATGCGGCATGAGGTTCGGATGGGGGTCGAACGAGATCAAGTTCACATCCCCGATCTGCGGATTTTCCATGTCACCAATCACCTGCCCGGCAAGATCCTCGTCCTCAAACCGACGATTCCGAAACTGAATGACCTGCCCCGCGATATCGGCCTTGAAGTTTCCCTGTAAATACACATCGACAGGACCGACCACCGCAAACACGATTCGCCCCACGATCGTTCCATCGACGCGATTATCCAGAAACCCTTCCTGCACCCAGCGTCCATTGGCAAATTTTTGTGCCATCTGACTCCTTGTAACGAGTTAGCCCGCATGATTCATGACGGTTCGTCGCGAAATTGCCCGAGAGTGCGTTCCTCGTGAAGCGTATCTCGCTGGACAATTGACGATTGATCCATTTCATCATTGAATGATCCGATGAAACAATGAATCAATCGAGGGGACCAACCGACGCTTCACGCGCGACAAAGCACGTAGCAGTTGATCGGCGATTGTAGCAGAAGTGTTCATGAATAATGCGGGCTAGGCCGGCTGGACCGTGCCGACCGAGGGCGATGACGACTGAGGGCCACTCCCAAAAGCGCCCACCACCACCGCCAACAAAATGAGTCCACTTCCAACCCACCCCTGAAGATCCAATGTTTCCCCGAGAAAGTACCATGAAAGCCAGGCTGCGTAGGCCGGTTCTGACGCAAAGATTAATGCGACCTGTTGCGCGGGCACAATGCGCTGCACCCACATTTGAACGGCAAAGGCCCCGGTCGCAAGTCCTCCGGTCACCCCAAGCCCGACCAGCAACAACGCCGTCGGCGCAAACGCCTGAGCCGGTGCCTGTTCAACCAGAAGAGTGGGAACCAACAGGACGACCATGGCCATCATCTGCCAGGCAAACAAGGACGGCGCATCGACCGCGCGGGTAAACCGTTCGAGACAGGCGATATGCGCGGCAAACGCGATCGCACAGCCGAGCGTCAAGAGATCGCCCAGATTCCCGGATGCGCTGGGCTTCACCAACAGCCAGAGCCCCACCGTGGCGATCCCGGTGGCCAACCACACGCGCCGGTCGAATCGACGCAGGACCAACGGCACGATAACGACATACAGCGCCGTGATGAAGGCCGAGTTCGACGCGCTCGTAAAACTGAGCCCGACCGTTTGGAGAACATAGCCGAGAAATAGCCAACAGGTCGCGATCGCACTCGCCCGCAAGACCTCCGGCGCGCGGTGTAAACGAAGTCTCCACAGCAGAAACCCGCCCCCGACCAACAGTGCTCCCAGGAGAAATCGGAGAAACAGAAACGAGAGCGGTGGAATTTGCTCCAACACCGCTTTAGTGGCGGGAAACGTGGCACCCCAGATCAACGTTGTCAGCAGGAGTGCGATTCGTGGCATGACGGGAAACCGGGCATCGGTCAATGGTCACTAGTCAAGGGGAGACCCGAACCTAAACATGTACCATGTACTCATGACCAATGACTATTGACCTTCTTTGCTCACGGTTTGCAGAGGGCGCAACGGCGCTGATCGGTCGCCCCGGCCTGCTCCATTGCCGCTAACGCTCGCTCCTTGTCCGGGTAATCGAACCACCCGCCTTCCCAAAAATCGCTTGAAGATCCAATCGACGTAGACGGCACCTCAGAACAACGATCCTTGTGGAGTGTGACCCGATCGATCGATCGCGCGATGTGAAGCCAATAGGTCATAGAAACAGCACCACACAGACAGACCGCGGCACGGCCACTTTCTCACCGTGCAGAGCTCGTCCGCACTCACGACCAGCGATCAGATTCCGATCCAATTGGCGATGGGGTCTTGTCGACGATTGAGACGGGTGACACAGCTTAGGGCAGGAGTTGCCACTCATCCTTCTCAATGAAGACCTTTACCCCGGTCTCGAGCTTCTTCAAGTCGTCCTTCTCAAAGAGCCGAAAGTACCGCTCTATCCGATCCGGATCGTCGATCCGCTCTTCTTGCATCATCCCACCAACACTCTTGTACTTCCGAATCAACAGGGGCATCGAAATCCTCCTCTAACAGAATGCTGAAAAAATCCGCCAGCGCGGAGCAGGTTGAGGTTCAGGCTAAGGTTGAGGCTAAGATGAGAACATCAGATCTTCGCTCAGCCTTAACCTCGACCTCAGCCTACTTGCTCGCTGCGCTTGCTAAACCACTAGAAGTCATATCAGCAAGGTGTGTACAATAAAGTAAAGCTCAACGGCCGGTCAAGAGTGCACATACTCTCTCTGTCCGGTTTTCATCTAGCTCGAAGGATACGCACCATGCCGATCTACGAATATCGTTGTGGACAATGCGAGAAGCACTTTGACGTCACCCAATCCGTCCATGCCAGAGCGGAAGACACCCTGTGCCCGCACTGTCATGCCCAGAGCGCCACGCGGTTACTGTCCGCCTGTACGGCACAGGTTAAAGGGACCCGCAAAACCGGCTTTGCCGAAATGAAAGCCTACAACATGTTAGACGAGCGGATGGACAAGTTCGCCAAGCTCCCGCCGCTGATGGGGAAACGCGCCGCCCCCGACGCGGCCCCACCTTCCGATCCTTCTACCGGCGGCATAACGGAGAACTGAACCAGACCGTGGGCCGGCATGTGAACGCGCGGCATCCTCTTCCCAACATCCACCCCAACCTCATGGAGATCGCATGATCGCGAGACTCGTGCTCTCGCTAGGCTTCAGCCTTCTGTTCAGTTTGGGGATGGCCCTCGTCGCCCTTGCGGACGTCGCCGGAGACCTGACCATCGCCGGCAACGGACCGGAGCTGACGACCATCGAACCCCTCGCCCGCGCATTTGAAAAAGCCAACCCGCGAGCCTATCTCGATGTTGTCTGGGACGGCAATTCGAAACCCGTTGAGATGGTCAAAGCAGGCCAGGCCCACATCGCCGTCACCGGAACTGAAGCACCGGATCTTTCGGCGACGCCCATCGCGTGGGATGGAATCGGCGTCCTCGTGCACCTCTCCAATTTCACGAAAGAGGTCACGAAACAACAAGTCGCTGACATTTTCTCCGGTAAGATCACGCTGTGGTCAGAACTCGGTGGTCCAGAGACGAAAATATTGGTCATCGACCGGCCTCGCAACCAAAACATCCGCGATGCGTTTGAGTCGCAGCTCGGCATGACCGGCAAGATCACCGGTGCCGCTAAGGTAATTGGCCCCGATGAACAGGTCGTCAACACCGTCGTGGGAACGCTTCCCCCTCTGTCTGCGGTCGCCTACCTGTCCCTGAGCCAGGGATTGTCCGTCGTCTCAGGCGGCGTTGCCGTCAGGCTCTTGCCTATCGACAAGGTCGAACCGGAGATCCCTACCGTCAAAGACGGCCGCTATCCGTTCCGACGTCCCGTCCTTCTCTTGTCCAAGAAGGAGCCGCATCCTCTGGCTGAGGCCTTCACCCAGTTCGTCCTGTCCCAGGCCGGTCAACAACTCATTGCCGAGACGTACATTCCAATCAAAGAGAAATAGTCGTGCGTCGTTGTGATTGAAGGAGGTACCTATGCAGACGTGGCGATCATCGGTGTTCATGTTACTGGGACTCATCGGATCCATGGTTTCACCCATGACCGTATCCTACGCGGAGGAGCCAGGCGCGATGGTTGATGGCGCAGGATTCACCCTCTTCGGTACCGAATCTATCAAGGGGTTCGATGCCGCAAAAGTCGAACGGGACCCTATCTGCGACCGGAGCAAGCACCCACGGATCGCCAAGGTCGAGCCGGACGAAGCCAAACCGGGCGACAAAGTCGTCATCACCGGCGAGAATTTCGGCACGAAGGAATGTTTTCATACTGTGACCTTCAGCGCGGCCTCAAACACGCCCGTGGACTTCACATTCATGAGCAACTCGACGATTGAAGCGACCGTGCCGGATGCGAAAGCGGGGATGTCGTTCGTCATCATCGTCGCGGGCGGCGGAAGCGCCCAGTCAAAACCGGTCTTGATCAAGTCCAAGTAGGCTTGCTCCCCCGGGAAAGCCGACCAGGAGCTGGTTTATCTGGTTCATCTGGTTCATCTGGTTTCTCTGGTTAATCTGGTTCAACCAAACAAACAAGACAAACGAAACAAACCAAATAAACCAGACAGACTGTCTCGCGCGTCACGGGCCAGGGCCGCCGGCAAACTGTATCAACATCCCCCCAGCCCGCATTACTCATGAGCGCTTCTGCTGCAATCGCCGATCCGCTGCGCTTGCGCGTGAAGCGTGGTTCGTGAAGCGTGACGCGCAGGACGGAAAAAGTGCGTCTGTTTCGTTGCATGCGAGATACGAGATACGCTTCACGAGGAACGCGCTTTCGGGCGCTTTCGCGACGAACCGTCATGAATAATGTGGGCTAGAACCGGCCTGTTCTGCCCCTGCTTCCCTCGACAAGACTCTTGATCCTATGCTAGCTTACGCGCTCATTTTCGCCTGATAACTCTCGCAGAATCGCGAACGATCTGAGGAGACAGGGACAGGTATGTTCAAGAAAATTCTGGTGGCTAATCGCGGCGAAATCGCCATGCGGATTATCCGCGCCTGCCGCGAACTGAACATCGCCACCGCAGCCATCTACTCCGATGCCGATTCCACCGGGATCTATGTGAAGAAGGCGGACGAGGCCTACATGGTCGGCCCGGGACCGGTCAAAGGCTTTCTGGACAGCCAACAGATCGTCGACCTGGCACAACGGATCGGCGCCGATGCCATTCATCCAGGTTATGGATTTCTTTCAGAAAACTCGCAATTTGCCCAGCTGTGCCACACCTCCGGCATTACCTTCATCGGTCCGTCGCCGCACGCCATCGACTTGATGGGGAGCAAGGTCAAGGCCCGTGAGCTGGCCAAACGAGTCGGCGTCCCGATCGTTCCCGGCACAGAGGGTAGCATCACCGACGTCAAGGACGCCCTGTCGTTCGCACAAGACACCGGGTACCCCGTCATGATTAAAGCCAGCGCTGGCGGAGGAGGACGCGGCCTCCGGGTGGTGCGGTCGGATGCCGAACTTCTCGAGAACATGGCCGTCGCGTCACGGGAGGCTCAGGCTGCCTTCGGCGATGGAAGCATCTTCCTCGAAAAGTATATCGAGCGTCCGCATCACATCGAATTCCAGATACTCGCCGACCGGCACGGCAACATCATCCACTTGGGCGAGCGCGATTGCTCGATTCAGCGCCGGCATCAAAAGCTCATCGAGATTGCGCCATCGTTGATTCTGACGCCACGTCTTCGTGCCGAGATGGGTGAAGCGGCCATCACCATCGCAAAGGCCGTTGATTATGACAATGCCGGCACCGTCGAGTTTCTCCTCGATCAGGACAGCCGTTATTACTTTATGGAGATGAACCCGCGCCTCCAAGTCGAACATACGGTGACGGAGCAGATCACGGCGATCGACATCGTGCGCAATCAGATCGCCATCGCAGCCGGCATGCCTCTTGAGATCACGCAGGAGGAGGTCACGCTCCAAGGTCATGCTATCCAGTGCCGCATCAACGCGGAGGACCCTAAGAACAATTTCCGGCCTTGCACCGGCACCATCACAGCCTATCTCTCGCCGGGCGGGATCGGGGTGCGCATCGACGGAGCCGTCTACAAGGACTACACGGTACCGCCTTACTATGATGGCCTCTTGGCCAAACTCACCGTGCGCGGCCGTACGTGGGAAGAAACCGTCAGCCGCATGAGACGATCGCTCGAAGAGTACGTCTTGCGCGGGGTGAAGACGACGATCCCCTTTATGATGGAGATCATGCAGGATCAGGATTTCATGGCAGGGCATTTCGACACCTCCTATCTGGAGATGCATCCTGACCTGTTCAACTACGACGATTTTCAGGAGCCGGAGGATCTGGTGCTGGCACTCTCTGCCGCCATCGCCGCCTACGAAGGGCTGTAACAACACCAATGATGAATGGTGAATGTGTACTGTTGAATTCTTCGGATCGATTCATCATTGAACATTCATCATTCAACATTATCGGAAGCCAATGACCACGAGACCAAAGAAAAAGGCTGGTAAACGAAAGCCGTCACTGCAGATCGAGCCGGCGGCGGGCAAGCCCATCCTGATCACCGATGTCGCCTTGCGCGACGGCCATCAGTCGCTCTTGGCCACGCGCATGCGGACGGAGGACATGCTGCCCATCGCCCAAAGGCTCGACGCCGTCGGCTATTGGTCGCTTGAGGTCTGGGGCGGCGCCACCTTCGACACGTGCCTGCGCTTCCTCAAAGAGGATCCCTGGGAACGGCTCCGCGCGCTGCGTGCCGCCATGCCCAATACCAAGCTCCAAATGCTGCTCCGCGGGCAGAACTTGGTCGGATATCGGCACTATGCCGACGATGTGCTGGAACGGTTCATCGAACGGTCCGCCGCCAATGGCATCGATGTCTTTCGCATCTTCGACGCACTGAACGATATCCGCAACATCGAACAGGCCATGCGAGAAGTGAAAGCCTGCGGCAAACATGTCGAAGCCGCCATCTGCTATACCATTAGTCCCGTCCATAGCGTGGACCGTTTTGTCGACATGGCGAAACAACTGGAGGATTTGGGAACCGACACGCTCTGCATCAAAGACATGGCCGGGCTCTTGGCGCCGCTCGACGCCTATCACCTCATACGCCGTATCAAAACGGCGGTAAAGATCCCGATTCATTTGCATTCACACTACACCTCGGGGATGGCCTCGATGACCTCCCTCATGGCGATCCTGGGCGGTCTCGACATGCTGGATACGTCCATCTCGCCGTTGGCCGGGGGCACCTCGCATCCGTCGACGGAAACCCTGGTGGCCGCGCTGCGCAACACCCCGTACGACACGGGGCTGGATCTCACGTCGTTCCTTCCGATCACCGAGCACTTCCGCACCGTCCGCCGAAAGTATCGGCAGTTCGAAAGCGAGTTCACCGGGATCGATGCCGAGATCCTCACCTCGCAGATTCCCGGCGGCATGCTCTCGAATCTCGCCGCGCAACTGACCGAGCAGAATGCGCTCGATCGGATGAAAGAAGTCCTGGATGAAGTGCCGCGCGTCCGAAAGGAAATGGGCTATCCCCCGCTCGTCACCCCGACCAGTCAGATCGTGGGCACCCAAGCTACGCTCAACGTCCTGACGGGCGAACGGTACAAAGTCATCACCACGGAAACCAAGAACTACTTCCTCGGACTCTACGGGCGGGCGCCGGGGCTCCTCGATCACGACATCATGGCCCGCGCGATCGGGGACGACCAGCCGATCAAGACGCGGCCCGCCGATCGGTTGGAGCCTGAACTCGAGGCCATCAGAAAAGATCTGCCCGCCTCGGCCACCACGATGGAAGATCAGCTCTCGTTCACCCTGTTCCCCACCATCGCGCGAGACTTCTTTGAGGCGCGCGAGAAGGGGGACCTGATGCTGGAGCCCCTCGAGAGCTTTTTGCCCAGTGGACCGGCTGCGGCCACCGAACTCCATTTGGCCCCCGCCGAATTCAACGTCACGGTCCACGGCGAGACCTACCATGTGAAGGTGTCCGGTTCCGGGCGGAAGGTCGACGGCCGCAAACCCTATTACATCCGGGTCAACGACAAACTCGAAGAAGTCTCGTTGGAGCCGATCCAGGAGATCCTGGCCGGCGTGCCGGAAGCACCCGGCACTGGTACCGGTGCCAAACCCAAACGGCCCAGGCCGTCCAAACCAGGAGACGTGGCCCCCCCGATGCCCGGCCGAGTCGTCAAAGTACTCGTCGCGATCGATGCCGTGGTCAAGGCCGGTGCCCCCCTCCTGATCATCGAAGCCATGAAGATGGAGAGTCAGGTCCCGGCGCCGATCGACGGGAAAGTCACCGCTATCCTGGTCGCCGAAGGCGACAACGTGAAGACGGATGAAACAGTCATCCAGCTGGAGTAGTCCGATAGACCCGCGTGCCCTCGGTCGTGCATGCAGACAGCCGCACGTTGCGCTGCTCACCTTCATCCTGTTGTGTCACATCATGACCGCCTGCTCGTCTCCATCGTCGATTCCGGCGCAGTTCGACGCTATTGAGCGCATGTCCATCAAAACCGTCCTCGTCCTCGACCAGCGGATCGCCTATCTGGATGTAGGCACAGGCCCACCGGTCATTCTCATCCACGGCTTCGGGGGATCGATGTGGCAATGGGAATATCAGCAGCACGCGCTGTCGCAGCACTTCCGCGTCTTCACGCTCGATTTGCTCGGCGCCGGGCTGTCCGATAAACCGGAGATCGACTACCGACCAGATCAGATGTTGGACTTCTTTGTCGGATTCATGGACGCCGTGGAGATCCCGCAGGCTACGTTAGTCGGCAATTCCATGGGCGCCGGCTTAGCCATCAGCATGGCGCTGGCACACCCCACACGCGTCGCCAAGCTCGTCCTTGTCGATGGGCTGCCACAACACGTCATGGAGAAACTCACCAGTCCGTCAGTCAGGCGCGCCTTAGAAACCAGTGCGCCGTCCTGGCTCGTCTCATTCGGCAACTGGCTGTTCGGCGGACTGGTGATCGAGTCCGTCTTACAAGAAATCGTGCATGACCCGGCACTCCTCACACCGGCCGTCATCGAGCGATCCAATCGCAACCGTCAGCGCCCCGGACTCATCAAACCCATTATGACCGTCAGAGAAAACCTTCCGCTATGGGAGTCCGGATTTGCCACGCGCATCGGTGAAATCACCCACCCGACGCTGGTGATCTGGGGGGAAGAGGATCGGGTGTTCCCGATCGCCGTGGGCGAAGAACTTTACCAGACCATCAAGGGGTCACGATTCATCCGAATCCCCAAGGCGGGACACATCCCGCAGTGGGAACGACCGGACTTGGTCAACCAGGAACTCATCACCTTTATTCGGCCGTGACAGGATGCTGAAACAGTCCGCCAGCGCGGAGAAGGTTAAGGCTGAGGCTAAGGTTCAGTCCGGATCAGGACCTCGCTCAACCTCAGCCTTAACCTCGACCTCGACTTCCCTTGACCTCGACCTCAGCCTAGTTCACTCGCTGTGGACCATCGAAGTTCTGCTGTGCCGAAATAGTTTTTCCGCAGCCGACCAACAACACAAGCACAAGCCACTGTATTCTTGATAGAATGGTTACCGTCGCTTCACCAAGGAGGGCATTATGAGGGCAGCACATCGAATGATCATCGGGGCCACCGTCTGCATGACGCTCGGGTTCGCCGGGTGCGCAAGCACCGGCGGCACCAGTTTTCTTTACAAGAACATCACCGTCGCTGACGGCAGCACCGCGGCGGGCGAGGGCCATACGGTCCTCTACAAGGGAAGCCCCCTGGCCCTCTCGGGAACCGGCATTAGAGTCGGCGACCCCCTCCGGGAGGTGCAGCTGACACAGACGGACCTGTCGCCGATCAACATCACAGACACGAAGGGCAAGGGCAAGGTCCGGATCATCAGCGTCGTGCCGTCGCTCGACACCCCCGTGTGCGAACAGCAGACCCATTATCTGAGCGAGAAGAACAAAGGCCTCGACAAGATGATCGAATTGGTGACCGTGAGCGTCGATACCCCCTTTGCACAGAAACGCTTCGCGGGAGAGGCCCATATCGCCAACGTGACATTCCTCTCGGACTATCGAGATGCCGAATTCGGAAAGACCTATGGGCTCTTCCTCAAAGCCCCCCACATCCTGGCTCGTACCGTCATGGTCATTGACGCCCACAACACCGTACGGTATCTGCAAATCACTCCCGAACTGACCCAGCTGCCGGACATGGATGAGGCCTTCGCCGTGGCCAAGTCATTGATCACCGCGAGCTAGGGCGAAGAAAGGCTGAGGTCGAGGTTGAGGCTGAGTAGCGGACGATGGAGGTTGGAGGTCCAAGGTTCGAGGTAACTACCTCAGGTCACCGACCGCAATCCTCAATCATCTAGTTGCCTCTAACCTCAAACTTTCTACCCTCGAACGTAACCTTCACCTCGGCCTTCCCATACAAGGAACTCATGGCGCAATACGATATGCTGGTGATCGGGACCGGGCCCGCCGGACAAAAGGCTGCGGTCCAGGCCGCCAAGCTCGGCAAGAAAGTCGGCATCATCGAGCGTAAAGAAGTCGTCGGCGGCGTCTGTACCAACACCGGCACCATCCCCAGCAAAGCCCTCCGCGAAGCGGTCCTGTATCTCTCGGGGCTCCGCCAACGCACCCTGTACGGAGCCGAATATCGCCTGAAAAA
>Ga0315290_10003364_pt1 | contig 11410 bp, 4 predicted proteins | sample YL17G12_0_MG_FD_203627 | JGI IMG/M metagenome (GOLD analysis project Ga0315290, IMG submission 203627) | Sediment microbial communities from Yellowstone Lake, YNP, Wyoming, USA - YL17G12_0 | ecosystem: Environmental > Aquatic > Freshwater > Lake > Sediment | place: USA: Wyoming | collected...
GTGCAAGAAGAAACCTGAATCCTGAACGTTCCATGCGTCACGCTGAGAGACAACACTGAGAGACCCGAAACGTTACAGGTCGGCTCCAACGTCCTAGCAGGCACAAGCCCAGACAGCATAATTGAGAAAACGAAGGTGATGCTTCAAAAGCCGGCATCCTGGAAGAATCCTTTCGGAGACGGAAAAGCAGGACAAAGAATCATTGAAATAGTGGCCAGACAAGCCTAAGCAGAAAACATACAGGCCAAGCGCCCTGATACGTTTTTGTGCAATCCTCTGAAAACAAGCAGAAGCTGAACAGTCCATTCTTCTGGGTCTGATCGGAAGTCATGGTGAAACACAGGTCGAGTTTGTAGTGGCTCGAGCGGATCTGACGAAGCGCGCGCGAATTGTGTTATCGACGTTTTCATAGACACATAAACAGAAGACAACTATGCGTCTTGTCTACTATCTTTGTTAGATTTTCCTATCATGACGTGAACTGACCGTGCGTTTGATAGTTTCAAGGTCATTTAGAGCAACGGTGTTCCAATCAAAACGCTTGATGTATGTTTTTGAGAATTCGGCTAATTTTTCCAGATCCATCTGTAAAACCTTGATGATTGTTGAGCTCAGCTTTTCCTCGTCTTTTGGGGTTACCAAGAAGACGCTTTTACAGGCTCCAAAGACTTCTCTTATTGCAGGTATATCGTAGCAAATGGCGGGTAAACCGCATGCCAGAGCCTCAGCTACAGCGAGTCCCCAGCCTTCCAGCAAACTGGGAAGAACAAATACTCTGCTTGCTTTCATTTTCAGGTACATTTCACGATCGGAACAATGCCCGAACACTAGTATGTTCTTTTCCAAGTGACTTTGAATTATGATTCTCTTAACCTGTTCAAGTTCCACTCCGGTTCCAACGACCGCAAGTCTTGCATCAGGTTTTACTGCTACAGTTTCACGCCAAGCGTTGACAAGGTCGTAGATTCCTTTCTCTTTGCCAATTCTTCCGACAAAAATGCCGTCGTAAAGTTTTCCGCCGCCAAATCTGAACTTGTCTATGTATTGTGAATTCACGCCGTTGCTTGAAACGCTGATTTTTTTTTCAGGAACTCTGTTTCTTATCAGAGCGCGTGCAGTTGAGTTTGAAACTGCGATGCATTCGCCAGAACGTCTTAGGATGAAGAGAACTGTCGACTGAGCCAGTGTTTTCAAAATCGAGACTAGACGGCCGTATTTCATTTGTCGGTACATGCAGTATATTGTGAACCAGTTTGTTTGGGTTTCTGTTGAGGGAACGTCGATATGGTGTACTATCACGCTCAAGGGTAGTTTTGATATATTGTGTATGAAATAGGCTGGAACAACATTCGGCAATGTGTTGTTGGTGGCCAATATGACGTTAGGCTTTTTGCGCCTCACAATGGATGCCCCTTTCAGGCTGGCCCTTATCATCCAGAACATCCAGCCTGCATAGATTCTGAGCCAGTTACGTTCTGGGTGATGGATCAATCGTGATGATCTGCGAATTTCACGTTTGACCGTAGTTATCAAGGAAGGGTCAGATTCCAGCATTATCAGTTTGACTCCTTCATTAAGCCATATTCTTGAGGTTTCCATGAACCGTTTCTCGGCTCCACCTAATCCGGTTATCGAAGGTTGAGGGTGAAAGAAAACGCAGAGTATTCTCATTTGCTTTCCTTACAATCGACTTGAACGCTCACTACTTGGGTTTTCAAAGTCTTCTCAATTCGTCTTCCAGAATTTCCAGATGTTTTCCACAGGAGAACTTGCTTTCTACATAGTTATGGGCGAAATCGCTCATTGACTGCTTATCTAGGTCAATGGCTTTCATTATCTTCTCCGCAAAATCTCTAGTATCGTATGGGTAAGCCTTAAACCCAGTTCTTCCGTCTATTACTGTCTCACATGGACCACTTTTATCATTCCACACGACGGATGGGGTTCCGCACGCCATTGCCTCCACTGGTCCCAGTCCAAAGTCTTCTTTAGGAACGGCATAGGCGTATACGTCGGCAGTGTTGTAGAGTTCTACTAGTTCATCTATGTTTTTGAAACCGAGAAACTTTACGCTCTGATCCAGACCTAGAGAAGACGCTTTTTGAATCAGCCCCTGTACATATCCAACGTTTTCCCTTGATATTTTACCTGTAATTGCAAGTGTAGCAGATGGATATGTTTTGGTTACGTGAACCATTGCGTCTATGAGCCAGTCCCATCGTTTAATGGTCACCAATCTACCTGTTGACAATATTAGTGGCCAATTGTGTTTTGTGCGATTTCTTTTCTTCTTGAGTGGTTTGAACGTGTTTGTGTCCACTGGAGGATAACATAGTCTTGGTTTCACTCCATAAATAGATTTTACGCGAAGTGCTGTGAAGATACTGTTTGCCAGGATACTGTCAGAATTCGTCACGCTTAGGAAGTCCATTTTTTTGATCAGCGGCCAGCCGATCTTACTCAGTGTGTATACGGCATTCCGGATACTGCTATATCTCCACAGAGTTCCTTGCGCCTCGTTTAGATAAAGAAAACGCGGAGGACTGTGTATGTAGCTTATGTATTTTGTTCTGTTAACCTTCTTGGAAACGTAGCCTATCCAAATTGCAGGTCCATAACCGTGGCAGATCAGAGCATCTGATTTTTTGAATTTTCTAGCTGCGAAAGGAGCGAGGGGTACGGATAAGATTGGGTTGATCACTTCGCTGTTGATTAATGGAAGATTTAGATAAGTTTCAGTGAAACGATGGGGGTTCTCGGATTTCTGGGTTAGCTTCTCATCCACATACGCAAAGTGACATTTTACATCGTGACCACTCTTTCTGAGAAACTTCAGTTGACTGAAAATGACGTTTTCTGCACCGCCTAGCTCTGTCAAATGGCTGTAGAGAATTGACAGCTTCAAGAGTTTGTCTCCAGTTGTTTTCTCCATTTGTTGACTTTCAGCAAAAGTGTGAGGTATCGCCTGATTGTTGGCAGCAGTTTCATCTTGCTCTTGCCTCTTTTTTTTCCATAGTCTAGCAGCATCGGGACTTCGCTCAGAGTAGTGCAGTGTAAAAACGTCTTTGCCAGCAATTCAAGTGAAACTTCGAAGCCTTTTGATTCGATAAGTTTTGAGCCAAAGCTCGCTTTGGTCTTGCGGACGACATGGGCTCTGAAGCATCTGTAACCGCTCGTCAAATCTTCTGCAGGGATTCTGGAGATTTCTTTGATCAGTAGATTAACAGATTTACTAAGAAAAACACGAAATGGTGGAACATTAACCTGTTTCCCGTTTGATGCATATCGTGACCCTATGACTATATCTGCACCGTCCTTTGCAGTTGTTATCATATCCAAGATATATTTTGGATCGTGTGTGTTATCTGAATCCATTGTAATAATCAGATCTTCATCAGATGAAAGGGTCAACGCTGTTTCTAACCCTGTGGAAAGAGCCTCTGAGAGACCTTGATTATGCTCATGCTCCTCTATGATTAGAGGATACTGGTTTGAAAGTTCTTTGAGCAAAACTTTTGTGTTGTCTTGACTTCCGTCGTTCACGACGATAACCTTGTAGGGTATTGTGTGTTTTAAAACGGCGTCAATGTTGTGAATTAAGGGTTTGAGGTTTTCTTCCTCATTATAGCAGGGCAACACAACGAGACACTTCATATTCTCATTCATATGCGAATGCCCTTTCCTTCGTTCAACGTTAACAATCAAAGCTTTTAAGACTTTTCAACGATTTTATGCTGGGGGCATAACAGTCAGGGCGTGTCATTTGGTTTGTCGTTTGCGCAACATTTCTTTGATCTTGCTATACGCTTTTGATGGCGCGCTGCCCTGTCCCGAAATCGGTCTAAAATGGTCTTAATTCTTATTTTCTGGTTTGGTGACAGCTTTGATGTGAGTATCCGTTTTTAGCCCTGTTGCAGGTCGTGACGCTCCAAACGGGCTAGAGGCCGCCTCAACGGGTCATGGAAAAACTCTGCTTTCTTTCAGACTCGTTGGAACCCATAAGCTGCCATCTTGACGCGCCGCCAAGAGTTGCTCACCAAACAAGCCCAAATCAGACGCCAATAGACAAAAGAAGAATAAAAAAACAAGGCAATCCGATTCCAGAGATTGCTGGGCGCTGAAAACATAGCACAGTTTGGAAAGCGCCCGATTGATCACTATGATGTAATAGTCCATGCCGAATCTACGTAGCCGTTTTGCCGTTTGTGGATTGTGATCATCTATTTCTCTTCAGGCATCTTTGTTTCCGACCTATCTTCTTGAAGACCCCTAAGGGGGTCATAGCTAGGACCAGAGCAACTAGAAACCCCACTGACGCTATCCTTAACCCTATATCAACGTACACTTGACCAGTAAAGTATACAGTTGCCTCAAAGCACCCAGTTTTGTTCACGAAGAAACCGTTTAGAAAGGAATAGACTGGGAATGGAGAAATCTCCTGATCTTCAATAAAGACTTTCCATAGAGGATTAAAAGACTCAGAAAAGACAAGCAAAAATGGCTCTTCTGCGCTAATGCTCAGCTTGTATTTGCAGGGATTCTCTCGCGTGTATCTGATCGTTGGCTTGGACGTTTTACTCCCAAACAGCTCCCCAAGCTGCAGTCTGCTTTCGTTTTCTCGTAGAGAGCAAAGTAATAGTTGGCTTATTCCCACTTTTCCGAGAACACCTATGCTGATATTGTTCTCTGCTGCATGCAAACTGAAAACCCCTGCATCGTACCATTGAAGACTGACATTGTCTCGTGAGACTGACACTTCTGAAATGTTATCATCCAGCTTCAGATACAGCTTTCCCGTATCGGAGAATGAGGTGGCTCTGATGAAACATTGGTAAGTTTCGTTTCTTGGCGAAAAAAGCTCTATCGAATTCGTCACAGATTTTTCGTAGGTTTCGAATTCTAATATGCTTACGAATTGGAGAATGCTGCATTTGGTTATACAAATCCGGAGTTTGGACGTACTCACAGGTTTTTCGAAGAAATGTGTACAAGTATTTGCATCATTCTCCTCTACGTTGACTTGCGTTTCCCACTTATTGCTGTGCCCATTCCAAGTTTGGATGTGGTAGTTCTCTGCGTATGCATTGTCGAATAACACCTTTATGCCAACGATTTCATGCCGACTAGCCCAGCTCAATTCAAGCCATTGCGGCAGATCTTCGAATGGTCCTGATGCCCATCCCGAGTTCTGATCCCCATCAGTGGCTAGACGTGGTTCCAGTTCTTCGTTAGGGAATCGTTGAGCTGAGCTTGCATTTGGGGTAGCTTCAAATGAAATGTTGGTGAGCATATTCTCACCCACAATTAGCTTGCCTTCGTAGATACGCGAGTCGATGGTCCATCTCTGGGCAACAGTGTTTCTGAGGAAATCTACGGGTTGTAGATAATACATGACTCTGCTATCTAGAGAACCGAGTTCTCTGAGGTATTCATCAAGTCTCGCTTGAAAGACTGATTTACGAACTATGCTTACGGCGTCAACATCATTATAGCCGTCTCCATTATTGTGCAAACTCAATTCGTGGGAACCATGGGTTAGGTTTAGATCTGTAATACGGATCCATTTCAAGTTTGTCCAGTAGTCAGCTTCTGGATTGACTCTGCCAAGGAGCTCGCCATCAACATACACGCTCAGTTCCCCTCTATCAGGTCCAAACCCGATTCTGATCCAGACTTCATATTCGCCGTCAGTTTCGACCCATAAAGGCATTGTCACTTTACACTTTCCGCGCGTGGTCAAGGTGTCCTTTCCCAAGGCGCGTTCGCCCCTGTCTCTCCAAAAGGATGACCTGACCCAATACCCTGTGGTGTCCCAACTTGGAGTCGCATAGCTGCTACCCAGAATCAACGTACCGGAGTTCTCAATCACTGGCGAGATCACACTCAAGAAATCACATCCGCTAGCGAAGACCATGGCTGTTGGAGGCCAGAGGCTGCCACCAGAAAAAGGTGGCATGTTGTTCTGATCCACATATACCAGAGCTGTTTCGTCAAGCTTGAAAGAGTCCACGTCCTCCATCAACGGAAAGAGGTCCAGGCCACCTAAGGCGAGAACATAATTGGCTGGAGAGAAAAAGAGTGGATTGAAGTAGTCATTTTCAATTATCAAAGAATCACTTTCATCGTAGACTACATGACCACCAACCTGATTCAAAAGGAACGTTCTCACCTTCTCGCTGCCGTAGGATGGGACGACAACATACTTGTAGCCAAATGAACCAAGGATCTTGAGAAAATCGTCAGTTTCGTTGGAGCCGACCAAGCCACGCCTGAGATAGTCAACGAATGATCTTGAAGACAGTTCCCACCCACCATCTTGCAGCACAGGCTTGTCATGGATGAATGAACTATCGAATCCTATGTCATGTGCCCATCCCACTGGAGTCAGCATCCGAGTAAAAGCAAAATCCGTTTCAGCTAAAGCACCATCTTCCCACTCGCTCGGGCTCTTGTTGACGGTAACGATTTTGTAGTCTCCAGGTTGTGTAGCTATCCACTTAAGAGGATCTGTTTGTCCTTCAGGAATCCTGTAGGTGATCACACCGTTCCAGAAGAAAAACCAAGACGAGATCAAGCCGCTGAGCAAAAGCGCAATCAGTAATGCCACAGTCACTAGACGCATAGCCTTCTTCAAAGATCTGGACAACCTGCTTAGGATGTCGATCGAAACATGAAAGTCTCTCACTTCTTTGTGTTCAAAATCAACCGTTTTGACATCGAACGTTTCTTTCTCAGCGGGCGTGCGTTTCAAGTAATTGAGTGCGAGACTGACAAAAAGAGCTACAAAGAAGGCAGTGGAGAAGGCGGTCATCATTTCCCATCTGTTGGGCCTGCGGAAAACAGCAAAATGAGGTATATTGAACCAAGCCCATTTGAAGAAGCTGCCAAAAGGGGGATTCGTTCCCTTGGATATGAATATTGAAACTAGAGAGGCGACCAAGAAGAATATGGTATGTCTGTCTCTTCTGAAAATAATGGCGGAATAGGATATCAAAAACACTATGAGAAGGAACGTTTGAACTGGAAAATCGGGCAGACCTAGCCCTTGACGGACATTTACTAGGTTAATGTAGCCACCTTCTTCTGTGGCTCCTAAAGTGAACGCGTCGACAATGTTGGGTGCGCTGAAAGATTCGGCTTCTTCAATGGCATAATTGTAGTCTCCGGAGAGAAAACGCGCCCTGACGTTCATGAAAAACGGCAGCGTATAGAAAGCGGCAAGGAGGGCTGTTATCGCGCCGCATATAACCAGGAATTTCATAAGGCTCTTACCGCGTTTTGTGATTCTGCCACCGCAATTCGGAAATAGAAGGTAGACAGCGAGAAACAGTATGAGAAACAGTCCGTAGATTACAATCGCGTTCGCATGGAAACCTGTCGCGAAGATCGCTAGTGCCATGGCCGAGAACATCATGTTTCTGACGTTTCCCCTAGTTAGTGCTCGGTCTACGAGAAGGAACAGCAAAGGTGCAAAAGCATAACTGAACATTATGTCAACGTGCCCCTCAGTTATTTGGGAAAAAAACCATTGATTCAATGTGTAAATCATGGTCGCAGCCAAGCTGGCAATACTATTCTTGGTGTATCTATAGGCGAAAGCGTACATTGAAAAACCTGCTAGTAGAAAAGAAAGAAAAATGAAAGCCTCTATTGCCATGACTGGGTTCTGAAAGGGAAGATATGTAATCATCAAAAAGGGGTCGATGAGATTTATCCCTTCAACGAATCCAAACGAATACGGACGCCAAATGAACGTCCATCTCCAATCTCTTGCAAAAATATATTCACGCGAAACCCAGCCATACAGATCATTGCCAGCAGGGGCACCCGTTGTCAGAAAGAAGTTGCGGAAGATCATGAACGAAATAGAGAGAAAAAACATAAGCGACAACAAAGTGCGTTTGTTCTTTCCTGTTTCAGCCACCGATTTCTTGAGTAATTTAGCGATAGTAGATCTGCCCATTATTGAAGCAGACATAGCTAAAAGACCGCTCGTGTATTCAACAATTTTCATGGTCGTGAAGTATAACAGCATCGTTGGATTTCTGATTCTGCCCCCAATCTTGTTAACTGTAGTGAGCCTGAAACTTGCGTATCTCCTCACCGCGTTTGACCTCTTCGCCAGCAGGCTTGGGAATGTTTTTCCGTAACCGTAGCTCTTTGCGGCAATGTCATACAGAGATGGCGAACCTTCAAGATGTTCGATTTCACAACTCGTTTTTGCGACTCTATATCCAGAGCTTAGTAACTTCTGGAAAAAATCAAAGTCTTCTCCACAAACGAGTTCCTCATCAAACCCACCAAGCGTCAGGAAAACATCTCTCCTTAGAAACCGTGGAATGTCTAGCAGTGTGTTAGTCGTTGAAAGCAGATCCTTTTCGATCTTTCGGCATTCTCCAAAACGTCCGCACTCCACATTTCTTTCAGGCAATATGACGCCATCAACGCCGCTTTCCTCACACAGTTTAACACATTTCTCGATTGTTTTTGCTCCAAGCTTCATGTCGGAATCTAAGAAAAAGATGAATTGGCCTCGAGCTCTTTTTGCAGCATAGTTTTTTGCCTTGCTTCTCTCGCCATCCAAAAGCAACACTTCTGATGCAAGTTGCTTTGACAGTTCAAACGTTTCGTCTCCGCTGTAAGCATCAACAACCAATGTTTCAGTGTTCAAATATGTCTGTCCCTTTAGGGACTGCAGGCATTGCTTAATGGTTTTCTCTGAATCATATGTGGGGATTATGACTGTAACAAGGGGTTGTGTTGGAAGCACGCTCTTCAAGGTCCTCAGCAATCGTTGAACAATCTCATAGACCCTATTCTTTGTGCGGGGCCATTAAAGTTTTCCGTGTAAACTGCGTCGGAATAGAGTTGGCAACCATGTATGGTTTCACCCGGTAAATCAAGCGTTACGCTTACGTGACAGAAAACAGGGCAAACGAAAAAACAGAAAAAGAAAAAGGGAGGAAATTATGGATCGTGCGGGTTCTTTTCGCTTATGGTGCCCAGACGTTCCAGTATGGTCACTTCTGGGAAGTGTTCATCGTAATCATAGTTTGGCGGCATTGGATTACTGTCGCGTTCATGAGCATCGTTTCGGTTGTAGTCTAATCGGACGATCAATGATGTAACCCCAGGGTTCTCTGTCTGCAAGTAGAATATGCCGGTTTCGTGGAACCACTTGGCAGTGTAGTATGAATCGTCGCCACTCCAACCATAGATCATGAAACCTACTGTACCATTTATGTCCTTGTATGTTGTTATGACACCTATTCCAGTATCGGTATCTCCAGGCGAGAATTGTCCGTTGCTGTAGTAGTATTGACCGAGGAAATTACTGCCCACTGTTGTGTTCCAGCATGTCGTTCCGAAGATCACGTCGCTCAGGAGCCAACCAGGCATTCCACCGTAGATCTGTATAGCCTGTGAAAAGCTATTAAAGTATTCACTGACTAGGTTCGCTGATGGACCAGCCACTGTAATAATGTTTGAGCTTGTAACGGGGTATCTTGTGCACCAGTCATCAACTAGGTGTAGTCTGCCGATACTGTCGTACCATGTTGCCCATGCAGGACCGGATGGTCGCCATGTTGCGCTTCCCTTGTTGTCAAGCAGGTATGGAACGTTTGTTCCCCACATGTTCTTCATGTCAAGTCCGCCGTTGCCGATCTCCACCTGCTTGTTCTTGAACGCGGCAGCAACCATCGCTGCTCCGATGGAGTCAATAGGCTGAGAGTGGTTACCTACCACTACCCATTCGTAGCGGCCTGGAATATGTTCTTGAATGACTGCTGTTACTGCGTAGCTGTAGCTCCATGTCGAATTGTAGTATGTTGTGTTTCTAAAGTAGGTAAGGCTTAGACTGTAGGCTAGTGTAATGTCTGCGTCATCTATGTGCAAGTCCAAGTTTGTTGGAGGAGGCGTGATTGTCCAGTTCAAGCCTAATGTAGTCAAGTTCAGCGCTGCGCCTTCAGTATTATTCCGATAATCTTCCCAGCCGCTGCTTGTCCATCCGTCTCCGAGCTTCAACCAGTTTATCTGTGCAGTGTCTTCCTTGAAAACTTTAATGTCTGTGGCGTTGAACGTCAACGAGCCCGTAAGCGAAACAGTGCCATTCGTGGCTCCGTTTGGCAGCATCCAGTCGGCAGAGTATTGAAGGTCAAACTTGTGAGTCGCATCTAAGCAATCAGTGTCAGTATCAGTTGCAGTATCTCCTCGCGTTACGTTGACCGCTGTGGAATTAGCATTCCAGCCAGTCCATGGCGTGGTTGCGTTGGCCCAGTAGTAGGCATCTGTATCAGTGTCCGTATCATATGCGCTTGTCAGCAGGTATGGGTTGAGTGCGTCGTATTCGGTCCATGTGTGGTATAAGACTTTAATCACTGCATCAATAGCCGGAACCTGATGATGATTAATAGTGATTCTGCCTACGCAGTCCGTGACGACTGTGAGTTCGTATGGTTCATTTGCAGACGTCGATGGGCTGGTGTATCTTACTGATCTGGCAGGCAACTTTCTTGCTCCGCCCCATTCGACTTGTTCGCTGCTGTTGCAGTATGCCTCCCAAACGGGTGCGTACTGAATCGGCGTGTGTGTCAAATTGAACACCAAATCGTACCCTTCGTCAGCTCGCACCTTCTCAGCAGTGGTCACTGTGTGGAAGTCTACCCAACTGTTGTCTTTCTTGTGGACTGCTTGGACTAGGTCCCATGGGTTGAAGACTTCTTGTAGTTGGTAGCGAACTTCGGTGTCAATAACGTTTGTTGCGCCCTGCCTGTTACTGTCGTCTCCATTCCAGTTGTCGGTTAAGCCGTAGACTGTGACTCCTCTGAATTGTCTGTCAAATGCACGCCAATAATGTGGGTCTTGCGGATTGTCTGTAGCGTTGACTCTGCTTTTCGTCAGAACGAAGTCCCATTCTCCAATGAGGTATGGGGACATGAAGGGTTCGATCGCTGTATCTGCGGCACTCTCGCCTTGGACCAGTGACTTCCACCATTTGCTTTGGTAGCCTGCGTCAACATGCCAGTTTGATAGTGACGGCCAGAACGCTGCCCAACCAGCATATGCTCGGTCCGAAGCAACTATCTGAGCCACGTCGTACGTTCCAACTGTTGTGGGCTGCAAACCATAGTCTGAAATGCCAAGCCAACTTGCATTATAGAGTGTTGGGTTCAGATGGTAACTTTGGTCCATGTCCTCGTTCCAATCGTACACTGTAGGTTGTCCTTCTGCGTTTCCTGCTGTGTAGAAGTGAACGTAACTGTCATAGCTGTTTGCGGGGCCAATGTCCCATTCGCCTCTGTTGCTGAACTGTATCAAAGCACCGTTAACTGTAGCGTTGTATACGGTCTGCTCGGCAATGCCTATGGGCACTGTTATTCCGCCGAAAACGAATTTTGTTGTGGTCTCT
>Ga0315290_10003367_pt1 | contig 11409 bp, 4 predicted proteins | sample YL17G12_0_MG_FD_203627 | JGI IMG/M metagenome (GOLD analysis project Ga0315290, IMG submission 203627) | Sediment microbial communities from Yellowstone Lake, YNP, Wyoming, USA - YL17G12_0 | ecosystem: Environmental > Aquatic > Freshwater > Lake > Sediment | place: USA: Wyoming | collected...
CAGATCAAACTCTATGGCGATTATTTGCTGCAACGCAAAATAAAGTCTATAAAAAAGGAAACAGCTCAACGGTGTAAAGTAATTCTGGATATTCTTCCGCATACTTACGAGCGGACGCTGAACAACCATTTTCATAAGAACTTTGGGATAAACCTGTTCCTCGAAAAATACAAGGAATATCTTACAAAGGTTGAAAACGAAGCAAATAACCGCGGCCGCTTCCGTAATTTTCTCATTGACCTGGGCATCGTAGCGAAATACGACAGGATGAACAGCGAAGAGCAGGAAATTGTGCGCGAGTTTATTGGTGCCCTTGGTAACCTGGATAAAACATCAGTTTCCGATGATGTGCAAATGATCATTCGTGACCTTTTATTCTCTCATTACCCGCTACGTCCGTTCATATTCCTGAACCGTACTGCTTCATGGGAATATCCCGACCTGCTTCCGGCTGACCGCTTTGATATCAACCCCTTTGATATTGAGGTAGAACTGGATGAAGATGGTCGTCTGGATTATGAGCGTTTCCTTAATAAACTCCAACGGATCAAGAATTCGTTCCAGTTGTTCGACGAAACCGGCAACCTCTGGGACCGTTTTTGCACAAACTCAACCATTATTATAAACGACCCAAGCAATCCGAGTGGATATAGCGATTTTAACGATGTAGCCCTGCTCAGGCTGCTAAAATTTCTCAGCCATAGCCAGATTACCCTGTTCCTTGATGAGGCTTATAACGATTCCGTTAAGGTTGATGATCCTGAAGAGCCAAAATGGTGCACTATAAGCCGTTATATAATGAACAACATTTCGGCGATGGGTAAAATATCGATGGTTTCGAGTGTAAGTACTACCAAAAACCTTGGAGCTACCGGTAACAGGTTAGGGTCACTTGTTTCTACACCTGGCCGTAAAGATGTTATTGAGTTTGCCAAAAGCCTCAATCCACCCGTAAAAGGCAATACAAACTCACTTTTCATCCTCGTGAATGTGCTCGAAATGGCACAGCTAAGCAAAAAGGTGAAGGATATGATGGAGAAAAACCTTGCCAAAGATGCCTCCAGAGCCAATATAAAAGAACAACTCCACACCTTTATCAAGGAAGAAATAGCAAAAAATATTCCTGTAACACTTGCTAATGCCGATGATGAAGTTAAACGTGCATCGCTTTTCGAAGGAAGCCCGCTGCATATCTTCCTGCTCGACGAACTGGTGAGTCTCGACAAGCTTGATGTACTTGAGCTTCCCGATGATTTTAAGTATAAAGGTGAGGCATTTTTTAGCTATTATAAAAACCATATTGTCCGGGAGTTGAACAGATTCCGCGTCAACCGGATCTTCCGTGCCGAGTCGCTTTTGCGGCTCGAGATGGCAAAAAAAGTTGCTTACCGTGTTCTGGAAGAGGAAAAAGCAACTGAATGGTGCCAGGTTTTAGAGAGCGATGGCTCCTACCTTTTCAATCTCGTTTTAAACGACTTTTTCTCGCATCAGGATATGGAGAAATTCACCAAACGAATGGCTGAAACACGCGGTATTGCTTTGATACCCTATCGCAGCGGATTTATCCGTTTTTCATTGGGCGATTACCTGGATGGTACCGATGCCGGTTATCTTGCACTTAATACTGAGCTGGAGTGTGCCATCCGCCTGTTTGTTAATTATTGGGAAAATTTCTACAACGTTAAGAGCAACCCGGCCAACAAGAGCCTGCGTACCGATGATATACTCGATGATATCTTTTCAGAGAAAACCGACGAACTCTTCGTGAAGAAAATAATAGAGGATTTTGCTTTGGTTAAAGGATTACTAAAAAAACAAAGCGAGAACCTGAGAATAAGTGATATCAAGAACATATATCTTTCATTTCCAAAGGTTTGCGGGTTAAGTATCAGCTCAATCGGAAATAGCGAGAATGCTGTTTTTGAATTTTACGAAAATATCGGGCAATGCCGCGACCTGCTTGAGTTTATCAGCAGCAAGGCTTTCTCAAAAGTATATGAAAATCTCCTGCCTCAAATCTATAAGAAGATCCCGGCTATCCGCAAATTCGACATCAACGAAGTAATTGCGCGATACGGAAAACCAACCCTGCTCAAATATATAAAAAGCAAGATCGAATTCCAGCCCAACGCGCATTTGCTCGACGATCCCGAAGAACTTTTAATCATGAAAGAGATTCTGCTCGAATTGGAGAAGATTTTGTTTAGTGATGCCAAGGTCAAACTCCTTGCTTTGAATGCCAGCCTTACTGATCCGCAAGGCGATCTGGCCCGGTTGGAGGGATACAACCGCATCATGCGTAAGTATATCGAAGAGATATTACTTCATTTCAACCTGCCTTTTGCTCAGCAACGCCAGGAACCTTCAGTTGAGGAGGTGTTTGAAGCTGCAGTTGCTAAATTTGTGGAAATTACCGGCAAATCCTCCTCGGAGATTGATTTACGTGTCCGAATCAGCAACATGGTGGCAGCCACGAGTAATTCAACCGACTTTCAGGGACATCCCTATGCCAATATTCTTACGGGATTGCTTGCCGAAGTAGCCTTTAAAGAAATATTGACCCATGATAATTTAAAAGAGAACCTATTACGTTTATGGTTGGTTTATCGCTTTCGTTTCTTCTCAAAGCAGATTGTTAATAAAGTTGAGCCGGTTATTGTCAGACTTGAAGGACACAACGAATCCGATACAAAGTTATATGCCGGGGAACTTTTTAAATATGAGATAGAGCAACTGTTTAACGAAAAATTCTCACTACGCAGCCAAAAAGTTACCAAAGCGGAACTTGGCATCCTGGTTCGCGATATTACACTTTTCTTGACAGGGATGTTAAACCGTGCTAAAGGAACTGACTTCTACAGCTACTATAACCACTATATCATTAAATTTACACTCGCCGGGTTCCTGCGTCAAAATTCAGCTATCAACGAAATGGTGCAACATGGTTATACCTTGTACCACGATTTTGAGATGAAGAACAAAGCGCTGGAGAAATTCCAGGGTGGCAAATTGGCATGGATCAATCAATTGATGAGCCGTTGCGGTGTTATTGCAGCCGAGCAGCCGGTACAAACGCATACGCGCATGAATACCGATGCCAAAAAACGTGAATATCCCTTTCATAAGATTGACCGCACTGAGTCGGTGCAAGCTTTGGCGTTGAATGGTGTCGAGGTTTCGCCCAGGGAGTTTATCAAGAATATGGCCACCCGGCCTTCGAGCAATTTCTTTGCTCAGCGCCTGGCCAAGTTTGTTGAACATCTTGATGGTGATGATTACCGCTGCCGCATAGTAAAACGTGGGCTGGTAAAAGAGCTCTACATTTTCCAGAAGTCATATTTGAAATACCTGGCTGACAATTTCAGACTTATCGCACCGGAATCGTTATCGTTAGAGGAAGTACAGAATTTTGTTCCCGATATTATATTGTTTTATGGTGCTCCCGAGAAGGTAATCTCATATCCTCAAATCGGTTATTTCGATATGCCGGGTCCCGAAGGCAATATTAAAACTTTTGTAACCCCGCTTAAAAAGAATGTGGATTATTTTGGCGATATTAAGAAGCCCCGCCTTACCATGCTTAACGAAAAAGTGAAGGAGATGGGTGGTGTGCCTGTCCACGGTTCGCTTTTTGCCGTGGAGGAAGACGATGGTACCATTTTCGTGGTACAGATCAGTGGCGATAGTGGTGTAGGTAAATCAGAGATGTTGGCGGCCATGATGTTGAAATGGCTTAAAAAAGACCTTCCTGGCATTCGTTCTATCAAACTCATAGCTGGCGATATGTTGCATCTCTTCCCCGACAAAGAAGGAAATCTTTACGGTATAGGGACCGAAGTAGGAGATTTTAGTCGTGTTACCGATTTCGATCCCGATTACATCCGACAATACCGTTCGTTGTTCGAAAGCAGCGCCGACAGCAACGTTGAAGACCTTAACTCGCGTTCAACTATAAGTGGGTTCTGCGACATTAGTATGCCTTTCAAAATTGATATATGGCTTACAGCCTGGAACTTTGCAAAAGAAGAGGCAGGAATTTTGCATTATTTCAATCATGAGAACTTCCTCCTATATCGTGAATCACATGGTGAGCGCATGGAGAAAGCTACCAGCGGCGACCTGCCCAGCTTCCAGCGTACCTTCCTTCGCTATACCGGCGACAAAAATATTGTTGAAATACTCGACCGACACGGAAATTACCTGGATACCGTCCTCGACTGGGAATATGAAGAGGCTAACAAGACCTTCTATCTTTGTTCCTCTTACAAGCTCATGGATAAGATTGATGTTGAGGATGTTGTGAATAAGGTATTTGTTGGCAAGAAGATGAAAGAGGGTGATAAAAAATATCGCATTGAACTTGTAAAATTCGATGTTATTAAAAACCGTTTTCGCTACGAAGCAGTTTCGGTTGATTCAGAAGACGACCGGATCGAACGGTTACTCGACCGTAAATTGTTCCACTCATTATTTAACGCACTGGCTTCAACGCCGGGTGGTAATCCTTTTATTGCCGAGGAGGGCGAAGAAAAAAGCCGCCGTTACCTTATCGAACTGCTGAAAGGCGGGGCTGATGGTAAAGGGAAAGGGCGACAGATACAAACAGGTATTCTGAGCACTGATTTAGGTAAAAAAGGGAAGGAGATAGCCGGCCCACAAAAAGCCGCCGAAGACCTGAAACGTTTTATACGCGAGGTCAGGGTGCAGCGTCCGGAGATAAACCGCAACAAACAACTTGTGAAAGAGCTCATCATTGAGAAATACGGCCTTTTGTTCAAGCACCACAAGCACAGCCTTGAAGTATGGCGTTACAATTACTTTTTGTTCCAGTTAGAGCAGATGCGCAAAGCCCATTTTGTAAGGATTGACAATCCAAAATCAGAAGTTAAGGTCAACCTCAAGGGCTTTGAGCCTTTACCCGCCACGCACGAATTTAGCCCATTATTGGTCACACCCAATACCAATATCGAAATAAACGGGTATAGCGAAACATACGAACAGCTAATGCAAATACCCCATACCCTCGATTTTGCCGAAGAGCTCTACCTGGTATGTAAAAATGTTTATGTAGCGGGTGGGTATAGCGAAGATACTATAATCAACAACATTGTGGTGCAATTATTACTGGCTTATGGTTATATTGATGTTGAAGACCTGTCGCGTGGCAAGATAACCGAGAAAGCAAACCGTGAAACTATTGCCGCTGCCCGTTATGCCGCTACGCGCAAATATAATGAGGTAAATGAAACTGCAAAGGTCGTTATGGCCAGGAAGTCTGCCAGGGGTAAGGGTGCGAAATAAAGGACTTGCACATTAACAGTCAACTCCCTGTGAAAATATTTTACGGGGAGTTTTTCCTTTAGCTTTGAGGAATTATTATTCCTTTCCGCTATTACCCAATAAAATCGTCTGAGATTATTCCATCATTTTTGTGTTAAAGTTCTTAGCCACATTTTCATCGAATTCCCCTTCCCATCGCGCAATCACTGTTGTAGCCAGGCAATTTCCAACCACGTTTACGCTGGTTCTGGCCATGTCCATCAACTCATCGATACCCAGGATAATGAAAATTGGCCAGGTAGGAAGTCCGAAACTGGCTGCTGTACCCAGCAAGATCACCAGTGATGCCCTTGGAACGCCGGCAACACCTTTGCTTGTGAGCATAAGCGTGAAAACAATCAGTAACTGTTTACCGATTGGCAGATCAATACCGGCAACCTGGGCCACGAAAATAGTTGCAAGCGAGAGATATAACGTGGTTCCATCGAGGTTAAAGCTATAACCGGTAGGCATTACGAATGCAACGATTTTGCGGGGTACGCCGAATTTCTCCATCGCTTCCATGGCAATCGGTAGTGCCGACTCCGAGCTGGTGGTAGCAAAGGCAATGGTTGCCGGCTCTGAAATGGCCCGGATAAAATTCCTTACCGGGATCTTCATGATCAGTGCCACGGGAAGGAAAACGGCCAGTATTAAAATAATTAAGGCAACATAAAGTGTAGCCAACAGCTGAATGAGATTCCCCAGGATGCTCAACCCCATATGCCCGACACTGTATGCGATAGCTGCGAAAACGGCCACCGGTGCAAGGTACATCACGAGGTTCGTGAATTTGAACATGGTTTCGGATAGGCTTTCGGCAAAATGCACCATGCGGTTTCGATGCTGATCCCTGAGCATGGCCACAGCAATACCGAAAATGATACTGAAAACCACTATCTGCAGCACCTGCCCTTCGTAAATGGCTTTTGCAATGTTCTCAGGGAAAATATGCAGGATGATTTCTTCGAATGTCTGGGCTTTAACAGCAGGAATGTTCTGCTGGCTGATTTCGGCCGGAATGATCACGCCTACTCCCGCTTTGCTGATATTTATGGCCAACAGTCCTATGAACAGTGCAACAGTCGATACCAATTCAAAATATACAATCGATTTCCAGCCCATCCTGCCCACCTGCCGCAGGTTGGAATGGCCGGCAATGCCAACCACCAGCGTAGCGAAAAGCAAAGGGGCGATGATCGTCTTCACCATATTCAGAAATATCTTGCTGAAAAGGTTGAGATGAATGGCGATGGAAGGCACATCATGGCCAAACTCCGCACCTATAACCATGCTGATAAGAATCCATGTGGTGAGGGATTTTTTACGGAAAGCATACCATCCCAGGAGAATCATCGTGAGCCAGCGGCTTACGATGAGCGCTGTTTTAGCTATATTCCAACATGAATAAACCTGCCCGAGATGAATAAACAGTGTAATTGTAATGACTGCAAAAAGAATGATCAGGAATTGGCGTTGCGTTATTTTCATAGGGCTGGAGATTAAGGCAAATATAGTTTTTTATCAAGCATCACCGAAAAGTATTGATTAAAGGATTTGCCACTCAAGCTTAAGCACACAAAGGATTCGTAACTTTTAGCTCCTGCATTTGTTTAATTAAGAAACGAATTGTTAATGAAGTTCTGACCTTAGGAACATATTTCGAAAGCGAAATATCTTGAAATGTACTATTTCATCTGACGGAACTTTAGTTAACAAAAATCCGAGTCCCCAAAATATAATCTATGAAAAACTCAAAAACCCTTTTATTAATTATCATGGCGCTATTAATGAATCAGGTAGCTTTCTCCCAATATTCAAATATTTCACCATTTGATACTACCATGTATGGAAGAAATACTGACGCAGGAAATTATTTATACATGCGTGGCTTTAAAATGTATTATGAGATTTATGGCAAGGGGGAGCCTTTGCTTCTGATCCATGGTAATGGCGGGTCAATCAATAACTTCATGTACCAGATTTCTTATTTTTCGAAAAATTTTAAGGTAATTGTAGCCGACAGCAGGGCACAGGGGAAATCGGTGGATACGCGCGATTCCCTCAGTGCTCATCGATTATAAAGATCAATTCAATGAAGTAGTGGGGAATTTCTTCGGAAACCGGCTAAAGAAATAGCACCTTAACAGTGAAATTTATTTTACTGTCATTTTATTGTAATCCGGATCCATTCCCGGTGTGCGTAAGCCTGCTACTTCATTTGCCATAAGTATAAAAACATTCCAGCACAATCCCCTGGTAGATGGCCACCAGCTATCGGTTGAGGTCCATTTTGTTGGTATAAATTCTTTGCTGAACGGCCATTTTGGATTCAGATAAATCTCGGCCCATACGCGGTTTTCCATTAAGGCATTTGCTTTCTTCCAGCCGTGTTTTAATCCCACCACATAAGCGCAATACTCCGCCCTGAACCAACTGCCACCATTGTAATAAAATCCGTCGCTTTTACCGTTGCTGTAATTTTCCTCGCCAAATTTTTCAAAAGGCTGATAATCACCAGAGAGATAAGCAAATCCTTTTGCATCCTTTGTTAACCTCACGCAGATAGGCGCCGTAGTGCCATATTCAGGGTGAGGTGAGTCGGGCACTTTATTCAGAACGGGTATCTGATCCAAATGACTTTTTATCATTTCATCGGTTAGCATTGGTCTGTTAAATAACCATAAGGAAAAAAATTCCGGTTCCAGGTCGGTAAGCGAAATGATGTCGGGGAAATTCCGGTCGAACAGTAAATGTTTTCTTTCTGCATCATAAAAATTCCTGTATTCATTTTCAGCCTTTTGGATATATGCTTCCGAAATATCAAAACCCAATTCTTTTATTGTTCTTAATGCGACGGCCAGCATGCCCTGGTTCACGCCCAGCCGGTCTGTTTTTGTATTAAAATCCACAATGTCGACCTGGCTCAGCGAAAAATGTGCTTTGCATTTTCCATCTCTGCCGGCATCAAATTCGTTCAACACGTAATCAACTGCTTTTTTAACTTTTTCCTGCGGAAGTGTTACACCGAAACGACGTTTGTTCATCATGGCCCAAATCAGCCATTCGATAGTGGCTTCATTGTCCTTTGCCTCTACCGACCCCATGAGCGGAGTTATAATAGTGCCAATACCGCCTTTGGGCGTTTGTGTCTTGCCCCATTGTTCCCAGATAGAAAGGTTCAGATATTTATTGTAAGATGCTACGGTGGAAAAAAATGAATCCCTGTTGTACATATCAGGTGCATAATTCATATTGGGCACATTAAACGGCGTAAAATCTTTTGTATCTGTGATCCATGTAAGCATGTTGAAATTGGCATATAACATTTTTTCTATCAGCGATCCTTTAAAGCCCTGCCCTTCGGCCAACCGCGACTGTGAGGAGATCATGAATTGCTGATGCGATATCCATGGTTCGACAAAAATATAGGTCTTTTTCTCCACTTTTTCGCCAATAGGAAGCAGGTTGTATGGTTCCTGCTGAGGTTGGTGTTCCACTATTTGCAGGTCTTTTATCCGGAGCCAACATTCTTTTCCCGATTGCGAGCCAATAAACATGGATACAGAATCATTCTCAATGTAAGGTACTAGTATGCTTCCTTTAAAAAGCGTCCATTCGTTTTCTACCGCAGGAAAGTTATCAATGTACTTTACCCCGTCTTCCAGTTCAATGGTTTTATGCCTGTTCTTAACCCTGAAAAGTTTTAAAGCCAGTGGTGTATTTCCTTTGCACAAAAAGGAAATGGTGTAAACCTTCTGATCTCGAAATGGTGTAATAAATTCTATACCGGCCCTGTCTCCCGGATGACCGGTTATTGAAATGAGCCCGTTCTCTATCTCTGCTTCTGCATTGCCTTCATTTTGATATGCAGCAATCATTTTTAATCCGGTTTCTGCACCGGCATCAAGGTTGTACATTTCACCAAATGTTTGCCTGATGTAATGATTATTTTCTGCTTGTTCTGATAAACTGGAAATTGAAAACAAATTAGGATCAGGCAACCTGCGCATGCCTACAAAACCACCTCCGCGTCCGCTAAACCGGCGACGCGTATTTCGTGTAAACTGATTTTTATAACCTGCGTCTGTCAAAAAACCAACTACATTATTATCAGGAGTAACAAAGCCTGCTGAAGGAAACATTTCATGTACAAAGCCACCGGGAAAACTATCGTATTCAAAGGTTACATATCGCTGTGGTTTTTCCGCAGGTCTTGCTGTTTCCTGCAATATATAATACATGCCCGGCATTGATGGCTGAAACAACTCAACCGTTTTCTCTACAATGTTGGCATTAACCAACTGGTAGGTAACCGTAACAGAAATATTGGCATCAAACGCTGTTATGTAAGAATCTCTTTTTAAGGTGATACTCTTTTCATCACCTGTCCATTCCTGGCCTGTCCAATGCTGCATTGTTGCAACTGTGCTCAAATCGAGATTAAACATCTGCAGGAAGAATTCTTCCGTATTGGTAACCACCAATCTATCGCCAATGTAGATATCAACATGAAACCCTGTCTGTTCATCACCTGCAACTTTAAGTGAAAGTTGTTGACCGAAGGAGAATGAATAGGTTAAAAACGTAAACAGGTAAAGAAAAAAAACGGGTAACTTGTTTTTGCGAGGCATCATACTGATTATTTTAGATTAAAAGATAAGGCATATTAGCTATCTAAAATGCATGTGGACATATAATTAACAAGCAGATTGCCATTAAGATACTGTATAAATTTACTAATTCAGGTTTAAGAAGTTAGCAAAAGCAGGAAGACGGGAGTCTGAAGACGGAAGTATCCACAATTGAAAAAGGTGCACAAATTAATTTTATGATCGGAAAATAAAGAAAGGAAATATTCCTGAATACCTCATCGAAGTATCAGCTACTTAATCCCATAATAGGGTGCCAGGATTTTGGTGAACCAGGCGGCAGGCAGAATATTCTTCAGCACTACAGCTAATTTTTGTTCAAATATGGCGATAACGTAACGCGGGCTTGGATTTTTCCTTTCGATGATCTTCACAAGTTTCCGGGCAAGGACATCAGGTGGCCATCCCCCGTTTTCGTCTTTCTCAATGATGGAAAGAGTTTTGCTGAATTGTTCCATGTAAGGATCGTTCTCGATATTAGCCAGGAATTTTCTGCGGTTGATTGTATTATTCGTGTGGAAATCGCCCGGATTTATAACAACTACATTGATGTTGAATTGCTTTAACTCCATGCGGAGCGCTTCACTCAATCCTTCAATGGCAAATTTACTTGCTGAATAAAATGCCTGGAATGGTAAACCCATCAATCCGCCAATGGAACTGAAATTAATAATTGTTCCGTTGTGCTGTTTCCGCATGGCCGGCAATACCTCACGGAGCATATACACCAGTCCCATCATGTTGGTATCCATCTGAAGCCTGATGTATTCGATTGGTGTAGTTTCAATAGCCCCGCCTGTGTGCATCCCGGCATTATTTATCAAAATGTCGATCCGCCCTTCTTTCAGTATAACCGAACCAACAGCCAGTTTTATCGATTCAGGATCAGTGAGGTCCATTTTTAATATATGGATACCTTGTTTACTTTCAACCTCTTTACGAACGGTGCCATAAACGATATGGCCTTTTTCGACCAGGAGTTCAGCAGTTTTTTTCCCCAAACCTGAGGATATACCAGTAATGAATATGACTTTTTGCATTGTCAGCGTATTGAGAAGAAAATATGTATGGGATTATTTTACAACTGCATCAGCAGCAAGTACCCCAAGTTTCATGGCGGCCTTTGAAATCTTTCCGATTGCAATATCCAACTGTTCATATGTATGCGTAGCCATGAGCGAGAACCGAATGAGACTGTCTTCTTTCGGGACACCCGGCGATAAAACCGGATTCACAAATATCCCGTCCTCCAAAAGAAGTTTGGTCATCCAGAGCACTTTATAGTCATCGCGAATAAACAATGGAATAATAGGTGATGCTGATTTTCCAGTATCAAATCCCAGTTCCCTGAATGCTTTCAGCGCATAATCGGTTAAATCCCAGAGATGTTTAATCCTTTCAGGTTCAGTTTCCATTATATCGAGCGCTGCAAGAACTG
>Ga0315290_10003369_pt1 | contig 11408 bp, 9 predicted proteins | sample YL17G12_0_MG_FD_203627 | JGI IMG/M metagenome (GOLD analysis project Ga0315290, IMG submission 203627) | Sediment microbial communities from Yellowstone Lake, YNP, Wyoming, USA - YL17G12_0 | ecosystem: Environmental > Aquatic > Freshwater > Lake > Sediment | place: USA: Wyoming | collected...
GCCCACCTAAGTACGCCTTGTCATTAGTTGATATTATTCACTTTCAGGCGATAACTTCCCAAAATTCCCCAGGATGGCCATAGGGATGGCTACAACGAGCATGGTACCAATGGTTTGCATCAACGTCCATTGATACTCGTAGAAGAATATAGGCGTCATGGTGATACCCGATCGGGCTAAAAGGAGATGACCCCACCATGAGCCGGCAAGGGCTGCCATGACAGCAACCGCGGAGAGGATCATCCTGAGCGGACGGTTTCTCATCAGGCCGCCGATAGCGTATGCCAGCGAGATGATCAGGCAGCCGGCACTGATCAGCAACCCTTGTGGGACCGTATCTGTCATCAACACAGCATAAGTGAATAGGGCGATATTTAAAAACACGCCTCCAAGAAATGTAGCCAGACCAATTCGCAGGGTTGCATTTGATTCAGGGAATCGTTCCACGATCACGCGGGTAATGAATATCCCAAATCCGAAAATGACGCCCAGGAAGATACCCCGTTCGAGCGAAACCGTGATGCGCATCGAATCCAGGATTTCAGGTAGACGAAAAGCAAGAAAGGTCCGGATTCCAGTGCTCAACGCGACTCCGAGAACGATCCATGCATACACGGTTAAAAGGACAAACGGTTGGTCAAACAGCCTGCGCAGCAACCATTCGAAGGATATTTCCAGGCGAATGCCTTGCGGAATTGACCCGGGTAAATTGCCGGCCGCCTCACGAATTGCCAGCAGGGCGGATTTTCTCTGTTCTCCTTTTGCCGACTTGACAACCGATTCTACCGCCAGCTGGGAGCGCAGGTGACCAATCAGTTTGGCGGCATCACCTCCTGCCGGGGGTGGTTCGAGTGCGAGTGTAGCCAGAGCCAGGTCTGGAGTTTTTCCCAGCGCTGTCTCGCGCCATTGTTTGGCTGCCGGCGTCAAGGTGCGCAGGGTATTGAAAATTTGAACTTTAAGCTTAGGGTCATCGGTTCTGTAAGCAATCTCCAAAAAAGCCAGCGACATTTTCTCTGGTAATTTTGTTTTTAGGGTCCGGATCTGTTCATCTTGCACGACATGTTTGACCATGCGTTCATTGACGACTTTATTATCCCTGCTTAGCAATTGGGATACGATGGAGAGTCGTTCTTTGGGATTCGCAATCCTTGGCCACCAGAAATCGTCATTGTAGCCATAGGTGAGAGCGTTTTGTAACATAAAGGCTGAGACATCTGTTCCGGATGCGGTCCCACCTTCAGCTTCTCTTTGTTCAAGGTCGAGCAAGGCGAATTTACTCAAGCTGAGGCGGATCGTGCCTCCACCGGCAGGATCCCAGCCGCTCATACTTTGTCTTAACATGGCCTCGGCGTCGATTGATGATTCAGTATGAGGGGTAATATCCGATTGTTGGGCGGGTATTGGCATGCCAAATGCGCCATAAATAAGCCTGATCGCCGCCGTTGCCGATTCGGGTCGGCCGGCTGGATTAGCGGAGGTCATAGCCCGCAGAACATTCAGTAAGTCAGACGGCAGATCAGGGTTGATCTCGCGTGGATCCGGAATCTCCTCCCTTGAATATAACTGCTGCAATCCCAGCGACTTTTCCCCATTCCACGGCAGCTGACGGGTGAACATTTGATACAGCATAACGCCGAAGCCGTAAATATCCGATTTGTAGGTTAATTCGCGCATAGTGTGCTGCTCGGGAGGGGCATAAGGCGGTGTACCATGCCCGGTGTGCAGGGCCTGCGTGGTCTCTGCAACGATGCGCGCCAGCCCAAAGTCAGCCACATAGAGACGATCCCCAAAATCCATCAGGATGTTGGATGGTTTCAGGTCCCGGTGGATGATACCTTGCGCATGGAGGTAATCCAGCGCAGACGCAATCTTGACGCTGTAGTCCAGAATATCTGCGCTTGAAAATGAACGCAAAACCAGCCTGTCATGGATCGACCCGCCAGAAACATAAGGTGAGACGAGGTAGCGAATGGGGAGGATGGAACCGAAATCGTAGAGAGGAAGAATGTTGGGGTGCGCAAGGCGGAGAAGCTGGTTACCCTGGTGCTTGAACTGGGTTTCACTTTCCTGCTTTTGCTCAGGATCCCCGACTTCACTAAATTTAATGGCAACGATCCGGTTGTGCGACGTGTCTAGCGCTGACCAGACGAATCCCTGCCCGCCGAAGCCGATCTGTTCAAGCAGTTGATATTGCAAGAACTGGTACCCAGGGTGGAAATCACTCAGCTTGAGGGAAGGAATTTCAGTCATTGGGAAACTCCAGAATATATCTTAAGGAAGTTGGACAAGGCAGGAGTTATTGAACCCAACTTGGATGCCGAACCCGGAAGTGGTACCGAGAGTATTTTGGAAATTTATGGACAGAGTTGAAGAATTTCCATTGGTTATGTCTCGGTCTGAAGCTGAACCTGTAAATGGCTGGCCAGCCGGGATATCACTGGGTGATGTAGTGAAATTGTCGTTGTTGGAAATTGCATTTCCCTCTAGAGAGACATCATTCAATTGTGCAGCAAGTAGAGTATCCCAGATAATATGCAGGGATGTGATTCTTATTGTTGCTCCACTTGAGTTGGTAATGTCCATTCTTAGGTCGTGACCGCTGCTTGGATTGCGCAAATTGGCGGCAGTGATACTGGCACAGGATGGTGTGCTGGTCGGTGTATCCGTCACTGTGCTGGTCAGGGTAATGGTCGGCGTGTCTGTCACTGTGCTGGTCGATGTAATGGTCGGCGTATTTGTCACTGTGTAGGTCGGTGTGTAGGTGTGGGTGGAGATGGCAGTCAGGGTCCCGACAATTGTGGTTGTGCCGGTGCGTGTCGGTGTGCCGGTACGCGTTGGCGTGCTGGTTCGAGTCAGCGTGCCGGTGCGGGTCGATGTAAGTGTGGGTGTACGAGTGAGCGATGGGGTAACTGATTTCGAGGGGGTTGGCGTCATGGACGGAATTATTGAAGGAGACGAAGATGAAAGGACATTCGAAGTTGCTGTGGGATTAGGCGTGACACCCAATTGGGCCAACAAGGTGGAGACTGCGTCACTTGGACTGACTGGGGTGATCTCCTGCTGGGTGCAAAAGTGACCGGTCATGGTGCAAGCCAATTCCAGCTCTCCGGGCGAGAGCGGAACGGGCTGGGATGGCGGGCTGACCGCCGATGTGCCGTTGGGACCGCCCAGGTCCATGCTGGTGCTCTGCCCGGCGGTCACGAACTGGCTTTCGCCGTTGGTTGAAATGTAAGCTGAGCCGCTGTACATGTTGACTTCCATCGAGCCGTTTTGAGTGGCGGAGATGCTGGCATTTCCCATCAAGGTCATCTCGGCGCCGTTGATAACGAAGCTCACACCTGCGCCATCCGGCATGCTGATCATCAGCCCGTCGAAAGGAACCTTGTCGCACAGGATCTGGCCAAGGGTGCTGGAGAAATAGAATGTCTGCAGATTATTGGACGGGTTATCGAGCGTGGTATTGCCGAAGACAACCATGGTGATGGTTTCGCCTGGGATGGAACGCGGGAGGTTCGCCAGCACCTTGAAAACTGCGATGCCCCATTCATCGCTGGAAAGGTTTAGGGGCGAAGCGGCCAGGCGTCTCAGGTCGGCCACGCTGACTACATCCCCTTCCTTGGCAAACTGTGTGGCATCTCCAGAGTTCAATTCGGCGGACAGGGTATTGTTGCCATAACAGACCTGGTTGGATCCTATACTGTCGCACGAGTTGCCCAGGGATTGCAGGGCGTGGTCGATCAACTCCTGGCAGGTGACCTTTTCACCCGGTGTCGCTACGCCGGGGTTTTCAGCAGCAGGTAACAAAAGGGAACGAGCTTGGTAAAGGGCGAGTCCAAATAGACCAACACAAACAATCAAGGCTAGGCTGACTGCGATGATGATTCCCAGCCTGCGGTTACGCTTTGGTTTGCCGGGTGGGGTGGAAGGCGCAGGATTGTTCCCGCGGCCGGAGTCGAGACCTTTTATCCAGGAAAGATCCGCATCTCCTCCGCCGAAGGTCGAAAACTGCATGCGCGCGGTCCATGTGAAGGCAAGCGAAAAAGGTGCGGGCATCGCCGCATCTGCCAGATTTCTCAGTGCTCCTCTCAAGGTATAGCTCATCTCAGTAATTTATATACTTCCTGAATAAATTGTGGCTCTAGAGAATCGAGAAAGATTAATGCGCCGGTCAAGGAGACGGCGTGCAATAGTGCGGATGTGAAGGCATATCGTACTTGCATTTGGATGGATCGATTGTCGCACCACTTGGTACTGGCGTATTGGTGGGTGGAACGGGCGTATGAGTAGGCGGTCGTGGCGTATTGGTCGCAGGAGGAGCTGATGTGTTGGTCGGCGAGACGGGCGTATTGGTCGCAAGAGGAGCTGATGTGTTAGTCGGCGAGATGGGAGTGTTGGTCGTAGTGAGCGGAAAGGTATTAGTCAGCGAGGAAAGAAGCGTATTGGTTCTTGTTGAAATTTGCGTTGCAGTCAAATTAGAAAGTGGCGTTGCCGTTTTTGTCCGCGTCTGATTTGGCCCGATAGTGAGTGACGGCATCAGAGTAAGACTAGCAGTCGAACCAGGCAGGCTCGTTGCGGCATCTGCGCTGGTTGAATTCAATCCCAGGCCGGACTGCAGGGTAGCCAATGCATCGCCGGCGTTGATCGGGGTGATCTGCTGCGACGAACAGAACTGTCCGGTCATGGTGCAGGCGACCGCCAGCTCCTCGGCGGAGAGTGGCTGGGGCAACGATGGCGGGCTGACGGCGGACGTGCCGTCCGGTCCGCCCAGATCCATGCTGGTTTTCTGACCGGCGGTCACGAGCTGAGTCTGCCCATTGGAAGATATCAAAGCCGACCCGCTGAACAGGCTGACTTCCATCGCGCCATTCTTTGTTGCCTTGAGGCTGGCGTTACCCGTCAGGGTCATTTCAGCGCTGTTGATGACGAAATTGACACCGCTCCCATCGGGCATGGTAATCATCAATCCGTCATATGGAACTTGGTCGCATTCGATCTGGCCGAGAGAACTGGAAAAATAGAAGGTCTCGAGGTTTTTGGATTTATTGTCCAGCGTGGTGTTTCCGAAGACCATCATGGTGATGGTTTCGCCGGGCAGCGAGCGAGGAAGATTGGCCATGACCTTGAAAACAGCGATTCCCCATTCTTCGCCTGCCAGGCTGAGCGGTGATGCAGCGAGGCGCTGTAAATATTGAACATTGACAACATCACCTGATCGAGAAAATTGTGCAGCATTGCCAAGGTTAAATTCTGCCATCAGGGTGTTGTTTCCATAACACACTTCATTGGTCCCCATAGGGTCGCAGGAATCACCGGAAGACCGTATCGTCCGGTCGATCAATTCCTGGCAGGTCGCTTGGGGTTCAGCTGATACAATCGATGTGGTCTTTTCTACGGGATATGGAATGGATTGAGCGCGAAAAAGTGCATAACCGAATATACCGCCGCAAGCGATCATCAAGACAATGAGTCCAAGTAGTGTCCCCGTCCTGCGCTTGCGATCCGGGCCTTTTTGAGAGTCGGAAGAGCCTGTATCGTTGCCATCTTCCTTTAGGTAGGTGATTCATCCAGGCCGGGGAGGAGTCGTCCTCTCCGGCGAACTCCATGACTACCATCCCTGAGGCAAACAAGGTGAGCAGGGTTGGCATGAGCCCAACTGCTCTCCATCTATAGTTCAATAGTCTCCTCAAGTTAATAATAGATCAGTCCTTTTTCCCTAATGCCACCCTCTGTGTTGCAGATCGGCTAACTATTAACTTAGTTTACTCATATGATGATTTGCAGCCGCAGTTGCCCAAGGCGGACTGTCGCGCCACTCGGGAGTGGGTAAGCTTTGGTAGGCGTCATTCGTTTTTCATTGAGCCATGTGCCATTGGTACTGTCCAGATCGATGATCTCGAATCCGCCTTTTTTACGGCGGATCATGGCATGCCGGCGGGATACGCCATTAGAAAAAGCACCATGAGGGGCCAGGTCGATAACTTCCTCCTGAGACCCTTCCATTGCACGCCCGAGAATGAATTCATCCACGGTCAGGATTGCTAAGGGTCCTCGGCAATCCATCAGGAAAATAGCGATACCGCCTTCCGGGATCAGCACATCGGTTGAGATTCTTGCAGGTTCTTTTGGAAATTCAATTGTCGTGCCACGTAATTTCTCCGTAGTGGGGGGGGATTTCCGGACTGGCTCCAATGCCGCGCCACAATATGCACAAAGCACCGCATCTAATTCATTCTTTCGCTTGCAGACAGCGCAAAAAAGACCTTGATTATTTTCCATTTAACCTTCTTTCATCGATGACAAAAGTTGTTCGACAACTTGAACACCTTGAAAAGGTATTCAAGTTCATTATATTCCCACCAAGCAGGGCAGAAATATACTCTTAAGTACTATTATAGTCCAACAGATTTAACAATGTAACTGTTTAAGGAACAAACCTGATGAAAATCTTGGGTTCTTCTCATTCCAATGCCCCTGTGCTATCATACAGGCATGAGGTCCCGCAGGAGGCTGGTATACTTTTTGCTGCTGAATGTTGCAGTGTCAGCCTGTGTGACCCTGACCTTCTTGTATGCCTACGAACATTATTTCCGGGTCTCATCGCCAGTCATCGTACCGCCATTGGCTACCCCGGGTAATGGTACCCTCACCGGCGGGACATTGGACATCGTCAGTGTTATTGGTGCGGGAGTGCTGGACATCGAATCGGTTGAAATCCGCAACAAGGGTGGCAGCGAAGTCAACCTCGCCGGATGGAAGCTGCAAGCCGCGAATGGAAAATCGTTCACCTTTCCCGGTCTGACCTTGCTCGACGGCGGAATCGTAACCGTCCATACTGGAGAAGGAATAAATACGGTCGTGGATCTGTACTGGGGACTGTCGCATCCGTCGTGGGAATCTGGGCAGTTGGTGATCCTCCTGGATGCACAGGATAATGTCCGTGCGTTGTATAGGATTCCATGATGTAAGCAAAATCCGGGTCGCTTGAGTTTTCCTTAACGCAGATACTATTCCAGAGTCATTTAATCGGAAATCGAAAAGCCATATGACACAAGCTCTCTATCGAAAATGGCGACCGCAGGCATGGGATGAAATTGTTTCCCAGGAACATGTCGTGACGACGCTCAGGAATGCCGTGAGCGCGGACCGCGTGGTGCATGCCTATCTGTTTGCCGGACCGCGAGGCACCGGTAAGACTACTGCTGCGCGCCTGCTCGCGAAGGCGGTCAACTGCCTGGCGGAAAACCGCGCTGAACGACCGTGCAACAAGTGTGCCCATTGCACCGCGGTCAATGAAAACCGATTCCTCGATTTGATCGAAATTGATGCGGCATCCAATACCTCCGTGGAGGATGTGCGCAGCCTGCGGGACAAAATAAATTTCTCGCCCACCCAGGGCAAATACAAGATTTATATTATTGATGAAGTTCACATGCTTTCGACGGCCGCGTTCAACGCACTGCTCAAGACTTTGGAAGAACCACCTCCGCATGCCATTTTCATCCTGGCAACGACCGAGATTCACAAGATTCCTGCGACTGTTTTGTCACGCTGTCAGCGGCATGAGTTCCGGCGGGTGCCGGTGGGCGAAATCACCAAACAACTCGCAAGCATTTGCAAATCTGAAGGCATCGATTATGAGCCCGATGCGCTGACTACCATCGCGCGGCAGTCCGCGGGCGGAATGCGCGATGCAATTTCTTTACTAGACCAGCTGGCTTCGACCGGCGAAAAGATCACCGTTGTACTAACTCAATCGGTACTGGGCACAGCGGCCAGCGCGTCCGTTCTTGCTTTGGTGGATGCGGTCCAGAATGCCGAACCGGCCGCCGGGCTGGAATCCATCCATGCCGCGCTGGATGCCGGCGCAGACCCGCGCTCACTTGCAAGACAGATCGTGGAGTATTTGCGGGCTGTGCTGCTTGTCCAGCTGGGGAATGGGAAACAAGTCGAAGCGCCAGCCGAAGTCCGTGTCCGCATGACCACGCACGCCAGCGCTTTCAGCACGAGCGACATCCTGCGTATGATGAAGGCTTTCAACACCGCCGCCACCGATCTGCGCGGCGGGTGGCAGCCTGCCTTGAGTCTTGAACTGGCTTTTGCGGAAGTGTTGGAGCCGACTGCTGCTGCACCTGTTGTGGCGGGTCCTGTTCAGGCATCTTCAAGCAAGTCTGCGGTTGTCTCTTCCAATAAAGAGACTCTCCTTTATCAACAGCGGTCAGTTCCGGTTTCTTCGCCTGATCCATCGCCCAAGGCTTCGCAGGAAAAATCGGTAGCAAAATCAATCTCTTCGGGCGGCGTGACGATCGAGCAGGTGAACCAGGTTTGGCGACAGGTGATCAGCGCCATCAAGCAACAAAAGAACAACCAGCTTGAAGCACTGCTCAATTCCACCCGCTCGCGCGAAGTGACAGACGGAATACTTATTCTCGGTTTTGCCAGCGATGTGCTCAAATCCAAAATGGATAACCCTGAAATGCTCGAAGCGACCCGACTGGCTTTGCGTGAATTCCTGGGCGTTGATCTGCCCATCCGCACGGTGGTCGTCAACCCAAGCGGAAAGACTGCGCCGAACGATGTCAGCCCAGGCGGGATGGTTGCCGCGGCTCTCGAAAATGGCGGCGAGATCGTGGATATCCAGTAGTTGATTTATGGATCATATTTAGGAGAAGCAAAAATGGCAAAAGGTTTTAACAAAGCACCCGGCGCGGGAGGCAACCCGATGATGGCTCAGCTCCAGCGCCTGCAGCAACAAATGGCTGAAGCCCAGGAAAAATTAAAAATTGAAACAGTTTCGGCGACCACCGGCGGCGGCGCGATCAAAGTCACTGTGACCGGCGACCAGCGCTGTACCTCTGTCGAAATTGATCCCGCTTTTCTAAAAGACACCGACGCTGAAATGCTCAACGACATGGTGCTGACTGCCGTCAACCTGGCGCTTGATAAATCCCGTGAGCTCGAGCAGACGATGATGGGTCCGCTGGCGGGTGGTCTGCCCTTTTAGCCATGATCCTTCCCGAACCGATCCAAAACCTCATTACCGCCTTCGAACGTCTTCCGGGTATCGGACCCAAGTCCGCGTCACGGCTGGTGTTCTTCCTGCTGCGTGCTCCTGATGATGTCTCTAGAGATCTTGCCGATGCATTACTAAAGCTCAAATCGCAAACCGCCTTCTGCCCGGAGTGTTTCAATATCATGTTGGCCGGCCGCGACCGCTGCGAAGTCTGCGCCAGTCCAGCGCGCGAAGAGTCGATCATTTGTGTGGTCGAGGAACCGTCGGATGTGATTGCTTTGGAACGGATCGGTGCCTATCAGGGCAAATACCATGTGCTGCATGGAGTGTTGTCTCCGATTGAAGGTATCGGACCGGATGAATTGAAGATCAAACAACTGCTGACGCGTGTGGGGCAGGGAAATATTAAAGAGGTCATCCTGGCTACCAATCCCAGCATGGAAGGTGATGCGACCGCCCTCTATCTTCGTCAACAGCTGCAGCCGTTTAATATGCATGTTACCCGGCTTGCGCGTGGATTGCCGGTCGGCGGGGACTTGGAATACGCTGATCAAAACACCTTGCTAAGGGCTTTGTCCGGCCGACAGGAAATGAACTGATTTATTGAGCGGCCTGAAGGTCGCTCAATTTATTATGAAAATCACCCTGCTTACCTATGGTTCCCGCGGCGATGTGCAGCCCTTCCTGGCGCTGGCAGTCGGACTGCAAAAGGCCGGGCACACAGTCACGCTGGCAGGTCCCCACCGTTTTGCGGATTTTGTCGGCGCTTATGGCGTGCCATTTGTCCCTCTGGCGGGCGATCCCGAAGAGATCAGCCGGATCATGAACGACGCCGGTGGTAACAACTACCGCATGATAATGGGAATGAAGTCATACATCTTCGACATTGCACCGCAGGTGGTCAGGGATGCGCGCGCAGCCATCGCCGGGGCAGAGATGCTTGTGCATGGATTTCTGTTCACGACCGGTGCCCATACCTTTGCCCGTGAATTGGGTATCCCGGATGTGTCCGTGCAGACCTTTCCCATGTTTACGCCGACACGCGCTTTCCCGAATGTTGCCCTTGCGAATATGCCGCCGGGCTGCTTAAATTATTTCTCCCATTGGCTTGCCACACAGATTTTCTGGTATGGAGGCAACAGCGGGTACTACCAGTTGAGACGCCGATTCCCAGCCGATCTTCCCGAAAAGTTATATTGGCCGTTTACGCCATCTCCTGAACGACCTCTTACGCCACTGCTCTTTGCCTACAGCCCAGCCGTGCTGCCACGTCCTGCCGAGTGGACTGCGCCCAGCCTTCATATAACCGGGTATTTCTTCCTGGAAGGCGGGCAGAAATATCAGCCGCCCGCCCTGCTAACGGATTTCCTTGCCTTGGGTGATGCGCCCGTGTGTGTCAGTTTTGGCAGCATGGTAAACCGGGATGTGGATCGAATCCACAGGATCGTGCGCGAGGCATTGGCACTCATGCATCAGCGTGGCATCTTTCTGACCAGCTGGGGAGGATATCTGCATACCAATACGAATGAGGATATCCTGTACCTCGATGAGGCCCCGCACGACTGGCTGTTCCCACGTTGCAAAGCTATCATCCATCACGGAGGGGCCGGGACGACGGCTGCTGGCTTGCACTCCGGAAAGCCGAATATTATCGTGCCGCACATAGGTGATCAGCCGTTCTGGGGAAAACGGGTTGCCGCCCTCGGCGCGGGACCTGATCCTATCCCGGTTCAACAGCTTACGACTCAGCGGTTGCTGGCGGCGCTTAATTTAGCGGACGAACCCGTCCTTCGAGCACGTGTTCAAGAAGTGGGACGTATGATCCAAAAGGAAAATGGAGTGGGGGAAGCAGTGCGCATTATTGAGTCATAGTTTCTACCTTAAAGTTTCCATTGTGAGGTGAAAATCCCTTGACTCAATCCACGAAATGCATATAATTCGTCAGGCTGTACAAGAGGAAAATGCTTTGGAATTTGATGGATTGCGAGAATCAATTCCATAAACCTCTTGACAAAAAGAATGACCTGCGTATAATTGACAAGCTAGGTAGTTGCAGCCGATTTCGTCGAAAGACAGATCGTTACAAGATAATAGACACTTCCCGTCAGCAACACAAGACAATGGTTTTGAAGTCTGACGCGCCGATGCAGAAAGCAGGGCATCGGCCATTTTGTCTCTCCAAGCCTCTTGACAGGCGATACCGGTGCGGGTAGAATACAGCCCGCTTGGTTGACGGAACCTTAACAACTGAAGAGTGATAGGAAACGAAAGAAACCTGTTATTCCTTTCCGTGAACTTTACACTCGCAAGAGTGAAAAATGTTTTTTTGCGGAGAGTTTGATCCTGGCTCAGGATGAACGCTGGCGGCGTGCTTAATACATGCAAGTCGAACGAGGTG
>Ga0315290_10003372_pt1 | contig 11403 bp, 5 predicted proteins | sample YL17G12_0_MG_FD_203627 | JGI IMG/M metagenome (GOLD analysis project Ga0315290, IMG submission 203627) | Sediment microbial communities from Yellowstone Lake, YNP, Wyoming, USA - YL17G12_0 | ecosystem: Environmental > Aquatic > Freshwater > Lake > Sediment | place: USA: Wyoming | collected...
GGGATGAACCCGGCGCTCACGATGGAGCAGATGATGGCCGGCACGCGAGGTCCGAGCGGACTTCCGGGCAACCTGAAGAAGCTGTCCCAGTAGCAGGAACATGTCGGGCCAGAGCCCTCTTGCTGAAGCCCGTGGGGCGGCGTCACGCAGGGCGAATGTCCAGACCGGGAGCGAATGTTGGCGGGTGCCGGCCGAGGTCTCTACCGGCGCTCCGCGCCCGGCAGCCGCAGGTCGAACGCCGCCATCTCGTTGATGTTCCTGACGAGCAGGTAGCCGTCGGCCATCGCCGGGTGGTTCCATGTCTTGCCTTGCAGCACCGAGAACCGCGCGAGTTCCTGGTGGCCCTCCGGTGTCGCCCGGACAAGCGCCAGGTCGCCGTCCTCGGTCAGTACGATAAGATGTCCACTCGCGAGCAGCACCTGGCCGTAGCCGTACCGTCCCCCCTTCCACTTCAGCTCACCCGTCGCCGCGTCCAGGCACGCCAGAATCGCCTCGTCGAGTCCGTAGATATTGCCATCCTGAAGGACGGAGCTGGTGAACTGATTCTTCATCCGGATGTTGCGCCAGACCTGGCGCGCGGACAGTCGGCCGCCAGCGGCGTTGATTTCCACCACGGCTGCACCAGCCCCGTATCCCGTTGAGATAAAGACCCTGTTCTCGCCAATGAGAAGTGGCTGCCCGGCATTGACGCCGTATTGCGTCGTCCACGGGTACTCCCAGAGCACCTCGCCACGATTGGGCGTAACGCCCATCAGGCGTGACGCACTGAACACGAGGATCTGTCTGACGCCCGCCAGGGTCACGAGCATGGGCGAAGAGTACGCCTGTTGATCACCCAGCGCGGACCACGCGGGCTTTCCCGTGCGGCGTTCATACGCGACGACCGACCGGCCGCCCGCGCCGCCGGGCAGGACCACGACGGTGTCGTCGACGATGAGCGGCGAGGCGGCCATGCCCCATTGCAGATTGGTCGCGCCTGCGTCGGAAAGAATATTCGTGCGCCAGACGACGCCTCCGGCGCCGTCATCGAGGCACCGCAGTTCTCCAGCGGCGCCGAGCACGTACACAAGGCCATCAGCCCACGTTGGCGTCGCACGCGGGCCGTCCCCGCCCATCGTTTCGCGGAACGCCGCAGTCCACGTGTTCGTCCACAGCTCGCGACCGGTTGCGATGTCGTAGGCGACGGCGACTTCTTCGCCGCCGCGCTGCTCGATCGTGAACGCACGCCCGCGGGCAATCACAAAGGACGCATATCCTCCGCCGACCGGCTCCTTCCACAAGGGCGCGATTCCACCGGAGGGCCAGTTCGTCCGAATGGGACGCTCTGCGTAATGTCCGTCGCGGCGCGGGCCCCGGAAGTCCGTCCAGTAGACCGTCGCGGGCGTCGGCACCGCCGGGGCCGGCCCGGCCGCAGCTGTGGGGAGAGGTGCGACGGAGGCCGCTGGCTGTGACCCCCCAGGATCTGCGGGCGCCGGACTGGCCGCCCCAGCCGGTTCAGCGCTGGCCCGCTGCGCCTCGCGATGCCTCGTGATCCGTTCGCCACGAGCGGCATCCGACTCGACAAAGGCTAGATGCGGACTGCCGCCCCCATAGATCACGACCCGCAGGCCGAACACGTAGAGCGCGACCCCAACCAGCAGCAGCGCCAGCACGAGCATCCCGACAATCTTCGCGACTTTTCGGATCATCCGTGCCATCTTGCCGCATTTCGGCGCGGAAAGGTAGTGAGCCGATGACGCGCGCGGCAAAGCGCTATACCATAATTGGATGATCGCGGCCGCTCTCCGCGAAGAGGCGTCCACGCTCGTAGGGACTCGAGAATGACGGCTCAACGAACGTTCCTGTTCTTCCTGACGCTGACGCTGGCGCTGGCGATTCCCGCGGCGGCGCAGACGCCCCTCGCGATCGTGCGGGGCGTGGTGCGCGACCCCTCGTCCAGTCCGCTCGCTGGCGTGCGGTTGACACTGGTTCAACTGCAGACCAACGAGTCCCGCGTCGTCACCACCGACCAGTCAGGCCAGTTCGTCGTGACAATGGTGCCGGCGGGAGACTACCGGATCGACGTCGAAGTCGCAGCCTACAGAAAGTATTCGCAATACCTGCGGCTGCAGGTCGGACAGGAACTGCGCACCGACGTGATGCTGACGCTCGGCAGCCTGACGGAAACCGTCGAGGTCAGCGCGCCGGCCGCTTCCGCCGAACGGCTGCGATCGGCGCGAGCGACGCTGGTGGAAGGTCACCAGATCATTGGCTTCCCGCTCGATAGCCGTGACGCGCTCGAATTGAGTCTGCTCGCCCCGGGCGTCGAACCCGCGGCACCGGGTTCTGCCGGATCGGTCCGCGGGGATTTCGCTTTCAACGTCAACGGCGGGCGCGAAGATTCGAACAGCTTCCTGCTGGATGGGGTCTTGAACGTCGATCCGAAGCTGAACAGCCTCGGCGTCGCCCTGCCTGCCGATGCGGTGCAGGAGTTCGACATTGTCACGAGCACACCCGACGCGTCATTTGGCCGCAACGCGGCTGGCCAGATCAATCTCATCTCGAAAGCTGGCGGCAATCGGCTCGGCGGCAGCGCGTACGAGTTCTTCCGGAATCAGGCGCTGAACGCGAACAACTTCTTCGCGCCGACAAACGAGCCGGCTCCCGAGTACCAACGTCACCAGTTCGGTGCCTCAGTCGGCGGTCCCATCGTCAGGAATCGTGTCTTCTTCTTCGCCGACTACGAGGGCACGCGCACGCGCGACGGCGTCACGCTCGTGACCAATGTCCCGACGATCGGCGAGCGCAGCGGCGACTTCTCGCAGAGCTTGTTCCGGTCTCCGATCGATCCGTACACACAGTTGCCGTTCCCGGGGGGCCGGATTCCGGCTGAGCGCCTGAGTCCCATTGGCCTCGCCATCGCCGCGCTCTATCCCGAGCCGAACCGTTCGGTGCCGTACCAGAACTTCGTCTCGTCGCCGGTCAGCAGCGACAGGCGCGATCAGTTCGACCTGCGTGTTGACTACGCGGAGAGCGATCGGGCCACGCTCACGGCTCGAGTAAGTGCGAGCGACCGTGCGTATTTCGAGCCGTTCTCAGGGACCGGTTTCGCGGCGGTTCCGGGCTTCGGTTCGACGGTGCCCCGGCGCGCGCTCAACATGATGGCGGGCGAACGCCGGAGTGTGTCGGCGACGTTGTTCAACGAGGTCCGGTTCGGCTACACGCGCGTGGCAGCTGGCGTCTTCCAGGAATCATCCACGAGCCTGAATCGTCAGGTCGGCCTCCCGGAGACGTCTTCGGACAGCCGCGATTGGGGTCTGAGCGTCATCACGATTTCGGGCTTCTCGCCCCTCGGCGACGAATACAACAACCCCCAGCACAGCACGACTCAACAGGTGCAGGTGACCGACGCGCTCACATGGTCTCATGGACGTCATCTGGTCAGGGTGGGCGCAGATGTGCGGGCGGTTGCGCAGGATGGCTATCGTGATGTGCAGGCGCGGGGCTTCCTTACCTTCTCCGACCAGGTTCCCATCACGACCAATGCGCTCGCGGACCTGCTGCTGGGCTTCCCGATCACGACAGGCGTCGCCCGTCTCGACAATCGGCAGCGGCTGCGCACGGCCAGCTACAGCGCATTCGCGCACGACAGCGTGCAGGTCGGATCTCACTTCACGCTGTCTGCGGGCCTGCGCTACGAGTACAACTCGCCGGCCGTGGACGCCGACAACCGCGCCTATCTCTACGATCAGAGTTCCCAGTCGCTCGTGCAGGTGGGCACCGGCGGCGTCCCGCGGGGGGGATACGAGCCCGACAGGAACAACTGGGCGCCGCGCGTAGGGATCGCGTGGGACGTTGGCGGACGGGGCCAAACGGTGGTCCGCTCCGGATTCGGCCTTTATTACGATCAGTCTGCACTGGCGCCGAGCGAAGGGCTGTACTTCAACCCGCCCTATTTCGACCTGCGCCTCTATTTCCCGCTGCCTGGACTGCCGCTGACGATTGCGGATCCGTTCCCGGCGCAATTCCCGATCGCCGTGCCGCCATCGGCCACGACCTACCAGCGGGATTTCCAGACGGCGAACGTCAGCCAGTGGAACATCAACGTGCAGCGCCAGTTGGGGCGTTCGCGCCTCCTCGACGTGGCCTACGTCGGTTCCAGCGGGCGTCGTCTGCTGCGCGGGCGCGACATCAATCAGGCGGGGGCGAGTCCCAACCCGGTGAATCTTCGTCCAGATCCGCGGTTTGCGGATATCACGCTGCTCGAATCCGCGGCGAAGTCCGATTACAAGAGCCTGCAGTTTTCCTTCACGCAGCGTCTGGCCGATGGCGTGTCCGCGCTGGCAGCCTATACCTGGTCGTCATCTCGAGACGATGCGTCGGGGCTGTTTACGAGCGCGGGCGACCCCAATTTCCCGCAAGACAGCAACAATCCGCAGGCGGAGTGGGGTCGCTCAAACTACGACCTGCGTCACCGGTTGTCGGTCGGATTCACCTGCGCGATGCCGTTTGGCACAGGGAGCGCCCGATTCGCCGATCATGGCTGGCTGTCGGACCTGCTGGCGAACTGGGAGGTGACCGGTATCCTGACGGTGCAGAGCGGCCGGCCATTCACGGTAGCGCTCGTGCCCGAGTTCGACAACAGCAACACGGGCCGGTCGTCGCTGGGGTTTGGGGCGAATGACCGCCCGAATCTGGTGGCCAGCACCCAAGTGTCGAACCCAGGACCCAGCCAGTGGTTCAATACCGCCGCGTTCGCGGTGCCCGCCTACGGTTCGTTTGGCAATGCGGGACGCAACATCCTCGAAGGTCCCGGCTACGCCAACATGAATCTGGCCGTGCTGAAACATCTTCGGGTGAACGCGCGCGCCAAGCTGCAATTGCGGCTCGAAGCGTTCAACCTCTTCAACCGAACGAACTTCAACCTGCCCGACAACTTCCTCGGCTCGCCAACGTTCGGCCAGATCCTGTCGGCCGGGAGCCCGCGGCGCCTGCAACTGGGTGCGAGAGTGTTGTTCTAGCTCAGCGGCGTCCGATCGCGAACACGGTGTGTTCGCCGCGGACGAACATCTTCCCGCCGGACAGCGCAGGCGTGGCCATCAGGCGCTCGCCCATCGGATTGGTCGCCAGCAGGCCGAAGTCCTTGCCAGCTTGTGCGACGAAGATGTCGCCATCCTCGCTTGCCATGTAGATGCGGCCGTCGGCCGCCACGGGCGATGCGCTGAAGCCGCCACCCTGGTGCGCGAGCCGCTGGCGATAGACTTCCGTCCCGGTTCGAAGTTCGTAGCAGTCGAATACCCCGGCGTTTCCCAGCACGTACAGCAGATCGCCGTAGATGAGCGGCGTCGGCATGTACGACCCCCGCTGCTGCCGGCTCCACGCCACCTGTTCGCTGGCTGACGTTCCCTTGGCGAGGGTGATGTCGCCCGACGATCCGGCGCGGACGACGAAAATGGGTGCTTCGGGCCGGCGGCCGCTGGCAACGACGATCAGATCCTCGAAGAATACCGGGGTGGGCGCTGTGATCTGCGAACTCCCTCCCAGGCGCCAGAGTTCCTTGCCCGTATCCGGATCGTAGCCACGTATCAGCTTGGACGCGTTTGTGACGAGTTCAGCGCGCTTGGGTCCCGGGTAGACTGTCGGCGTGCCCCATGACGGGAGCTCGTCGCGGTCGGCCTTCCAGACCGTCGCGCCGGTGTCGATGTCGATCGACAGGAGAAAGTCTTCTTTCGACGTGTCGCACTGAACGATCACCATGTTCTTGTAGATGATCGGCGAGCTGGCGGTTCCCCACTCGTACTCCGGGGCGTCGTACGCACCGACGTCCAGCACGCCGAGGTCCTTCTTCCAGAGAAGCTTGCCGTTCACGTCGAAGCAGTACAACCCCTGGGATCCGAAGAACACGACGATATGGCGGCCGTCGGTCGCCGGCGTTGAATTGGCGTACGTCGACTTGACGTGCCGCTTCTCGCGCGGCACTCCTTCGTAGGCGGTCCGCTCCCACACGATCTTCCCCGTGCGTGTATCGAGGCAGTAGACTTTCCAGCGGTGCACGGAGCGATCAGGCGACGCGTCACCCTCGCCGAACAGGCCGTGCTTGAATGTGGCCTCGCCCAGGCTCGTGATCGCGCTGGTGACATACAGCCGGTCTCCCCACACGACCGGACTTGAGTGTGCAAGGCCCGGTATGGGCGTCTTCCAGAGGACGTTGTCCCCGGTCGCACCACTCCAGCGCTCTGGCAGGTTCTGGCCATCGGCCACGCCGCTGGCCTGCGGTCCGCGAAACGACGGCCAGTTCCCGGGTGTCGCCGCGGCGCCCGTGCAGCAGAGCGCCAGACCAATAGCCATCAGCCAACGCTTACTCATCTCGTTTCCCTCGGATGCAGACGACGCCGGCGATCACTTGTTTCGACGACCACGCCGGGGCTCAAGCCCCGGCCTCCAGTGCGCGGCCCCCGTTTCAGCTCCCTTGTCACTTCCCCCGGATACAGAACAGGCTCGTCTTGCTGCGCAGGTAGATCTCGCCGCCGACAATGGCAGGCGTCGCGATAAACACCTGGTCCTTCATCGTGTTGGTCGCCAGAACCTCGAACTTCTCGCCCATCCGCACGACGATCACATCCTCGTTCTCGCTCGCCATGTACAGTTTGCCGTTTGCCCCGACTGGCGACGACTTGAAGTTGTAGGTCTTCGGCAGACGGACCTGATGATAGTAGGGCTCGCCGGTCCTGGCGTTGTAGCAGCTCAGCATGCCAGTATCGGTCAGTGCGTAGAGCTTGTTGTCGAAGATAACCGGCGACGGCGTGTAGGAATTTCCCTTCGTCTGCGTCCACACGACCGCGTCAGAGCCCGTCAGGTCGCCCTCCCGCCCGAGGCGGATCGCCTGGAGCATCGGGTTGCGGTATCCGGTCATGACGAACACCAGATCATCCTGGCGGACCGGCTGGGGGATCGTGTTCGCGCCGAGCCCGGCGCATTCCCAGATCACCTTCCCGTCCTCGAGGTCGTAGCTCCTCGTCTTTCCGCTTCCGGCGACGATGACCTCAGTGCGGCCCTTGAACTGCACGACCAGAGGAGCCGCCCAGTTGGTCTTCTCCGGCCGACTCGCCCGCCATACTTCTTTGCCTGAGGTCTTGTCGAGCACGGCCATGAAGGAATCACCTTCGTGATCGAATACGAGGATGAGTTTGTTTCCGGAGAGCACGGGCGCCATCCCCTCCCCGAAACCCATCTTCATGCGCATCTGGACGCCGAAATCCTTCTCCCAGATCAGCTTGCCGTCCAGGTCGTAGCAGTACATGCCCCGCGATCCGAAGAACGCGTACACAAACTTGCCGTCGGTCACCGGAGAATTGGGTGCGAAGCTGCCGTACTGACTGTGGCCCGCCTCGTGTGGCACGGCCGTCTTCGCGGTCCGCTGCCAGAGAATCTTGCCTGTCTTCCGGTCGACACACAGCACGTCGAACTTGTGTTCGACCAGAGGGCCCGCGGGCGCGTGAGGGTTGGAGTCGGCGGTCGACGCCGGCATCGCGATCGCCTTGCCACCGGTCGGGACGGCCGTCGTGAGGAAGATCCGATCGCCCCACACGACCGGACTGGAGTGCCCGAGGCCGGGGATCTCTGTTCTCCACGCGACATTCTGGGTGTCGGTCCATTGCAGCGGCGCGTCCCCAGCCGCCATGCCATCGGCGGCAGGCCCGCGCCAGTACGGCCAGTATCGCTCCTGTGCGGCGAGCCCGCCGACCAAGCCCGCAACGAGGATCCCGAGCCCGATGATGGCAACCCAGCTGACCCGACCGGACCTCACAACCAACTTCATGATCGGCCTCCAATAATGGCGATCCGACTTCGCATAAACAGAACGATCGATCACTTCGGGGTCGCTGCCCGCTTGCCAATACAGTACAGGTGCTGTGTCGTCCGCACAAACAGCTGTCCATCCGAGACCGCGATCGACGATAACGTGTAGTCAGCCAGATCGTTCTCCGCCAGCACCTTGAACACCGGCCCCGCCTCGAGCACCGTCGTCAACCCATCCTCGCTGGTGACGTAGAGCTTCCCATCCGCCACCAGTGGCGACGCACTGTAGGTACCTGGCCGAACACGCTGGTTCCCCCAGATCTCGGCCCCCGTCTTCGCGTCGCGGCACCAGAGAATGCCGCGGTCGTTGAGGATGTAGACGTACTTGCCGTCGGTCGCTGGCGTCGGTACGTCTGGGCCCTGGTCGGTCGACCAGACCAGATGTGACTTGGACACGTCGCCCCGCCCGCCTGCCCGCAACGCGATCAACGGCCGGACGCGCGACGACACGAAGATCATCCCGCCGGCGACGAATGGAGACGCCACCACTCTGTAGTTCCTATCCTTGTTGGGATTCAGCCCGCCAGCACGCCACAGTTCCGCCCCCGTGGCGAGATCGTGTCCCGTGACGTAGTCGCCGCCGCTGACGACGATCTCTTCCTTGTTGTCGTACCGAAGCAGCGCGGGCGTCGTGTACGCATCGGGCGATTCGGAAATCGCGTCGGTCGGTCGCTCGACGCGCCAGCGGGTCTTGCCAGTGGCCGCGTCGATGGCCAGCACGTACGAAGGGTCGTCGGTCTTCATCCCGTGGAGCACCTCCACATACAGGACGCCTTTGTGGAGCAGCGGCGACGAGGCGTAGCCCCAGTTCAGACCAAAACGGCCATACTCCTGCTGAATGTCCCGCGCCCACAGTTGCTTGCCATCAACGTCGAACGCCTTCAGCACGCCGGTCCCGGCCATCACCCACACCAGTCTGCCGTCGGTCACTGGCGAGGGCGACGACATGTTCTGCTTGCGGACCTTCGCATTTCCGGTGCCCAGGTGCTGCTTCCAGAGCTCGACGCCCCTGCTGCGATCGACCGACAGCAGGTAGAGTTCGGTCCCCTCGGCAACATGGAGGAAGATACGATCGTTCCAGACGATGGGCGTCGATCCGGAGAAGTCCGGCAGGGCCAGCTTCCAGGTGACATTCTCAGTCGTGCTCCACCTGAGCGGCAGATTGGTCTCCGCGACAAACCCGTTCATGTTGGGCCCGCGCCACTGCGGCCAGTTGTCTCCCAGGCACACGACCTCGAGCAGCACCACCGCGCACGCGATCAAGGCCACTCGGCGCACCACCACCTCCGCTGTCATACAAACGGTAAGTCCCGCCACGACCCGGTCCGGCCCCTGTGGCAGCGCGGTCCGGCGAAGTAGAGCATATCCCGAGTCTGGATCCGGAGTTCCCTACTCAGATCGCAGCGCCCCGAGCAGTGGCGCCCGGAAGGCCGCCGCCACCGCAACCAGCGACGAGAGCAGTCCCACCGTCAGGACGGTGGCCAGCAGCAATAGGATCATCCCGGTGGGAAATGCTCCGCCTCTGGCGTGAAGCGCCGGTGCGGCCGCAACGATTGCCGAGACAGTGCCGCAGGACAGGCCGACGATCATCAGGATCGCGTTTTCCGACACGATGACGAGCGCGAGAGCGAACCGCCGATAGCCGACGGCGCGGAGGAGCGCGAGTTGCTTCCGGCGTTCCAGCACGTTGCGAACGAGGACCACGGCCAGCCCGATCGTGCCCAGCACGAGCCCCAGCGCACCAAGTGATTGGAAGGTCGAGAGGTACGTGTTCTCCACCTTGTGGTATCCCGCGAGCACGTCGCCCGAACGATCGACGGCAAAGCCCCAGTCGGCCAGCCGATCCTGCAGCGGACCAATCAGCGATCCGGCCGACGCCGGCGGGACGTCCAGCAGAAAGAACCGGAAGCCTTCAGCGTCCGGAAACGCGCGGAGAAACTGCGCATCGGCGACGACCAGCTCGCCCTGCAGCATGCTGTCGCGCAACGCGCCGACAAGTCGGAGGCGCACCATCGCCCCATTGCTGCCGCCGACGGTCAGTTGGTCGCCGAGGGCACGATGCAGAATGTACTGAATCGTGTTGGCGTCTCCGATCGCTGGAACAACGCCGTCGGGAGACGTCGCCTCGAGCAACAGCCACGGATTTCGACGCTCGTCTGCCGTGGAGGCGAGAGAAGACTGAAACGAGAAGCGTCCGGCGGCCACGAACGCACGCGACGCGCCCAGGATTCGCGGCTCCTTCGGCGCGTACAGATTCACGCAACTCGCATCGTCTCCAGCGCTCACGCGAAACGGCACAAAGTTCACCTGCGCGAGTTCCGGCACCTCCGAAACCGGAATCCCGAGAGCTTCGCGCCCCGCCGCACTGTTGGGATCGACGACGACCGGCAGCGACGAGTGTGCGACAAGCGCATAGCCGCCCGTGCCGGAGCCAGGCCCGAGGTCGGCGCCGGGGGCTTCTTTTCTGAATGCCTCAACCGACACGATGACAAACGTCGCCGAGGCGACGAGCGCGATACAGAGAAGGCTTCGACCAGGCCGACTGGTCGTGTTTCTGCCACCGAGCCGGGCCAGGGCCAGCCATCCGTGCCCTGAGATGGGATGGCGAGCCTCGCGCCGCAGGAGCACAGTCACGAGGCACAGCATCGACGCCAGAATCAGCCCCCCTGCGCCGAAAAAGGCCCCCGCCGCGGAGACGATTCCGGCGGCCGAACCCGCCACCAGAGCGCCCGCCAGCACGCACGAGACGAGGGAGATGGTTCCAAGGAGCCAGGGGCGTTGACGCTGGTGCGGGGCGGCGTCGCCGACGCCCGCCAGAAGCGCGCGAGCGGAATGGCGTCTGAGGCCGTGTAACGTCCAGGCGATGATCACGAGCGAGACCAGCACTCCGCTTGCGGCCCCCAAGCCGGCGGCGGCGAGAGACAGGTGCAACGACAATTGGGTGGTTCCCACCGCTCCGATCCACCACGTGCGCAATCCCGCCATCATCGCGCCGGCGTACCCGATCGCGCCGAGCGTTCCCAAGAGTCCCCCGACCACTGAGAGGACCGCACCTTCGAAGAAGAAGATCCGCCGTACAGCACGCATGGGAATGCCCACTGCCAGCAATGTGCCCACCTCGCGCATCCGCTGTTCGATGCTCAGCCGAAAGAACAGCGCCGACAGCAGCAGCGCCGATCCAATCAGGAACGCGCTGAAGTAGACGAAGTACTCGCCGAAGTCGGTCGAGCCTTGCGCGGCTTCGATGCCGCGCTGGCGGACCGCCGTAATCGTGAAGCCCGCCTGCTCCGGATTCAGGTGGCGCCGAAGCGTTGCGGCCACGCGCTCGCCGGCGACGCCTTCGATCCGCACCGAGGAGAGTCGCCCAAAGCGAGACGCCCAGAGCTTCTGTCCGGCAGCCAGCCCAATCACGGCCTTGGGTGTGGAGCGGTAACGGCGCCAGTACTCCTCGTCCTGCGGGCGAATACGCCCTAGCTCCAGCGGAAATGGCGGGTCCCACCCGCGGATGCTCTGTGCCTCAGTGACGCCAGGAAACGAGGGCGCAAAGGTGGCATCGAAATCGCG
>Ga0315290_10003373_pt1 | contig 11403 bp, 8 predicted proteins | sample YL17G12_0_MG_FD_203627 | JGI IMG/M metagenome (GOLD analysis project Ga0315290, IMG submission 203627) | Sediment microbial communities from Yellowstone Lake, YNP, Wyoming, USA - YL17G12_0 | ecosystem: Environmental > Aquatic > Freshwater > Lake > Sediment | place: USA: Wyoming | collected...
AACACCTGGTCCGCTGCGGCCAGCGCGGCATCGACGTCGCCGAACTCGAAGGCCTGGTTGCGGTGGATGTTGCCGTGGTCGTTGTAGTCGTGGATGCGCGTTTCCGGGTGCGCGAGCGCCTCCTCCGGCGACGCGATCGTCGGCAGGATCTCGTAGGTGACGTCGATCAGCCGGAGCGCCTCGTCGGCGGTCTGTTCGTCCTTCGCGATCACGGCGGCGACGGGATCGCCGACATAGCGCACGCGTTCCCGCGCGAGCGGGTACTCGTCCAGCGATACCGGGAGGATGCCGAAAGTGACCGGGAAGTCGCTGCCCGTCAGCACCCGATGCACGCCGGGCAGGCTGGCCGCGCGCGCGGTGTCCACTGCAACAATGCGCGCGTGCGGATGCGGCGAGCGCAGCAGCTTCGCGTGCAGCATCCGCGGCAGCACGATGTCGTCGGCGAAACGCGTCTGCCCGGTGACCTTGGCGCGGCCGTCGACCCGCCGCCGCGGCTTGCCGATGACGTCGAAATGCGTGCGCTTGCTCATGCGGCCTCCGGGAGGCCTGCAGGCGCGTGAAATGCGCCGCCGTCGGCCGCGTGCGCAATCGCGCGGCGACGCGCCGTTCGGGCGCCCTCTTTGCAGAATCCGAGTGCGCGATTGCAGAGCGTCGGGCGCCGCCTGCGTTCGCAGACGCGCGCTTCGCGCCTTGGCTTCGCCCTGCTCACGAAGGCGTCCTGGGTTACACCCGCCGCGCTCATGCGGCCTCCGTGCCGCCGCAGCGCATCTGGCGCGCGGCCTCCTCGATCGACTCGAAGATCTGCTGGTAGCCGGTGCAGCGGCACAGGTTGCCGGCGATGGCTTCCTTGATGCGCTCGCGGCCGGGATCGGGCTCGCCGTCGAGCAGCGCCTTCGCCGTCATCAGGATGCCCGGCGTGCAATAGCCGCATTGCGCGCCGCCCAGGTCCGCGAACGCGGCCTGCAACGGGTGCAGCTCGGCGCCGCGGCAGAGACCTTCGACCGTCTCGATCGCCCGGCCTTCGCATTCAACCGCGAGCACCAGGCAGGACAGCACCGGCTTGCCGTCGAGCAGCACCGCGCAGGCCCCGCATTCGCCCAACTCGCAGCCGTGCTTGGTGCCGGTGAGGTCGAGGTCCTCGCGCAGGACCTCCAGCAGCGTCTTGTAGGGCGCGAACAGGACGTCCAGCGCCTCGCCGTTCACCTGCAGGACCATGCGAACGTTGCGGCGCACGTCCGCCACCGCGGGATTTACGTCATTCACGTCGGCCTCCGAGCCTGTCCGTATCGCCGCGGCTCGCAATGCACGAGCCGGCACCAGCCGTCATTATGCTATCCATGAATCCGCGCGGCCACGGCGAAGGCGTCAAATCGCACGCGCCGGGGCTTCGGCGGCGGACTTTTTCATCCATCGTACCGGCTGCGTGACGAGCGGCCGCGGCCGCGCGCCATGCTGCGCCAACGCGGCATCGAGGTGCCCAGGGGCAGCATGCGCGCTTCCCTGCTGAAAGAGACTTCCACTACACCTTTGGCCGCTTGTCGAGCACGCGCTTGGCCTTGCCGAGCGAGCGTTCGATGCCACCCGGCAGCGCCAGCCGGACGGTCGCCGTCACGCCGATGTAGCCCTTGATGCTGTGCTCGAGCGCCCGCGCCGCCGCATGCCGGGCCTCCTGGCTGCCGTGCCCGAGCCCGGCGCCCATCTCGACGTGCACCGTCAATTCGTCCAGCGCGCCGGGGCGCGTCACTTCGAGCAGGTAATGCGGCGCCAGTTCGGGCTGCTTCAGGATCAGCTCCTCGACCTGCGTCGGAAACACGTTGACGCCGCGGATGATCAGCATGTCGTCGGAGCGCCCGGTGATCTTTTCGATGCGCCGCATCGAGCGCGCGGTCGGCGGCAGCAGCCGGGTGAGGTCGCGCGTCCGGTAGCGGATCATCGGCAGCGCTTCCTTGGTCAGCGACGTGAAGACGAGCTCGCCCTTTTCGCCTTCGGGCAGCACCACGCCAGTCACCGGATCGACGATCTCGGGATAGAAATGGTCCTCCCAGACGGTGAGCCCGTCCTTGGTCTCGATGCACTCCTGCGCGACGCCGGGCCCGATGATCTCGGACAGGCCGTAGATGTCGATCGCGTCGATGTCGAGCTCGGCCTCGATCGCCTTGCGCATCGCCGGCGTCCACGGCTCGGCGCCGAAGATGCCGATCTGCAACGAGGACTGCTTCGGGTCGATGCCCTGCTTCTGCATCTCCTCGGCGATCGCCAGCATGTACGACGGGGTCACCATGATGATGCTCGGCTTGAAGTCCTGGATCAGCGCGACCTGCCGCTCCGTCATGCCGCCGGACATCGGGATCACCGTGGCACCCAGCCTTTCGGCGCCGTAGTGCGCGCCCAGGCCGCCAGTGAACAGGCCATAGCCGTACGCGACGTGGATGATGTCGCCGGCGCGGCCGCCCGCGGCGCGGATCGAGCGCGCCATCACCGTCGCCCACATGTCGATATCACGTGCCGTGTACCCGACGACCGTGGGCCGCCCCGTGGTGCCCGACGACGCGTGGATGCGCACGACCTGCTCGCGCGGGACCGCGAACATCCCGAACGGGTAGGTGTCGCGCAGATCCTGCTTGGTCGTGAACGGAAAGCGCGCGAGGTCGGCGAGCGACGTGAGGTCGTGCGGATGCACGCCGGCGGCGTCGAACTTCCGCCGGTAGTGCGGCACGTGCTCGTAGGCGTGCTGCAGCGACCATGCGAGGCGTTGCCGCTGCAGCGCGATGAGCTCGTCGCGGCTCGCGGTCTCGATCGGATCCAGTTCGCCGGGCTTCGGGGTTCTGACGGGCATCGCGGGTTCCTCGCTCACTCGATGTGCGGCACCGCGAACACCGGGTCCGACGATTATATTGCACTCCCCCGCGAACGTACGGCCGGGCTCGGGCCACTGCCTTCTCCGCCGCCTTCTCCGCCGCCTTCTCCGCCGGCTTGTCGCGCAGTTGCCGGCGCAGAATCTTGCCGATGTTGGTCTTCGGCAAGCGCTCGCATATGGCGACGTGGCGCACGGGGACAGCATCAACGCCAGCCCTTGCCGAAACGCACGCGCTGACCGCTGTCAATGTCCGCCCAATCGCCTGATCCGACCCTCTTGTTGATATCGGTCAAACGGTGCGCCCTTCGCCGACGGTAAACTGAGGCACGGCCGGGTGACAAGAATGAGCGGCCTGCGGCCGGGAGGCAATCGAGTCGAGAGGCGAAGGACAGGACTGCGGCGACCCATTCCGACGGGTGGCGAGTGTCGCGGGATTCGCAGCCGTCGCCGAAAATGGATTTCGTCGCGCTTTGCCGATCGACCGGCAAACGCAGAGATGATTCCATGAGAACGAATCCCGGCTTGACACGCTCGGTTCTTCCGAGGCACGTCGTGGTCATCGCGCTGGTGGGCATGCTCGCGTCGTGCGGTGGCGGTGGTGGTGGCGGCGGTGGCGGCGGATCGGGCGCCGCGCAATCGGTCGAACTGGAGATCATCAAGGGCAAGGTAATCGACGGCTACGTCGCTGATGCCATCGTGTGCCTCGACGTCGACGTGAAGGGCCGGTGCGACGGCAGCCCGTGGCGGGCCCGCTCCGACGCGACAGGCGGATACGAGCTGGCTCTCCCCAAGGGCTCGACGGCGCCGCTGATTGCGGAAATCACCGCAGGGCAGTCGCGCGACGCCGATTCGCCGGCGGTGTTCGTCGATGCTTCGTACCGGATGGCGTCGCCGTCGCAGGCGTACAGCACCAACATCACGCCATTCACGACGCTGGTGCATCTGACCGCACAGAAGGACTTCCCGCTCGCCGAGGCCATCGTCCGCAACGTGACGGGACTCCCGTCGCGGTTTCCGATCAACGTCGACTACGTCGCCGCCCCGGATCCGCTGACCCGCGCCGTGGCGAAATCGGTCGTGACTGCGCTGACGGCAGCCGCGGCGACGCTCGACATGTCGGCAGCGGGCGCGTTGCAGCAGGTCGCGGGCAAGCTTCCGCCGGCCTTGACGACGCTGCCCGAGCTGCGGATCACCACCAAGGATGCCGCCCCGATCCTGTCGAAGGAGGTCTACGTCGACGCGACGTTCGCCCTCACCAATCCCGCGATCTCGAACGACCCGGTGGCGCTCAACGGAAAGATCCGGGGCCGCGGACACTCGACGTGGGACCAGCCCAAGAAGCCCTACAAGGTGCAGTTCACCAATGACGCGAGCTACGCCAAGGTCGCCGACTTCCTCGGCATGAAGAAGAACCGCAACTGGGCGCTGCTGGCCGACTACCTCGACCGCTCGCTGCTGCGCAACAAGCTGGCGTATTCGCTGGGCAACACCGCCGCCTTCACCGACGGCCTCAAGTGGACGCCCTCGGGGCAGCATGTCGAGGTGGTTCTGAACGGCGAATACGTCGGCGTCTATCTGCTGGCGGAGGACATCCGCATCGACCCGGCGCGGCTCGATATCAAGAAGATGAGCACCAAGCCCGCGGTCGGCGACGTCGACGGAGGCTACATCGTCGAGGTCGACGTCCGGTACTTCGAATGCTACAACCAGGGCGAGATCAACCTGCAGCACGTCACCCCTTGGAGCGTGCCGCTGTGCATCGGCAAGCCGGACGAGGCGGACATCACGCTGGCGCAGCTGGCGTACGTCAAGGCGTTCATCGACGCCGTCGAACAGGACCTGTACGGCCAGGGCAGCCTGCGCAGGATCAACCCGGCGAGCTTCGCCGACTGGTACCTGCTCCAGGAACTCTTCCGCAACAACGATGCGGCGTTCGTGTCCAGCGATTTCATGTGGAAGGACACCGACGCGGCCGCCGCGCCGGCGGACCGGCTGCTCAACATGGGCCCGATATGGGATTTCGACCTCTCCGCCGGCAACGTGACCTACAATGACAACTGGAAGACGGAGGGCTGCTGGGTCGCGCAGGACCACGGGTATCCGCCCAACTGGCTGGCGAAGCTGTTCGCCAACCCCGAGTTCGTCGACCTGACGATCGCGCGGTGGAAGCAGAAGCGGCCGGCGATCGCGGAATTCGTCAATGCCGGCATCGACGCTTACGCCGCCCGGCTCGATGGCGGCGCGGAACAGCGCAACTTCGCGCGCTGGCCGATCCTGGGGACACCCATCCCCTATGGTGGGTACTACACGTTTGCCACGCATGCCGGCGAAGTCGCGTTCCTCAAGGACTTCCTCAACCAGCGCATGGCGTGGCTCGACAAGGCGTACGCGAGCCCGCAGAGCTTCGCCGCGCTTTGCCGATGAGCGCGAACGGCATGCCACAGCGGGAGAGTTCGATGAACCGGCGTTGGATCGAAACCGGGCGGACCGCGCGCCGCATTCTGACGGCGGGCGGATTGGCGTTGCTGCTCTCCTGCGGCTCGGGGGGCGGCGGCGATTCCACCTCGAGCAGCACGCCCGCGGGAACCGAAACCAGCGGCGTGGTCATCGGCAGCTACTTCCGCAACGCCCGGGTCTGCCTCGACGCGAATGGCAATGCCGCTTGCGACGCGGGCGAAGCTGCGGCCGTCACCGACGCCGCCGGGCGCTTCGTGCTGTCCGGTTCCGGCGCCGGCATCGTCGCTGACATCGGCACCGACGCGCTCGCCTACGACCCCGACGCGAACACGACGACGCCGGTTCCCGCCAGGACCGTGCTGCGCGCGCCCCGCGAAGCGCCCGGCGTGGTCAGCGTGCATTCGACGTCCGTCGTGGCGGAGATGGAGACCGGCGCGCTCTCCTTCGACGCCGCCGTGCAGAAGGTCGCGACGTGGCTGGGGGTGAGCACCGGCAAACTGCTCGCCGATTTCAACAAGGAGTCGGATGCGGCAACCAAGGGCATCCTCAAGGCGGCGTCCGCCGACGGACTGCGGCGCATCCAGCTTGCATTCGCGGCGGCGAAAGCCACCGACACGCCACGGCAGATCCTCGCCGGGGCGACCGGCACGCTCGACGAGATCAGGAATGTCGTGGTGCTCTACGCCGAGAACCGGAGCTTCGACCACCTGTACGGCCTGTATCCCGGCGCCAACGGCATCGCCACCGCGCTGGCCGCGCCCGCGACCTATCAGCAGGTGGACAGGGACGGCGTGAGCGTCCTGGCCACGCTGCCGCCCATCTGGGGCTTGAGCGCGGCGGAGGCGGCGACATGGGCGTTCATCGGCGGGCTTCCCAACCGGCCGTTCCGTATCGACGCCCCCCCCGGCGGCCTTCCCGGCGCCAGCGCAGCGGTGGTGTCGCCGGACCCCGTGCATCGCTTCTACAACAACCAGATGCAGATCAACGGCGGAACGAACAACCTGTTCGTCGCCTGGTCGAATGTCGGCGGTCTCGCCATGGGGCACTACGACGGGTCGGTCATGAAGATGTGGCAGGTGGCCCGGCAGTACACGCTCGCCGACAATCATTTCATGGGCGCGTTCGGCGGCTCCTTCCTGAATCACATCTGGCTCGCCTGCGCCTGCGCGCCGCCGTGGGCGAATCCACCCCCGTCGCGCGTCTCGATCGTGGACGCGAGCGGCACGAAGCTGGCGCTGGCCGCCGGTTCGCCGGCGAGCGCGCTCGCGGGAGCGCCGCTGTACGCCGGCGACCTCAACGTTTCGGCGCGGCTCGCGGATGGCAGCTACTTCGCGATCAACACGACGCAGCCGCCGTATCAGCCGAGCAGCACCCCGCCCGCGACCGGCGGCGATCCGCGCCTTGCCGACCCGAACGGCGGCGGTATCGCCGCCGACATCCCCCTGCCCCCGCTGACGGCAAGAACCATCGGCGACACGCTCACCGCCAAGGGCATCGACTGGCGGTGGTATGCCGCCGGCTGGAACGCGGTCGTGACCAACCGGGGCGCGCTTTTCGACAGCGCATTGAAGTTCCAGACGCACCACCAGCCCTTCAATTACTTCGCGCGCTTCGACCCGACCACCGCTGCCGGCGCCGCCGAGCGCACGGCGCACCTCAAGGATTACAACGATTTCCTGAACGACATGGCGAGCGGCAGCCTGCCGCCGGTGGCGTTCTACAAGCCGCAGGGCACGCTGAACCAGCATCCGGGCTACACCGACGTGATGTCCGGCGATGCCCAGCTCGCCGACGTGGTGGCCAGGCTGCAGGCGAGTCCGCAGTGGAAGAACATGCTGATCGTCGTCACCTACGACGAGAACGGCGGCTTCTGGGATCACGTGGCGCCGCCCAAGGCCGACCGCTGGGGGCCGGGCACCCGCGTCCCGGCGATCGTCATCTCGCCGTACGCGAAGAGCGGCTACGTGGACAGCGTCCCCTACGACACGACCTCGGTTCTCAAATTCATCACCCGCCGCTTCCGTCTCGAGCCGCTCCCCGGCTTCAGGGAGGGCTTCGGCGACATCAGCAATTCGCTCGCCACGATCCGCTGACCGGGTGGCGCTGCGCGTCAGCTCGCCGCGGACGGCTCGATCACGTGACCCTTGATGCGGTAACTCTTGCCGCGAAAGAGGGCGATCCGCTCGCCGCGCTGATTGACGACTTCGATGTCGTAGACACCGGTCCGGCCGCTCGCGCTTCTCTCCTGCGCGACGGCGGTCAGCAGGTCGCCTTCGCGCGCCGGGGCCAGGAAATCGATGCCGCAGCCGGAGGCCACCGTCGTCAGGTTGTAGCTGTTGCACGCATACGCGAACGCGCTGTCCGCCAGCGTGAAGATGAAGCCGCCGTGGCAGATCGCGTGGCCGTTCAGCATGTCGGCGCGCACCGCCATCGCCAGCTCGGCGTGGCCGGGCGCGACGCGCAGGACGCGCATGCCGAGGCCCTGCGACGCCCCGTCGCGCTCGTACATCGCGAGCGCGACACTTTCGGCCAGCGCTTGCGCGTCAGCAGGTGTCATTGCCGGGTGATGCTCACCCATGAAGGCTGCGTCCCGCCAGCGCGCGCCGGGCGATGAGCGGCGACGTCCGGTAGCGATCCTCGCCATAGTGCGCTGCCAGGTGCGCGAGGACATCGCGGATGGCGCCGACGCCGATCGCATCGGCCCACGCGAGCGGCCCGCGCGGGTAGTTCACCCCCTTCTGCATCGCGAGGTCGACGGCCGCCGCGCCCGCGACACCCTGCACCAGCGCGTCGGCGGCCTCGTTCGCGAGCATCGCCACGGTGCGCAGCACGACAAGCCCGGGAACGTCGTCGACGCGGCTCACGGCGATGCCGGCCGCCTGCAGCGCGCCGGCCGCGGCTGCCGCCGCCTCATTGCCACAGTTGTCCGCACGCGCCACCGCCAGCCGCGTCGCCGTGGCGTAATCCAGCGCGAGATCGAAAACGAGAAGATCGGGAATGCCGGATGCAACCGCTCGGGCGGTCGCGGTGCGGCCATCCGAGGCGACGAGCCAGGCGTCTGCGCTTATGCGCAATGCGCAACCGCCGAAGCGGGCATCCACCGCAGCGCGCTCCACGACGATGCCCGCGGCCGCGATGCGCGCGACGAGCGGGGCGGCCAGGCCGGGATCGCCATGGACCACCACGCGCGCGGGCCGCGGTCCGTCCGGCTCCGTCGCCGGCGCCGGCCGCTCGACCCCCGGCGCGTACGAATAGAAGCCGCGTCCCGACTTGCGCCCGAGAAAGCCCGCGGCGACGAGCTCGCGCTGCAAGGCCGACGGCGTGTAGCGCGGGTCGTGGAACGACGCCTCCCAGACACTGGAGGTGACGGCGAAATTGACGTCGTGACCGATCAGGTCCATCAACTCGAACGGGCCCATCCGGAAGCCGCCCGCCTCGCGCAGCACGGCGTCGATCGTCGCCGGTAGGGCGGCGCGCTCGGCCACGAGCCGCAGCGCCTCGCCGTAGAACGGACGCGCGCAGCGGTTGACGATGAAACCGGGCGTCGATGCCGCGTGGACCGGGGTCTTGCCCCATGCCGCGGCGGTGGCGAACACCCGCTGCGCCGCCACCGGATCCGTGGCGAGGCCGCTGATCACCTCGACCAGCGGCATCAGCGGCACCGGATTGAAAAAATGCATGCCGACGACGCGCCCCGGATGCTTGAGGCCCGTCCCCAGCGCGGTGATCGACAGCGACGACGTGTTCGACGCGAGGATGCACTCGGGCGTGACGACGTTCTCGATGCTGGCCAACAACTCGCGCTTGGCCGCCAGATCCTCGGCGATGGCCTCGATCACCAGCGCAGCCACGCAGGTGTCCGCCAGCGTCACCACCGTCGAGATCCGCTGCAGCGCCGACTCGGCGTCGGCGGCGGCGAGTCGTCCCTTGGCCGTCTCCCGCTGCAAAGCCCCGGCGATGGCGTTCCTGGCCGCGTCGGCCGCGCCGAAACGCATGTCGTGCAACTGCACCCGGTGGCCGTGCAGCGCCGCGATCTGCGCGATGCCGGCGCCCATGGTTCCCGCGCCGACAACGGCGACGATCGCATTCGGACTTAACGCAGCAGGCATCACGGTGCAGGCCTCGCGATGGGTCGTTGCGGATGCAACTGTCGCAACTGTAGCCCGGGTTGAGCGAAGGCGATACCCGGGTGGCCGCAGCCACGGAGCACCGGGTGGCGCGGCGGGCTCCGGCCCCGGGCTTCGCCTCCGCTCAACCCGGGCTGCGAGGTACGGGCAAGGCCTCCTACCAGGAACGGCCGCCCTTCTTGCCGAAGCCGCCGTGACGCGACGGGGACGCCTCGTCACGATTGCGCGGTCCGCCGGCGGCGCCCGACCGCGACGAGCGGTCGGTGTCCTGCCGGCCGCCGAAGCGCGGCGGCGACCAGGCGGCGGCCGGAACGTGACTCGATCCCGGTTGCGTGCGGGCACGTTGCGCCGGCGCACCGCGCGACCTGCGCTGAGCGTCCGCGCCCGAGTGCGACCGGCCGCGCGGCTCGAGCCCCGGAATGACGTGCTCCGGAATCGTGGATCCCGTATAGCGCTCGATCTGCCGCAGGGCGCCGCGGTCGTGGTGATTGGCAAGCGAAACGGCGATGCCGGTCGCACCCGCCCGGCCGGTGCGGCCGATGCGGTGCACGTAGCCCTCGGCCTCGCGCGGCAGGTCGAAATTGATCACGTGGCTGATGCCGGCGACGTCGATGCCGCGGGCCGCGACGTCGGTCGCGACCAGCGTCCGCACGCCGCCGCGGCGCATGTCCTGCAGCGTGCGCGTGCGCTCGCGCTGGTTCATGTCGCCGTGCAACGCAGCGGCCGCGTGCCCCTGTCCCTGCAGCCGTGTCGCGAGCGCCTCGGCGTCGCGCTTGGTGGCGATGAAGACGATGCTCTGCCCCATCGCGGTGTCGGCGAGCAGGTGGTCGAGCAGGCGATGCTTGTGCGCGTGGTCGTCGGCGTAGTGCACGCGCTGCTCGATCGCGAGCGGTGCGGACTTCTCGGCCTTGACGTCGACGCGGACGGGGTCCCGCAGGAGGCGCGCCGACAGCCGCGCGATCGCCGTGTCGAACGTGGCCGAGAACAGCGCGGTCTGGCGCGTCTTCGGCGTCATCGCCGCGATGCGATCGACGTCGTCGATGAAGCCCATGTCGAGCATCCGGTCGGCCTCGTCGATGATCAGGATTTCGACGCCCGACAGGTCGATGCGGCCGCGCTCGATGTGGTCCATCAGCCGGCCGGGGGTGGCGACCAGGACATCGACGCCGCGCTCGAGCTGGCGGTTCTGCACCGGATACGGCGCGCCGCCGTAGATGCAGACGGTACGAGTGCGCAGGAACTGGCCGTAACGCACCACCTGGTCGGCGACCTGCTGTGCCAGCTCGCGCGTCGGTGCGAGCGCGAGGACGCGCGGAGCGCCGACGCCGCGGCGCACCGGGGCCGGGTTCCGCGCGGGCGCGGTGAGCCGGTGCAGCGCCGGCAGCACGAAGGCCGCCGTCTTGCCGGTGCCGGTCTGCGCCGAGCCGATCAGGTCCTGTCCGGCAAGCAGCGCCGGGATCGTCTGCGCCTGGATCGGCGTCGGTTCTTCGTACCCGCAGGCGGCGAGCGCCTGCAGCAGTTGCGGTGCCAGATTGAGTTCTTCGAATTTCATGTTCATTCCCTTTCCATTCACATGACACAGGCGCCCGATCCTGGGGCGCGCGTGCCGCGGGCAATAAGCAGGTCGCGCCCAGCATTCGTTGTGCGAATGCGGCGGCCCGTGCCCAAAATTCCGGAAACGCGGGAGTATGCGCGGCGAGTCCGCCCGCCGCGACGCGAAATGCCGTCAGGCGTGGCGCACCAAGCGTGCGCGAACAGCCGCAACCGGGTCGACAGACTGCAAAGCCATCGTCGCTAACCGGGTGCTGCCGTTCAGACTCGAACCGCGGAGAGAATGAACCGAGAGATTAGAAACCGATGATCCGGATGCCTTGAGGGTTCCACGCGCGGCGGGCAACCGTTGAGAACCTCGCAGATCGCCGCGCGGGATGGATTATAGCACGGGGAAATTGGGGACAGACC
>Ga0315290_10003376_pt1 | contig 11400 bp, 10 predicted proteins | sample YL17G12_0_MG_FD_203627 | JGI IMG/M metagenome (GOLD analysis project Ga0315290, IMG submission 203627) | Sediment microbial communities from Yellowstone Lake, YNP, Wyoming, USA - YL17G12_0 | ecosystem: Environmental > Aquatic > Freshwater > Lake > Sediment | place: USA: Wyoming | collected...
CCGCGGCCCTCCCCCGGCCTGCTGACCATCCCGGGTGCCTCGAGGAGGCGCCGTCAGCGAACCGGAAAGGAATTCATAGGATGCGTCCCACTCTCCGCATACGGGCGGTGCTGGCCCTGGCCACCGCGCTGATCCTGCTCGTCCCCGCGGCCTCGGCGCACGAGGGCACGTCTGTCGGCAAGCTCGCGATCGAGGTCGGCTTCGTCAACGAGCCCGCGTACGTCGGGCAACCCAACGGCGTCCAGCTGATCCTGGTGAACGACGGCAAGCCGGTGAAGGACCTGGGCGCCAGCCTCACCGTGGAGGTCGGCTTCGGTGACGAGACCTCCGAGCCCCAGACGCTCGAGCCGTGGTTCTTCTACGAGGACGGCTCGCTCGAGTCCGGGAACCCCGGCGAGTATCGCTACTACTTCATCCCGTCGCAGCCCGGGCCCTACACGTTCCACTTCCAGGGCAAGGTCGACGGCCAGGCGATCGACGAGTCGTTCACCTCGAGTTCGAAAGGCTTCTCCGAGGTCGCGGACCCGGCCACGGCGGCCTTCCCGGCCGTGGCCGCCCCCACGAACGAGGAGCTGGCGACCCGCGTCGATCAGGAAGCCCAGCGCACCGACGACGCGATCACGCAGGCCGAGGCAGCCTCGTCCGACGCGAGGTCGGCCGCCGACAGCGCCCGGAACATCGCCGTGATCGGGCTGCTCGTCGGCGCGATCGGCGTGATCGCCGCGATCGCGGCGCTCGCCACCAGGAAGCGCGCCTAGCCGATGCTGGCGCACGCGGGCGCCCCCGACGAGACGTGGTCCGTCGTGATGGTGTTCGCCGGCCTGTGGGTCGGGTGGGCGGGGTGGTCGAGGCTGCGAGGCCGCGGCTTCCCCCGCCTGCCGCTCGCGGGCGCGTACGGATTGATGGGCGTGGCCGGCGTGCTGGTGGTCGGCGCGGCCTTCCTGCCGCGGGCGATCCTCGGCCCAAGGCTCCCCTCGGGGCCACGGCCGTCGTCGACGGCGACGCTAACGATCGCCGAGCCCGCAGACGGCGCCACGGTCAAGGGCGATGAGCTCACCGTGGTGCTCGGGCTCACCGGTGGGCGCATCATCGAGGATGCGACCACGACAGATACGAGCGACACCGGCCACGTGCACGTCTCGATCGACGGCACACTGTTGTCGATGACCTACGGCCTGGAGCAGACGATCCCGATCGGCGACCTCGCGGAGGGCAGCCACACGATCGAGGCCGAGTTCGTTGCGGCCGATCACGCGCCGTTCGCTCCGCGCGTCACCGCGACCTCGAGCTTCGTGAAGGCGTCCACATGAGATGGCTCGTGCGTGCAGGCGTCGCCGCCCTCGTGGCTGTCGGTGGGCTCGTCGTCTGCGCAGGGCCCGCGCTCGCTCACGCGGGGCTCGAGTCGAGCGACCCCGCCGACGGTGTCACGCTCGCCACGCCCCCCGACCAGGTGCTCATGACGTTCTCGGAGCCCCCGGACCTGACGCTCTCGAACTTCGGGATGCTGGACGCGAGCGGGGCCGAGGTGGCCCTGCACGATCCCGAGTTGGTCGAGGGGCAGGGAGGCCGTCAGGCGGCCCTGCGGCCGGTGGATGCGCTGGGCGACGGCGTCTACACCGTCACGTTCCGTGTCGTGTCCAAGACGGACGGACACCTCACGGCGGGGAGCATCGCATTCGGGGTCGGCGCGGTGACGGGCGAGGTCGTGCCCACGGCGAACGCGCCGACGGAGGCGCCGTGGCCCTCGGCCCTCTCGGTGATCGGGAAGGCGCTGCTGTACGCCGGTCTCGTCATGATCGTGGCCGCCGCGATCGTCGGGATGGGGGCGTTCGGCGGCGAGGTGCCCGGACGACGCGTGCTGTTGCCGGTCGCCGGCCTGACGGCGCTGGTCGGGTCCTGCCTGATGCTGGTCGCCGAGGCGCGGTCGGTGGGCGCCGGGTTCGAAGTGGTGGCGCGTTCCGGCGCCGGCGCACCCTTCCTGCGCCTGATCGCGGTGTGTGCGGTGGTCGCCGTCGCAGCGACGATCGCCAGCGTCCGCGGCGGCAACATCTGGCTCGCCGTGGCGGGCGACGCGGCGGCGGTCGCCATGCTCGTACGGGCGACGGGCGGCCATGCGGGAGCGCACCCCCTCCAAGTGATCGTCCAGTGGATCCATTTCATGGTGATCGCGATCTGGGTCGGAGGGTTCGCCTTGCTACTGCTGCTCCTGCGCGCGCGCCGGCGATCGGCACCTCCCGTCGCGGAGGCGCGCGCGTACTCGCGGCTCGCGGGGTACGCGCTCCTCGTCGTGGTGGCGTCCGGCCTGGTGCGCGCGATCGATGAGCTCGGGGGGCTCTCCGGCGTCAAGAAGGCACTCGACACCTCCTACGGCACCACGCTCGCGATCAAGGTGGCGTTCGTGCTGGTCCTGATCGCGCTCGGGGCGATGAACCGGCTCCGATCGATCCCACGGCTCACCGAGGGCTCGCCGCTGCTCGCCCGGGTCATCGGCGTCGAGATCGTGACGGCGGTCACGATCCTCGGGCTCACCGCAACGCTGACCGGCCTGCCGCCGCACCCGCAGCCGACACGGCCGGCATCCGGACCGGCGGTGCCGGCCGCGGTCACCGTCGAGGGCTCGGACTTCGCGACCACCGTGCGCGTCATGCTCGACATCACACCGGGTACCCCCGGGCCGAACACGTACGACCTGCTCGTGTCTGACTTCGACACGGGCGATCCCGTCCCTGCCGACGCGGTGACCCTCAGGTTCGAGGCGGTGGGGCGGCCCGAGCTGGAGACGTCGTCGGCGCAGCTTGCGCACGGCATGGACGGCATGGAGGGGATGGCAGATCACTGGACGGGCGACGGTACCGAGCTGTCGGTGCCGGGCCCATGGACCGTCACGGCGCTGATCGCCACGGGCGCGGAGGCGACCGAGGTGCCGATGACGCTCTCGATCGAGCCGCCCGACCAGCAGGTGGACGTTGCTGCCCGGGAAGGCCAGCCCACGATCGTCACCTTCACGTCGTCGGACGGGCGCCAGCTCCAGTACTACACCGACCCCGGCGTCGGGGGTCCGAACCAGCTCCACCTCACCGCGTTCGACGCCGACGGACAGGAGCTTCCCCTCACCGAGGCGGCCATCGTGGTCACCCCGTCGGACGGCGCTCCCCAGGTGCTGGACGTCACCCGCTTCAGCCCGGGACACTTCGTGGCGAACGCGACGCTCGACCCGGGCGACTGGCACATCGACCTGCTGGCAACCACCGAGGACGGCGGCGCCCTGACCGGGGCCTTCGACCAGACGATCGGACAGGAGTGATATGCGAACCACCCGCACCGTCCCGGCAGCTCTGCTCGCGCTGACCCTGCTCACGGCAGCGTGCGGTGGTTCGGGGAGCACCGCCGACGGCTCGGCATCGTCCGCCACGCCGAGCGTGGCCCGAGCCTCGATGTCGATGTCCATGGCTCCCGGGCCCCGCCCGTCCACCGAGGCCACCCTGGCGATCGTGAGCCCGAAGAACGGCCAGACGATCCAGGGCAGCGACGTGATCCTGAAGCTCTCGCTCGAGGGCGGCACGATCTCGACCACGACGAGCAGCGAGCTGGTCTCCGACGAGGGGCACCTGCACGTCGTGCTCGACGACCAGCTGATCTCGATGACGTCCGACCTGGAGTCGGTGATCCCCGGCGTCGCGCCCGGCACGCATCTGCTAAAGGTCGAGTTCGTGGCGAACGACCACGCGCCGTTCGACCCGCGGGTGATCGCGGCCGTGTCGTTCGAGGTGGCCGGGTGAGCTCGGTTCTACCGGTGCCTACGCGGCCCCGGGGCCGGGTCGCAGGCGGGGTCGGTTCGCCGCTGATCGTGGGGGTCGGCTGCGCGCTCCTGCTCGCCCGCCTCGGTGTCCTCGTGATGCCGGGCCCCACGAGGACGCTCGCGCTGGCGGTGATCCTGGGGTCGGTCGCCGTCGCGAGCCTGCTCGTGCCGGTGCCCACGGACCGCCCGCGCCTGCGGCCCACGGTCGTCCTCGGGATCGGGCTCGCCGGGCTGGGTGCTGCCGCGATCACCGCCGGGCGGCCGGTCGCGTTCCCGTCCACGGCGTGGGCGATCCCGCTCGGCCTCCTCGCGGCGGTGGCCGAAGAGGCGCTGCTCCGCAGGGTGCTCTACGCCCGGCTCGAACCGGCGGGCGCGGTGATCGCGATCGGCGTGACCGCTGTGTTGTTCGCCTCGCTGCACGTGCCGCTCTACGGGTGGGCGGCCTTCCCCGTCGACCTCGGTGCCGGGCTACTGCTCTCGTGGCAGCGCTGGGCGTCGGGCACCTGGACCGTTCCCGCGGCGACCCATGCCGCGGCCAACCTCCTCGCGACGGTGATGCGATGACGCGTGTCTGGTTCCTCTTGCTGACGTTCGCCCTGGTCGGCTCCGCCTGTGTATCGGGACGCAGCGGCGACCCGATCCGGGTCGGTGCGATCTATCCACTGTCGGGCTCCCAGGGGCAGGGCGGCGTCGACGAGCACCGAGGGATGATGCTCGCCGCCGACCTCGTGAACGACGACGGGGGTGTCGACGGCCGGCCGATCGCGATCACCTCCCTCGACGTGGCCGGGGCCGACGCCGCCCCGGCCGCCGTCTCGCAGCTCGACGACGCCGGGATCGACCTGGTGCTCGGCAGCTACGGCAGCACGATCTCTGCGCCGGCTTCGGAGGCGGCGGCCGCACGCGGGATGCTGTTCTGGGAGACGGGCGCCGTGGGGATGCTCACCGACGCCTCGGACCGAGGCGAGCTCACCTTCCGTGTGCCCCCGACGGGTGCGTCGCTCGGCCGGGCCGCGATCGATTTCGTGAGCGAGCGCTTCGCGCCCGCGTTGAACGACCCCCCCGGCGGCCTCACCTACGCCGTTGCCTACGTCGACGACGTGTACGGGCGGAGCGTCGCCCAGGGAGCGTTCGACCGGCTCGACGAGCAGGGGCTCCCCACCGTCGGCAGGTTCCCGTACGACTTCCGCACGGTCGACTACGGCGCGCTCGCGGAGCGGATCGGGACCTCCGGCGCCGACGTCCTGTTCGTCTCGGCCTACCTCGAGGACGGGATCGCGCTCCGCCGGGCGCTCGTGCGGCACGACGTGGAGCTCGTCACGAGCATCGGCACGTCGTCGAGCTACTGCATGCCTGAGTTCGGCGAGACGCTCGGGCGCGATGCCGTGGGGCTCTTCGCCTCCGACAAGCCGGCGGGTGGCTCGATCGATCCCGAGGGCCTGCTGCCCGACGGTGCCGCGCTCCTCGAGCGCGCCTCGCAGGCCTACCGCGATCGGTACGGCGAGGACATGAGCCCGGCGTCGCTTGCCGGGTTCTCCGCCGGATGGGCGTTCTTCGCCGACGTACTGCCGCAGGCGCGCAGCCTGTCGCCCGCCGACGTCGCCGACGCCGCACGGGCGGCCGACCTGCCGCTCGGCTCGCTCCCCAACGGCAGCGGGCTCAGGTTCGGCGCGCCGAGCACGCTCTCGGCCGGCGACAACCTGGCCGCCGAGAGCGTGATCTGGGAGTGGGTCGAGCCCGGTCACGCGGCCGTCGTCTGGCCTCCTGCGCTCGCCACGCACGCGATCGAACCGATGAACATCACGTGACCGGCTCGTCCCGGCGCGCGCTCGCATCGGGCCTGGCCCTCGTCGTCGTCTGGTCGGTGCTCGCGGCCTGGTCGGGACATCTCTCCCCGCTCGCGCGGCTTCCGCTGCTGGACGGGCTCGGCCCGGCGGCGCCGTACCGCTGGGTGAGCCCGCCGCCGGATCTCGCGGCCGACAATCAACCGCCCAGCTCGGGCGAGTTCACGCTCGAGCTCGGCGACAAGGGAGTCCGGGGCCAGGTGCTGATCACCTCCGACAACCAGGTCACGGTGATCGTGGCCGACGGCGCGATCGCCCCCCGCGAGGGCGAGACGGGCGTCCGCCTCACTGTGGAGCCCCTCGACCCGGGGGCCCTGCCCGCGCCCGGCGGAGGCCTGGTCACGTTCGGGAACGCCTACGCGCTGCGCGCCTCGTACGAACCCTCCGGCACGCCGGTGAAGGAGCTGAGCGGCGAGATCGACCTGATCCTGCTGTACCCGGTCACGCCCGACGTCCATGCCGCCACCCACGAGCTGCTGCGGAGCGCGACGGGCACGTCCTGGAGGGCCTTGGAGTCGACCGACTCGGTCGCCCAGCAACAGGCCCAGGCGCGCATCCCCGGCTTGGGAACCTTCGTGGTGGCAGGGGTGCCGGCGCCCTCGCCGATCGCGCCCGTGGAGACCGGCGGCGGGGGCACGAACACGACCGCGATCGTGCTGCTGGTCCTCGCCGGGTGCGTACTACTGGTGGGGATCGGGTTCCTGCTACGCAGCCGGCGCGACGTCTAGCCGGGCGGGGCCCTAGCCGCAGGCCGCCACGAGCAGCGGGTACGGGTTGATCGCGTCCTCGATGATCGAGTACCCGTAGTAGCTCGCGGGCCAACTCGACGGCATCACGTTCGGATGGAACTCGAAGTGGTTGTGCGGGATGCCGGTGGCATCGCCCGTGTCGCCCACGTACCCGATGATGTCTCCCGCCGAGACCGAGCCGTTCGAGCTCGAGCTGAACGCCGAGAGATGCGCGTTGTACACCGTGCCGTATTGCCCGCTCACGAAGACCACGTTCCCCCCGAGCGAGTTGTAGTCGGTCCGCGCGACCCCGGCGAAGGGCGCGTAGATCGGCGTGCCGCTCGGGGCCAGCATGTCGACGCCCTTGTGGAGGTGGTAGCCGCCCGCGTATCGGGGGGCGCCGAACCCGTCGCCGAAGCTCCGCGGCGAGCCGGTGGGGCAGACCTGGAGGACGTGCTCCCAGCCGGGCGGCATCGGGACGTTGCTGTGCCCGCCGCCGTAGCCCTGGGACGACGCCGCCGCGAGCGCCGCCTTGTACGCCTTCGACAGCTTCTTCTCGTAGGTCTGAGCCTCGGCGAGCTTCGCGTCGATCGAGGCGAGGAGGTCCTGCTGGAGCGTGAAGTCCGCGAGGATCTCCTGCTTGCGGACCTCGGCCTTCTGGGCTTCCTTCCGCGCGGCCGCCTGCAGGGTCTGGAGCGACGCCTCGTCGGTCTCGAGCTGGGCACGGAGGTTGTCGACCTCGGCGGCGAGGTCCGCGTCGCTCTGCGCCACCGCGTCGACGAACTCGAGCCGGTCCGAGAGCTCGCCCAGCGAGGACGACCCCAGCAGGAACTCGATGTTGGAGGCCGGTCCGTTCATGAACGCCTGGGCGGCGCGATCGTTCAACCGCCCGGTGATCTCGTCGTACCGGGCCCGAGCCTCATCGAGGCGAGCGCGGGTGTCGAGCAGCTGGGCGGTCAGGGCCTCGAGCTTGCCCTCGGCGGTGTCGACCTGCGCCGTGGCCGTCGCGAGCCGCGCGTCGATCACCGAGAGCTGATCACGCGCGTCGGCAACCTCGGCGAGCAGGATCTTGACCTTGGACTGCGCGTGCTCGAGATCCTGCTTCGAGGGGGTGGCGCCGGCGACGGAGGACGCGACGGCGACCGCCGCGAGGGCCAGTGTGACCGCGAGCAGCCGGAACGCGATGGGGAAGGAAGGGTGCGTTCTCGTCATCTGGGGAGCATCCATGTAACCGGACGGATCGACCGTTGGCAACCCGACCGGCCCGGGAAGCCTCCTCCGCACGGGTGGGAGATGCAACCACCCTCGGCCCGGGAAGGCCGAACTCGAGGTCGGCACGGGCTATCGGGCCAGGTCGGCGGCCTGCCCGGGCTCGATCAGCGCCTGCCGCCACCCGTTGCGGTCCAACCTGGCTCGGGCCTCCTCGAGCGCCGCGGGGCCACCCACGTGCTCGGCTCCGAACCGCACCCCCGTCCACCACACCTGCGCGGCGAGCGCGTTCGGTGCGCCACGCGGGCCCCTCTCGGCCTCGATCGACGCGAGCGACTTCGTGAGCGCCGTCTCGCGGTCGTCCTCGACGAGGGCGACGATCGCCTCGGCGATCAACAGGGCGGTTGCCGACCCCGGCTCCCCCTCGGCGGTACGCGCGACGGGATCGCTCAACACCTGACGGGCCGCGGCCGTGTCGCCTCGGAGCGCCTGCACCTTCGCGAGCTCGGCCGCCGTCCACGTGACGAGCGCGCGCTCCTGAAGGTCGCGGCACAGGATGAAGGCCTCACGCAGGTCGTGCTCCCCCTCCTCGAGCCGGCCAGCGAGGCGATGGATGGCCCCGCGGTCGCCCAGCGCGCTCGCGAGCTCCCAGCGGGCACCCAGCTCGCGGAGCGTGGACACGGCCAACTCCGCGTGCTCGAGCGCCTCGTCGAGCCGCATCAGGCGCCGGAGCGACGCCGCGACCGTCTCGTGGGCCACGGCCGCGGTGAACGCCTGGCCGCCTTCCTCCCCGATCACCAGCGCCTCGAGCGCGGTCGCGAGCGCCTCCCGCTCGTCCCCCGTCGCAGAGGTCACGTTCGCCAGCCCCACGAGCGAGCGCGACTCGGCCCAGGCGTCGCGGCGGTCCTCGGAGCGCGCGACATCGAGCGCCTCGCGGAACATCGCCTCGGCCTCGGGCAGCTCGTTCCGCCAGAACGGGACCCATCCCGCCATGAGCAGCGTGCGGGACAGGACGTACGGATCGCCGAGCCGGCGCGACGCCTCGAGGGACCGGCTGAACAGCTCGGCCGCGCGTTCATCGTCGCCGCGGATCGTCAGCGTGATGTCGGCCAGGAACCTGGAGGCGTGCGCGGCGACCCGGTCGCTCTCGTCGCCCGCCACGTCGAGCGCCCGGTGCAGCGCCGATTCGGCGGGGTCGAACTCACCGAGCCAGTAGCGCGACTCGCCGAGCATCGAGAGGCACCACGCCTCTGGCTCACCCCAGCCGTCCTCGGGGCCCGAGAGCGCGAGCGCCCGCTGGTAGAGGTCGGCCGCCGACCGCGACTCGATCCGGTGGCGGGCGAGATCGCCGGCGTTCGCGAGCGCCTCGGCCGCGCGCTCGGCGAGCGTGCGGTCCCGGGGGTTCAGATCGAGCGAGGCGAGCGCCGCCTGCTCGAGGTGGTAGGCGATCGTGCGCGGGTATCGCTCGGCGGTCTCGGGCGCGGAGAGTTTGTTCGCCACCCGGAGGTGGAGACGCTGGCGCTCGCGCTTCGCGAGCGAGTCGTAGGCGACGTCGCGCAGCACGTCGGATCCGAAGCGCCACACCCCGGGCCTGTCCTCGTCGCGGACCAGCAGTTCCTCGTCTTCCGCCTCGGCGAGCAGCTCCTTGCGTGGCTCGACGATCAGCGCCAGCTCCTCGAGATCGAACCGCCCGCGCGGGAACACCGCGGCCCTGCGCACCAGGTCGCGCGCGTCGGGATCGAGCTGGTCGATGCGCGTCGCGATCACCGCCTGGACGGTCGGCGGCAGGAGCCGACCGCTGGGCGCCGGGCCCATCGGGGGCAGGTTCCGTTCCTCGCGCCGGATCATGCCCGTGATCTCCACGATGAAGAACGGGTTGCCACCGGCATGATGGGCGACGCGCTCCGCGTCGTCGCGTGCCAGGTCGCCCGCGATCATCGCGAGTTCGATCGCGTGGGGCATCGCGAGGGGCTCCACCCAGAGCGTTACGGCGTCGGGGATGCCGCCCGCCCAGCTCGGTCGTTGCTCCAGGAACTCCCATCGAGCCACGCACAGGACCATCAGCGGGACGGGGCGCGCCTCGCGCACGAGCTGCTCGATCAGGTCCAGGAGCAGCGGGTCGGCCTCTTGCAGGTCCTCGAAGACGAGCACGATCGGGCCGCGTGCCGCGAGGCCCGAGAGCATCGCGAGCACGCCGCTCCGCACCTCGGCGGCGTGGTACTGGTCGTCGCCGTCGCCCTCCCCGCCCAGGCCCAGCGCGAACCCCAGGCGGCGCGCGGCACGCTCGACCTCGTCGGCATCCACCCACTCGCCCACCCGTTCTCGCAGCCGCCCGAGCACCTCGTCTTCGGGGGCGCCTCGCTCCTCGCCGATCTCGCGGTACACCATCTGCGCGAGGGGCCAGAACGTGACCTCTTCCTCGAAGGCGCTCGAGCGTCCGGAGAGCACCTTGACCCCATCGGGCAGGTCGGCGAGGAAGGCCTCCACCACCCGGCTCTTGCCGATCCCGGGCTCGCCGAGGAGCGTCACGAGGTGCGCGCGCTCGCGCTCCTTCACGCGCTCGAAGGCGTCCTCGAGGAGCGCCAGCTCGCGGCGGCGGTTCACCACCGGGATCGAATCGCGCGACGTGCCACCGGTCATGCGGACCACCGACCAGGCCTCCATGTCGCCGTCGAACCCCTTCGCCGGGACCATCCGCAGCTCGCCGTACTCCACGCCGTCGGCGGTGAGCTCGTGCGTGGTGCGCCCCACGAGGATCTCCCCCGGGGCCGCGGCCTGCTGGAAGCGGGCGCCGATGTTCACCTCGGCGCCGATCACGAGGTTTCGGTCGGTGGCGGTGCCGATCGCCACCTGGCCGGTGTTCACCCCGATCCGGACCTCGATCGGCAGCCTCAGCCCGAGCCCCGAGCCGAGGCGCTGAGCCCGGTTCACGACATCGAGGGCCGCGCGGATGCCGCGAAGCGCGTCGTCGTCGTGCAGGGCAGGCACGCCGAACACCCCGAGCACCGCGTCGCCGATGAACCCCTCGGCTCGTCCTCCCAGGCCCGTGATCACGTCCGTCACCATCCCGTGGAAGGCCGCCAAGACGTCACGGAACCGCTCGGGATCGAGCCGGGCTGCGAGCTCGGTCGAGCGCGCGAGGTCGACGAACACCACCGTCACGACGCGCCGCTCGGAGACCTGCGGCACGGCCACGGGCGCGCCGCAGTTGGGGCAGAACTTGGCCCTGGGCGGAAGCGGTTCCCCACAACGGGGGCAGACATCGGGACTCACCCGGCAAGCATAGGGGGCACCACCCGCGCCTCCGACCGCCCGGCCGTCACGACCTCAACGGCGGTATTCGATGATCTGGACGGGGTTCCCGTCGGGGTCGCGGAAGGTCGCGAACCGGGCGAACCCCTCGACCTCGCCCACGAAGTCGTCGAATCGTGCGCCGCGCTGCTCGAGCGTCCATCGAGCCTCGTCGAGATCCTCGACGCGGAACACGGCGGTCCCGCTGGCGACGGCCGTCTCTCCGCCGTGCAGCGCAAGGCGGACGGGCCCCGCCTCGAACTCTGCCCACTCGTTCCCGTCGCGCCGCACGAGCGCCAGCCCCACGACGTCGGCGTAGAACGCCACGGAGGCGTCCATGTCGCGGGTCCAGTAGTACACGTGGTCGAGCGGGCCGATCATGGAGCCCGATGCTCGCACGTGCGGCCCGTACCCGTCACTTCGGTGGGGGTGCGGCCGAGGCCGCGCACCGACTAGCCTTCGGCCGTGAGCGCGTCGCCGTCCGCCGACCTGCGCCGCCGGCTCCGCTGGGTCTTCGCGGGGCTGATCG
>Ga0315290_10003378_pt1 | contig 11399 bp, 13 predicted proteins | sample YL17G12_0_MG_FD_203627 | JGI IMG/M metagenome (GOLD analysis project Ga0315290, IMG submission 203627) | Sediment microbial communities from Yellowstone Lake, YNP, Wyoming, USA - YL17G12_0 | ecosystem: Environmental > Aquatic > Freshwater > Lake > Sediment | place: USA: Wyoming | collected...
GAGCCACGGCAGGTTCGCGCCCAGGACGAGGCCGCGCGCCGCGGTCGGGGTCGTGCCCCACAGCTCTTCGAAAAGGATGATCGTGACGATCGCGATCATCATCCCGGCCCAGACGAAGCAGGGGATGCGGATCCAGCTCTTTCCCTTCCAAAACGCCCGGATCGCGAAGAGGTAGAAGGGGCCGAAGACGAGCGAGTCGATCCAGATCGTCGCGCGGTACCACGGCGCGCGCGCCCAGACGACCGGGTCGAACGACCGCGCCCACCAGTGGATCGCGTCCACCGCAAAGCGCGGTGGCCAGATCGGATAAGTGAAGTGCGCCGGGTCGGGGATGACGATCTGCTCGATGTCGATCATGTAGGTGATGAAGCCGAAGTTGATCGCCCAAAACGCGATGAAGACGATGTCCCACGGACGGCGGGAGAGGGGCGGGGCCGACGCGCTCACGAGGGCTCCTGGAGGTCCTTGATCATCACGTAGTGCGGGCCCGCGACCGGAAGAACGAACTCGTCCCCCAAGGTGGCGAAGCCGAGCTTCTCGTAGAAGCCGCGCGCGGAAACCCGAGCGTTGCACCACATCAGCGCCGCGTCGTCGGCCCGCGCGACGCGAAGGCCTTCCGCGACGAGGCTGCTGCCTCCACCGCGACACTGCATTTCCGCGAGCGTCGCCATGCCGCGAAGCCGCCAGGCGCGCGGCCCGGGCCTCAAAGGGCAAGGCTCGGGGAAAAACGTCGCGACGCCGACGAGCCTGGCGCCGTCGAACGCCCCGAAATGCCGCGTGCCGGGGTCGTCGTCGTGATCGAGGATCGCGGATTCGGGCGGCAGCCCCGGGCGGAGCACGGGAAGGCGCACGGTGCGCGCTTCCGCCGACGTGATGGGACGGATCTCCATCGGCTAGAGCAGGCCTTCCTTCTTGAACCGCTCGAGCCCTTGCTTCGTCAGCACCGTCAGCTCCTTGAAGAGCGCGGGCTCGACGGTCTTGAAATTGAAGCAGGACTTCCCCTGCATGCGTTTTTTCAGCTCGGGGGAGACCCTCTTCAAGAGCTCGGGGTGCATGTACACCGGCATCAGGTAGAAGCTGACGTAGGTCTTGTTCAGGCGGATGCCGCCGAAGAAGATGTCCCGCTTCCATTTCTCGCTGTAGCCCGCGTCGAGGTGGTAGTTCCCCGGCTTGTCGCGCACGACGCGCATCAACGGCTCGTGCTTGGCGAGGATCGCGTGGAGCGCCGAGAAGACGGCCGGGAACTCGGAGGTCGCGGAAGGCTTGGCCACTTTGCGCATGGGGGGGATTCTAGCCCATTCGACGCCGCGACCCGGCGTCGCAGCCTACGGGCAGGCGTGGCCCGATGCCGCGATCCCCGCGTCGCGCGGAGCGGCCTGCGTCGGGTCGGAGGCATCGTAGCTTCCCACCCCGGTGCAATTCGCCGCGCGGATCAGGTACCAGAAGCCGTAGCCCCCGGGATCGGGGTCTTCGGCGTCGTCGATGTGAGCCACCGTGACGTCGTTGGCCGCGCACGACGTCGTCGCGGCGGAGTAGCTCCCGCCCGCCATGAGAAGTGCCGTGAGGTCCCCTCGCACCACGTCGTAGCGCATGGCGACGGGGAGCGCCGGCCATTCGATCCGCGTCGTGCCGGGCTGCTTTTCGAGCTGGAGCGCGGCGACGGACCCTGGAAGAGCGGCGTTGTCGATCGAGCCGTCGCAATTGTCGTCGATGCCGTTGCACACCTCGAGAGCTTCGGGGTACACGTTCGGGTTGCTGTCGTCGCAGTCGCACCAAGGGTCTTGGCAGCACTCGGGGAGGCCGCCGAATTGGAACCAGCCGTCGCCGTCCTGGTCGTATCTCGCGCAGCGATTGCAAACGATACGGGTGTATCGGCCCACGTGGGCCGATTCGAAATCGCCGTCGAAGACCAGCGTGGAGCCGAAGTAGATTTCCCCGGTCGCCGGCGGACACGGCACGCTGACGGTGAGGTTCTGACCGAGCGGCACGACGTCCGAGATCGCGGTCCATCCCGCGGATGTTTTGTTGCTCCCCGTCGATTGTGTCCGCTTGTAGACCCGGTAACCCTTGGCGACCTCGCTCGGTGCGAGCGAGCCATCGCCGTAAATCCCCGGGCTCAGATCCGAAAGTGTGGGGCCGGCGAGGTTGTAGAGGCCGGGAATCGGGGAGGAGGAGAGGACTCGAATTCGCGGGATCTCCACGAGGTTGATGTCGTGAGCTAGCCCGCCTCCGGCGACGAAGGTGAAATCGAATTCTGGAAAGGCATTCGCGAATCGTCTCGCGGAAGCGACCGCGAAAAACCCATTGCTGTTCAATTCGTCGGAGATCAAGGCGACCATGATCTCCGCGGGTTTCCCCGGCGCCGTCGTCCCGGTGATGCACCCGTCGATCGTCGGGCTCGCAGACCAGTTTCCCCCGAGCCAAAGGTTCGAGCCCTCGGGAAGGAGCCAGTTGCCGAGCGACCAGGCGCCGTTGTCGGTCCCGTTGCCGACCGCAGGGTTTCCGCTCCCGAAGCTCCAGAAGGTCCCCGCCAGAGTCTGCGATGTACGTAAGCCGGGACTGACCACGTAGCAGTACCCACCGTTGCAGTTCGGAAGGAGCTGGCCGAAATCGGGTCCGCCCATGGTGCACGCCGCTTCTGCAAGCCGCGGCGCCGCGAGAGTGAAAAGTAGGGCGATCCCGAACCGAGTCGCTCGACCGGTCGCCGACGCTTCTCGTTTCATGATGGCACCTCCGGGGGAGTGTCTTGGATCATACTTCCAGAACGCGAGGGGGCGCGATGGTAGTTTCCGGACGGGATCACTCCGAGCTTCTGGCCCGATGGGCTCTGCCCCTTGCCGTGCTTGCCTTTTTTGCCGCGACGGCATCGGGATACGGCGTTTTTCGCGACGAGCTCTATTACATCGCCTGCGCCCGGCACCTCGACTGGGGGTACGTCGATCATCCCCCCTTGGTCGCGCTTATCGCGTGGTTGACCCGCGTCGTGTTCGGCGACTCGTGGCTCGCGCTCCGGATGCTATCGGCCGTTGCCGCGGCCGGCACCGTCCTTTTGGTCGGCGACATGGCGCAAGATCTGGGCGGTGGGCGGTGGGCGCGCCTGCTGGCACAGGTGCTGACAGTCACCGCCCCGGTCTACCTCTCGCTCTTTTCGATCTACTCGATGAACGGCTTCGATGTCTTGATCTGGGCCGGGCTCGCGCGGATCGCTGTGCGCATCCTCGCGGGCGGAGACGGACGACTCTGGCTGGCTTTCGGCGCGCTCTCCGGAATCGGTCTCGAAAACAAGGTCGACGTCGTTCTACTGGCAGCCGGCCTCGTCGCAGGTCTCCTGCTCACGCGGCGGTTCGACGTCTTTCGCAATCGGTGGATCTGGCTCGGCGGCGCCGTTGCGGCGGCGCTTTTCGTTCCGCATGGCGCGTGGCAGGTCCTTCACGGCTGGCCGACGCAAGAGTTCGTAGCGAACGCGCAGCGCGACAAGATCACGCCGTTAGGCCCCATCGGCTTCGTTGCGAAGCAGTTCTTCATGGCGGGACCGGTGGGTTTCTCCTTCGCGCTCGCGGGCCTAGGCTGGCTGCTCGCCGGGAGCAGCGCGCGCGCGTTCCGCCCGCTCGGGTGGGCGGCTCTCACCGTGCTCGTCGTGCTCGCAGCCTCGGTCTCGAAGCCGTATTACTTCGCCCCCGCGCTGACGCTCCTATTTCCCGCGGCCGGTGTCGTGCTCGAGACGTGGACTTCGGGGCGCTTCGCGCGACCCCTTCGCGCCGTGGCGCTCCTGGCCGCCGCGTCGATCCTTTTCGCCGCGCCGCTCGTCAAGCCGCTTCTTTCCGAGGACGCCTACGTGCGCTACGCCGCCGCCCTGGGCGTCCGTCCCGGGACCGACGAGAACCACCGCATCGGGCGGCTGCCGCAGTTTTTCGCCGACATGCACGGCTGGCGCGAGCTGGCGGAAGCCGTCGCCGCCGTCAACGCCGCTCTTCCGGCGGAGGATCGCGCGCGAGCCTGCGTCTACGGCCGGAACTACGGCGAGGCTGCGGCGATCGAGTATTTCGGTCCCGCGCTGGGTCTCCCTCCGGCGATCTCCCAGCACAACAGCTACTGGATGTGGGGTCCGGGTTCGTGTACGGGCGCCGTCGTGCTGATCATCGGCGGCGAACTCGCGGATCACGTCGACGATTTCGCGAGCGTCGAGCCCGCGGGAGTCTTTCGCTGCGCCGACTGCATGCCGTACGAGAACGAGCTCACGATCTGGGTGGCTCGTGGGCTCAACGTGCCGATCGCCGACGCGTGGAACGCCGAGAAGCACTACAACTGAGGGCGAAGACGCCGACTCTCAATCCATCACTCCGCAATCACCCGCTCGATCCGGCGGTCGGGGATGAACCATATGACCGCAACCATGATGATGATCGCGATGACCCCATCGCTGAAGGCCTCCAAGCGTCCCTTGCCCACGCGAGACTCTCCCTAGCCGGCCCAGAAGGGGTATTCGATGTAGCGGGCCGTCTCGATCGCGACCTCCCGGCCGCAGTACCCTGCTACGACCGTGAACGCCATGTCGAGGCCCGCCGACACGCCCGCGGAGGTGATGACCACGTCATCGACGACGCGTTGGCCGCCGTCGACGGTGATCGTCGCATCCAGGCTCGCCAACCGCTCGAGAGAGCTCCAGTGCGTCGTCGCGCGTCGCCCCGCGAGCAGCCCCGCTTGCGCCAGCAGGAGGGCCCCCGTACACACCGACGAGACGCGTTCCGCGCCGGCTGCGGTGCGCCGAAGCCAGTTCAAGACTTCGGCGTTTTCGAGCAACGGACGGGTGCCAAACCCACCCGGAACGACTAACACGTCGATGGCTGGGCTGGTTGTGAAATCGAAGTGCGGCACGACCTTGAGCCCGCCGGTGGCGACGATGGGACCAGGACGCGGCGACACGGTGAAGACGTTGAAGGGAGCCGAATCCTCCGAGCGCCGTGACTCCAATCCGGGGGTTGTGCGCGTGCGAGAGAACACCTCGAACGGGCCCGCGAAGTCGAGGACTTCGACGTCGTCGAAGACGAGGACGCCGACCTGTAACTTCCGGGTCATGTGTGGGTCGCCGTGCCCCGCTCGACAGGTGCCTCATCGGGAGTCCCGTCGGGCTCGACGGTTAATGGGACCATCACGGAGCGTACGTTGATGCACGAATCCGCCGTACTACCGATCTCGTGAACGTCTTCCAGTACGGTTACGAATCCTCCGATCTCCGTGATTCCTGGGTCGGCGTCTCGGAGAGCGGCGTCCATCGACCAGCAAACAGGTTCTCCGCGCATAAGGACAACCGGCCGGTCGCAGCGGCACCTCGCGTCGTCTTCGGGATGCAGGATGAACGTCGACCTCCACACGTCGCCCATATGAAACCAGTGTCCTTGGAAGCGACCCAGGCAAACCTCGAGTGTCTCTTCCTGAGCAGGAGAGATACAGAAACTCGTGCCGAGAGTGGTCCCAGTTACCGCCGTTGGTTGGGCCACGGTCACTTCCAGGAGGTAGCGGTGATCGCCGTCCTTACGGGTTTGACCGTGGCGACCCTCGGATATGCAGGGAGTCGCGTAAAGGACCAGGACAACAACTCCAAGCATCGCGACCAGAATGGCTTTCATGGCCGATCTCTCCTCGACATGTTATCGAGACCGGGCCATTTATACCGCGACAGGGCTTCCGCCAGTCTAAAATCCAGCGTCATGTCGCCTTCGCCGTTTGATCCCCGCCCGACGGTGCTCCCTGGAGCGCACGTTCTCCTAGAGCCTCTGCGCCTGAGCCACGCGAACGACCTGCTCATTGCCGGGGGTGACGATGCGACGTGGCGGTACATGGCGCGGCCGGCGCTACGGTCGGTCGAGGACGCCGAATCGATGATCCGCCAGGCGTCGATCGAGACGGACGCGGGGCGGGAGGTGGCGTTCGCGATCGTTGCGACGGCCTCAGGCGAGGCCGTCGGCTCGACGCGCTTTCTCGATATCCAGCGACCGCATCGCGCGCTCGAAATCGGGTGGACCTGGATCGGCGCTTCCTGGCGGCGCACCGCGATCAACACCGAGTGCAAGCTGCTCTTGCTCGGGCACGCGTTCGACGCGCTCGGGGCTCACCGGGTCACGCTGAAAACCGACGCGCGCAACGAGAGATCGCAACGGGCGATCGAGCGCATCGGCGGGGTGCGCGAGGGGGTGCTGCGCAGGCACCGGGTGTGCTGGGACGGTTTCGTGCGCGATACGGTCTATTACGGGATCCTCGATCACGAGTGGCCGCACGTGAGAACGCGACTCCTGGAGATGCTGGCCGCTACAGGAGCGGGCGTCCCGCCGCCAGATTCTCGAACATCCGCTCCATGAGCGCTCCGACTTCGGCGCGTGTGATCTTGGCGCCAGGGCCCGCCGAGGTGATCCGATCGAGGCTCGCGCGCGCGAGGACGGCCGGCGAGCCGGTGAACGCGACGAAGCCGTCGGGCGCTCCCGCCAACTGCAGCGTGCCCACGTAGGCGGCCGCGACGTCGAGGTCCCGCCGCGCCAGCGCGAACACGCGCGCGCGGTCGACCCCGCCGGGGAGGTAAACGCGCCCTTCGGTCGCGTCCGAGTTCGCATCCTTGAGAATGTTGACGAGTTGGAGCGCCTCGCCGAAGTAGCGCGAGCGACGCCTCAGGCGTGACGCGAACGGTGCGAGGGTCTCTGCCTCGAGTAGGAACAACTCGGTCAGCATTTCGCCGACGATCCCCGCGACGACGTAGCAGTAGTCGCGCAACTCGCGCAGCGAGGCCAGTCGCAGGTTGCCGTGAGCGTCGCCGCGACGCACGAACCCCGCCATCCCGGAGACGGTACGCAGTAGGTCGCGCCGCAGCACCGCGCGCGCCGGCGCTTGCAGGGCCCAGTACGCCTCCATCACCGCGGGCGTGTCGCGCAATAGCTCCAAGTACCCAGCGTGCGCCACGGGGGCGTCCGCCAGCCAACGCTCGGCCGCCACCTTCTCGCCGCCCCGCACCTCGAGAAGCCGGGCCAGATCGTCGAGGGCGGCAAGGCGTTTTGCCCGCGGCCACAGCAGCGCGTCCTCGAAGGTGTCGGCGACGCGGAAGAGCAGATACGCGATGCTGACGTGTCTGCGAGTGGGCTCGGGGAGCATCGGGATCGACAGCGCGAAGGTCCGACTGGTCTTTTCGAGGAGGTCGTCGAGGTTCGCCATGGCTCTCACTGAGCATCCACCCGGGTTCCACCCGACGCGCGCCCCGCGATCGCGGCCGCGATCGCCCCGGCCCTGCGCCCGTCGACGATCGAGGACGAAATGCCGGCCTTGGCCATCGTCCCGGCTGTGCGCAGGCGAAGGGCCATCCCACCCGTGACGTCGACACCGGAGGCGCCCGTGACCCGGCGCGCGGTGCGCAAGGCCGCCGACGCCGACAGGCGCGCGATCGTTCCGCCGTCGTCGCGGACGCCGTCGGTCTCGCCGAGCCAGACCGCGCGGGCTACCGGGCTGCGGCGCCTTGCGGCTTCCTTGGCGAGAAGTAAGAACAGCTCTTCGGTCGAGACGATGACGGCCCCGCGCTTCCGGTCCAGAACGACGTCGCCGTAGACGACCGGTAAGAGCCCAAGGTCGAGTGCTTCGAAGATCGGTTCCACGAATGGCCCGCTGACGCGGCCATTCGCGGCGCAAAGGAAGCTCGACGGCGCGAACGAGAAAGGACGCGCACCCACGTTCACGAGTGCGGCGACGACGAGGCGATGCAGTTCGGCCGCGCGGTGCTGCGTCCGGGAGATCGCGTCAAGGCGATGCCTCGCATCGGCGCCCGGCGTCAACCCGCCGTCCGCGGCGGCCGCGTGCCCGTACGAGCCGCTCCCGTGACCGACGATGAGGCGCGGCCCGCGGGATTGTTTAGCGGCCGAGGCGAGCTCTTCGGCGAGGCGCAAGATCGCCGCGTGGCGCGCAACGCCGGGGCGCGTCTTGTCGGTGATCAAGCTGCCGCCGAGCTTGAGAAAGACGATCGGGCGCGGCATCAGAAGAGGTGCTCCCTCTCCTCGCGTGGGCCCGGGCCCGCCCCGTCGAGGAGAACGCCGCTGACGCCTGATAGCCCCGTCAGGGCCGCGATGACCGACGCTTCGGCCTGGGGCGCGCAGATCACGTGGACGTTCGCCCCCGCGTCCATGGTGGCCCAGGCGAAAAGACCGTCGCGCCTCATCGCGCGCAGCCGCTCTAAAACCTGCACCGTGCCCGGCTTCCAATAGAAGATCGGTGGCTTCGAGGACATCGCAATCAGGTGAAGCTCGATCGCCTCTTCCTCCAGGATCGGACCCAACGCGTCGAGGTTGCGCTCTTCGATCGCGCGCTGCACGATCGCTAAACGCTGTGGGAGGATCCTCTGGCGGGCTTCGAAGTGCGGGCTCGACGCCGCCACGCGGTGCCCGTCGAGCGAGGACACGTCTTTTTCGCCGTGATCGACGAGGGCGATCACATCCCGCAGATCCCAGTGCGACGCCGGTGCCAGGGCGACCGCGTGCCCGGCGCCTTCCCCCTCGGGCGACCACAAGACGTAGCCGCCGAGCACGGAGCGCGCGGCCGAGCCCGAGCCGCTCATGCGGGCGAGATCCGACAGCTCAGGCGTCGAAAGCGAAAGCCCGAGCGCCTTCGTCGACGCCAGCGTGAGCGCCGCGAAGCCCGAAGCCGACGACGCGATTCCCGCGCCGGTGGGGAACGAGTTGCGCGTCGCGACGCGAAACGACCCATCCCGGCGCGCCCACCGGCGGACGCGATCGAGGTGCGCCAGCGCCCTTTCGCGAAACGACGCCGGCGGGGGAGCGAACGAGCCGTCCTCGCCGACGATCTCGATCCGGTCGGGCTCGTCCGATCCGTCCGAAAACGCGACGGTCGAGAGACTGACGCATTCGGTCAGCGTCATGGAAATCGAAGCGTTCATGGGGAGGGCCTGCGCGAGATCGCGCGCGCCCCAGTACTTGACGAACGCGATGTTGGATGGCGCCGTGACGGTCGCCTTTCCGGTCATGCCGCGACCTCCGTGCGCAGACCTTCTGCGCCCAGGCGCACGTTGTGCGCCACCCATCCGGTGGGCGGGGTGAAGCGCTCGTGCCAAGCGGGGTCGGGGTGCACGACGAGCACCAGCCCCGCGCCCGCGCCGCTGTGCCCTCCGGCACCCGAGATCTTCGCGGCGCCTCCTTCCGCCTCGATCGCGCGAATCGCCTCGAGAACTCCTTCGGGAACCACGCCGAGCGCCTCGAGTGCGACCTCCGCCCGCCGTACGATCGGGACGAGCGCGGAGTCGTCGCCGCCCATGAGAGCCGCGCGTCCGTCGCGGGCTGCGGTCTCGATCGTCGCAAACGCCTCGCGGACGCGGACCGGGTCGCGGTCCTGAAGGCCCCGCACCGCGTCGACCATGTCGCCGGTCGTTTCGTTGGGCGCCCCCGAGTGAAAGAGGCGGAACGCGTCGAGCCGTGCCGTCGCGGGAAGGTCTTTGCACAAGAGAGTCCCGTCGTCCAAACGGCGACACCAGAGCACCCCGCCGCGCAACACCGCCTGCACGTCGACGCCCGACGCCCGCCCGTGCTGATGCCGCTCGATAGACAACGCCAGGCGCGCAATCTCGTCGAGGGCGATGTCATCGTCGCAGGCGCGCCGGCAGGCTGCGACGACGGCGACCGCGAGCGCGGCACTGCTCCCGAACCCGGAGCCCGACGGAATCGCGGAGTCGATGCGCAGGTGAAGGCCCACGGGGTGCGATCCGAGGTCCGCGGTGCCGATCGTCACCGCGAGGATCGCGAGGTCGCCCGGCTCCCTCAGGGTGTGGAGCGCCTGCGTCGAGGCGACGGTCCTGGCGACCCGCAACGCAGGAATCTCGATGTGTAGCACGCCGCGCTCCAGAGAGGCGGGCGTGCTCGCGGTGACCGTCATGCGATGGTCGAGGGCCGTGACGAGAGCGGGGTGTCCGTAGACTGCCGCGTGCTCTCCGAAGAGGATCGTCTTGCCCGGGGCGGAGACGGTGGCCTCCCCGCTCATGCTCCCCTTTCGCCGCCCGGCGCGCCGCCGCGGCCCAGCCGCTCGTGGGCTCGTGCGAGGTCGCTCGAGGTGAACGCCGCCATCAGGGACAGCTCGCCCGCGAGGACCGCGGCCCCGACGATCTCCGCGAGTCGCATCGCCGCGTGGCCCGGGCGATCGGGGTCGGGGACGACGCCCAGGATTTGAAGCGCTTCGCTTTGCGTGTTGAGCGACGTGCCGCCCCCGATCGCGCCCAGCGGGGCGTCGGGGATGAAGATCGAGGCGTACACGGAGCCGTTCGGCCGCGGCTCGATGCAGGTCACGCCAGTGGAGCCGCCGACGACGTGCGCGGGATCTTGGCCCGTGGCGAGGAAGATGGCGGACAGGACGTTGGCAAAGTGCGCGTTGTAGCCCATCGCCCCGGCCGCGATCGAACCCAGAAGATTCTTGCGGTACTGCACTTCGGCGAGCGAGGCCGCGTCGGTCTTGAGCGTGTCCCTGAGGGTTGCGGCGTCGAGCACGACTTCGGCGTGGATCCGCTTGCCGCGTCCTTCGTTGAAGTTGACCGAGGCGGCCTTCTTGTCGACGCAGTAGTTCCCCGACAGCGCAACGCAGGGGATACCCGTCTGCGGCTCGATGAGCTCGCGCACGATCCGATCGCACGCGATGGTCGCCATGTTCATCCCCATCGCATCGCCGGTGGTGAAACGGAAGCGGAGGAAGATCGAGGTTCCGAACGTGTATGGCCGCACCTCGGTCAGCTTGAGAAAACGGCTCGTACCCGAAGCCACGGCGCGGATCTCGTCGTCGTGGTCCTTGACCCACGCCAGGAACGCGCGGGTCTCGCGGTGGCTTCCGGCTCGAAACACCGGGGCGCGCGTCATCCCGACGTCGTCGACGTGGACGGCGGCGCCGCCTGCCAACCGGATCGCGGCGCAGCCTCGGTTGATGCTGGCGAGCAACGCCCCTTCGGTCGTCGCCATGGGCACCCAGACGTCGCCGTCGATGTGCTCGCCGTGTACGGTCAGAGGGCCGACGACTCCCATCGGAATCTGCGCGACGCCGATCATGTTCTCGCAGTTGCGCTGCGAAGCCATCGTCGTGTCGAAGGAGTGGTGGCCGATCGCGTCGAGCCGGGTCCCGCAGATCCGCTCGAGGGCCTCGCGCCGGATCGCAGCGGCCTCGGTGGCCCGGTAGTCGCTGGGCAGCTCGTGGAACCGTTTGCGGCCGTCGACGAGGGCGCGGATCGTGTCCTCGCGCATCGAGGCGGCGTCGGGGGGAGCAGCCTTCAGTTTGCTCATCGTTCGGTCTCCATGCGGATCGGGACCGACTTCAAGTCGGACACGGTGCGGGACGAAAGGCAGAACATGGCAATTTTCAGCTCGCGCACGATGCGGTCGATG
>Ga0315290_10003382_pt1 | contig 11396 bp, 2 predicted proteins | sample YL17G12_0_MG_FD_203627 | JGI IMG/M metagenome (GOLD analysis project Ga0315290, IMG submission 203627) | Sediment microbial communities from Yellowstone Lake, YNP, Wyoming, USA - YL17G12_0 | ecosystem: Environmental > Aquatic > Freshwater > Lake > Sediment | place: USA: Wyoming | collected...
CCCCGCCCAGGATGACCGTGATGACGTCTTGCTCCCACCCGTGGATCTCGGCCATCGAACACTCCACGATCGTCTCGCGCGCAACTAGATCCGATACGCCCCGGTCGTCATGCGCCGCCAGCACGACGCGCAGTACTTCTCCGGCTTCATGTCGATGTCGGGAAGCGAGCTCGTCGTCAACAGCGCGCACGCACGCTCTTTGCAATCGGGGAGGCCGCGGGCGCGTCCGATCGCGTAGAGCGCCAGCTTGACCAGGCGCGCGCGCGCTTTCACCGGGTCGACCTTTCTCTTGTAGAACGCCTCGCGCAGCCGCCGTACCGAGATGACCGCGACGTGCGAAGCAGGGTCGATGTCGCCGAACACGCCGTCGGTTTGCGGCTTGTAGAGATCGACGTCGGTCACGAAGAGCGTGGCCTCGGCCATGGTGGCCGCGATCGCCGGAGCGCCAGCCGGATCGGGCGCAGCCACGACCCCCACGATCTTCACGACGGGCAGGCGAGGGAGTTGCCCGCGGAGCTCGGCGAGAAACGGCCCGGCGACGTGCTGGCCTCGCGCGGGATCGTCCCCCGCCTTCGGGACGGGCGTGGGCTGCCGCAAGGTCACGGGCTTGTTGAGGGTTTTCGCGATGCGCGCCGCCGCCGCCTCGACCTCCAAGGGGTCCATCCGGCCGACGGGAACGATCGCGATGCGCAGGTCCATGGACGACAGACTCTACCAGAAGGAGGAGGGGAGCTTTCGCTCCCCTCCCTCGTGTTCCGAGACGGCCGCCCGGCTTACGGGCAGGTCAGGTGTGTGGCGTTCTTGGTGTGATACGAGCCCTGGTTGCTCGCGCCGCCGGAGCCGGGTCCCGTCCGTTCCTGGTTCCCGGAGTTGCGGCCCCACGAGCCTTCCGTGAAGACGCCGTCGGTGCCTGCCATCACCCACCACAGCAGATTCTCCCCGATCGTTGTCGGGTCGGGCACGCCGCTCCAGGCGTAACCCGCTCCGCCGTTCGTTCCGAGCTCGAGCTTGCCGCCCGACAGACCGTACAGGCCGCCGTAGCTGACCGGGAGTTGCGAGCCATAGCCGTAGTAGATGTTGTAGTTGGTCGCGGGACAGGTCGTCGAGTCCCACGTGACGTTGAGCGAGGATCCGTCCGCGGCGAGCTTGCTGACGCCCAGGACGGTGTCCGGAACCGGCGGAGGCGCGGCGCCGGGTAGCGCCGGGTTGCACGCCGAGGACACCGCGTACGTGATGACGACCGACCACGCGTTGACGGTGCCGGTGTCGGCGGCGGCGTTGTCGGACACGACGAGGTTCCACGTTCCGAGCATGTTCTGCCCGTCCACCGCGCTGAGCGCCGCGTCGGGACGGAACGAGCCCGTGTACGGCGGCGTGCCGGTCGCGATCGGGGTCGCGGCCTCGTCGTCGAAGATCGTGCCGGTGAAGTTGTCCCCGGAGCCGCCGTGCCGGTTGGAAAGGCTGACCGTCGTCGCGGCCGGCGAGCGGACGGAGATCGCGAGGTCCCCGTCCCAGGTGTGAGTGGCGCCGAAACCGACGTTGACGTCGGTGATGGTGCCCGAGCTCGGAACGCTGATCGGGACGGTCACGCCGGCGGGGGTGCTGTCGGGGATGGAGACCGGCGGTCCGGAATAGTTGAAGGTCTGCGTCGCGAAGCCCGGTGTCCCGGTGGGGATGGTCATGTCGTGGACGACGGCGGGTCCGCCGGCGTAGGTCACGACGTGATGCAGCGTCACGGAGGTCCCGCACGGGTGAGCGTTCGAGACGTCGAAGGTGTAGCGGTAGGTGTTGGTCTGCACGCCTGAGGGCGGTACGTCGGGATAGGGGGAGGTCGCGTTGAGCAGGGTCACCGTGCCGAAGCCGAGCGAGAGGACGCCGCCGGGGACGATCGCCGCCGCGTTCCCGACGTTTTTGACGTCCACCTCGAGCGCAACCCGTTCGCCGGGCTCGAGGATGCCGTTGTTGTTGCCGGGAGGCGTCGCGTCGCTCCAGCGCCAGGCCTGGAGGGTGAGGTACGGCGAGTTCGGCGGCGCGCAGGCCTGGAACTTGACGTCGTCGAGGTACCAGCCTTCCTTGCCAACGGAGGAGTCGGAGCCGAGGCGCCACCGGAGGTTGACCGTCTGGCCGGCGTAGGCGGTCAGGTCCACGACCTCCCGCGTCCAGTCCTGCGGGTTGCCGCACCAACCGTTCAGTCCGTTCAGCACGTTCGAGGTCCCGTTGATGGGACCGTCGTACGGATCGGTGAGAATCTGGACCTCGAGCTGGGTCCACGGCCCGCCTGGGCCCGCGGTCGAGATCTCGAGGATGCCGCCGTCGAAGCAGCCTCCCGTCCGGCTCTCCATCGTCTGGTGGTTGTAGTAGATGAGGTTGAGCGGGCTCTGTCCCACGGGCAGGCTCACCGCCGGCGAGACGAGCTGCTGGTCGCTCGCGGCGGTCGGATCCGTCGCGTGCTCGGACTTCGTCCCGCTCCAGGCCCTCGCGGTCGAAAGGGCCCAGGTGTTGCCGGTGCCGCCGGAGGTCCAGCCCGCGTCCCCCGACTCGAAGTCGGTGAAGTACACGGGAAGCGGCGCGAAGCCGATCGGGCAATCGCCCGGTAGCGGCAGGGTGGTGAAGGAGAAGGCGGTCGAGTTGGTGCCGTTCCCGCAGAGGTTCGTCGCCCTCACGCGCCAGAAGAGGACCGAGTTGGACGGCAGGTCGGCGGTTGGAGTGAATGTCGGTGAGGTCAGCCCGGAAGCCGTCTGGAGGATCACGTTGAAGGCGGCATCCGACGCGATGTCGATGCCGTACGTCACCGCTTGGGGCGAGGTGTTCCACGTGAACGTGGGCCGGACCGCGACGTTCGTCGCGCCGTTGGCCGGTGTCAGAAGGACCGGCCCGGCCGGAGCGGCGTCGTACACCGAGAAGGTCACGCTCTGGCTGTGCGTTTGCGACGTGGAGGTTCCGACGACGCCGACGGTGTAGGTGCCCGGTGCGACGCCCGCGCTCGTCAAGGTCATCGTGCTCGAGCCGGGAGGCGCGACCGGATTGACCGAGAAGCTGGCCGACGATCCGCCGGGGAGCCCGGAGGTCGAAAGCGTGACGCTTTCGGCGAAGCCCGCATAGGCCTGTAGCGAGACGTTGTACTGCGCCTGCGCCGGAGAGCAGACCTCACGGGACGCCGGTGTCGCGAGGAGCGAGAAGTCCGGCCCCGACAGGCAGCTCTGGACCTTGACGTCGTCGAGGTACCAGCCCTCGCGGCCCACCGAGGGGTCGGAGCCGAGCCGCCAACGGAAGTTGACCGTCTGGCCCGCGAACGCGGCGAGGTCCACGACGGTCCGGGTCCAATCCTGCGGATCGCCGCACCAGGCGTTGGCCGGGGTCAACGGGTTCGTGGTGGCGACGGGACCGTTGTACGGGTCGGTCAAGTGCTGCGCCTCGAGCTGTGTCCAGGTCGTCCCGCCGTCGGTCGAGATCTCGAGGATACCGCCGTCGTAACAGCCGCCCGTGCGCGGCTCCATGGTCTGGTGGTTGTAGTAGATCAGGTTGAGCGGCAACTGCCCCGGGGGCAGGGTGATGGGCGGCGAAACGAGCCGCTGGTCGCTCGTCGTCGCGGGATCCACGGCATGCTCCGCATTGAGCCCGCTGTGCGGCCTTGCGGTTGACAGCGCCCAGGTGTTCCCCGTGCCCGAGGACGTCCAGCCCGTGTCGCCGGACTCGAAGTCGTTGAAGAACACCGTGAACGGTGACGTTCCCATCGGGCAGTCGCCCGGAAGCGGGATCGTCGCAAAGCCGAACGTCGCGGAATCGGAGCCCGTGCCGCAGGAGTTCGTCGAGCGGACTCTCCAGTAGAGAACTGAGTTCGACGGCAGGTCGGCGGTGGGCGTGTAGGTCGCCGCCGTCAGCCCAGTGGCCGTGCTGACGATGCTGCCGAAGCCCGCGTCGGTCGCGACCTCGATCGTGTAGGTCGCGGCCTGGGACGGCGCGCTCCAGGTGAACAGGGGACGGAGCGGCTGGAGCGTCGCTCCGTTCGCCGGGGTCGAAAGCGTCGCAGCGCCGGGGGACGCGTCGAAGAGGGTAAGGGACAGGTCGCGGCTGTGGGTCTTCGTCGCCGAGGTCCCCGTCAGCGAGAATGGATACGTGCCCGGCGTAACGCCCGCGGTTCCAACCGTCAGGTTGCTCGCTCCGGGAGGCGTGACCGGATTGACCGAGAAGCTCGTCGTGGTGCCGACCGGGAGGCCCGTCGTCGTCAACGTCGCGGGCTCGTTGAAGCCGAGGATCGAGCCGATCGTGATCGGGTAATCGGCGTTGGCCGGTGCGCAGACCGACAGCGACGCGGGGTTCACCACCATCGTGAAGTCGGGGAACTGCGCGCAGTTGTAGCAGACGAGCGCGAAGTCCTGATCGGTCGCGTCCCCGGAGCCGGGGATGCCGTCGCCGGCGATGTTGAAGCCGGTGATCGTGATGTCGAGAGCGCCGGACGTTCCGGCGGGGAGGAACACGCCTTCGTAATTGTTCGCGATGTCCGCCGCGCCGCCCGTCGTGCTGTACTGCCCGGTGAACACGTTGCCGAGATACGTGGTCGCTCCGTTGATGACCACCTTGAGGTCCAGGTTGTTCACCTGCGGGCTCGTGCCGATGGCGCCGGGCGCGTCGGTGTAGACCAGCGCGATGCGGACCGGCTTCGACGGATCGGCGACCGAGCCGTTGAACGTCCAGGTCTCGCCGGAGTTGCCGAAGATAACGGACTGATCCACGAGGTAGCGCACCGCATCGTCGAAGCCCATACCGAGGTTCGGCATGCCGTACCCCTGCGAGTTGCTCGGCAGGGTGTCGTTGGCGCTCACGCCGGTCAGGTAGGTGGTGTGGGCGACGACGTAGGCCTTCATCAATGCCGGACTCGGGGTGGCCGACAGGTAGTGGGTCGAGAGCCAGCGGTGGTAGAGCGACGTCACGCCGGCCGTCGCCGGGCAGGAATGGCTCGTGCCGGAAGAGGCCGCGAAGGTCGTCTGCCCGGCGGGCTGGTACTGGTCGCAGACACTGCTGCCGGTGTAACCGGGGCCCGTGCTCGCGGTTCCCTGGATGTGGGTTCCGGGAGCGATCGTCTCGGGCTTCTTGCGGCCGCCGGGCGCGGGCCCGCGGCTCGAAAAGCCGATGACGTCCATGGCGTTGTCGGCGCCGGAGGCGTCGACGGCGCACCCGTCCGTCCACGTCGGGCGATAGTTCTCGGAGGCGCCGACCGTCAGCATGTTCTTGCCGTTTCCGGGAGTGCCGATGGTCGCGGCCCCCGAACCGGAATTCCCCGCCGAGAAGACGAAGAGGATCTCCTGGTTCCCCGCCGTCCCGGCCACGGCGTCGCGGGTTCCCGCGTCGTACGCCTGGGAGCTGTCGTCGTAGGTCGAAGCGCAGCCGGAGCAGCCCCACGAGTTACTGCTGATCCGTCCGCCGCTGATGAAGTTCTTCTCGATCACGCCGGCGTCGGTGCCGCCGCACGCGCCGATGCTGTACGAGCCGCCGTTGGTGAAGATCTTCGTTTGGCCCATCCGGCCCCAGGGGCTGACTCCCATGCCGCGCTGGTAGCCGTTCTCGTCTTGGAACGGAGAGCCCGTCCGGGTGTCGTAGCCACCGATAATGCTGGTGTTGATGTGGCCGTGGCCGCCCTGGCTCCTTCCGTCCGCGTCCGTGGTGCAGTTGTCGACGAACATCAGGCGGGACGTCGCGCCAGCGCCGAGCTGAGTCAACGTCACATCGCCCGCGCCCGCGGTGGGGCTCCCCGTCCCGACGCCGTCGTCCGTGACGACGACGATCGGGTAGTCGGCCGGACTGGTGCTGAGGCCGGTGGCCTGGAGAAACGCCAGATAGCCTGGAGCGGTCGGGCCGGTCCGGGGTCCGTTGAGGGCGCCCGCGAGGATCTGATCCTGAACCTCGTCGTTCATCTCTCGCGGGAATTGCTCACCCACCCAGACGACATCGGGACGGGCGGCGATCTCGGCTACGGAGCTCATCTCGGCTGTGAGCCGGACGTTCTCGTACTCGAGGACCTTCTCGTTGCCGGTCACCGGGATTAGGCTCTTCTGCCCGAGGAAGGAAAGCGTCGCCTCCTTGCCGGCATGGTCGTAGGTCTGGACGATCAGGGGGACCTGCTTCGCAACGTCGGCACCCTTGGTCAGCGCCTGACGCAGGGACGGGCCGAGTTTGTACGCGGGGTGGAACGGGCCGGCCCACTGGACGAAGGCCCCCACGGCCGCGAGGCGGTCGAGCGCGAGCCGACCCTGGACGTCCGTCCAGACGAGATAGGCGTTGCTATAGATGTAGTGAACCGGGGTGACCCCCTGTGCCTGGAGCGCGTCCAGCCACTTTTGCTGGATCGGCCCGATGAACTGCACGAGGCTGAGCGCGGGACCGGTCAGAGGACCCGCCGCCAGATTCGTCGGCAGCGTCGCGTCGGGCCGGAGCGTGTCGATCGGCTCGGTCCCGATGTAGATGGTGTGCGCATCCGCCATCGGTTGCGTTTTCGCCTGCACCGACGCCGGCACGGTCTTCCAAACCGCGTCGGCGACGCCGTAGAGGCGGAAAGCGCCGTAGTCCGCGAGAACGGTCACGCCCTCCGCCTTCTCGTCGAGGACGCCCGGTTGGGCGAAGACCGAGTGGCGGTCGGCGTTCGGGGCCGCCCCAGCGGGCTGGCTCCCCGCCGTGACGGCCAGCAAGACGATCGGAAGGACAAAGAGCAGACGTGCGGCGACGGTTCGAAGACGGAGCATGGCAACCTCCTGAGGGTGGGTACCGAAGCGACGGAGCGGAGCCGAAACAAAGGGCACGGCGTGACCTTCACGTTCGGACGAGGGGGGTATCGGAAGCTACCGTGATTCGTGCTGGGGGGGCAAGGAGTAATCGCGCCGCGGTCCTCCCGCTAGGGGACCAAATTTGTCGGTTCAGTTTGGCGAAGCAGCCTGACGGCGCAATCGAGGATAATCGGGCCGATGGACAATCCCCCCCAGGCCGCGAGCGACCGCCACCGCCGCCTTCTCGCCGAGATCGAGGCCGCGCGGTCGCGCCCATCGTCCGACGCGGTGGCGACCTTAGGCGCAGCGCTCGACACCGCGGCCCGCGACGAGGCCGGGGAAAAAGCCGAGAGCCTCGACCGCGCGGTTCTCGCCGTGCTTCGCGATGCGCCGCATCGCGACCGGATCCTGGAGAGGCTCGACCTCGTGACCTTGGCGGAACTCGCCGCGCGGATCGCGAAGCGTCCGGCCCGGGAGGAGGCTTGGGATCTTCTGGACCTCCTCCGCCGGCCGGCGGTCTTGCGCCGCATCGACGCCGCGGGAGAGGTCGATGCGTGGGCCGGTCGCATTCTCAGTTTGATCGACATGTCGCATCTGACGATGGCGACGCTGCTGCGCCGCCGCGCCGAAGAGTACGGGGCCAAGGTCCTCTTCGAGATCCCGAAAGCTGGGCACGCCCGGAGCGTGACCTGGCGCCAGACCGCGGCACGGGTCGACGCGCTCGCGCGCGGCCTCATGGCGATCGCGGCCCCGGGAACGCCGCGCGTCGCGATCATCTCGGAGAACCGGTTCGAGATGGCTCTCTGCGACCTCGCGTGCCAGGCGGCCGGCCTCGTTTCCGTGATGATCCCCGCACAGGCCACCGACAACGATGTTGCGTTCATCCTGCGCCAATCGGGGGCCGGCCTCGCGATCGCCGGTTCGCGCGAGACCCTCGCCACGCTCCGGCGTGTGACCGAGGGCCTTTCGCAACCGACGACACTCGTCGCGATGGACGCGGGGCTTTTGGGCGACGGCGTGCTCGCCCTGGATGCGATCGCCGCGCGCGCGGGGGAGACGCCGATCGCGGAGCTCGAAAGACGGCGACTCGCGACGCGCAGTGACGACCTCACGACGATCATGTACACGTCGGGGACGACGGGGACGCCGAAGGGCATCTGCTTTTCCAACCGCAACGTCGTGTTCAAGCGCTTCGCCCGCGCGTTGGCCCTTCCCGCAATCGGCGAGGACGACGTCTTCCTGTGCTACCTGCCCCTCTTCCACACCTTCGGTCGCTACCTCGAGATGTACGGCTGCATCTTCTGGGGGGCGACGTACGTCTTCCTCGACAGCCCCTCGGTCGAGGCCCTCGTCTCAGGGATGGCCCGCTTCCGGCCGACGGTGTTCATCAGCGTTCCGAAGAAGTGGATTCAGCTCCACGAGGAGATCGCGCGCGTCGCCGACCCCGACCGGGCGAGCGACGAAGAGATCGGTGAGGCCGTGCGCCGCGTGACCGGGGGGCGATTGCGCTTCGGCCTTTCGGCCGCCGGCCGTCTCGATGCCGAGATCTTCCGTTTCTTCCAGGCCCACGGCGTCCTGCTGATGAGCGGCTTCGGGATGACCGAGGCCACCGGCGGCATCACGATGACCCGACCCGGCCGCTACAAGGACGACTCGCTCGGGCCCGCGCTCCCGGGGATCGAACTGCGCGTCGGCGACGACGGCGAGTTGGCCGTGCGCGGGCCGTACGTGATGATCGGGCACGTCGAAACACCCGAAGGGGAGCGCACGCTCGACGCGGACGGCTGGTTCGGGACGGGCGATCTCGTAGAGCTCGAAGCCGACGGCCACGTCCGCCTCGTCGACCGCAAGAAGGAGATCTACAAGAACGTCAAGGGAGAGACCATCGCACCCGCCCGGATCGAGTCGTTTTTCAGAGACTTCGCCTCGGTGGGCCGCGTCTTCCTCGTCGGGGATCACCGCGAGTACAACACCGCGCTCATCTGGCCGAACCCCGAGGTGCCCCACCTCGATTTTTCCACGATGTCCGACGACGAGATGAAGTCGCATTTCCGATCGATCGTCTCTTCGGTCAACGCGTTTCTCGCTCCCTACGAGCGGATCGTCGACTTCGCGCTTCTTGACCGCGACCTCGAAGCCGACAAGGGCGAGCTGACGCCCAAGGGCACGCCCCGCCGCCAGGTGGTCACGTCGCACTTCGCCGAGACGATTCGCCTCCTCTACCGGCGCGCGCACCTCAAGGTCGGCGGCCTCGAGATCGTCTTCCCGAATTGGCTCTTCCAGGCGCTTGGCCTGACGGCGCAGGACCTGCGCCTCGAAGCGGAGCGCATCGCCCTGCCGACCCGGGGGACGGCTTTGACCGTGAGGCGGCTGCAGAGCGGCGTCGCGCTCGTGGGCTCGTCGGTTTACCGCCATCCGCCGAAGGAGCCCGTGCACTTGGGCGTGCTCCTCACGACACCGCGTCTGTGGCTCGCCAACGAAGAACTCGTCGATTTCGCGCCGCTCGACGTGCGCTTACGCGAACGCCCCGGACGCGCCGGCGAGACGATCGAGCGCAAGGGCCGCACGGCGCCCGGGCTCGCGGACGACGCGCTGAAGGATGCGGCGCAGCGCGCGCTGACGGTGCGCGACCTCGACCTGATCGATTTGCACCGCGCCGGGTTGCTGCTGGAATCCTCCGACGAGGACGGCGCGCTCGACGCCGTACGCTTGCTCGAGCGCGTCGTCGTCGAAGAAGAAGGACCCATCACCGATTCGGCGCGGGAGCTTCTGCGGCGCGCCGCGGACTCGCCGTTCCTCGCCGTGAGACGGCGCGCGTTCACGGTGCTCGTCCCGGTCGAGCGCGAGACCCGCGTGCTTCAGACGTTGCAACGGTTCTTGGCTTCGCCCGGCGTGCTGCTCGATGGGGACACGCGCGACGCGTTGTGCGAGCGGACACTCACGGATGCGCGCCTTCAGGCGTTCGTCGACGAGGCGAGCGAGGCGGGGCGCGCGACCGAGGGGGGGCGCGCGCTCGATCGTCGCGCGGCGGCACTCTTGAGATTCCTCGCGGCGTACGGCGCGTCGCACCCGACGCGCTACCGACCGCTTCGCGCCTTCTTCGTGCGAACGATGCTGTTTGGCGGCCGCGAATCGATCCGGCAGGAGTCCTGGCGCGCCATGGACGATCTCGTGCGCGGCTTCCGGCAGTGGCTGGGCGCGACAGCTCGGATCGCGGTCGATCCGGAGAGCGGGCAGGAGTACCGGTGGGAGGACGTGGTCGCGTTCGACGACGCGACGCCCCAGGGGGACCGCGAGCGGATCTTGGACGCGCTTCGCAGCACGGCGTTCCTCCGCGAGGCGATCTTCTTGTTCTCCGGGGGTGCAGTGCCTCGCTTGGGCGACATTCCGCCGGGGGGCGTCTGGATCCGTCCCCTGGGCGCGCGCCACGACAAGGCCGTCTACCGCGTCACCGTGCAGACACGATTCCAAGGCTCCTACGACCTCGCGGTCAACGTGAACAAGGGGCGCACGCCGGAGCAGGTCCGCGAGGAGATCAGGTGGCTCACGCTGTGCGGCGAGCCCGGCGAGCACGATCCGCTGGTCGAGGACTTCGGCGGCTACTGGCCGCGCCAAGACCTCTGGAGCGAGGAGTTTATCCCGGGGAAGGCCCTGGACCGCACGTTGAACCGGCTCGCGCGCCAAGGTGACGACGAGAGGTTCCGCCAGCTCTTCACGTTCTTCGCCTGGAGCGCGCTCGCGGCGTACGTGGATTTCTGGAACCGCACGGGACGAAAAGCCGAGATCGCCGAGCCCGACCTGACGAACATCATCGTGCCGACACACGACTACCAGACGGGGGCGCGGATCGTCTCTCTCGCCGCCGTGCGCGAGCACCAGGGCCTCGTCCCGATGCTCCGCTTCTTCCGCGAAGCGCTCGTCGAGGCGGCCGAACGCGCTCACCCGTCCCTGGTCGGACTCGTCGGCTGGGACGGGCTCTTCGCGCCCCTCCTCGAGATCGTCGGCGAGGACGAAGGGACGCGGCTGCTGCGCGAGGTCCTACACAAAGAAGGAGACGAGCCTCCCGATGCGTTTCGCTGTGCGTTGAAGACCTTTCTCGCCGGGATCGAGACGCGCGGGTTCGTCCCGATGCGATTGCACTTCGCCATCACGCGTTACCGGCGTTGGACCGCGCTCTCCGCCGATCCGACCTCGCAGGCGCGCGCGCGCACGCTGCAAGAATTCTGGGACACCTACGGCCTCGCGCGCGTCGCGCGCGGATACCCGGAAACTCGCGCCCGCTTCTTCCTCGAAACCGTCTTCCGCGGGGCCCCCGCGCCGCTCGTCGCGGGACTCGAAGAGATCGCGCTCGCTCTGCGCCGCCGCAGACTCGAGGGCGACGCCCTGATCGACGCGATCACCGAGCTGCGCTCGCGCTTGGACGTCGCCGCGGACGACGATTATTTTCTCGCGCGGCTCTCGTTCCCCTACTTGCGCCCCGAGGACGCCGCGGAATTCGTGCAGTCGGCCTCCGGCGGCCGGTCCCAAGGCGACATCGTCGTCACGCTCGAAGATCAGGACGGGGCCCCGTTCCAGGTCCGCCACGCGCTCTCGCCGAAGGAGGTCGGCCGGTTGCATCGGCTGTTCGTCGCGGCGAAG
>Ga0315290_10003384_pt1 | contig 11394 bp, 7 predicted proteins | sample YL17G12_0_MG_FD_203627 | JGI IMG/M metagenome (GOLD analysis project Ga0315290, IMG submission 203627) | Sediment microbial communities from Yellowstone Lake, YNP, Wyoming, USA - YL17G12_0 | ecosystem: Environmental > Aquatic > Freshwater > Lake > Sediment | place: USA: Wyoming | collected...
CTCGAGCAGCCGCCCTCTTGGTTAAGACGGCGAATTGCTATGTTTCGAACGTGACCATCGAGAAGGATGGCCTGGAGGTCAACGGAAAGTCCATCATGGGCATCCTGATGTTGGCCGCTTCCAAAGGAACGAGGATTACGCTGAAGGTGGATGGAAAGGATTCAGCCAAAGCCATGCAAACGTTGGGTAAATTGATTGAGAATAGATTTGGTGAGGAGTAACGATGCCGGTTCAGCAACAGATCAATAAGTTTATCCAAGGTATTGGGGCTTCCCCAGGGATCATCATCGGAAAAGCCTATCTGGTCGAACGATCCAAAGTTCGTCTCCCAGAGAAACAGATTAACCCGGAACAGGTGGAAGAAGAGGTGAAGCGGTTCCTCAAGGCGATTGAGGACTCAAGGGGCCAGTTGATGGAGATTAAGGAGAAAATTCTGGATCCAGAGGTAAGACGCCATTCTTTCATCCTCGATGTTCACTTGATGATCTTAGATGACGAGATGCTGTTGCAAGATACGGTGGACACGATCCGGAAGAAAAAAGTGAATGCGGAATGGGCGCTCGATCTAACGTTGGAGAAGCTCGATACCGCCTTCAAGGCCATCGAAGATGAATATCTGAGGGAGCGGCGCAGCGATCTCCACTATGTGTCGGCGCGGATCTTTCGGAACCTCTTAGGAAAGAAGCACGATGATATCACCAAGATCAAAGGAAAAGTGATTGTGGTCGCCCACGACCTCTCTCCTGCGGATACCCTGCAGATGAACCTGAATCATGTGGCGGGGTTCGTCACGGATATCGGTGGAAAGGTCTCCCACACCGCCATCCTCTCCCGGTCCTTAGAGATCCCAACTGTGGTGGGACTCGAGGTGGCGACCTCTCTCATTAACGGAGGGGACCTCTTGATCATCGATGGGGAGACAGGAGAGGTGGTCATCAATCCTACGGAAGATACCTCCCAGTCCTTCCTCGAACGGAAGCGGCGGATCAAATCCATGGAGCGGGAGGTTTTTAAATACGCCTCTCTGCCAGCAGAAACCCGCGATGGAGTCCGTGTCCGTCTGCAGGCCAATATTGAGATGGTGGAAGAGATCTCCTCTGCGAAGGCGCACGGAGCGGAGGGAATCGGACTTTATCGCACCGAGATCCTCTATCTCAATCGGAAGGATCTGCCGACCGAAGAGGAGCATTTCCAAGCCTATCGAAGGCTGGCGGAGAGTGTTGATCCTGCAACGGCAACGATCCGCACGTTAGACATTGGTGGAGACAAGTTTCTTCCTAATTATTCGACGGGGAATGAGATGAACCCAGCCATGGGCTTAAGGGCCATTCGCTTCAGCCTCAAGGAGCCCGATATTTTCAAGGTTCAGTTGAGGGGAATTTTGCGAGCCAGCGCGCACGGAAACCTGAGGATCCTGCTCCCCATGATTTCAGGGATTGAGGAGATCCGCCAGGCGAAGGCGATCTTGGAGGAGGTGAAGAAGGGTTTGGCGAAAGCCAGAATTCCCTTTGATAAAGAGATCAAGATCGGGGCCATGATCGAGATCCCCTCTGCCTCGGACATTGCTGACATTTTAGCGAAAGAGGTGGATTTCTTCAGCATCGGAACGAACGACCTGATCCAGTATGCCTTGGCCATCGACCGGATCAATGAACATGTGTCCTATCTCTATGAACCCCTTCATCCAGCCGTTCTGAGAATCATCCGATGGGTGGTTCAGTCCGGCCATCAAACTGGAATTCCCGTGGCCATCTGTGGGGAAATGGCAGCTGAGCCAGCCTATGCCCTGATCCTATTAGGCCTGGGTTTGGATGAATTCAGCATGAACCCGGTCTCCATTCCAAAAGTGAAAAAGGTGCTCCGTATGTCGAGATTCGAGGAGACCCGAAACTTGGTGGAGCAGTTGTTCCAATTCCCAACGGCCTCAGAGATCGAATGTTATCTCCGGAACTGGATGGCCCAACGATTTCCTGGAGATATTATCCGGTGCTATACCGAAGACTTAAAAACATAAACCCGTCAAGTTGAGGGGAGAAAAGGAGGAAATGCTGCATGGCAATGACAGACTTTTTGTTCACTTCTGAATCGGTCACCGAGGGACATCCTGATAAGGTGGCCGATCAGATTTCCGATGGTATCCTGGATGCGATCATTGCTCAAGATCCATATAGCCGGGTAGCCTGCGAGACCTTGGTGACGACAGGGATGGCTATTATTGCAGGTGAAATTACCACTTCCTGTTATGTCCACATGCCAACCGTTGTCCGGGAGACCATTAAGGAGATTGGATATAATGACTCTGCCATGGGATTCGATTGGGAGACCTGTGCGGTGATCACTTCCATCGATGAGCAATCCCCCGACATTAAGCAAGGAGTGGATGAGAGGGGAGACCATGAACAGGGGGCCGGGGATCAGGGGCTGATGTTTGGCTACGCCTGTGACGAGACGCCCGAGCTGATGCCCATGCCCATCATCTTTGCCCATCGGCTGACCCGGAGGTTGGCCGAAGTTCGGAAAGATAAAATCCTTGATTTTTTGAGACCGGATGGGAAATCTCAGGTGACGATCCAATATGTCAATGGGAAACCCGTTCGTGTGGACTCGGTGGTGATCGCTGCCCAGCATTCGGAGAAGGTTGTATATGAAAGGTTGAGGGAGGGGATCATCGAGGAAGTCATCCACAAAGTCATCCCTCCGGAACTCAGAGACAAGCAGACAAAGTATTACATCAATACGACGGGCCGTTTCGTGGTCGGAGGGCCGAAGGCTGACTGTGGTCTGACAGGAAGAAAGATCATCGTCGATACCTACGGAGGTGTTGGCAGTCATGGAGGCGGTTGCTTTTCTGGGAAAGACCCCTCCAAAATGGACCGCAGCGCTTCTTACATGGCGAGACATATTGCCAAGAATGTCGTTGCGGCGGGCCTTGCAGAAAAATGTGAGGTTCAGATGGCTTATAGCATTGGGGTGGCGCAACCCGTCTCATTGATGATCGATACCTCGAGGACTTCTAAAATTCCTCCGGATCAGATAGCGAAGATCATCCGAGAACATTTCGACCTGAGGCCAAGAGCACTCATCGATTATCTCGATCTTTTAAGACCCATTTATAAAAAGACATCTTGCTACGGACATTTTGGGCGACATGAACCTGAGTTCACCTGGGAGAGGACGCACCGGGCTGAGGAGTTGAGGAAGGCAGCGGGACTATAAAATTGCGGATTGCCGAATGCAGAATGCGGAATGAATAATATGAAATTAATCCGCAATCCGAAATCCGCATTCCGCAATCTTAAACAATTGGGGAGTAAAGATGGATTATCATATTAAAGATGTTTCATTGGCGGAGAAGGGGCGCCTTCGGATGGAGTGGGCAGAGATGGCGATGCCCGTATTGAAATTGATCCGGAGCCGTTTTGAGAAGGAGAAACCTCTGAAGGGGATTCGTCTTTCAGCCTGCCTCCATGTGACGACCGAAACGGCCGTTTTGATGAGGACCCTTCTGGCAGGAGGCGCGCAAATGACCCTTTGTGCCTCCAACCCTTTGAGCACGCAGGATGATGTAGCAGCCTATCTGGTTAAGGAGTTAAGTCTTCCTGTCTTCGCCATCAAAGGAGAGGATAGTGATACCTACTATGGTCACATCCAGAAGGCCTTGGCCTTTTTCCCCAACCTCACCATGGACGATGGGGCGGATCTTGTTTCTTCATTTCATTTTATCGCGTTAGAGAAGTGGGGAGAACTTTCTCCTTCGGTTCGAAAATGGGCTGAAGGCCTTTCTAAACCCAAGCGGGAGGAGATGATCAAAGGGTTAATCGGTGGGACAGAGGAGACAACGACTGGTGTCATTCGACTCCGTTCGATGGAGAGGACAGGGGTATTGCAATTTCCCATCCTTGCCGTCAATGATGCGGAGACAAAACACTTTTTTGACAATCGTTACGGAACCGGTCAATCTACGATCGATGGGATCATCCGCGCCACGAACCGATTGATGGCAGGGGCAACCTTTGTCGTCTCAGGGTATGGATGGTGTGGAAAGGGTCTTTCCATGAGGGCCAAAGGGATGGGGGCCAATGTGATCGTCACAGAGGTGAGTCCCCTGAGGGCGTTGGAGGCTGTGATGGATGGATATCGAGTGATGCCCATTGATCAGGCGGCTGAAGTGGGTGATATTTTCTGCACGGTCTCCGGGAATGTCAATGTGATCCGGAAGGAGCATTTCTTAAAGATGAAAGATGGAGCCATTGTCGCCAATTCCGGCCACTTTAATGTGGAACTCGATCTGGAGGGGCTCCGTGAGGTGACCGTCTCCCGAAGGGAAATCCGCGACTATGTGGAGGAGTTTCATCTCAATAATGACAGAAGGATCTATCTTCTTGGTGAGGGGAGGTTGATCAATCTGGCTTCCGCAGAAGGTCATCCCTCCAGCGTCATGGATATGAGCTTTGCCAACCAAGCCCTTACCGCTGAGTATTTGGTGAAACATCACCGAAGCATGGAAAGAAAGGTCTATCCGGTCCCCCTTGAGATTGATCAGGAGATTGCCCGGATGAAGCTCGAATCGATGGAAATTCAGATCGATCAACTCACGAAAGAGCAGGAGCACTACTTAGCCTCATGGGAGAAAGGAACATGAAGAACCAAGAGGCTCTCCAGGCCCCTTTGAAAAAAAGAAGAGGAAACTGGAAATGGATTCTTCTTGCAGCGGTTGTTTTATTGGCCGCATTGGTCCTTTACCGGGGATGGGGTTTCACACAGAAGCGATCGGGAACCCAGCGAGCCGCCCGGATAGAGGTCCCTGTTCAAGTCACATCTGTTGTGAGTAAACCTCTCACTTATTCCATCAAGGTCACCGGCGATGTTCTGCCTCTCATGCAGGTTGATCTCTTTCCAAAAGTATCCGGATATCTCGAACGGATCGATGTTCATATCGGGGATATCGTGAAACAAGGACAGGTGATCGCCCAGGTCGACCGGACCGATTTTTTGCAGAAGGTGAGGGAAATCGAAGCCAAGGTGGCTCAGGCAAAGGCCCAACTATCAGAGCTCGAAACTGGGACAAGAGCAGAGGAGCTGCGCCAGGCAGAGGAAGCGGTCAAGCAGGCTCAATCCCGATTCGAAAATGCCAAAATGCAGCGTGAAAGAATAGAAGCTCTTTACAAGAGAGAGGTGATTTCGAAAAAGGAGCGGGATATTGCGGACATGGACTTTACGGTTGCCGAAGCCCAGTTGGCATCGAGTCAGCAAAATTTAAAGCTTCTCCGGGAGGGAGCCCGCCAGGAAGTGAGAGAGGGAAGCCAGGCAAAGTTGAGGGAAATGGAGGCGATCTTAGAACAGGAGAGGAATCACCTTAAGGATACGAAGATTGTCGCTCCTTTCCAGGGGGAGATCAGCCGAAAATATGTGGATGCCGGGGCGTTTGTTTCCCCATCCTCTCCTCCCACGCCTCTGGTGAGCCTTGTCCATACGGAGACCCTAAAGGTCATCGCCAATGTTTTGGAAAAAGATATCCCTCTTTTAAAAGCCGGAATGAAGGCAAAGGTTCGAGTAGAATCTTATCCAGGGAAGGTCTTTGAGGGAAGGGTAGAAAAGATCAATTCAGCGCTCGATCTCGCTACGCGCACGCTTCAGGCAGAGGTGTACATCCCTAACTTGGACCGATCCCTCAAGCCGGGGATGTTTGCCAATGTGGAACTGGCCCTCTTGGAAAAGCCTCAGACCCTGGTCATCCCGAGAGAAGCAGTCATCGAGGCAGGAAGTGAGATGTCTGTTTTTGTGGTTGAAGGGAAACAGGCCGTTCGGAGGTCCATCACGATTGGCTACGAACAGGACCAGTCAGTGGAAGTCCTTAAGGGACTGAACGAAGGAGACCAGGTCATCATCAAAGGGCAACAATTGATCAAAGACGGTTCCGCCATTCGGGTCGTTGAAGGGAGTTAATCGCCTATGGATCTTATCAGAGGTTCCCTGAAGAATCCCGTGGCCAGATTTATGATGGCCATCGGGATCATCCTTCTTGGAGTGATTGCCTTCCAGCATCTCGCCATCGATCTATTCCCCGACATTTCCTACCCCATTGTTTCCGTTTCGACGGAATATGAAGGGGCAAGTCCTGAAGACATTGAAATTACCCTCTCGAGGCCCATTGAGAAACGGTTAAGTCGAATCCAAAATGTCCGTCACATCTCATCCCGGTCTAGAGAAGGGATTTCTAACGTTATTGTTGAATTCTATTGGGGGGCAAACCTCGATGTTGCTGCTACCGATATCCAACAGGCCCTGAGCCAGATCAAGAATCACTTTCCCGAAGAGGCCAAGGAGTCGGTGATCTACAAATTTGACCCTTCCTCCATCTCGGTCATCTCTCTTTCTGTCAAGGGTCCTATGGATGAATACCGCTTAAGGGAGCTGGCCGAAGACTTCATTGCCCCAAGGCTGGAGAGCCTTAAGGGGGTGGCTTCTGCCAATGTCGGGGGCGGAAAGATCCGTGAAATACAGATCGATCTCGACCGTAGAAAACTGGAAGGGCTAAACCTTTCTATCGACAAAGTTTCAGAAGCTGTAAAGGCGGGCCATACGGACCTCCCGGGAGGAAGCCTCAAGGGAGAGAAGACAGATTACATGGTCCGAACCATCGGTCGAACTGGGGAATTTAAAGATATCGAGGAGATCGTCGTTCAGCAGCATAATGGGGTTCCTGTCCGTATCAGGGATATCGGGAAGGTGGTAGATGGATTTGAGGATGCCCTAACCGAAGTCCATATCAACGGGACAAGAGGGGTCATCATCAACATCCTGAAGCAGATCGGGGGCAACACGGTTTCCACGGTCGACAATGTCTTAAAGGCGCTGCCCCAGATTCAGAAGGAACTCCCTAAAGGGATCACCATTGATGTCGTCTCAGACCAGTCCACCTTTATCCGGAAATCGATCAAAAATCTCCAGCACGAAGCGATCATGGGAGCCCTCCTGGCTGTCGCGATCATCCTCATCTTTCTCGGGAGCGGGACGAGCACCTTGATCATTGCCCACTCCATTCCTATCTCGATTATTTCCACCTTTGTGCTCCTCTATTTTGGAAATTTCTCATTAAACATCATGACCCTTGGAGGCCTGGCGCTGGGTGTCGGGCGCTTGGTGGATGATGCTATCGTCGTCCTGGAGAACATCAACCGCCATATTGAGAATGGGGAGCCTCCTGAAGAGGCTTCCTACAAGGGGGCAAAGGAGGTGAGCACACCGGTCATTGCGGCGACCGTCACCAGCATTATTGTTTTTATCCCCCTGGCATTTGTGAAAGGGGTTGCTGCGGTGCTCTTTCTCCAGATGGCCTACACGGTTGCCTTTTCTCTGCTGGCATCCCTTTTTGATTCACTGACCCTCGTGCCCGTTTTGACGGCTAAGTTCCTTCGACCCAGAAAAGAATCGAAGGAGGTCCCATGGACGCAGAAGGTTTTTCAGAAGACCCGGCCCTTCTTCCTCTGGGTGGATCAGCATTACCAATCCCTTCTCGATTTGTCCCTGTCTCATCGAAAGATGGTGATCACTGGGGTCATTGGGATTTTTATCGGGAGTCTTTTTCTCATCCCGTTACTTGGAACCGAATTTTTCCCTACGACGGACGAGGGACAGCTCAGGATGGCCATTCGTCTTCCTGTGGGTTCCTCTCTTGATGAGACCGTAAAGGTGGTCAATAAGGTAGAAGGCATTATCTTCGAGGAGGTTACGGAACTGAAGGCCCTCTGGTCCAGGTCCGGTTCAGGCATGGGGGGGAATGTCATCTTCAGCGGTCGATTTGCAGGTCCCCATACCGCCAACGCATCGCTGATGCTGTTTGACCAATCAGAGAGGAGCCGATCCTCTGATATGGTTGCCCGCTCATTAAGGGAAAAGATAAGACAGATTCCGGGGGCGACGTTCTCTATCTATCCGGGTGGTCTTGTTACCCGAATCATCACCTTCGGAAATGATGACCCGATTGATGTGGAGATTCTCGGATACGATCTGGCAACGGGAAGCCGTTTAGCCCGGGAGGTCGAAGGGTACCTGAGAGAGGTCCGGGGGGTTACCGATATCCAGGTCGGCCGGGAGGATGGTCTTCCGGAGTACCAGGTTCGGGTCCACCAGGACCGTGCGGCAGCGCTGGGGTTGACAACCTCACGGGTGGCAGCGGTGGTCAGACATGCCATTGAGGGGGATGAGTCGGCTATCTTTGTCGATGCAAAGACGGGTCGGGAGCACTATGTCAGGGTCCGTCTCAGAGAGGAAGACAGGAAACGTCCTGAAGATCTGGCGCGGCTCCCCCTGCCTGTTTCAGGTAACAGGATTGCTGCTCTGGAAAATGTCGTTGAACTGAAACACATCCTTTCTCCCATTCAGTTGGAGCGGAAATATCAGCAACGGGTCATTCATGTGACAGCAAATACGAGTGGAAGGGATCTCGGTTCCATTGCTTCGGAGATTGAAAATAAGATTTCACAACTGAAGATCCCAGAAGAATTCTCTGTAACACTTAAGGGGGCCCGTCTTGAGCAACAGGAGGCCTTCCGGATGCTTCTCTTTGCCCTGATCCTTGCCATCCTTCTCGTCTATATGGTGCTTGCCTCCCAGTTTGCGTCTTTGCTCCACCCATTCCTGATTATGTTCTCGGTCCCCTTAGGTTTTATCGGCGTCATCTGGGCCCTCTATCTGACAGGAAACACCCTGAGCGTGGTCTCCTTCATTGGGATTATCATGATGGTTGGGATCGTTGTGAGCAATGCCATCATCCTGATCGATTACATCAACCGCCTCCGCAGGGAGGAAGGGGCCGAACTTAAAGATGCCATCATTCGGGGCGGTAGAATTCGTCTCAGACCGATCTTGATGACAAGCCTTACTACTATTTGTGGTCTGATTCCAATGGCACTGGGATTGGGCGAAGGGGCTGAGGCGAATGCCTCTTTGGCGATCGCAGTGATCGGAGGACTTTCGGTTTCTACGGTCCTTACATTGGTCTTTGTGCCCACGCTGTATATGATTGCTGAAAGCTGGAGAGCCAAACGGAAAGGGTTCCAGGCGTCCAGGGTTCAAGTGGTCGAATAGTCCAATGGTATTATGAATGTGGAATGCGGAATGATTAACGATGAACAAAGAACGATGCACAATGAACAAAAAGTTCGGAATCCAAAGTTCATCGTCCATAGTCCATAGTCCATCGTCCACAGTTCTTCATCCCCAAACTCGAATTCGGGATTCATGATCCAACGTCGAAAAACACGTCAGATTTCCATCGGTCCTACCAAGATCGGAGGGGATGCCTCGATCTCCGTCCAGTCAATGACGAAGACCGATACGCGGGATATTCGAAGGACCATTCTTCAGATTCGACGTCTCGAAGAGGTAGGCTGCGAAATTGTTCGAGTGGCCATCATCGATGGAGAGGCAGCTCGTGCAATCGCTGAAATAAAGAAAAAAATTAAGATCCCCCTCATTGCCGACATTCACTTTAACCACCGATTGGCTCTGAAAGCAATGGAGTCAGGGGCCGATGGACTTCGAATTAATCCCGGGAATATCGGTGGGAGAGAGCGTCTGAAAGTAGTTGTTACAGAGGCAAAGAATCGTTCAGTCGCGATCCGTATCGGGGTGAATGCTGGCTCGTTGGAGAAAGATCTCTTGAAACGCTTCGGAGGGGCGACCCCAGAAGCAATGGTATCGAGCGCCCTTCGGACGATCGAGTGGATGGAGGACATTGGTTTCCATCTGATAAAAGTTTCTTTGAAGGCATCCGATGTCATCAGAACAGTTGAGGCCTACCGCCTTTTTTCGCAAAAAACGGATTATCCAGTCCACCTTGGGATTACAGAGGCCGGAAGAGGTTCAGGAGCCATTGTCAAGTCTTCCATTGGCATCGGGCTCCTACTTCATGAGGGGATCGGAGATACTCTCCGTGTTTCCCTGACCGGAGACCCTGTCGAAGAGGTCCGTGTGGGCTACGAGATATTGAGGGCCTTGAAGATCCGGCAGAGAGGGGTGGAAATCATTTCATGCCCCACGTGCGGCCGCTGTGAAATCAACCTGACCCCTCTCGTTGAAAAAGTTGAAAAGGCAACCCAAAGGATTGGCAACCCCCTCACCGTCGCTATCATGGGATGCGTTGTGAATGGCCCAGGTGAGGCGAAAGAAGCAGATGTGGGTATTGCTGGAGGAAAGGGGATAGGTTTCCTAATTAGAAAGGGAAGGGTGGTCAAGAAGGTGAGAGAGAAAGATTTTGCTCAAGTCTTGCTTAGTGAAGTGGACGAAATGACCGGGGGAATATGACTGGGTTCCCCGCGTTACATCGGATTATTTTGTCATTCCCGCGGACGCGGGAATCCAGAAGCCTTTAAAGCAGGGCAAGGGCGTAGATTCCTGCTTGCGCAGAAATGACACAGAAGAGCTTGTTGCAGATGTTATTGGTCAACTTATTGCGGACGGAGTTTTTTCCAAACATAATAGATTCGATGAAGCACAGTGAAATGGGTAAGGATGGCCAAGACCCACAGAACCAATCCCATCCAGCCAAATAGAGCTCCCGCAGAGAGCAATATGATTCGTTCCGCCCTCTCCATGAGTCCAATGCTGCAGGGAAGATTTAAAGCTTCTGCCCTTGCCCTGACATAGGGGATCAGGGCGGTTCCAATGCTCACAAAAAAAGTAAGGATGACCAGACCAGGGTCTCCTTCCTTTAAGTAGTGGATGAGAAGGGCGAGAAGAAGGAAGAGATCCGAATACCGATCCAAGACCGAATCTAAGAAACCACCGAAGGCCGTGACCTTCCCCAAGTTTCTGGCTACCACACCATCGAAGAGGTCGAAGAGCCCGGAGAGGATGATTGCCAATCCTGCCAATACCCAGAATTCCTTGACAATAAGAGAGGAGGCGAGGAGGGTTGCAAAAAATCCCATCAGGGTAAAGAGATTTGGATTGCCTCGTTCTCCAAAAATTCTTTTAAGAACGTGGTTGATATAGGGATCCAGTCGATGTCCGATTTTGTTACCGATCATCTTTCAAAAGCCACCCCCTCTCTTCCTCCCACAAGTGGGGGAGGAAGAAGGGGGGAAGAGATTTCCAAAAGAAAATAGCATTTCTAGTGAAAAAGTCAATTAAAAGGGTTATTTCATTTCAGATTGCGGATTGCAGATTGCAGATTTTAAGATTTGAGATCCTAAATCTGGAATAGGATCAGCGGTCTTTTGGGACGGAAAACCACTGCTTTCCCTCCCCATTAGACGCTAATCTTAGCACACACTTGACACAGGGGATGTGATAATAGCTTTTTACAATGTCATGTAACCCGATTGTAAAAATCAATTAGTTTTCAACTTGTTACTCTCCCCTCCCTCGACGGGAGGGGATTAAGGGGAG
>Ga0315290_10003385_pt1 | contig 11391 bp, 11 predicted proteins | sample YL17G12_0_MG_FD_203627 | JGI IMG/M metagenome (GOLD analysis project Ga0315290, IMG submission 203627) | Sediment microbial communities from Yellowstone Lake, YNP, Wyoming, USA - YL17G12_0 | ecosystem: Environmental > Aquatic > Freshwater > Lake > Sediment | place: USA: Wyoming | collected...
AACACGAAGCTCCAGCCGTGCGGAAAAAACTTTCGGGTGCCGACGATCAATAACTTCGCCACGCCTGCAAAGATGCCGACCGCGACTCCGAGCGCGGCGGCAAAGACCAATCCTCGGGTCAATGTCTCCGTTTGCGAAATGGCGAAACCGGTGACGCCGGCCACAATTAGTGCATAAACTAGCCAGAGAATTGGATCGCGTTTCGTCGAGTGCGTTTCGATGTCGACATCGGCTCGAAAAACGCGCAAAGGCGACAGGCGCCGAAACCGCAAAAGCGGCGGCAGCGCAAAGAGGATGCAGATCGCAAAGCCAAGCAAAACGCCGTGGATGATTGGCCCCCAGGCAATCGATGTCGAAATCGCGAGCGGCAGGAATGTTTTCAAAATGCGCGGGAAGAGGCGCTGCAGGGCAACACCGAGAGCTGCACCGGTAGTCGCGCCCACCAGACCCATCGCAGCGGTTTGAAGCAGGTAAACGAGCACCGTTCCGCGCGACGACATTCCGAGACAGCGCAAGATCGCGCCCGTCCTGGTCTTTTGTTGAAGATGCGCCTGAATCGCACTGGCCACGCCGACAGCGCCGAGCAGGAGCGCGACGAAGCCAACAAGATTCAAAAAGCGGTAGAGATTTTCCAGCGCCGTCCCGAGATCCCTCTTGCGCTTGGCGACAGTGTCATATTCGAGTCCAAGCCGCTGGATTTGCGGCGCAAGAATTTCGATCCGCTGGTCTACGTCGGTGCCATCGTGAAATTTCACGTAAATGCGGTAGTGGGCGATGCTTCCCGGCTTCAGGAGGTTCGTTGCGGCGAGATCTTGCCGCGGAATGTAAACGCGCGGCGCAAACGACCCCGCAGCCGAAGCTTCGCCCGGCATCTTCATCAGCGCGCCCGCGATGGTGAACTGCAAGTCACCGATTTTGATGGGGTCACCCACCTGCGCATGGAATTGGAGAAGAAGGCTTTCCTCGACCAGGGCGCGGGCGCCAGCGCGGAAGTCGCGTGCGGCGGACGCGGGAACCGTTTCCATCGCGCCGTAAAATGGGAAATCGCCACCCAGCGCGCGAACATGCACGAGGCGGGTGGAATCACTGCGCGGAAAAACGGCCATGCTCGAAAATCGTACTTCACGCGCCTGCGGTTCGCCTAACGAGTGAAGAAGTGCTTCGTCCTCCGGGCGGAAGGGACGGGTCGATTCGACAACGAGATCGGCGCCGATCAAGCTGCGCGCCTGATCGTCGATCGTCTGGGAAAGACTGTGGCGAAACGAGCCGATCCCGACGAGCGCCGCGATGCCAAGGGTGATCGAGATCGAAAAGAGGAGCAACCGGCGCCGGCTCGAGCGGCTGTCTCGCCAGGCCATTTTCCAGACGAAAGAGGAAATCATGGAGGCTCTAAACCGATTCGCCGTTGCGAAGGCGAATGGTGCGTTCCGTAAGAGCCGCCACGTCAGGATCGTGCGTGACGAGGACAAGCGCGGTCCCAGCACCGCGATTCAATTCGAGCATGATCTCTATGACCACGCTGCTAGTCTCGGCGTCGAGATTGCCGGTTGGCTCATCGGCGAAAAGAATCTTGGGACGGTTGATGAACGCGCGGGCGAGCGCGACGCGCTGTTGTTCCCCGCCGGAAAGTTGCGCCGGATAATGATCGACGCGCTCGGCAAGCCCTACACGTCCGAGCAAATCCAGGCCGAGTGCGCGCGCGCTACGATCGCCCCGAAGCTCGATCGGAACCGTGACGTTCTCCAACGCCGTCAGAGTGGGGATCAGTTGGAAATTTTGAAATACAAAACCGACATGCTCGTTGCGAATGCGGGCTCGCTCATCTTCTCCCGCCTCGCCCAATGTGATTCCATTCAGAAGCACGGATCCAGACGTTGGCCGATCCAGTCCGGCACAAAGACCGAGCAACGTCGTCTTGCCGCTGCCCGATGGCCCGAGGATCGAACAGGTTGCGCCCTGTCGCAGAACGAAGGAAATATCCTTAAGCACCGTCAATTTACCGCCGCCGGTCGCGTAGGTTTTTGTGAGGCGCTGAACGTGGAGGATCGGGAATGCAGTCATTGACGGTGGAGGCGGGTTCGTCTTGCTTACGCGAACATGATTCGCCGCGCATGAGGAAAACGATGCCAGTGATTTGCGGAATTGCGCTCGCCCTGTGCTTTTTTTCGCAAGCGATTTTCGCCCAGGTCTCGACGCCGACCCCGACGGCGACCCGAACGAAGACACTTGTTTTCCTCGGGGACAGCCTGACCGCCGGATTGGGTCTGCAACCAAGCGATGCTTTTCCGGCGTTGATCGCGGAGAAGGTTCGCGCAGCCGGGTTGCCATTCGAAATCCAGAATGCCGGCTTGAGTGGGGATACGAGCGCCGGCGCACTCAGGCGGGTTGACTGGTTGCTTCAGCGACCTATCGACGTGCTCGTAATCGCACTGGGAGGAAATGATGGCTTGCGTGGGCTGCCCATAAAGTCGCTGAAGGCGAACCTGCAAGCGATCATCGACAAGGCAAGGGTAAAAAATCCAACACTCAAGATTGTGATCGCGGGCATGCAGATTCCGCCGAACCTCGGCGCGGATTACGCGGCGGATTTCGCGCGAGTCTTTGCCGAACTCGCACGAGAGAATAACGCGGGCTTGATCCCGTTCTTGCTTCAAGGAGTGGGAGGTCACCGCGATCTCAATCAACAGGACATGATTCATCCCACCGCAGCCGGACATCGGATCGTGGCCGACCTCGTCTGGCGGGCACTCGAACCGATTCTGCGTAAAGGATGAGCAAGTTCCATCTCAAAGGTTTCAGCGTCTTGATCACCGGCGCTTCTGCCGGCATCGGGCGTGAATTTGCACGTCAACTGGCGGGTCGTGCGAGCTCGTTGATCCTAGTGGCGCGACGACGGGAGCGACTGGAAGAACTCCGCGACGAGCTCACGAAAGGCGCTCCAAATCTGAACGTCCATGTCCGGGTAACCGATTTGTCCGATTATCGGGCGGTCATGGAGCTGTGCGATTGGCTCGAACGCGAGAAACTTTCGATCGATCTTCTTATTAACAACGCCGGGCTAGGCGATGTAGGGCCGTTTGCGACGAGTGAACTCCAGCGCGTGAAAGAAATGTTGGCCGTCAATATAACGGCCTTGACGCTGCTAACGCGATGGCTGCTTCCCGGAATGATCGCGCGAAGACGCGGCGCGATTCTTGACGTCAGCTCATCGGCGGGTTTCCTGCCTATCGCAGGGTTTGCGGTTTACGCGGCGACGAAGGCGTACGTCACCAGCTTTTCCGAGGCGATTCGCGCCGAACTGCGGGGCACTGGCGTGACGGTGACTTCGCTTTGCCCAGGACCAGTGCGCACGGAGTTCACCGAGGTAGCACACCGCAGTGCGGCTGCGTGGGAGAAATGGAGCCCTGAGTTTACGCACGTATCAGTCGAAGGTGTCGTGCGCACAGCACTCGACGGGTTGACGGCGGATAGGGCGCTTGTCATCCCGGGCTTCGTCATGAAGCTCGGAATGCTTCTCGTCAGACTGACTCCAATGCCGCTCTTGCGACTGGCTTCGCGCTTTTCGATGTAGGGGCGCGGTCACCGCCGCCACCTGCGGCCTTGTGCCCGCAGTTGGGCTCTTTAACCAAACGCGAAGTGGCCGCCCTCGTAGGCGCCGCCCCTTTTGGTGACGACAGCGGTCCGCGCCAAAAAGACCAACGCCACATCGCCAGGAGCCGCGCCAAATGGCGCTGCGCCCTGTGCATGGCCACACTTACTGTCATTCTCGTGAACCCGATCCTGCGCCGCTTCCATCAACACCTCTGCCGACGCAACAAACCCGCAAGAGTTGCCCTCACCGCCGTCATCCACAAACTCGCCATCCCCCTCAACCACCTCTCGAAAAATCCCTCGTTCCGACTCGCAACGTAATCCTTGCGCCAACGTTGCTACTGGTCGGAGAAGACCGGAGTGGCGGTAATGTCCGACGCGTCGAAGGAAAAACCGTGGCCGCCGTTATTCTGCAGCGACTTCAGAAGCGCGGCGACGCTTTGTGCCGTGCTCGCGGAATAAAATCGCACCAAACCAACCGTTGTCCGGCGTCCAAAAACCGTAATCATAATTGTATCGTCGTCGACCGAGTTCATAAAAATATGATTCCCGTTACCCTGGTGATAAAGCGCATTGAATTCCACTTCGCCGATGCGCCGCGCGAGTTCCTTCGTGGCAGCAAATGAACCCGCCGCAAGCGCCGCGATGATCGTAACGTCCATCACCGTCATGTCACCGAATTGCGAAATCACATTCCCACCGCGATCGATCACGACGGTCAGTTCCGCCTCGGCCTTTGCCAGAAAATTACCCAGAACGCCGTCGAGGTTCGCTACGTCTTCGATGGTCAGGCAAGGGATCGCGTTCATATCGTAGCGCTCTGTTTCTGAATGACCGGGGGCTCAACCGGAATCGCAACTGGCGCAGGTGCCGTCTTCGGCGCATCGCTTTGCTTGCTGAATTTGTGCAGGAGAATCTGCGAGACCGCGTTGAGCGACGCGAAAACATTCTGTCCGGTGCTGGAGATGACTTCGAAACTCTGCACGCGCCTCTTCCGGTTGTTCAGGACGTACTCGAGATAATTGACCGGGGCGATGTTTTCGAGGTCGCGTTTATTGTATTGCAGGACGTACGGAATCTCGTCGATCGAGAGGTTCTGTTTCGCGAGATTGTCTTCGAGGTTTCGAAAGCTCTCGACGTTCTCCTCCATTTTTTCCCATTGCGAATCGGTGACAAAAACCATGCCATCCACGCTGCGCAAAACGAGCTGCCGCGTCGCATTGTAAATCACCTGTCCCGGCACGGTGTAGAGCTGAAACTTCGTGACGAACCCTTTGATCACGACCGCGTTCAGCGGCAGAAAATCAAAGAACAAAGTGCGATCCGCCGCGGTGGCGAGGGAGACAAGGTCGCCGCGATTCTCGGGATTAATCCGCTCATGAATGTAACCCAGGTTCGTCGTCTTCCCGCAAAGCGCCGGACCGTAGTATACGATCTTAAACTGAATCTCGCGGCTCGCGTAATTGATGATTGACATACAAAATCTCCCTAGGTTGGTTGCGTATATTTTCGTGAAAGCTCGTGCACGACGCGCGCGAGTTTCTCTTGCACCTCCGGCGCCAGGTCGCCGCTCGCATGGAGCGCAACGAGGCAAAGATTTTCGTGCATAAGAAATGTGACAGCGCCTTTCACGCAAGAAAGCGTCATGCTGCGGAGCGCGCCGAGCTTGGTCTCCACCATGTGTTTCTCGATGCGCTGCATCAGCGAAGGTGCCATGGCGCAAAGGCCGTCCGTCTCATAGTCGGCCGGCAGACTCCCTGCGAGACTAAGGCCGTCGCCAAACATGAGTGCGCAGGCTTTCACTCCGGCAAGTTTGTTAACGTGTGCGACCACCCCCTTGTCATCCAGCTTCTCATCGGTCTCGAGCGCGACTTGCAACGGGTTCCGAGCCGGCCGATCGGACGGCTTGGTCCCTGGCACGACGGCGACTTGCGCTTCCTCTACCGCTGCGAGCGGCGTTACAATCGGTTTCGCAACTGCTGTCCCGGCGATATTGAAACGTTTCGCGTCTTCCTCTGCCTTCGCGGAAAACGGCGTGGCAAAATTTGCTCCTCGTTCCTGTTCTTCCTGGTCTTCGCGCATACGCAGGGAAGCCGTGGGGAGATTCTTCAGAACTTCGTGCAGCGGCAGAATGACATCCGCCGCCTCGCCGGTCTGGAAGAGGCTTCGATACTCTGCCGGCAATCCCGCTGCAAAAACCTCCGGTGTGACGGTGATTCGTCCGGCCGCGAGCTGCGGTTCGATCAGCGAAAACGGTAGTTCTATGTGTGCTTCGGCTGAAACGCTGCCAAGGTCGCCGCCCAATTGAGGTGGCGGAAGCCCCTGCAAAATCGGTTTGAGCGCGAGAGTGATCTTTATTTCGGTCTTGCTCTCCCTCTCCGGTGCAACCCGCGTCGTGGCGGAAGCGGCCAGACTCTTCGCGGTCAACCATGGCTCGTGCTTGGGCGACAAGTCGTCCGCGGGAGCCGTTGTCTTGAACGGAATCCGCATGGGCGCCGGTGTCGATGGGAAACTAGTCGGAACGGACGGCCCGCTTGAGGCTGGAACACTCTCAGGTGCGAGGCCGCCCGTTCCATTCGGTGAAAGTTCAAGGGCGATGCGCGTGGGCATGGCCGATCTGTTTTCGATCGGAGGCTGCACATATCCGTTCCCGTCGGCCTCTGGCTCGGCGGCGGCATAAGCTTCCGCTGTGGCCTGCTGGATCCGCACCGGCGGCAGATCGGGCGGCAGACCGGCAGTGTCGACCGCCTGGATTGGCGTGCCGAAACGCGCGTTGTCTTCGAGCGTGACCTTCAAGAACGGCGTCTCGACCTGGGGAACGATCAGGTGCCGCTCCTGATCGCGGCGGACTTGCACGCTCGCGAATTGCTCAAGCACCTTCTCGAAAGGAAGCTGCACTTGCGTCTGATCGCTCGGGACGATAGAGCGGAGGAAAATTTCCGGCGCCTGCTGGTAAATAGCAGCAAGCGAAACAGCCGGTTTCCTGCTCGCCATTCCACTTTCAACCTCGGATGCGTTCAGCAGAATCCGGCGGGTTCGATCGATGCTTTCAATTGGCTTGATGTAATCTGCGGGAATTTGCGCCAAGATGTCTGCGAGCTCGAGCCCGACAACGCGTTCAACCATGGGCTCCAGCGCTAGCGCGACGGCCGGCGGCAAGTCGCCTGGGCAGGCCGCTGCAGGCCTGGTCGCGCCGAATGAAATCGTGCGCGCAGCCGAAGACGCGGACGCAACTGCGCTGGCGCTCGGCATCTGACCGCCCAGCGCCGACGAACGCGCTGCCATCTCAAATGGATCCTGGGGTGACGACGTGCGCACCGCATTCGGTGTCACCGTCTTACTGAAGCGTTCGCTGCTTGGCTTCTCGAGCGGCGCCGCCACCGTCGGCGCGGCGATTGACCGCTCTCTCCCAGCCAGCGCCTGGTCCATGACCTTCTTGAAAAAACTCAGGAATGGGGCCGTCATGGTCATTTAGTGGTCCTCTCCCGTGACGCGCCAGATTTCCTCGAGCGTTGTGATCCCCTCGAGCGCTTTGTCGAGCCCGATCATGCGCAGAGTTCTCATCCCCTCCGCGATTGCTTGATTTTTCACGACCGCGGAAGAGGCGCGCTTGATGATGAGGCGGCGGATTGACTCGCTCACGGGCAGCGCTTCGATAATCGCCACGCGGCCGAGATACCCGCGGCCCTTGCATCGCTCGCAACCCCTGCCTTGATAGAAAACAGCGCCCTCCGGCGCCTTCATCGAAAGCCGCTCGAATATTTCCGGCTCCGGCACAAACTCCTCACGGCAGTTCGCGCAAATGCGCCGGACGAGTCGTTGCGCGCAAGCCATGATAACCGAGCTGGAGATTAGGAACGGCTCGATCCCCATATCGTCAAGACGCGTGATCGCACCGGCGGCGTCGTTCGTGTGGAGCGTGCTCAAGACCTGGTGACCGGTCAACGCCGCTTTCACGGCAATGTCGGCTGTCTCGTTGTCACGAATCTCACCCACCATCACAATGTCCGGATCCTGCCGGAGGATGGAGCGAAGCGCCGAAGCGAAGTCGAGCCCGATGTCGTTGCGCACCGAGACCTGATTGATGCCCGTGAGCTCGTACTCGATTGGGTCCTCGACCGTCACAATGTTGTACTGCGGGCTGTTCAGCTCCTGCAACACCGAGTAGAGCGTCGTCGTCTTGCCAGAACCGGTCGGGCCCGTCACGAGAATCATTCCGTGCGGCGCATCGATCGCCTTCTTAAATTTGTCGAGCGTACCCTGGTCCATGCCCATCTGGTCGATGCTGCCGGTGAGAGCCGCCTTATCGAGAATACGAATGACGATCTTCTCGCCGTAGGCGGTCGGCAAAATCGAGACACGCAAATCCACCTCCTTGCCGATTACCTTGATGCGGAAGCGCCCGTCCTGCGGAACCCGGCGTTCGGCGATATTCAGGCCAGCGAGAATCTTGATGCGCGACGTGATCGCGAGCTGGAGCGCCTTCGGCGGCGATTCCGCCATGATTAACTCGCCGTCGAGGCGGTAACGCAGCTTCAGCGTGCGCTGAAACGGTTCGAGGTGAATGTCCGACGCCTTTTCCTTCACTGCCTGGACGAGAATCAGGTTGACGATCTTGATGACGGGCGCCTCTTCGCTATCGGTCGCGAGTCGGTCGAGATCGATCTCATCGTTCTTCGCCGACTGCACTTCGACCTCACCCGCATTCGCCACATCTTCAGCGACCTGCTTGAGCACCTGGCTCATGTTCGCGCCGTGTTGCACCCCCGCGAGCGTATCGCTGACCGCCTTCTCCGTCGCAATCATCGGCACGATTTCGAGTTGCACGCGCCGCTTCACGTCGTCTACCGCGAGCACATTGGTCGGGTCGGCCATCGCCACGAAAAGTTTGCCGTTGAGGCGCGCGATCGGGATGAGCTTGTTCGCCTTCGCCATGTCACGCGGCACCAGCGACATCACTTCCTCCGGCACGCGCAACTTCGAGAGATTGATCAGCGGCGTATTGAGGCAACGGCCCATGCTCACCGTCATGTCCTGATCCGTCACGAACTGGCGGTCCGTCAAAATCTTGAGCAGCCGGCCACCTTCCTTCTGCTGAATGCCGACCGCTTCCTCGAGCTGGTTCGGCAGAAGAAGACCGTCCTCGATCAGGACATCAGCGATGCGTTCGGCGAAAGATTTGCTTCTCATCGTCGTCGCGAGTATCAGGCCCGGTTTTCCAACCGGTAAATGTCCTGCAAAGCTCTGATGATCGCTTCCGGGCGCGCGAGATACCACGCCACAGCGTAATCGAGCGATTGCTGCACCGCTTCACGGCCGGCCGCGTCGAACGGGTTGCAGCACGCCACCATGATCGTCCGGCTGATCAAATCGAACGGCAGGTAGAGGCGGCCCAGGGTCAAATGGTCCGGGAGCATCCGCGCGATCTGCCGATCGATGTCGTAATACTCGATCGGCACGTAGGCGAACTTTGTCCGGTCGATTAAACTGGAGAGCGACTGGTCCACCTTATCGGCGTCTTGCCGGCAGAGTTCGTGTAGAAGCGACGTTGCGAGCGATTGCCCGCTCAAATCCTTGTTCAGATTATTGACCGTTTCGACAGCCTTGGTCACCTGGTCCTTGGTAAAGAGTTGCTGCATCACCAAAAATTTGGCGAGATGCTCGTCCCCGCGATCCTGCGAATGCTCTGCATTCTTTCCGTGCTGGAGATCCACGAGCCCACCGTCATGCGCCCCATTCGTACCTGCCGGCGCGATCAACCCGTTTTTCGAGCCGGACGTCGCGATTGCACGGCCGGCCACCTGCAAGCGCGTTTCGATATCGCCGAGCATCGCGAGGATCTCGGGCGCGTTGGGTTCCTTGAGCAAAATGACCTCGCACTCTTGCATCGCGAGCGTGTAGGAACCGGAGCTAAAATATGCCTCGGCTAGACGACGCGAAGCTCTGAACGAATCGTCCGCGCGCCCGACCTTCTGGTAAGCTTCCTTGAGGATTTCGAGGGACTGATAATCGTCAGGCTGTGTTTGAGTTATGACCTCAAACATCTCGATCGTCTGAACGATCTGACTATGCTCCTCCTCGGACAACGTGTGTTCCAGCACAAGGCACCACGAGCTAGAATCGTGCCCTCATCTCTCCGGCCCGAACAAACCGCGCAAAACATTTGCTCAATCGCCAAGTTTTTTTCGCCTCTGCCCTCTTTTTCGTCTTCCATCGTCGCCCGCGATTCGATATTACTTTGCCGACAACGTTCCGCTGTTAGCCCCGTGATTCCCCCACTCGATCACAAACCACACGCGTTCACCTTAGTCGAGCTCGTCGTTGTCATCGCGATCATCTCCGTTTTGACTGCATTACTCGTCCCGGCTTTCACCAACCTTAAAGGCGCGAATGACCTCACAAACGCTGCCTATACCATTAAAGGTGTTCTTGAGCAGGCGCGCACCTACGCGAGAGTAAACAACACCTACGCCTGGGTTGGCTTTTACGAGGAGAACGGCTCAATCGCATCAACGAATCCACCGACCGCAGGGAGTGGCAGGCTTGTGCTTTCGAGCATCGCTTCAGTCGATGGTGCGACAGTGTTCGGTTCGACTCCAGGTGCGATGGACCCAACAAGGCTGATGCCACTCGCCAAGTTAGTTAAGATCGATAATATGCACCTTCCGCTATTGGCGATTGGCACTGGAACCGGGGCCACATTCGACACGCGTCCCGCTCTTCAGTTCGAGCCTGTCGCAGGGTATAATTACTCGCGATTTGGAGAGCTTAACGCTGCATCTCCCCATACTGCACCATACACAAACTCGCAATATCCTTTTCAGTATCCGGTAGGAAACCCTGCTCCCGCCGCGCAATACCTGTTCCTGAAAACGCTCCAGTTTAGCCCGCGAGGCGAGAGCAGAATCAATGGAAACAATTACGATATTCGACGAGTTGTCGAAATTGGGTTGCTTCAGACCCACGGTAGCACTGTCCCGACTGCTGCCAATGGCGCAGGCACATCCACCGCAACTTATGACGGCAACGTAATCGCGATTCAAGTCAGCGGATTCGGCAGTACCGTCACACTCTACAGACGATGAGCCGTCGTATTCATTTTTCCGCGGGATTTTCCCTTGTCGAAGTGACGTTTGCCCTTGGGGTCGCAGCGTTCTGTTTGATCGCCCTGTTCGGACTGCTCCCCCTCGGCCTTCAAACAAATCAAAGCGCTATTTCGCAGACTGCGGCGGCGTCAATACTATCGAGCGTCGTCGCAGATCTCCGCGCGACACCAAAAGCAAGCCCAACGTCCCCGCAATATGACATCACGTTTGGAGCAGCGAAGTTCCTGTACGTCGATGGCGAGGGAAGAGCCGTGACTCCGACGGATCCGAACACGGCTCCCCGCTACCTGGTAACGATTACATTTCCTGCCAGCCCATCAGGTGCCTTTGCGCCGACCTTCGTTGGTCTGAAAGTTACTTGGCCTGCGTTGGCTGATCCCCCGACAACCACGCCAGCGGGCTTCGTGGAAACGTTCGCCGCGTTTGACCGGCATTAACTTATGCATTCGACGCAACGAGGAACTCCCGCATTCACCCTGGCTGAAATGCTGGTCGCGATAAGCGTGCTGACGCTTCTCGTTCTTCTGCTCACACAGCTAATTAATGACGCCGCTTTCGTTACCGCTCTGGGCAACAAACGAATGGACGCAGACTCTCAGGCAAGACCGCTTTTTGAGCGTATGGCGCTGGATTTTGGCCAAATAGTTAGGAGAAGCGACGTCAGCTATTACCTGAAGACTGCAGGCACGCCGAT
>Ga0315290_10003388_pt1 | contig 11385 bp, 10 predicted proteins | sample YL17G12_0_MG_FD_203627 | JGI IMG/M metagenome (GOLD analysis project Ga0315290, IMG submission 203627) | Sediment microbial communities from Yellowstone Lake, YNP, Wyoming, USA - YL17G12_0 | ecosystem: Environmental > Aquatic > Freshwater > Lake > Sediment | place: USA: Wyoming | collected...
AAGAGCACGTCTCTCGGCGTGTCGTCGAGCGCCTCGCGCAGTGTGGCCTCGCACCAGCCTCGGATCTCGCCTTCAGCCACGCCGCGCGAGATGGCCATCTCGACGCCGGTCTCGCTCATGACGTACGGCAGGTACGACCGGAACGTCATGGGCACCGCGACCTCGAACTCCTCGTACGCGTCGAGCCGCAGGCCTGACACCGCATACGCAAGATCCCTGACATCGAGGTCGTAGCCTGGCTTCGGAGGATAGCGGCGCTCGAAGTCCGCGTACCAGGCATACAGCGCACCGCTGTCGCGGAGACGCCGGCCTGCGGAAAAGTCGTAGATCGCGAGGACGCCGCCCTTGCCCAGCACCCGGGCGATCTCCGGAAGGAACAGGGCGAGGTCCACGTAGTTGAGTGAGCCCGCGGCCGTCACGAGGTCGAACGACCCGGCCGGAAACGGCAATCGCTCGGCCTGGCCGACGAGGAATGCCGCTCGCGGCGCGACGGCACGGATGTGCCGCAGCATGTTTAGGACAGGCTCCAAACCGACCGCGGTGTCGGCCAGCGGCTCGAGCGCCGCCGTCGAGACTCCCGCGCCGCAGCCCACATCGAGCGCGCGTGTGACGCGACGGGCCAGCCGGAGATGCTCGCCGATCGCCCGGATGACATGCGGGTGCACCGCAGGACGATCGAAAGCGTAACCCGCCGCCATCCGCAGACTGTCATAGACGTCGTTCGCTGCCATCAGGCGCTCACTTCCGTGACGCCTGCCCGCCCCGGGCGCCGCCTGGCATGGCCGAACCGGCCGCGCGCCGCGCCAGCACGATCCGGAACGCCGACGCGATGGCCGCGCCTTTGGTGAGCGGCCGGCGCTCGGCGGCGTAGTGCGTCGCGAAGAACTGGTCGTGGCCGCCGGTGTTGAAGGCGGCCACCAGCACGCGGATGCGATCGCCGTTGACCCACGCCCTGATCGACTGGCTCGCGTCGGGTGAGACGACCTGAAAGGTCCGACCGTCCGGGGCCGTCAGGCTGGCCTCGCGGATTCGGGCCTTCGTGGATCGGAAGTCGTTCGTCCCGAGCGCATTGGCGTCCTGCGACCAGGGCCCGGTCATGACGACGCGTGGTTCTTCCACGAGGCGGCGCGCCACCGGGTTCGCGCGAGCGGTGCCGAGGGGGCGCCCGATGTGGTCGTCCGGGTACCAACCCCACTCGGCTTCACGCTCCCACCGCAACGTGTCGAACGTTCGCGGCAGCGTGAAGACCAGTCCCCACTGCCGAGGATTGACGTCCGCGAGCATCTCGAGGCGGTACGAGATATCGAAGACGCCACGCGGTCCTGCCGGGCGGACCGAAATCGTCCCGGCAACGTCGGATCCACTGACCGTGAAGACGACCTGGTCGCCGCGCCGCTCGCCTGCCGACAGCACCGTGCTCGCTGGGACGGGCGTGAACGGCGCGATCTCGTTGGCCAGTTGCGTCCCCGCCGCAGTCGCGACGCCTCCTTCTCTGTTCAGCGGCAACACCATCGGCACCGGCCGCAGCAGCCGGTGCTCATCGTCGAGCCCGATTCGCCGCGTGGCCTCTGCGAGTGCCGCAAGCGGATCGCGAGCGAAGACCTCTGCCTTCTGGGTGGCAGAGACCAGGGCCGCGGCACCCGGGACCACAACGGCCTCGCGCGCAACCGACACGCCGCGGCGATCGGTCACCGTGACGACGATCCGATCACCCGCGCGGGCGGCGGTGGCGGGAATCACCACTGCGCCGATGGCATGAGGCTCGATGTCCGCGCTCAGCGCGCCCATGGCCTTGCCGTTGCGCTCCCAGGCGATTCGGGTGTCCTTCAGGTTGTTGAAGTTGAACCGGTTCTGAACCGTCAGGGTGATCGGCCGGCCCGCCGCGACATCCGCCTTGAGCACGCGGAACGGCGTGTAGGCGTTCTTCATCCCGAGCCACTCGGGCTTCTGCCGGCGCCAGCCGTCGATCGGCCCCCAATGGCCGTAGCCCTTGAGATCGCCGTTGGGCATGTGGAACACATCGTCGACGCCGCTCCACACCGCCCCGCCGAGGCAGCCCGTTTGCTGCCAGATCAGATCGACCATGCGCGCCAGAGGACGTCCCCAGTCCTCACGCACCCACGGGTCGGTCGCCAGTTCCCGACGGTTGTAGCACTGCAGGTGTGCGTATTCGCCGAACCACACCGGGCGGGCGAGCGTGCTCCACTCTTCCGGGTTCTTTTCGCCGGGGTAGTGATAGTTCGCGAGGTCGGCGGTGCTCCCGGCGTTGTTGTACCCGCCCCAGGACTGATCGTGGAACGTGAACGGCCTGGTTGGATCGTCCTGCTTCGCAACCTCCAGCACCTTGGCGAAGAGCGGCGTCCACAGCGACTCGTTGGCGAGCGACCAGATCAGGACGCTCGGGTGGTTGCGGTGAGCCGCGATGTTGTCCAGCGTCGCGCGCAGAAAGTACACGAAGAACTTCGGGTCGAGGTGGTTCCAGGTCTTCCAGACCGCGCCGGCCTCGTGACTGACCCAGCAGATCGCGGCCTCGCTCTCGACGAAGATGCCAAGCTCGTCGCACGCGTCCAGGAACTCCTCGCTGGGCGGGTAGTGCGACGTGCGCACCAGGTTCACGTTTGCCGCCCGGAACAACTCCGCATCCCTGCGGCAGAGTTCGGGCGTCAGGCTTCGCCCGCGAATCGGATGCACCTCGTGCCGATTCACGCCAAGCAGCTTGATTGGGCGGCCGTTGACGAGCAGGCGGTTGCCCTCGACCCGCACTTCGCGCAGACCAACCCGCTGCCGGAGAGTCTGGACCGCCTTGCCATCGACGGTCAGCGTCGTTTCGAGCATGTACAGGTCGGGGGTTTCAGACGTCCACAGGCGGGCATTGCCCACGACGAGCGGAACTGCGCCTTCGGCGTCGGCGGCGAGTGTGCCGGCCGTGTCAATCAGCCGATGGCGGACGATCGCACGGCCCGGGCGGCCAGACATGTCGAGATCGCTGTGTACCGTCACCCGCGCGTCGCGCCCGGCGACCGACGTCTCGTACCATTGGCGCGCGATGTGGGTGGGCGGCACGCAGAACAGCGTCACCTTGCGAATGATGCCGCCGACCTGGTGCGCCGCGTACTGGGAGATGCAGGAGATCGAGTCTGGTACTGATTCGCTCTGCACGCGAACAACCAGTTCGTTGCGGCCCGGCCGGACGGCGGCGGTGGCATCGACTTCGAAGGGCACGAAGCCACCGGCATGGCCGCCGACAACCTGGCCGTTGACCAACACCTCAACGACGGCGTGGACGGCATCGAATCGCAGCTTGATTGTCATGCCCTGCCAGTCCGCGGGGACATCGACGCTGCGCCTGTAGGTGGCGAACCCGCCCGAGGGCACTTCGAAGCCCTGCATCGCCCACTCTCCCGGCACTTCGATCGGCTTCGGGGCGGCGCCGTCGACCGGCGAGAAGCTCCACGCGCCGTTCAGCGAGAACAGCGGGTTCGCCACGCCGGCCACCGCGGCCGGCCTTGGCGTGAGGACAGGCGGCGGGATCACCAGCGCATCGAAGTCCTGGCTCAGCGGGGCCGGCGGGACCACTGATGCGGACTGGCCGAGACTGGCGGCCACGTCACCGTGAGGGATGAACGCCTGGAGCAGGAGCGCCAGGAAGAGGACTCGGGTCAGCGGCGTCATGTGGCCCAGATACTAGATCCGGCGCCAGGATGCCGCAAGGACAACGACTGCCACTCACGCGCAGGCACTGGCCACAGGGGACGCGGCGACCGGGCCAGAACGCGTGGGCCGTGGTAGGATTCGTTAATCCGAACATCCCAACCCGGAGGAGGCCGCATGATTTCGATCCTCGCGCTCTGGCTCCCGATCCTCGTGTCGGCGGTCATCGTGTTCGTGGCAAGTTCCCTTCTTCACATGGTGCTGCCCTTCCACAAGGGCGATTTCGCCAGGGTCCCGAACGAAGACGAGGTGATGGACGCGATTCGCAAGGCTGGCGTCAAACCGGGCGACTACATGATGCCGTACATGACTGCACCGTCCGCCATGAAGGACCCGGCCTTCGTCGAGAAGTTCACGAAAGGCCCGGTGGCGGTGATGACCGTCATGCCCGGGGGGCCTCCGGCGATGGGCGGCCAGCTCGCGCAGTGGTTCTTCTACTGCGTGCTCGTGGGTATATTCGCGGCGTACATCGCGGGCCGCGCTCTCCAGCCCGGTGCGCACTACCTCGCGGTGTTCAGGTTTGCCGGGGCGACGGCGTTCTTCGCCTACTCCATCGCCCTCTGGCAGGACTCGATTTGGTACAAGCGGAAGTGGAGCACGACGATCAAGTCGACGATCGACGGCGTGATCTACGGCCTGCTGACCGGCGGCACCTTCGGCTGGCTCTGGCCGAACTAGCGCCGTGACTTGGTGAAGCGGGTCGAGATCGTCGAGCAGCCGGCTCAACGCCACCGCGCGGTATCCGGAGGCCAGGTCGCCCGACCGCGTGCCCGCGCGAGCGCTCGTCCGGACACCGTCACGCCGCGCCCCCGGAGTTCCCGCCTCCGGGCATCCGCATGGCCTGGCGGATGCGCGATCTCAGGTCCCGGACGCGCGGGTCCTTGAACCAGACATCCAAGCCGAAGGCGGGGGTGGTCCAGACCATGAGACTGCCGATGCGCTCTGCTAAGTATAGGAACTCACAATTACGATGACGTATTCTGCCTCATCACGCGGCCGCAGCGAGCGCCTCGCGCGCGGGCAGTTTCGCCAGCAGTCGGCCGAGGTCGGCCCGGGTGAACTTCCACTCGAACGGTTTGGCGACCTGTTCGTAGTGGGTCTGAAACCGCAGCAACCGGTCCTCCAGGACCGCCAGGCTGGTCGCGTCGTTGGGGGTCAGGACTTTCCGTTGCACAATCGAGAAGTAGATTTCGATCTGGTTCAGCCAACTGGCGTGGACCGGCGTGTGGACGACCACGAGGTGGGGCCACCGGCCCTGGAGACGGGCGGTGCCCGACGCCCCCGCGTGCGACGAGCCGTTGTCCAGCACCCAGAAGACGCGGCGCGCGGATCGATAGGGCTCCTGGGCCATGACGTCGGCGACCAAGCGATCGAACGGCACCCGCCCGGTCGTGGGTTCGCATCGGCCGAAGAGCTTGGCGCGGTGGACATCCCAGGCCGCGAAGTACGCCCAGGCGCCGGCACGCTTGTATTCGTGTTCCACTCGCATGGCCCGGCGCGGCGCGGGCGGCGTAGAGGGATGACACCGGTGGCGGGCCTGAATGCTCGTCTTCTCGTCGGCCGAGAGGACATAGTCGTCGGCACCGAGGGGTGCCCCGTCCCACGTCTGATGATACAGATCGAGCACCCGGCCGGCCTTCTCAGCGAACGCCGGATCACGGGGGAAAATCCAACTGTGGTGACGCCACGGCTTAATCGCGTCGGCGCTGAGCCACCGCCAGAGCGTGGCGTCACTGATCTGCGCGACAAGGCCACGGGCGACGACCGCCCGGTGCAACTCGGGGATCGTGAAATGGGCGAGCGGGAGGTCGAGGGCCGCCGGCAACTCGCACGCCAGGCGCTTAACCTCGACGACGACGCTGGGGGGAAAAGCGGGCTGGACGCCCGCCGCGCGGCTCTTCGTCGAGGCCGGCGAGGCGGTCCAAGAAGAAGCGCTTGCGCCATTTACTGACGATCTGGCGCGGCAAGTCGACGCGCGTGGCGATGTCGTCGTTGCCGAGGTCCTGCGCGGCAAGCAAAATGATCTTGGCCCTAACGACGTCTCGATACGGTGACGTATATTTCCGAGCGCGCGCTTCAAGCTCGACGCGTTCGGTGTCGGACAGACCAATACTGAACGGGCTGTGTCTTGGCATGCACACGCCTCCAAGGGACGCAGTAAGCATAGCATGCAAGGCCGCATCGTGTCAGTATAATACGTCATCGTATTTATGAATTACAGTACTAAGGCACCCTCCAGCAACCGGAAGGCCTCGTCCTTCTGACCAAGGCCAGCGAGCACGTGGGCCTTCAGGATCGGGGAAAGATAGCCCCGCGAGGAGGCCTGCTCCATCTCTGCCAGGATCCTTCGCGCGTCTTCCCGACGGCCCGTGCGCCCGCAGGCCAGGCCCAGCGGACCCAGGATGGCCAGCGGCCGCTCGGGAAGCAGTCTGAGGCTCGCCTCGAAATCCAGAACCGCCCCGTGGGGCCTCCCGAGGCGGAGAGTGGCGTAGCCGGTATTGAAGGGGATGGTCCAGTTGTCGGGTTCCACCAGGAACAGCCGCCGGCCCTCCTCACCAGCCTGCGCGGACGGGCCCTTCGCGTTCAGGTACCAGACGCGGTTGAGGGAGTTGTAGGGAGAGAAGGGGTCCAGTTCCCGTGCTCGATCCAGGTGGACGATGTGCTTGCCGTGAGCGGCCGCCAACCCCTTCACAATCTGCCCGCCGACGTCCACCGCCGTGCCAATCGGGAGCGGCCCCTCCGCGATTCGCGCGGCGAGGGTCTGGCCCTCAAGCAACTCCGTCACGAGATAGCGGACGGGAACGGGATCCGGAATTCGCCCTTCGACTCGCCGCTTTCGCGGCTCGCTCAGGGCAGGCTCGTCGCCGGCTTGCTCGCCCGGGACTTCGGAGTCGGGATTCGATGGGGTGTTCTCGCCAATGCCGTGGATGGCGAGGATGTTGGGATGGTTCAGCGCGGCCACGGCCCGCGCTTCCTGCTCGAAGCGGCGAAGGCGATCCGCATCCGTGGCGAACGAGGCACGCAGGACGTTGATTGCGACCTCTCGGCCCAGCCGCGTGTCGCGGGCGCGGTAGACCTCGCCCATTCCGCCCGCCCCGAGCGGAGCCACAATCTCCTACGGGCCGAGGCGGGCGCCGTTGGCGAGGTTCATGACTGATTCCCTGCACCAGTCGGGGGCCCGGCAGGCGGACAGATCGCAGCACGCTTCCCGATGCGGCCTTCCGCGATGGCGGGGGATCAGAAAGCGCCGGGCGGGCCGGGCCGCCCGGCGCCTACAGGTGCTGCCATGGCATCGCCACGATTGACCGGTTCAGGCGTGCGGGACGCGGGCATCGACAGATGACGAAACCTTCCCGCACCTGCGGGTGGTCGCGCAGGAAGGACACGAGACCGGTGACATCCCGAAGCGAAGGCCTGTCAGTCCACTTGACCTCGATGGCGATTGTTCGTTCAGGCAGTTCGACAATGTAGTCCACCTCCGCCCCGTCTTTCGTCCGGAAGTACGACAGGCTCCCGGCACCAGCGTACTGCAGGCGCTTCCAGATCTCGATGCCAACCCAGTTCTCGAAGTAGCGACCAGGATTGGCGAGAACCAGGTTGGGATCCGGCGAGACTCCGCACGCGGCGTGCTGAATGCCAAGGTCGGCGAACAGGAATCTGGGGGTCGACAGCAGGTGCCGGCGTGGGCTCTTCGAGAAGACCGGCACGGTGAACCCGATGAACATGTCTTCGAGCAGCTGGTAGTAGGACTTCACCGTCGGCTGCGACAATCCCACTTCTCTGGAGATGGCGGCGAAGTTGGTGATCTGGCCCGACTCGCGGGCGGCAAGGCGAAGAAAGTTGACGAAGGCGCCCCAGTCCCTGACCAGGGCTTCCCGGCGGATCTCCTCTTCAAGATGCACAGTGACGTAGGAGCGGAGAATCGGCGCTCGGTCCTCTTCGTTGAGCAGCACGACACCCGGGAGATCGCCGTAGGCGAGGCGCGCCTCCAGGTCCTCCGGCGGAAACGTCGAACCTAGCCTCGCACGTCGCCCCGGGGGCACGAGCATGGCCTGGTGACGAGCGCCCTCGGGGACCCGGGCAGGTCTCTCGGGAAGCATGAGCGGCAAAAGCCTGTGCAGCATGCACCGCCCGGGCAGAAGATTGGCGCCCGTTCGCCGCAGTTTCCTTGCGGAACTGCCGCAGAGCACGAATCGCCACCTGGTCTTGTCGCGGTCGTAGAGCAGTTGCACGACGTCGAACACGGCCGGGACGGCCTGCGCCTCGTCGACGAACACGATCGACGAGGTCTTCCCTGCCGGGAGCGCCTCGCACTCCTTCCTGAACAGACCGGGCTCGGCCATCAGCCGTGTCCGCTCTTCGGGGTCAGCCAGGTTGATGTGCAACGACGCCCGGTCGAGCAGGTGCTCGAGCAGCGTGGTCTTGCCGGTCTGCCGTGCTCCGAAGAGCACGTGGACGAAGGGCTTGCGAAGCTGCCGCTCGAGCGCGGGCCGATACCAGCGATCGATCATGCTGACTTTATAATCCTCGTCTGTTTACAAAGTCAACTGGAGTCTCACGCGGCCCCCCAGCGCGGCCACGTTCGATCACGAAATCGACGATGTGCCTGGGGGCTTGGGACCGCTCATCTTCCTGACCATGTCCACGACGAAGGCGGCGCAGTACTCGCCCGCGATGGCCTGGAAATCCGGCGCGTGGAACTCTGAGTCCGAGATGATACGGATGGCCAGGAAGGGTGTCTTGAACCCCGCCGCGGTACCGGCCGCGAACGCACTCTCCATGTCTTCCGAAGAAACGCCGTAGGTCTTCCGCATCCAAATCAGGCGATCGACTTCCCGGTTGAACTCGAAGGCGGAGCCGATGATGCCCTTCACGACCCGCCCGCGCGGATTCGGCATCGCGAGCGCGGCCTCTCTCGCCTGCGCGTCCCCGGGGAAGTTCTTGAATTCCACTCGCTCCTTCCCGTCCAGCCGGATCCGGTGCGGCATCGGGGTCCAGCGCGCCAGATCGACGCCGGCGCCCGCGTCGGCGTGCGTGGAGCGAAACGCGCCGTAGTCCACGCTGGCCTCGCCCACCACGATGTCGAAAACCTTCAGCTCCGGATCGGCGGCGCCGGCCGTGCCCTGGTTGATGATCAGGCGAGGATGGAAGTTGACGATGGCGAGGGTCGTCGCCGTCGCGGCGTTCATCGAGCCGACTTCGGTGCGGGAGACGACCACGCTCTTGCCGCCCATGCGCCCGCGCCAGAAGGTCCACGCGGCGATCTGGATCTCCTCTTTGCCTTCGAGCGCCGCCAGCAAGGGCTGCAGCTCCGAGTCCACCGCGCCCTGGACGACGATGTCCACGGCCGCGTGAGCGGGCGCGGGCCGCGGCGCCACGGCTGGCGGATGCTGCGCAGACGACGCGCAGCCTGTCAGCAGAAAAAGAGCGAGCGCGGCAAGCGCGCCGCGCCCGAGGTCGGATGCACGTGAGGTTCGCACGACGGGATTCTACAATCCCAGCTTCTTTCGCGCGAGAGGACGGGCGAAGGCGTTCGTCGGATTGTGCGCGGTGGAGGCCATGACCTTCTTGTAGTAGTCCATGGCCGCCGCCTGATCGCCGAGCTTCTCGTGCGTCTGCGCGATCAGGCCGAGGATGAACGGATCGGTCTGGTTGCCCTGCAGGAACTCGGCCAGGGCGGTCTTGTAGTCGCCGGTGTAGAACGCCACGTAGCCCACCAGGTACGGATAGAAGGGCACCTGCTCGGGATTGGTGCCGGTGTCCAGCGCGGTCTTTGCGGCAGCCACGTGCTTCTCGGCCTCGGCCTTGTTGCCGCGGCGCGCGGCGAGCCTGGCCTGGGCGTGGTACCGGCGGAACGCCCAGAGATCCTTGCGAGCCGCCGAGATATTGGGCTCCTGGAGGCCGGCTTCGTACCCGCGCTTGTACCAGGCGGCCGCCGTGTCGAGGTCGCCGGACTCGATGCACACGCGGGCCAGTTCGTTGGCGATCTCGCCCGCCATGAAGAAGTCCTTGTCCTTCGTCAGGTAGCGCTCGTAGAGGCGGCTCTCCCAGGGAATCGCCCCCTTGCAGTTGCTCTCGAAGGCGTACGACATCGCCATCGACCGCAGCGCATTCGCCTCCAGCGCGGGCGTCAGCGGCATGGCCAGGGCCTTCGTGAAGTGCGTGCGGGCCTCCTCGTATCGACCCATCAAGTCGAGTTGGACACCGACACGGACGCGCGCCGGCACGGACTCCGGGAACTTTTCGGCGGCCTGCAGGTAGGCGGCAAGGGCCTCGTCGGCCTTGCCATCGCGCATGAGCTGCTGCCCGGCGCGCAACGCGTCCGCTGCCGGGTCCGGGGGCTGCTGAACCGCCGGCGGCTGCTGGGTCGACGGAGATTGCGAAGCAGGCGGCGCCTGCGCGGCGAGAGACGCGACGCCGAGGGCGAAGACAATACACGTGTACCCGATTCGAGAAGTTATCTGCATGAACAGTATTATCGCACGCTTCGGTGGGGGGCGATCTGTCCTGATGGGCCACCGCTGACGGGCCGCCGCGTTGACACGGGCTGGCGCCCTCCATACTATTCCCCGCAGTGGCGCCAATGGTCGCCATCTGGACAGCCGTCTGGTTCTTGCCCCCCTCGTCGACGCGCCTGAGTTCCACACACCGCCGTCCCTGTAGAGCGGCAGGAGGTCGCATCCAGTGAAACGCAGAGACTTCATCACACGGAGCCTGGCTTCAGCGGCAGCGCTGGCCGCCATGCCGATCACCGCGGACGCCAGGCAGGCGGCTGCTCCCGCGTCGCCCGCCCGCACCGGGACACGCTTCCGGCTCAACTACGCCCCCAGCTTCGGTCAGTTCAAGTCTTCCGCGGGCACCGATCTGCTGGCCCAGATCCAGTTCGCGGCGGACGAGGGTTTCACGGCCATGTTCGACAACGGGCTCATGAACCGCCCTGTCGAGCAACAGGACCTGATCGTGCGGGAGATCTCCAAACGCGGCATGCTGCTGGGCCCGTTCGTGCTGTATGCCGAGTTCGGCAAGAAGAGCTTCGTCCTGCGCGACAAGGAGAGCAGAGACGCGATCCTGCAGAAGATGCGCGACGGCGTCGAGACGATGAAGCGGACCGGCTGCAAGCTGGCGCTGGTCGTGCCCGGACGCTTTGACGAGAGCCTGGCCTGGGACTACCAGACGGCCAATGTTGTCGACAACCTCCGCTCGTGCATGGACATCTGCCAGCCCGCCGGGCTGGTCCTGGTCCTCGAGCCGCTGAACCCGAAGAACCATCCCGGCCTGTTCCTGACGAAGATCCCGCAGGCCTACCAGATCTGCAAGGCGGTCAACAACCCGTCGTGCAAGATCGTGAACGACATCTACCACCAGCAGATCACCGAGGGCAACCTGATCCCCAACATCGAGGCGGGCTGGGACGAGATTGCGGCGTTCCACCTCGGCGACAATCCCGGCCGCAACGAACCGACGAGCGGCGAGATCAACTATCGCAACGTGTTCAAGTGGATCCACAACAAGGGCTACAAAGGCGTCCTGTGCATGGAGCATGGGCAGAGCAAGCCGGGCATCGAGGGCGAGCGCGCCGTGATCGACGCGTACCGCGCCTGCGATCAGTACTAAGGGAGACGCAAGATGAACAGCACGCACGACACGTCCGTCACCAGGCGCGACTTCGTTAAG
>Ga0315290_10003389_pt1 | contig 11383 bp, 10 predicted proteins | sample YL17G12_0_MG_FD_203627 | JGI IMG/M metagenome (GOLD analysis project Ga0315290, IMG submission 203627) | Sediment microbial communities from Yellowstone Lake, YNP, Wyoming, USA - YL17G12_0 | ecosystem: Environmental > Aquatic > Freshwater > Lake > Sediment | place: USA: Wyoming | collected...
CGCTTCGCGCATTTGATCGGCATTCACGACGCGCATCGTCCGTCTCCTGGAGGGCCCGCGCTATCGCGGGCCGGTGCAACCCGGCTTGCGCGCACTCTACCACAAGAGGTACGGTACAGGTCTGCTGCGAACGTCCTGGCGCAGGACGGTCGAGCGCCTTCGGAGAACCCCATCATGGCCGCAGTGGCATACGTGAACGGTCGCATCTGCAGTGAGCAGGATTCGACGATCTCGGTATTCGATCACGGCTTCTTGTTCGGCGAGGGTGTCTACGAGGTGGTGCGCACCTACGACGGCGAGCTCTTCCTGCTCGATCGGCACCTCCGCAGGCTTCGGGCGTCAGCGTCGATGATCACCCTCGACCTCGGCATGACGGACCTCGAGCTGGAAGCCGTCACGCGCGAGACGATGGCGGCCTACCGCGCGGGGCCCGGCGTGTCGGAGCCCGGACGCGAGCTGTACGTGCGCGTTCTGGTCACGCGCGGCATCGGAGAGATGACGTACGACCCCGCGAAGTCGCCGGCGCCGTCGTTGGTCATCATCGTCAAGGCGCTGGTTGCTCCTTCGGCGTCGGTGTATGAAGACGGCGTGAAGGTGGCGCTGGTGTCGGTGGTCAGAAACCACCCCAGATCGGTAGATCCGCGGATCAAGTCCAACAACCTGCTGAACAACGCTCTCGCGATGCAGGAAGCCCTTCGACACGGGGCGTTCGAGGCCGTCCTCAGGAACTACCGCGGAGAACTTGCGGAGTGCTCCCAGTCCAACCTGTTCGTGATCAAGAACGGCACGGCGTTCACGCCCGTCCTGGATGCCGGATTGCTCGCCGGCATCACGCGCGAGTTCGTCGAGGAGGTTGCCGAGGGCGCGGGCGTTCCGATGCAGGACGCGATCCTGCACGACGAGGACCTGCTTGGAGCAGATGAAGTCTTTCTGACAAGCACGTCCAAGGAGATGGTGCCGGTCGTCCGCGTCGATGATCACGCCATCGGCCAGGGGCGCCCCGGCCCTCTCACGCGCCGTCTGCACGACGCCTATCGGCAGAAGGCCAGGCTCCTCGTAGCGAATTCGGCCTCGCCCCGGCGCTAATCCCGGGGCTCACGTGTGAGGGGGATGCTCGCCCCGCGCCCGGCGGGTTCGGCGTAGTCGTCCATCGGCGGGCACGCGCACACGAGGTTGCGGTCCCCGTACGGGTTGTCGATCCTGCCGACGCTCGGCCAGAACTTGTTCGCCTTCACGAACGGGAGCGGGAAGACCGCGTGTTCCCGCGTGTAGGGGTGTGTCCACGCGTCGCCGGCGGCCACCGCCATGGTGTGGGGAGCGTTCTTCAGGACGTTGTCTGTCGGGTCGCTCCTGCCGTCGATCACGTCCTGGATCTCCTGCCGGATGGCGATCATCGCCTCACAGAAGCGGTCGAGTTCATCGGTGGGCTCGCTCTCGGTCGGCTCGACCATGAGCGTCCCGGGAACCGGGAACGACACGGTTGGCGCGTGGAAACCATAGTCCATGAGCCGCTTGGCCACGTCGCCCTCTTCGATGCCTGCGGCCTTGAATCCGCGCAGGTCGAAGATCATCTCGTGGGCGCAGCGCCCCCTGGCGTTGGTATAGAGCACCGGATAGTAGGGTTCGAGCCGCGACTTGATGTAGTTGGCGTTCAGGATCGCGTACTTCGTGGCTTCGGTCATGCCCTCGCCGCCCAGGAGCGAGACGTAGGCGTACGAGATCAGCAGGATGCTGGCCGATCCCCACGGCGCCCCGGACACGGCGTGAATGGCCTTCGTTCCACCGGTGCGAGCGTGGACGTGCCCCGGAAGGAACGGTGCGAGGTGCGCCGACACCGCGATCGGGCCCATCCCCGGGCCTCCGCCGCCATGCGGGATGGCGAAGGTCTTGTGCAGGTTGAGATGGCAGACGTCCGCGCCAATCGCCCCCGGGCTGGTGAGGCCCACCTGGGCGTTGAGATTCGCGCCGTCCATGTACACCTGCCCTCCGTGCTGGTGCACAATCCGGCAGATCTCCTGCACCGCGTCTTCGAACACCCCGTGCGTCGACGGGTAAGTGATCATGAGCGCGGCAAGGGTGTCCGTGTGCTGCTCGGCCTTGGCGCCCAGGTCGGCGATGTCGATGTTTCCGTGCGGGTCACAGGCCACCACCACGACCTTCATACCCGCCATGACCGCACTCGCCGGATTCGTCCCGTGGGCCGACGACGGAATCAGAACCACGTTGCGGTGATCGTCGCCCCGGTCGTGATGCCACGCTCGGATCACCATCAGGCCGGCAAACTCGCCCTGCGCCCCCGAGTTCGGTTGCAGGCTGACCGCCGCGAAGCCCGTCACCTCCCGAATCGACGCTTCGAGGCCGGCGACAACCTCCGCGTACCCTTCGGCCTGGTCCTGCGGAGCGAATGGGTGGACGTTTCCGAACTCCGGCCAGGTGACGGCTTCCATGACCGTGGCCGCATTCAGCTTCATCGTGCATGAGCCCAATGGGATCATGGAGGTGTCGAGCCCGACGTCCTTGCGCTCCAGGATTTTCAGGAAGCGCATCATGGACGTCTCCGAGTGATACCGGTGGAACACGGGATGCGTCAGGATGGCCGACGATCGCGTCAGGGCCGCCGGCCAGTCGGGCTGGAGATCCGACGGCGAGTCCGGGGAGCGGCGGTCGGTCTTCCCCAGCACGCCGGCAAAGATGGCCACGATCGCGTCCAGATCCGTCGCATCGACGACTTCATTCAGGGCGATTCCGATTTCCTCAGGGCGTGAGGGATCGAAGCGGAAGTTGTACCCGGCCGCGAGTCCAGCACTCCGGACCGACTCGCGGGTGGCGGCCGGTATGCCGATGGCCAGGGTGTCGAAGAACACCTTGTTGTGCTGTGCGCATCCCAGTGAGGCCAGCCGGCGCGCGAGCGCCCTGGCGAAGCCGTGTACGCGCCGCGCGATCCGAGCGAGCCCGTTGGGGCCGTGGTAGACGCCGTACATGGCGGCCATGGTCGCCAGCAGCGCCTGGGCGGTGCAGATATTGGACGTCGCCTTGTCGCGGCGGATGTGCTGTTCCCGGGTCTGCAGGGCCATCCGGTAGGCCCGGTTCCCCTGCGCGTCCATCGACACCCCGATGATCCGGCCTGGAGCCTGGCGGACGTACTGCTCCCGCGTGGCGAAGAACGCGGCGTGTGGTCCGCCGTAGCCCATGGGCACGCCGAAGCGCTGGGCGCTCCCCACGACAACGTCGGCGCCCATGTCCCCGGGCGGTGTGGCCAGCACGAGCGCCAGCAGATCTGTCGCGACCGCGACGAGGGCGCCTGCCGCGTGGGCCCGTGCGATCAGATCCCGAAGATCGTGCATCGCACCACGGTCGTCGGGCGTCTGGAAGAGCACGCCGAACACACGCTCGTCGTAGACCATCGTCGCCGGATCGGCCACCACGAGCTCGATGCCCAGCGGCTCCGCCCGGCCCTTCAATACCTCGATCGTGTGGGGGAAGCAGCCCGTCGACACCACGAACACCGATCGGCTGCCCCCCTGTACGCGCCGCAGCATCGTCATGGCTTCCGCTGCGGCGGTGGGCTCGTCGAGGAGCGAGGCGTTCGCCACGGGCATCCCGGTGAGATCCTCGACCAGCGTCTGAAACGTCAAGAGCGCCTCGAGGCGACCCTGGGCGATCTCCGCCTGGTACGGCGTGTACGGGGTATACCAGCTCGGGTTCTCGAGCACATTCCTGAGGATGACCGCCGGCGTCACACAGTCGCTGTAGCCCAGGCCGATCAGCGACTTCATCGGGCGGTTCTTCCTCGCGACGCCGCGCAGCCGCGCCAGGAAGTGGTGCTCGCTCTCGGCAACGGGCGACACCAGAGGGTTCGTCAGCCTGATGCTGGCGGGAATCGCCTCCTCCATCAAGACATCGAGGGATGCCACGCCGATGACGCGCAGCATGGCATCGCGCTCATGCGCGCGCGGACCAATGTGCCGGGACTCGAACGAACCGGTGACATCACGATTCATAGATAATGACCTCTTGCAGCAGGCATGCGCGGCTCATGTTGGCGTCGACAATGCGAGCAGACCGGGCGGGGCCTGAACGAATCCTCCAGGATCCGGTTTCGCCGCGGGGCGGATGGTCCACAGGCGGGACGGCCACCGCCGGCCGTCCCCGAATCATGGAATGCGCAGCGCCACCTGGGCAGCGGTCCCGGACTACTTGATGAGTGCCGAATAGTCAGCGGCGTTCAGCAGCGCGTCCAGATCCGCGGCCGCGGATAACCGGATCTCGATCATCCAGCTTCCGTGGGGATCACTGTTGACGCTCTCCGGTTTCTCCGTCAGAGCCGTGTTGACGGCCGTGACCTCGCCCGCCACTGGGCTGTACAGCTCCGATACAGCCTTCACGGACTCGACCGTCCCGAAACTCTCGCCCACCCGCAGCGTCCTGCCAACCTGGGGCACGTCGAGATAGACGACGTCCCCCAACTGCTTCTGGGCGTAGTCCGTGATGCCCACCCGCCCCGTCGCGCCCGTTACCTTGATCCACTCGTGGTCTTTCGTGTACTTGCAGTCGGCAGGATACATGTCACCCTCTCGGTCGCTTGTAGAACGGGAGCGGGACGACGCGTGCGCGGGCCAGTCGCCCGCGAATCTCCACGTCGACCTCGGTTCCCGGGGCCGCGTGCGCGACGGGCACGTAGGCCATGCCGATGGCTTTCTTGAGGAACGGCGTCTGGGTGCCACTGGTGACGCGTCCGACCGGCGTCCCCCCGATCACCACGGGATACCCGTGCCTGGCGATCGCCCGATCGACCATCTCGAATCCCACGATCTTGTTGGCCACACCCTCGGCCTTCTGGCGCAGCAGGGCCTCGCGCCCGAGGAACTCGCCCTTGTTCCACCCGACGATCCACTCGAGATCCGCATCGAGCACGGTGGTGGTGTCGTCGATGTCGTTGCCGTAGAGCCGCATGGCGGCCTCCAGGCGCAGGGTGTCGCGGGCGCCGAGACCGGCCGGGACGACACCCTCGTCCCGGCCGGCCTCGAAGATCGCATCCCAGACCTGGACCGCCTGCTGCGGCGGCGTGAACACCTCGAAGCCATCCTCGCCGGTATATCCGGTTCGGGAAAGCGTCCCCCGAACGCCGGCGATCTCGCCGTGAGCGAACCAGTAGTACTTGATGGCGGCCAGATCGACGCTGGTCAATCGCTGCATCACCTGCCTGGCCAGCGGCCCCTGCAGGGCGATCAACGCGTAGCGGGCGCTCGTGTTGACCGCCGCGACGTCGAACCGCCGCGTCTGTTCGACGATCCACGCGTAGTCCTTGTCGACGTTCGATGCGTTGATCACGAGGAGGAAGTGGTCGTCGGCGAACCGGTACACCAGCATGTCATCGACGAAGGTGCCGGCCGCGGTCGTGAGGCCCGCGTAGTGGGCCTGGCCGATCTTCAGCCGGGAGGCGTCGTTGCTGCTGATCCACTGGATCGCAGCGAGGGCCTCTTTGCCCGCCAGTTCGACCTGTCCCATGTGGGTGACGTCGAAGACCCCGGCACGGGTACGAACGGCGAGGTGTTCCTGGGACAGACCGGCATACTCAACCGGCATGTCCCAGCCCGCAAAAGGAACCATACGGGCGCCGAGAGCACGATGTCTCGCGTTCAGGGGAGTGAGCTTCAGCGGTGCGGAAGTGGGTTGGCTCATGGAATGCGCGAGCGGGGGCGAAGACCAGCCCACACTACTATGGCGGCGGTACGCCGGTCAAGCGGTGTGGGCTGGTTCTCGGGCTCTCCGGGTCTGCCTCAGAGGCGACGGCGTCGTCGCCGGCGAAGGCCGGCGACGATGATGAGCACGGTGATCAGAATGCCCCAGAGGACAAGCGGACTATGCCAGGAGGCCGGGATCGCCACGAGGGCGGCCGCAGCCAGCGGGCCAGCCACGAACACCGATGTCGCCACCGTGACGACCGCCTCGCGAAGCCACGAGATCATGATTCGGTGGCCTTGAGTGAAATCGACGAGCAGGCAATGAATTGGAACCATGACGACTCGACCTTCAAGAGCCAGGTCATCGCACACAATTCCTGAAGGCCGGGGAACCACTTGACGTCGTCGATGCACTGGGCGAAATCGCCCCACGCGGCCGTCACGTCGGACTCGTACTCGGAAAAGCATGCCACATTCAGCGCCAGGGACACGCGCGAAAATCGGTCAGCCGCCCTTGGATCCCGCCGATCGTACACACCGGGATCTCCGTGAAGGATGCCCAGTAAGGCGTCCACCAGATCGATGGAGACGCCTGGCGCGGAGGCGAGGCTCTCCGCGGTCAGCCGGCTTCGAAGCGACCGGAACGCCCGCGTGGCCCGCGACCCCGCCAGCACCTGCTGTACCTGGTCGAGCCCGTCCTCGTCTGACTGATTCAGCAGGAAGACCGCCGTCTGGCCGTTCCGCGTCACCCGAAGCCGCCCCTCCGTGCGCATCATCACCAGGAGGTCGTGGCGTCCGGCCAGGCGCAGGCTGAAGTCGCCGTTGGGTTGCACCACCTTGCGCACCTCGAGATCCGACCAGGTCAGCGACGTCTGCAGCGCGCCGTTGCCGCGCCTGGTGAGCCGGAGTTCGGCCCCGGTGGCCGCATCGACGAGTTCCGATCGTTCGAGGCGCTGCTGCGGCGACTGCTCGCAGCGGGGCGCGTAGGTCGCCGCGACCGCCGGTATCCCGGCGATTGCCCCGGATGCCGTGAGAATCCAGCCCATCACACACGCCCCGATCACACGCGATATACTCACAATTCACCCCCGAATCGACGGCGTCGCGTCCTGCGGCGGCCGTCATCCATCCCGGCGTGCGACCTCACCGGGCGTTTCGTGACGCCCGATCTGCCTCGCCGGTGTGTTCTCCGGAGGCACCCGGTTCTTGCGCGGACATCCCCGCGCGGATCGACCCCCTGTTCCGTGTCACACGCCGACGCCTCGCATCAGGCGCCGGCAGAGCATGCCCGTGCCAGCCCGCCTGACTCGGGCTCGTGGAGGACCGCCGCCGGCAGAGGCGACGGCCAGGCCGCATCCTCTGCCAGACCGTCGCTGCCGCTCTGGGGCGGGCCCTGCTCTCGGAGATACGTCTGCAAGGTGTGGTAGCTGATGTCCAGCACCCGACAGGCCGCACGCTTGTTGCAGCCGCACCGGTGCAGCACGAGCCGGACGTAGCGGCTGCCCCAGGCGCGAAGCGACTCGCCACCGGTCATCGACGGCGCCAGCACCTCCGCGTACTCTCCTCGCACCGCGAGCGGGAGATCGCCTAGCTCCACCTGGTGGCCCTGGGAGAGCACGACCGCAGACTCCATCATGCGCTCGAGCTCCCGGACATTGCCCGGCCAGGCGTACGTGAACAGCGCGTCCTCGGCCGCCGCGGCCAGCGCGAGCGTCCGCAGGTTGCCATGACGCACGAGGAAGTAGCGGGCCAGTTCGAGGATGTCCTCCCTGCGGTTTCGCAACGGAGGCACGCCCAGTTCGATGCCGCCAAGGCGGTAGTAGAGATCGGCCCTGAACGTCCCCTGCTGCACGAGGTCGTGCAAAGGCCGGTTTGTCGCGACGACCAGACGGATGTCGACCGGATGGCTGACGTTGGCACCGACGCGTTCCACTGCGCGCTCCTGAATCGCGCGCAGCAGCTTCGCCTGGGCCGATGCCGACAGGTCTGCCACTTCGTCGAGGAACAACGTCCCGCCGGACGCATGCTCGAATTTCCCAAGACGGCCCCGAACACCGGTGGCGGTGCGATCCTCGATACCGAACAACTCGGCCTCCAGCAGGGTGTCGACGATGGCCGCGCAGTTGACGGCTACGAACGGGCTCCGGCGCCTCACGCTCAGCTCGTGAACCTGCCGCGCCACCAGTTCCTTGCCGCTGCCGCTCTCTCCCTCAATCAAGACGGTGAAGTCCGTTGCCGCGACACGTTCGATGCGCTGGCGCAGTGCGCACATGAGCGCGCTGCTCCCAATCAGCGGCGCGGCACCGTCGCGCACGCGGCCGTGCGCGTGCAGCATCCGGGGCAGTGCGCCGCCCTTTCGATCGATCTCCGTCGCCAGTTGCCACACGACCGCTGCTCTCTGTATGGCGCGTCGTTGGCCTGCCGACAGAGACTGGCCCCGCAAGAGTCCCACCTCCAGTACCCAGGCCAATCCGCCGCCTCTGGCCGGCACGGGTACCCGCACGACTCCCGGGTCGGCCTCATCCCCGGGGATGGCGTGAGGCGTGGAACCCAGAAGCGCACGGATCCGTACCCATTGAACTGGCACATGTCGCCGGACGGCGCGCTCCAACGCCTCCGATAGCGAAGGCCCTCCCGTGTCGCCACTACCCGGCCTCGACAGGTTTCTGACGACCTCGTCAACCAGACAACGATGCGAACCGGGGGACTGGCACGACGTCCGTCGATCCGCCGAGCAGGCAACTTTGGCTATGTAGCTCATGTGAGAATCCCACTTCCAATATGCGTGCCACTGAGGGCGCCTGCAGGTTTACCGGCCAGCGGATGTCTCGCGGGACCGCTGACTGCGTTCGACGCGAGTAGTTCGTTCCCCTGCCGCCCGGGCGGTTCCCGTGTCCGAGTAGTCGGTTCCCCCAGCCAGGCAAAGCCCAGCCCGGTATCGCAGTTCAGCCCCTCCTCGTATGGTACCCACCCGACTGTGCACGACGAGGCCGCGCGCAAACACCTGCTCGGCGCCGGTGTGAAGAACGAGATCCACAGAATGACCAGGCAGGAGCCGCACCGGTGTCTCAACGAGCAGGCCCCCTGGTGAGAGATCGATCACCCGCAGCGACGGCCCGGTTCGAAGTCTCACCGCGAGGGAGGAGTGGCCGGGCTCTACGATCCTCCGCCGCTGCGCCCGTCGTTCCGGCGCCGGCGCTACAGGGGCAGCCATCGCCGTGCCAGAAAGTCGAACCGTAGTACTCGACTGCGACCCGTGGCACCGAGAATCCGTACGGCGTACTGCTGTACTCCTGGCCCCCGGACGTAGAGCGTGCCTGAGGTAGCACCTCCACTGGGACCGAATGACAACAGACTGCTTCCACCGAGCTTCAGCGGACTCCCGCCCACAGCCGACCCGGTGTCTGGATCGGTGACCTGCGGCAGGATGCCAAACGACGCTCCAGGGAAGTGGTCGTTGAGGGTCTCCCATGGGGTTACCTGGCGATCGACGCCCTGGGTGATATCCGCGGAGCGCACGCCATTACGATTGCCGTCCGCAAAGGTGCCATATCGAAAACCCGCCCCGGCCGGCAGAAATGACATGCCCACGTGCACACCGCGTTTCACGGATTCCGCTCGTGTCAGGTACACCCGGCTGGCGATGTGCCTTGCCGCACCGGCGGCCAGGATCTGGTCGCGATGGCTGCCTATCCGAGGCAACGCGATCGCACCAACCAGCAGAAGCACCGCGACGGCTGCCAGGATTTCGACCAAGGAGCTGCCGGCAGCGCGCGCGCCGGGGTCAGCGAGACCCCGGCGCATCGCCGTGCCACCGGTCCAACTCACTGCGGCTCCGCCTTCGGAGCCGCCACCGCAAGCTGGTTCTTCATGCGCAGGAACGACTTTTCGCCGATTCCACGGACGTTCATGAGCTCTTCGACTTTCTTGAAGCCGCCGTTCTTCTGCCGGTACTCGATGATCCGGGCAGCCGTTCGGGCACCCACACCGGGAAGGCTCTCCAGGAGCTCTGCCGGGGCCGTGTTGATGTTGACGACGGGGGCCGGGGCCGCTTTGGTGTCTGCGGGCTTGGCCTGGCGTACGGACGCGTTCGCAGGCAAGGCGACCAGGCTGATCACCGCCAGCGCAACCAACGCCGCGATACTGAGATGACGCACGGTGTACTCCTTCTTCTTGGGCGCGGCGGGATGCCGCGGCCGGGCGGCCCGCCGCCCCGGCGAGCGGCGCAGTGGAGGTCGGGCACCGCGCGTTTCGCCGGAAGCGTCGAGCCTGCACCCGCTATCGCAAGACCGTCGCCAGGCAGCGCTCCGCTGGCGCCGTTCACGGATGTCGTTGAAGGGAGGAATGATGCGGGCGGCGGCCGGGGACCTCCCGCGCGAAGGACTGGCCGAGGCCTGAACAGCCGTCGCCCCGAGTTGCCCGGGTGATGCCGCGTTAGAGCCTGTCAGAAGACAACGTTGTGACTGATTGTTTTCCTACAGGCTCGTATGGCCGGTCCGAACACACGCCATGTGAACCTCATTCTTGGACAGGGCCTTACCCGAGGTTCACGAAGGGGGGACGTCGGCGCGCGACCACGCCAGCGTCTGCGCCAGGCCTGCTTCGAGGCCGACGGTCGGCTGGTAGGCCAGGCGCTCGCGTGCAAGGGTGATATCGGCTTGCGAATCCCGCACGTCACCCGCGCGCGGCGCGCCAAAGGCGGGCTCGAGCGACGACCCCGTCAACTGCTGGAGCACCCGGTAGAGCTGATTCAGCGAGACCCGGCCGCCGGTGGCGACATTGAACACGCCGCCGGCCGCTCCGGTCGCGTGGCATGCCTTCAGCACGCCGTCCACCACGTTTGCCACATACGTAAAGTCGCGCGTCTGCTCGCCGTCCCCGTAAATCGTCGGGGCCCGTCCCTCCAGGAACGCCCGGATGAAGAGGGAGATCACGCCGGAATACGGCGAGGACGGGTCCTGCCGCGGACCAAACACATTGAAGTAGCGCGTCGTGACCGTCTCCAGGCCGTACAGGGAGGTAAACATCCGTGCGTACTGCTCGCTCACCAGTTTCTGGAGCGCGTATGGCGACAGCGGTTCCGGCGCCATGTCTTCCCGCTTCGGAAGCCCGGCGGCGTTGCCGTACACCGAGGATGACCCGGCGTAGACGACGCGGCGCACGCGCGCGTCGCGTGCCGCGACGAGGAGGTTCAAGGTGGCATCGACGTTTGCACGATGGCACAGGACCGGTTCGCGCACCGACCGCGGCACGGACGGAATGGCCGCCTGATGCAGCACGTAGTCCACGCCCTCGACGGCGCGTCGCGCGACGTCGGCGTCGGCGAGGTCGCCAAGGACGAACTCGATGCGGTCGGCGACGGCGGCCAGGTTCGCGCGTTTGCCCGTGATCAGGCTGTCTACCACGCGAACGCGTGCGTCGCGGCGCACCAGTTCCTCAACGAGATGCGAGCCGATGAACCCCGCGCCACCGGTCACCAGATAGATCGCCATTCGCACTCCCTGCTGTCTCGACGCCAGGAAAGTTCCGCCGCAGTCGAACCGTAAGCCGAATCCTGTGACCCCTCGACTCGCCAGCCGCTTGCGCGGCCGGTTCGCTCGGGGCGACGACCATTCCTCTGGTCCCGTCATCACTGGCGGGATCAAGCGACCGACCCGGAGGCATGGGGCGGGCCGCCCTCGTAACGCCTCCCTATTTGG
>Ga0315290_10003391_pt1 | contig 11382 bp, 16 predicted proteins | sample YL17G12_0_MG_FD_203627 | JGI IMG/M metagenome (GOLD analysis project Ga0315290, IMG submission 203627) | Sediment microbial communities from Yellowstone Lake, YNP, Wyoming, USA - YL17G12_0 | ecosystem: Environmental > Aquatic > Freshwater > Lake > Sediment | place: USA: Wyoming | collected...
TCTGCGAGTGGCTGGATATAAAAAGAAGAAGTAGGGAGTGAATTATGTTTGAAATAACTGATGAAGATCATATGAGCATAGAGGCTACAATAATTTATGCTCTGGTCGGAATTCCAATTTTGTTTGGTGGGTTTGTAGCAATCCTATTAACGTCAAATAATTTTTTAAAAATAGGATTAATCATTGCAGTCATCGGATGGTTCAAGAGTGATCTATGTTGGCGGATAGGAACACTCCCCGGAGCAATCATACATCACTGGAGATTTTCACATTCACCTACTTCATTACTATAATGGAAAATAATTATGCGCTTCGATCTAATCGGGGCAAGAATTGTTGGTCGTTAAACCTTCAATTCCAGTTAAAAATAAAATTAGGAAATAAGTATAAATACTATGAAAAATAAATACTATACTATGGTCTGGAAAAACTATGGAAAGGATGACAGCTATAAAACTGGAGAGTTTGCATTAACAGTAACTGAGGTAGAGAAGTTACTTTCAAACTGTGAAGTAATGTCTGAGAAAATTTTATTGGAAGTTGGAATATCAACTGGGTGTCGGCGTGCTGATTTATGTGCCATAGAAAAATCTAATATTGATATTGAGAAAATGACAGTCAGTTATATTGAAAGAAAGAAGGGTGGAAGAATTCGTATAGTAAACTTTGGTAAGAAGCTTCAGGTTGATCTACGACAATACATTGCAACACTTCCACCAAGGTGTAAATGGCTCTTCCCTTCAAGCCATGGAATGGAGAACCATATATCAGATAGAAGTGTCTGGAATATATTTAACAGGGTATGTAAACGAGCTGGTATATCTCAGAGACCAGCACATGCGTTAAGGAGCACATTTGTGAAGCAAGCAATTTTGAATGGATGGAGCATGATCCAAATTTCTAATCATATTGGGGATACTCAGCAGACTATTGAGAAGTATTATGCTGTACCTTCGATTGGTGAGATGGCTGAGTTAGCAAGAACGAAAGAGGTAATATGAGAGACGAGAGTTTTTGGGACAGATTATGGTTTTGGATAACTGCGCCCTTCTATATGTTGATTTGGGCATACTGTGTTTTGACTATCGATGATGATTACCCTTATTTAGATGAAATTGATATGGGGAGAGTTAGTGAAGAGGAAGAGGAAGAGGCGAGATGTCATTCATTAAAATCATAAATGGTTACGTCGTTATAACTTGGGCGGGTACAGAACTTGCATCAAGAGAACCAATCTTTCAGATGTCCCGTATAAAAAAATATTTCAATGCAATGTGCCGTCTATATGCAATACTATTTCTGTTTATAGAAACATATCTGATGCTCTTTCCAATGTGGATCAAAGCATATTTTTTAAATGGGGAAGCGACAATATATATCAATCGTTTTGGGGAAGCAAATGTAGAACTGGTATTCTGGGCGATCTCATTTCCGTTTATCATCTACGGCGTGTGGTTGAACTGTAAGGGAGCAGTAGAAAAGTTTGACAACGAAACCTATATAAAATTAAAGTGTTGATTACTATAAATATGGCATCCGTTGGTCGTCTCATCTTAGGATTTCTGATCGCAGCAATCTGCTTTTCATCCGCCCTTGCATGTTTAGTACTCCAGATGGGAGCGCCTCTTCCTGCCGTTAACATCGGCAACAACGATATTTATACAAATGTAAGTAGTGGTGCAAATGTTACAACTGAGTTACTTGTAACGACTGGAAGCTATGGAACTGGATTTGTAGTAGTAATTTTATTTATTCTCGCATCAATAATTGTATTAGCTGCGGTAGCACTCATAGGGAGGAAACGATGAATTTAAAAATAGTTATCATATCAATATTATTACTGGCGCTTATTGGAATATCCAGTGCCGCAGATTATACCAGTGCAATCAATTCTTCACAGAATGTATATACCAACAAATCATATCAGATGAATGATAATTCAAGCACCCCAATTGTATTATTTATTTTATTAGCGTGCAGTGGATTTTATTTATTAATTTTTAGCATTATAGCAGACCCCGGACAAGGCTCTGATATTTTTGGATATGTTGCAGTCCCTATCCTCGGACTTGCTGCGTGGACAAGTCGTGCACTTGATGTTATAACTTCTGGGGGTACTGTAAATACTGCAAGTGGGATCGTGGTACTTGAAAGTCATACTATATACTCAAATCCTGCCATCACGATCATATTTATTATTCTACTCATAATCAGTCTGCTAAACGTTTACCGTGTGATTGTAATTTCTCGTGGCGTTGACGAAGATGCGTACACCGACAGCGACAGATAACCTATAACCATTTCTTTTTCAGAATTGAGGACGTATTTGAACAGTCTGGTTTTTCCGAATAGTTGATAAAAGAAAGTATTGGGGCTGTCGCCAGCCCGTGTGATATATAAGGTGTGTTTAAGATGATGGTGCGATATGAACTGATCTTAAGGTGTGAGAGATGAGGTAATTAAAACGTGAAGTTTCTGTTACTCAGATCATACCGCAATATATCTTAGACCTGTTAATATTTAAACTTTTTGATTGATCCAGAAAAAAGTATTAGTTGAGGGGGATACAATTGCCCCACCCCACTTAAGATATGCCATAGAAACGCTTCTGTGCGCATCTTTGTAGGCATTCATTTACTGGAACTTGAGGAGCGCATAAAAACCTGACATTCTCCCCAAACGTCTATTTGAGCTAACGTCAATAACGTCAACTACCTTATTTTTGATACCTTTAATGTCTTTCATCTCATCGAAAGTCAATTTGCCCTGCTTTCCTTTGACTGAGAACAAAAATGGGTTGAATGGATTATTCTGTTTACTCATCAAAGTCTCCTGACTTTCTTTGGTCTCATTGATTTCTCTAAACCAAACAGATCAGTTTTGATACCATATCCATAACGGAAAAATTCTGAAAAGCCCCTACCTCTTCCCTCACCTTTCCCTCCTGAAGTAGATCCACCTCCACCTAATCCGCCCCAAGGCAATGGAGGTAACGCTACACCGCCACCAGTCTTTGGAAGTTCGTCCACAAGCTTTTTCTCTTTGGGTAGTTCGTCCTTGAAGGGTTTAATTTCGTCCTTCGGACGTTTCCAAATATCAAGATCGGTGCGAGGTGGCTTAAACAAATCTATCTCTCCTTTCTTAGTAGTAGTAATCTCATCCTTCGGAGCCTTCCAGATATCGATCTCTGTCTTTTTTGGAGGTGGCACAATCTTCTCTTTTGGTGCTTTCCAAATATCTATATCGGTGCGCTTAACCGGAACGATGTCCCGCTTCGGAACTTTAAACAGATCGATTTCTTTTGGAGCCTTAAATATATCCACCTCATTCTTTGGTTTTCTAAATATATCCAGTTCTTCTTTCGGGCGCTTAAATATATCAACACTCTTCTCTTTGGTTCGCCAGAAGTCTATACTCTCTTCCTTCGGTCTTCGGTAAGTATCCACTTTTCGTTCGTCCTTCCAGATGTCAATTTCTTTTGTCTTCTCTTTGAACATATCTTCCTTCGGACGTTTTACAGACACTTCCTTAAATGGATCTTTATAAACTGTAACCTCTTTGGATGAAGCCGAGTATGGTTTATCTGGTGTAAATTTCTCTACATTATATTTACCAGTTACTTTATCAAAAGTATAAGTTTCTCCTTCTGGTCTCAATTTAAATCCACCTGTACCAGATACAGATTGAACACCTTCAAACGCAGCTCGTGGGATCATATCCGCTTTCTGCGCTGTCGGTGAAGAATATGTTTTGGTCATACCGAAATCCCCATACTCTATCTTACCAGATTTACCAGCCCTGTATTCAATCTTTCCAGTATACGGATTTATAATTTCTCCTGCTGGTCTTAATGATGGATATAGATCTGCGTAGTCCTTAAATTTAACATTACCAGTCTTGATATAAATATCATTATAAGTACGCATTTTATAAGCTGCCTCATACTGCGCAAATTTATCTCCAGCCATTCTACCTTCAATTGTATCCTTGAATATTCTGGCAGGAGAAACTAAATCTCCGGGGCGAGCTGGAGCACTTCCACCAGAAGTACCACCACCGCTACTTGAGGACGAGGGCTTGGTGTAGGAATAACTATAAGATCCGCCGCTCGCTGGTGCTGGTGAAGGTGCAGCTCTTGTACTACCAGCGGGACCAGACGGAGGTACAGGCTCATTCTTCATAGTGAACTTAGCATCTTCAACATATCCTCGTTCATCCATGGCTCTTTCCATTGGGTTGCGAGTATCAGTCGCTCTGTCTCTGGCATAACCTGCTGCATACGTCCCTGCGGTGAAGGCTGTGAGCTGGACTCCAAGTGGACCGATATTTTTATATACAGCCGTTGGCTCAGTTGTACGGAACCATTCGCCCTTTTCGTTAGAGGTTGCACTTCCTACAATCATTGTTCCAAATGCTGCGTCGATACCATATTTTCCAACGGCGGATATTCCTTTCTGGACAAGTGGGCTTTCAGCTTTACCAATAAGCGATGCACCCTTACCAAGAACATATTCAGATCCTTTTCCGAGAGCGCCGAAAATACCAGTAACTTCTATAACCGCAGCCTGCGCCATAATCGTAGGAACTTCCCCCGGATTTTTTATAAAGTATGCGTTAGCAGAACTTCCAATCATATTCAGACCTGCAATTATTTTCTGATCGCTGGTTGCATTGGGCTTGTTATATTCCGCTTCCCACATCTTTGTATATCCTTCATACTTCGCAGGTGAACCTACAACTGGCTGAATGTACTGTGAAGATATATCAGCAGACAATTCTGAATAAGCGCCGTAAGGCATAACTTCTCCCTTGGAGGCAAATGTAGTACCACTCTCTTTCTCCTGCGCCCCCGGTCTTGCTGCAAGTGTTACCGCTGGATTTACATATTTCATAAACGGAATATCAACAGCCAGATCAACAATGTTTGGCGTCCACGCAGTTTTTGTCATACTGCCAACGCTTCTTATAAATCCGCCAGCCTGATCATACAGTCTATCAGATGATGCTACAACTTCTTCCCAGAGTGATTTCTTTGCTTCGGGTTTACCGAATATACTTTCTCTACTCATAGGAGTTAATACAAGGTTAGTTTCAATCTGTGAGGTTGCATATTCTTTTCCATAGAGATCATTATAAGATTTTCTATTGATTTCATATTCAGATGACATTTTAGTTAGAGCAGCAAACTCTGCTGCCGTTCCAGTGAATTCATTCTTCTCGTTCAAACGTCCTTTAAGCATAACATCAATTGCAGACGACTGAGTTCCCAATGATTTTTCCATTGCAACAAGAGCGGGCGAACCTTTAAACACTCCGCCCTCAACCGCATACTTCGCAGCGTCTCCAGCAATACTAAATGTAAGCTCAGGAGAATTCTTAACAACGTCTGGTGCGGATGACATAAATTTATCAGTGACTAGAACATTCTGTGACTTAGGATTTTTTGCTAACTGCTCAGCATACTCTAACTGGTTAGCAAATCCTTGTACTTCAGACGATGGCATAAATACTTTTCCACCATATCCAAAGTCCTTTGCCGAAGGAAGTTTTGTAAGTCGACTTTCGTCTATCGCAAAGTCTGGTCTCGTAGACGCCACCTTTTTGGCAATGTCCTGTTGTTCAAGTACAGAGAGTTTTCCATACGTACTTGAATATGAATACAGATTGTTTGTATTGTACGGACCGACATCTCCAGTTGCTTTCGCCCGTGCAACCGCATCTATAGCTGCTAAGTCAAACGACCCATATTGTTTGAAGCTTCCTTTTCCAAGTGCAGATAAAGATAAATCAGAGGTGTACTCAAATGGATTAAGTGCTGTCGGAAGCCCACTTGCTTTAGCTTGGTAATGATACTCTGAAGCCAGTGCGAGATTACTGACGAGTGCGCTTCTTAATTCCATTTCATAATATGCTTTCTCTCTTGGAGACTGAGCCGCCTGCTGTTGTGCATATAATGCCTGCTCCAGAGTTGATCCTTTATTTACAAGCTGTTGTGTATAACTATCTCCGAGTGATAAAGGATTTCTATAATCAGGTCTTTGAAGTGAAAGGTCTTGTGGCATTATTGGTGTATAAGGTACACCTACAGGTACATAAGGTGCATTCGCATTTACAGGAATATTCATTGCTAACGCCTGAGCATAGTTTGGTCCACTCGGTGTGATACCTGCCGCAGCTCTATCTGCTGCCATCTGCGCTTCAGACGGAGATCCGCCAATAGTTTCGCCTGTAGCTGGATTATAAGTTCCGCCTTGATATCCTGCGGGTGGTGCACTATATGAAGAAGGTGCAGGTGATGTTGGATATATAGTTTGGTAAGTTGGACCAGTTGGAATATTAGTAACCAACATTGGTGTATAAGCTGCACCGCTACTTGAATAACCAACCCCGCCACCAACAACTTCTGCTACGGCAGAAACTACTGGCGTTGGCGCACTTGCTGGTGCTGGAGCACTTACTGGTATAGACGGTTGAGAATATGATCCAGTGTCTCCGCTACCACCTGAAGAAGAGTAATAGCTATCACTGGCTTGTGCGCCGTGGATCATTTAGAACAACCCCTTGAAAGCATCATTGCATTTCTTCTTCTTTTTAACAACCTTCTTTTCATCAGTGGCGTCTCCTATGGACTTCATTAAAATACCTGTACCGACACCTATGGCTGCGAGACCGATCCCCAGACCAATTAATTCTCCGACTTCATCTGACATTAGAATAATCCTCCTTTCTTTGGCTTACCAAAAAGATTAAATGCATCATTAACATTCTGTTTCTTTTTCTTGGCTTTTAATGGTTTTGCTTTTTTCATTTTAATAGGTGCAAGATCAAATCCGCCACCGAATAACTTTTTAAGTGGCGGTTCTTTCTTTCGCTTGGAAGCAGTCAATGTGCCGAATGCATTTATAACGATAGGCTTCTTTGCCTTGGTTGGTTTTGATTTCTTAACACTGATACCGCCGAATGGATCCATAATCTTCTGCGAGGTTAGATTGCTAAGTTGATTGCGTGGTTCTCGGATCATGGATACTGGATTGCTAACATTCATTGGTCTGGTAGCGTATGGAATTTCTCTTCGCTGTTTCGGTGAGCCAATCAGATCGAATGTATCTCTGGTCTTGACGCTAAAGAAATAGTCAGGCTTCTTGACCTTTGGTTTTCTACTCTGTAATCCACGAAGCCGTTTCATTTCTTCGCTTACTGATGTTGAGCCTTTTGGTTTAGAGAAGAGGGAGAGGGGATCGTGACCTTTTACAACTATTTTGGATTTTATGTTTGCTTCATTTACAACGAATGGTACATCTGATATTAATTCTTCAAACGCTAAAATTTGTTTTGCTATTATTGGCGTATCCTGTGCCAGTTTTTGTTCAAGGGTTGATTTGATAGTTTTATATCCAGATAATTTTCTTTGAGCTGTTGCTCTTTTTATTTTAACTTCATCTTTATAAGTTTGAGTAGATATTTTATCATTTATTATATTAGTATAGTCATTGATATCTTTCTCTGTTTTTGTAATATCTGTTTCAACAACTACTATATCACCCGTAATCTTTTTTAACTCATCTTTACTTTTAGATATTATTTTACCATATCCTTTTTTTAATTTTTCTCCAGCCTGTTCATTCTTTCTTTCATTTAATCTATTTAATTTTGCTCTGGATGCTTCAACTTCTTTCTTTTCGTAATCAGTCATAAATCTTTCGCTTTCAAATAAATCTACCAGCCTTTTATTTTTTGCTACTTCCTCTTGCTGCCACCCGACATATGCAAATTCTCTTTTAAGTAGTTTGCCAGTTTGTGGATCGTATTTTTTTGTAATAGGCTGTCTTATTTTCCTCTCTCGTTCTGGTGTATCAAACATTCCACCACTGCCACCGAACAATGTAGGAAACTGTACGTCACCATATTTTCTTGCGGATTGTTTTTCAGACAGACCTATATTTCTTCCAGAGGACTTTGCTTGTTCCCAAAGATATTTTGTATCTTCACCCAGTCTGTCAAATGCAATATTTCTATCAAGAACACCTTCAGCTCTTTGCATACCCTTATATGTTTTGTCAGGTATTTTTTTTGCTTCTTCTATTATTCTTTCCTTTGTTAAATTCTCTGAAGCATATTTTTTTGCTTGCTCAGCTTTCTTTGTAGCATATTCCTCAGCCTGATCTAATTTATTAGATACATATTTTTCAGCCTGTTCGGATTTCTTTGTAGCATATTCATCAGACCTCTCAGCTTTATCGGCAACATAATCTCCAGCCTGCTTAGCTTTCTCTGAGGCATATTCTTTAGCCTGTGTAGCAGCTTCTCCAGCTCTCTGTTTTAATCTTTCATAAGTACTTTGCTTTACTTCTTCTTTAGTCTCTTCTTCGTCAGCCATTTAAAACAATCCCCCTTTCTTTTCATTCGCAAGCATTTTATCAAACACATCAACATACTTCGCTTTATCTGGAGTTATCTTAACCTGACTTACCGACGGAGTATCAAGATTGTGAGAGACATTTTTGCTAAGCTTACTAATATACGCTGGTGCTTCTTTCGCCCTGTCGTATACAAATTTACCAGCTATCTTTAAATACTTATTCGCAACCTGTTTTATTTTACTTTCGTCTGTCATTAGAATATTCCTCCATTCTTCTTCTTACTTTTAGTGTTATTGCTTTTTAACGATTTTGGTTGTATCCCGCCGAATGCATCAAGCGGCGGAACTCCAGTCTTTCCAATTCCGCCGAACGCATCTTTATATACGAGCTTTGGAGCCACTTGGTTAAAAGGAGTTCTTGGTGTGTACTGGTTTACATACGTCGGTGGTTCAAATCTTTTATCACTCTGTATCTTATCATAGACAGTAAGTTTCTTCGGCTTCGTAGTTGGAAACCCAAACTTCGTTTTAAAATTCTGGATAGACTTCATTCGACTTGGCGAGTTGTCTGTATGACCTTTCTTCTTTTTAACAGGTGGTGGTTCAGGAAGATCCTTCTCCTCTGTATATCCAGTACTCTCTGCGTATGCATTCTTAATCGATACTTTAGCAGCGTCTTCCTTGATAGAAGTTATATCACTCCACCCGATTGTCGCTGCCTTTCCTAATGGTGATCCGTCGTTGTCTGCTGCCATAATTAACTCCTCTTAATAAATCCTAATATAATTCCTGCTAAACTTGCATAAGCTATACCTTGAGCGATTGATACAAACTCTGGTGCTATTCCAAGTCCGAGACCTGTATCGCCCCACATAATAAATGTCCCAGAAATTAATCCAAGTATAGTTGGAACGAGGACATCTCTCTCTCGTATCCACAATCCAACATATATTGCAAAGAATAACAATCCCCAGATAACCACTGACAGGTTGCCCGGTGCTACCCAGAAGTATCCGCCAATACTTTCTTTCGCAAGTACCATGATATCAAACTGGGATCTGGTAATATTATCTATACCTGCGCCGAAGGTTGTCTGCGGTTGTGGTGTCAATGGATCGGTTGTGAATGATAACTGGTTTCCACAACCAGTCATATCACACGCCCTGAAGTAAAACGTTGTACCTCCAAGTAATGGAGATCCGTACACAGTATAATTAGGCGCAGAGGAATTCGGTGTTACCCAAGTTAGAGATCCGTTTTTCTGACCATACTCAAAAAACATTGGATTGGTTCCACCAGTCATTTCTAAGAAAGCAGTATTCTCTCCTACTAATGTTGCTGCACTTGTAGTAGGTACTGCAAACACAGGTGTAACTAAACATATGACCAGTAATATTAGAACTAAATATTTATTTACCATTCTTGGCTCCCTTGATAATCAGTTTTACTAACTACTACATATGCAAGTCGTATAATCAAAACAATCTCAATGATAAGCAACATCGTGAAGAAGAAGCCGGGGATCCACTGCACAAGCGAAGGTGGTAAAGGATTATTAGCTGCGTATTCATAATTACTTACAAATCCAGATAAGATGCCGAACAAAGGTCCACCAATTAATGCACACGCCCCGATAACCATTGTATTAACAAGTAAGAAGATACCTGCTGATAGTAATTCCATTGTAGATGCCATTATGCCTCACCTGCACTGTCACGATTAGATATGACAATATGATTGACGATTAAGAATAGCAGGAATATAAAAGGCAATACATTAAATATAGTACTGATAGTTGTCATAGTGTTTATAGCGTCTTGCGACATTGGAAACACTCCGATAAAACTATTATTAACCTGCACATATTTATCCACGAGTTTACCGAGGATAACACACATGAAGGAAAAGAACACGAAACTTAAAGCTAAGCCTGCGAGACCACCTGAACTTGCTTCCTCATTTAATTTTAGTTTGTTTAAAAAGTTTGTCATTTTCTTCCTCCTAAAATGCTGTTGAATCTGGGAATGGTTTCGCAAAGATGTTTACGAAGGTAAGCATATACAGGAACCATATCCCGAACTGGAATGCTGTAACTAATGCAACACCAAGAGCACCGCCACCATCTGGTGCGCAAATCCATGGGAAGATGGCATTGATTGTTAATGAGAAGGCTACTATACTCAAAACCACATTAACAAATAAGACTAATGTACTCAATGCTAATTGTCCAGTAACTGTTATCAGATCCACCGCACTTTGCAACCAACCACCTCCGTGGGTAACACTTGGTACTGAAGATGTGAGATTAGAATTTGTAATATACATCTCCGAGTTTGGAAGTCCTGTTTCTGAAACTGCGTTGATAGAAGAATTTGTAATTCCGCCACCAGAGTGTACCCAGACACCAGTAGCGTTAACAAGTCCTACACATGCCTGTAATATCAGGAGGTAAAACACAATGTTGATAAGTAGTGAACCGGGACCACCACCTCCAAAGTTCTCTCTCAATGATCCTTTCATATAAGAAGCAGCTCCAAGAATTCCGCACATAATTATAATTGAATATGTAGCTATTGGATTTGGTGATTGCAACCATCCAAGGAATACAAGTATCGCTGCGAATATAGGAACGAGCAAAGCAAAAAATCTCGTCATCCGTTTAGAAGACATTGCACCAAGCAGGAATAAGAAACCCATAGAGATCCAGTTATAATAAAATATAGCTTTCGCCAGTACCATTCCGGGCAACTTCTCTATTCCGAGTGATACAAGAAACATCTGTTTCATAGTAACGCTTCTCTCTCCGTAAATAAACTGATCTACGGCAGAGACAGCAGGTACTAAAAGTAATACCGCTATCAGGAGTAAGAATATAATATTAAATGCTTTCATTTTAGATCACCCTCGTTGCTGCGTACTTCCAAGCATACCTTTCTCCAGTCACAGAAGGAATTGTATAATTCGCATATACTTTATTCGCTCCCATACCAGCGAGGTCAGTTGAGTACATCATAGTAAAGTTA
>Ga0315290_10003392_pt1 | contig 11380 bp, 5 predicted proteins | sample YL17G12_0_MG_FD_203627 | JGI IMG/M metagenome (GOLD analysis project Ga0315290, IMG submission 203627) | Sediment microbial communities from Yellowstone Lake, YNP, Wyoming, USA - YL17G12_0 | ecosystem: Environmental > Aquatic > Freshwater > Lake > Sediment | place: USA: Wyoming | collected...
GCGCGGCGAGCGGGGGCGAGATGCTGGCGCCCGCGCCGCCCGACCAGCCGATCCAGTTCGTGGACGCGCGCGACCTCGCGGCGTTCGTGCTGCATCTCGCGGAGACCGCGACCGGCGGCGCCTTCAACGTCGTGCATCCCGCGGGCACGACGACGCTGGGCGCGCTGATCGGCCTCGCGCGCGCCGAGGCCGGCGCCGACACCTCGGTCGAGTGGGCCGGCGGAGACTGGCTCGGCGAGCAGCTGGGCGAGGACAAGTACGACGCGTTCCCGTTGTGGGTGCCCGAGGAGCCGGGGAGCCATCTCTTCGACCCGGCGCACGCGATCGCTGCGGGCCTGGATCTCCGTCCCGTCGCGGAGACGGTCCGTGACACCCTCACGTGGGACCGCACGCGCGAGCAGCTATGGCCGATGAAGGCAGGCCTGGACCCCGACCGGGAGGCCGCCCTGCTCGCCGCATGGCGGGTCCAGGGGTAGTTCTCCCGAAGCGCGAGGGGCGGACCCGAAGGCCCGCCCCCTTTCGCGTTCCCGGCCCGTTCGAGCCCTACGGCGCCGACACCACCACGTCGTCGAACACGATGTCGTACGTCCGGCCGGACGTGCCGTTGCCCAGCTGCAGCGCGCCGATCGGTGACGTTCCGAGCGAGGTGGTGCCACTCAGCGCGCCGATCAGGTTCGCGTCCGCCCAGACCTTCACGTCCGAGGCGTCGCCGTTCACGGTGACCTGGAACTTGATGTGGTGCCAGTCGCCTTTGACGAGCGCCGCACCGGCGTCCGCGGTGGTCCGTGTCAGGCCGTTCCAGAGGCCCAGCGTGCCGTCGCGCTTCATGTTCAGACAGAGCGGTGTTCCCGACGGGGGCGCGATCAGCTTGGCCAGCGAGACCGCGGTGGAGGCGCTCACGACCTTGTAGTCGAACTCGACCACCAGGTCGAACCGCGCGCCGCCGGGGATCGTCCGCGTGGCGAACGTGTTGTCACCGGCGTTGTTGCTCGTCTGACGAGGGGCCCACCTCCCGTGAGAGACGTCGTTCTGCATCGTGAGGCCAGCGTTGGCCTGGACCCAGTCGGCGAGGTCGCCGTCCTCGAAGTCGTCCGAGAACAGGACGTTGCCTCCCACGGGCGGCGGGTCTGTCGGCGGCGGGGTGCTGGTCGAGCTCGTGGGCGGCGGGGTGCTGGTCGAGCTCGTGGGCGGCGGGGTGCTGGTCGAGCTCCCGCCACCGCTGCCGGGCATCGCCGAGAAGGTCGCGTTCTGTCCCATCTGCCGGAAGGAGGAGAGCGCCTGGGCCGAGGTGTCGGCCCAGAAGTCGCCGCCCTTGGGCGCGAGCGCGTGGTAATAGACGAACGCCCGTAGCCTCGGCATCGTGTTCACGATCGTCGTGCGCGCCTGATCGAACCAGGTCGCCTTCCAGCTTGGGTCGCCGGGCTTCTCCTGCATCCCCGTCCAGATCAGGAGCGGCTTGTTCTTGGTCACGCCCCAGTCGTAGAAGGTGCGGAAGAGCTCGTCGAACGAGGCGTAGTTGTTGACCGGGACGGCCGAGCCGCCGATCCAGTCCACGTACGCGTCGCCCGGGTAGAACTGCTGGCCGAAGTCCTTCTTGAAGCTGCCCGCGCGCGGCGCCCAGACCCACTCGACGTTGTTGGCGCCACGGGCCGCGAAGATGTCGTGGATGTGACGCCACGCCTGGATGAACTCGGTCGGGGTCCCGATGTACTCACGGTCACCGGGCGACTGGTCCATCTCCCAGTTGAACCGCACGAGCACCGGGCCCGACAGCGCCTTCAGCCCGTCGGCCGCCGCCTTGATCACGTCGTCGTACTGGCCGGCCGCGATCTTGGCCGCCCGGTTGCCGTCGGGCGTGGTGTCGGTGCCTCGCCACGAGATCATGGGAAGCTGCCCGCGGTCGATCTGCCACTGCTCGAACTTGTAGCTGCGATCGGTGAACGGGTGGTACTTGTTCGCGATCGCGATCTCACGACCGACCTTGCCCTCGAGCGAGGTCACCGCGTCGAAGATCGACTGACCGGACTTGGCGTTCGCGTAGGCGCCCCACATCACGCCGGACGCGGGTGCCGAAGTCGTCGGGGCGCTGGACGCGGCAGGTGCGGTCACCAGCGCGGTCAGCATGGCGAACGAGATCATCGAGCCGAGCGCGCCGGTGCCCCATCGGGTCCATCGACGCCTTCGTACGGTCGTGCAGGTCATACCAGGCCTCCCCCTCAGGTTCCGTAAGTCTTCCTTCGACAGGCCGAACGGGGGCCCTGGAGAGGGACGGTGGGGGATTTCCTGGTCAACAGGAACTAGTCCCGGGGTCGTAGGCATTCCGTCGCTACCCATCACCCGAGCCGACGCGAACCGTTGCGTCAGGGGAGATCTTCCGGTACCGTACGATCCTCGGTGTAGGCCGTGTGCCGTACGCCGTGACGTCCCGGATCCCGCGAGAGCGCCCAAGGAGTCCCCCCAACTTATGCGACGCTTCCTCTCTGCCGCTCTCGGCGTGGCCATGATCGTCGGCCTGTTCCCCGCCTCCGCCTCCGCCGCGCTGCCTCTGACCCCGGATCTCACCTGGGGCACGAACGGCAAGGTCAACGCGATCCTTCGCGTGGGCAACACGATCTACCTGGGCGGCGACTTCACGGCGCTTCAGGACACGGTCACCGACGTGACGGTCGCCCGCGCCTTCATCGGTGGCATCGACGCGATCACCGGGGAGCCGACCTCGTTCGCGCCCATGCTGGACGGGTCGGTCTTCGCGTTGGCGGCCTCGCCCGACGGGTCGCAGCTCTACGTGGGCGGCAACTTCACGACCGTGAACGGCGCCACACAGCGTCGCGTCGTCCAGTTCGACTCGGCGACCGGCCAGAAGACCTCGTGGAAGCCGACGGGCTGGCCCAACAACGTGGTCCGCGCGATCACGGTCTCGACCGACCGGGTGTACATCGGCGGCGCCTTCACTAGCCTGGGGACCGCCACCGTCACCCGGATCGCCGCTCTGAGCCCTACGACGGGCGCACAGGTCGCCGGCTTCAACGCGTCTGCAGACGGCCTAGTGCGCGACCTCGTGCTCGCGTCGAGCCGTCTGTGGGTCGGCGGCAACTTCTCGAACGTGAACGGCACGAGTCAGAACAAGCTCACGGCGATCGATCCCACGACGGGCGCCACCATCACCGGCGTGTACCACCCCAGCTACCCTGTCCTGGATCTGGCCGCGGGTACCCGGCTCTACGTGGCGGGCGGCGGCGGCGGCGGCAAGGCGCTCGCGGTGAACCTGTCGACGGGCGCGAAGGTCTGGGAGAAGAAGACCGACGGCAACGTCCAGGGCGTCGACGTGCTGAACGGCACGCCGTATTTCGGCGGCCACTTCTTCAAGTACGACGGGAAGGTCGTGGAGCAGATGGTCCGCGCCGACCCGGCGACCGGCGCCCTCGATCTGACCTGGCTCCCCAGCGTCACATCGGGGTTCCTCGGGGTCTTCGCGGTCGACGCCTTCGGCGATGGCAAGCTCTACATCGGCGGCGACTTCACGCGCGTTACGAACCTCAAGCGGCTCAACTTCGCGCAGTTCACCGACGGCGCCTCGCCGACCAACGCCGACCTCGGGCTGACGTTCGCCGGCGCGCCGTCGACGGTCAACGTCGGCCAGCAGATCACCTACACGGCCACCTTGACGAACGCCGGGCCGGACTCCGCGACCTCGACCACCCTCACCGACGTCTTGCCGTCCACGCTCGACTTCGTGAGCGCTTCCGGGTGCACCTATGCGTCCGCGACCCGGACCGTCTCCTGCGGGCTGGGGACAGTCACGTCGGCCGGAGACGCCGCCACGATCGTCGTCTCGGCGAACACGGCGGGGTCGATCGACAACACCGCCTCGGTGGCGGCTTCGACCGCCGACCCGAACGCCGCGAACAACTCTGCGACGGCCACCACCACGGTCGAGAGCGTGGGCGGCGCCGACCTCGGCGTCACTACCAGCGTGCCCGCGAAGATCGACCGAGGGACCAACTTCCCCTACACGCTTACCGTCGAGAACCATGGACCGAGCGCCGACGGCGACGTGGTGCTCACCGACGTCCTTCCCGCGAACTTCACGGCGAACGGGTCCGCGACCGCATCACAGGGCTCGTGCACGGGGACGGCCACGCTGACGTGCGACCTCGGCGCCATGGCCTCGGGGGCCACGGCCACCGTGACGATCCCGGGTACCGCGCCGGCGACCGCGCAGACGATGATCAACGCGGCCTCGGTCCACGGCCTCCAGACCGACCCGGTGGGCGCGAACGACGCGTCCACGACGTACGCGAGCGTGGTCGATCCCACGCAGTCCGCCGACAGCGTGGCGCCCGTGCGTCAGTCGATGCAGATGCGCGACCTCGACCGGGACGGATTCGTCGACACGGTCAGCTTGACATTCAACGAGAACCTGGCCACGTGCGCCGCACCATGCACCGCGGGGTGGACCCTGACCGACGTCCCTGGCCTCGGCGTCCTGCAGTCGGTCGCCACCTCGGGATCGACGGCAACCCTGACGATCGGTGGCTGGACGGCGCAACCCGACACCGCGCTGGGTCTGTTCAAGGTGGCGCTGGGAGCAGGGAACGCGATCCAGGACCCAGCCGGCAACCATCCGAGCTTCGCTGCGGCGGCGCCCGTCGATGCTGCCGGCCCCGTCCCCGTGGGATTCCGGAAGCAGCATCCCACGACCGGCTCGTGCTTAGGGCTTCCGAAGACGACGTTGCTCGAGGTATGCGACGAGCTGACCGCCGAGTGGAGCGAGCAGGTAGACCCTGCGTCGATCCCGGCCACCACGACCTTCACCGTGACCGACCCCGTCGGACCTGGCAACGACGTCTTGACGGCGCCCGGCTTCATCCAGGGGGCCCTGGATCTGGGAGGCGACGGATACGTCACGACCGACGGCGCGGCCGCCTCTTGGTCGTCGTCCACGTTGAGCTTGTCCAGCGCGCGTGACGCGCTCACTGTCAGGGTCTTCGGCAACTGCACCGGGACCGGGTGCGCCAGCCTCGGAGCCGTCGGGAGCGTCACCGTCACGTACGTACCCGCGACGTCGATCAGGGACGCGACAGGCAACGCCGCGGGGGGCAGCATCCAGAAGACCCAAACGATGTTCTAACGGGGGCCGCACCGGTACCCTTGGTCACCATGGAAGAGGTTCTCCCGGTCACCGGGCGCGTCCCCGTCCCGCTCGCCGCCCCTGCGGTCAAGCGACTGCTGCCCGCCTGGTGGCCCCTGGCGCCGTTCCCTGGGCTGCTCCTCCTGTGGCTCATGGGACTGACCTATCTGATCTGGCCGCTGCTCGGGGTCTCGCTCCTGCTTGGGATCTTCGTGCGGGGCGACGTGCGGGTGCCGCCGCGGTTCGGCCTGTGGATGGTCTTCCTGGGGCTCGTGCTGACCTCGGCGACGCAGCTCACCGCGGCCGACCGTGCGATGTCGTACGGATATCGGTTCTCGATGTACTTCAGCGCGACGATGCTGTTCCTCTACATCTACAACACGCCGCGCTCGGCGCTGCCGCTCCGCACCATCGTGAACCTCGTCGCGATCGGATGGTGCATGGTGGTGATGGGCGGGATCCTCGGTCTCGTCGCGCCCAAGGTCGAGCTCGTGAGCCCGATGGAGATGATCTTGCCGGACGCGCTCGTCGAGATCCCGCTCGTGCGCGACATGGTGTCGCCGGCGTTCGCGAAGCAGACCGCGTTCGTGGGGTTGGGGATCCACCGCACCCAGGCGCCGTTCCCGTACCCGAACGCATGGGGGTCGAACTTCGTGCTCCTCACGCCGTTCGCGCTGTGGTCGTTCCTCGTCACGTGCCGGCGGAGCTGGCGTCCGGTGCTCGGGGCGCTCTTGGTGTTCTCGATCGTCCCGTTCTTCTTCTCGTTGGATCGTGGCGCCTGGCTCGCACTCGCGATCGGCCTGCTCTACGGCGGGCTCCGTCTGGTGTTCGCGCTCGACGTACGTACGATCAAGTGGTTCGCGCTCGGCGCCGTCGTGCTGGCTCTGCTGCTGGTGTTCACGCCGCTCATGAACGTCCTGGTGACCCGCGTGGACAAGAACTACTCCGACCAGGGACGCATCGGGCGGAACCTGGTGGCGCTCGAGCTGGCGCAGCAGAGCCCCCTGCTCGGTTACGGCGCGCCGCAGACCGCCGAGGACAACCCGGCGAACGCCGCGGTGGGCACCCATGGGCAGCTGTGGCTGGTGCTGGTCTCGAACGGCATCCCCGCGCTGCTCATGTACATGGGGTGGCTCTTCTACCTCGTGGTTCGCTCCGGGCGCCATCTGCGTACCGCGCGCGATATCAGGTTCTGGCCGCACCTGACGATCCTGATGGCGATCATCATGTCGCCGTACTACGAGCTCCTGCCGCTGCAGCTCCACACGATCATGGTCGCCGCCGCGATCATCTTGCGAGACGGGCTGCCGATGGTTCGGCCGGGGTGGCTCTCGTCGACACCTGAGCTCCGCCCCAGTGTGCCGCAGGGCATCTCGTGAACATGGGGGCCGTAGGCGCGGCGCCAACGCGCGTCGCGTACGTCGGGGGATGGGGCCGATCCGGCAGCACACTGCTCGATCGGATCCTCGGCCGTGTCCCCGGATTCGTCTCGGTGGGGGAGCTGCGCATGATCTGGCGCCGAGGTCTCGTGGGCAACGCCACGTGCGGCTGCGCAAGCGCGTTCCGCGACTGTCCTTTCTGGATCGAGGTCGGGGAGCGGGCCTACGGCGGCTGGGACGCGGTCGACGTCGCAGACGTCATGCGCCTTCGAAACTCGCTCGACCGAGGATGGACCACGATGGTGCTCGCATCGCCGGTGCTGCCCAGCTCGTGGACGAGCCGGCTCGCGCGCTACGAGGGGTACCTCGCGCCCCTCTACTCGTCGATCGCGTCGGTCGCCGGGGCCTCGGTCGTCGTGGATTCCTCGAAGCTCCCTTCGCACGCGTTCATCCTCCGGCGCATGGACGGCGTCGATCCCAGGGTGATCCATCTGGTGCGCGACGCTCGGGGCGTGGCGTACTCGTGGCAGAAGGACATGATGAAGGACCCCAACACCGGCGAGAAGATGATCGTCTACCGCCCGTGGTCGGCAGCAGTGCGCTACGACCTCTACAACGCGATGACGTCGTTCCTTCGGACCGCGGGGGTGCCCTACCTCCGGGTGCGCTACGAGGATCTCGTGGCCTCGCCCGCGCCTACCGTGCGCCGGATCGTCGAGCACGTGCGGCCCGAGGACGTGCCCGACCTGTCGTTCATCGACGGCGACTCGCTGGCGCTGGGCGTCGATCACACGGTGGGGGGGAACCCGATGCGGTTCACGCAGGGGCCGATGCAGATCAGGCGCGATGAGTCGTGGCGGACGAAGCTGTCCGCGGGCGACCGCGCGTGGGTGTCGGCGCTCACGGCCCCATGGCTCGCGCGGTACGGCTACCGGGTGAGGAGCGGCGAGGATGCCGGCCCCGGCGGGGAGCGGCCGCCGGCATGAGCGGGTCCGATACACCGTCGGGCGATTCCTCCGGCGACCTCTCCCGGTTGGCGCGCGGCGGGGCCCTGAACCTCGCGGGAAGCGTCGCGTACGGCCTCCTCAGCTTCGTACTCGTGATCATCGTGACGCGGGGTCTCGGCAAGGACGCGGCCGGCGTCTTCTTCGAGGCGGTGGCGCTCTTCGTGATCGCGAGCAACGCCGCCGAGCTGGGAGCCGACACCGGCCTGGTGCGCTTCGTCGCGCGCTACCGCACGCTCGATCGTGTGCACGACATCCGGTGGACGCTCGTGATCGCGCTGGTTCCTGTCGCGGTCGCCGGCGTGGTGCTTGCCCTCGTGGGGCTGCTCTATGCGGAGCCGCTCTCACGGCTCTTCGGCAAGGGCGACGAGGCCGACGCGCTGGTGCCCTACATCCACCTGCTGATCCTGTTCCTGCCGCTGTCCGCCATCAACACGGTGGCGATCGCCGGCACGCGCGGCTTCGGGACGATGATCCCCTCGGTCACGGTCGACAAGATCTTCAAGCCGTTCGCCCAGTGCGTGATGGCGCTGGCGGCGGTGGCCTTCTCGGCGGGATCGGGCGCGTTCGCCCTCGCCTACGGGCTCCCGATCGGGCTCAGCTTCGTCGCGGCCGTGTCGTGGCTGCTCGTGCTCGAGCGTCGGTCCGAGCGGCGGATGCACGGCATTGAGGTCACGCCGACCCGGCGGCTCGCATCGGAGTTCTGGCGGTTCACCGCGCCGCGCGGGCTCGCGGGCGTGTTCCAGGTCATGATCCTGTGGCTCGACACACTGCTGATCGGGGCCCTGCGGTCCTCGGGTGAGGCGGCCGTGTATACCGCATCCAGCCGCTACATCGTGATCGGCCAGGCGCTCTTGCAGGCGATCATCCAGGCCATCGCGCCGCAGATCTCGAGCCTGCTCGCCGCGAGGGAACACGACCGTGCGGAGTCCGTGTACCAGGCGGGCACCACCTGGCTCATGGTCGTCTCCTGGCCCATCTACCTGACGATGGCGATCTTCGCTCCCGTGCTCGTGCTGGTGTTCGGATCGTCGTTCACGACCGGAGGTCCGGTCCTTGTCATCCTGGCGCTCGCGATGCTCGTGAGCATGGCATGCGGACCCGTCGACGTCGTGCTGCTGATGGGCGGCAAGAGCTGGTGGAGCGCGGCGAACACGGTCATCGCGCTGATCTTGAACGTGGGGCTCAACCTCTGGCTGATCCCGATCTACGGCATCACGGGAAGCGCGATCGCGTGGTTCGTGAGCATCCTCGTGCGGAACATCCTCCCGCTGATCCAGGTCTCGAAGTTCCTCGGCCTCACGCCGTTCGGGCCCGGTTCCAAGGCCGCGGCGCTCACCTCGCTGCCGATCTTCGGCGGCATCGGGATCCTGTGTCGCGTGGTGCTGGGTCCGACCCTGCTCAGCATGCTCGTGTTCGCGGTCGTCGCGTGCTCGGCGTACGCGGTGGCCCTGTGGCGGCTGCGGGACGTCCTCCAGCTTCAAGAGCTCGTGAAGTCGCTGCGGCCCAAGGCGGGTTGAGCGGAGCCCGGCCCCTGAGCGAGGACCCACGACATACCCGGGAACGACGAAGGGGGCGCCGGAGCGCCCCCTTCGAGGTCTCTCCCCGAGCCAGGGAGAGGATGACCGGGCCCCAGCGGCTAGCCGGGGTACCCGTCGACGAGGACGTCGTCGAAGTTGACCGTGAAGGTCTTGGCCGCGCCGTCGCCGATCTGGACGCGCCCGACCGGGGTAGTGCCGGTGTTGGCGACCCAGCCGGTGATCACCTCGGAACCGTCGAGATAGAGGTCCCAGGTGCCGGTCGTCCCGACGACCACGCAGACCTCGATCGAGTGCCAGCCGGCCGACAGGCTGGAGCCGGAGCCCTTGACGGTGCCCGCGACGTCCGACTTCACCTGCAGGATGCCGCTCGAGTTCAGCAGCACGCGGCCGACGTTCCCGTTGCCGGCCGTGCGCAGCCGCAGCAGGTCGAGCGACGCTATGCCGCGGTTCGTCACGTTCACGTTGGTGCTCAGACAGATCGAGGGGAAGTCGGCACCCAGCGTCTTCGAGGCGAAGGCGCTCTGGGCCACGGGGTTCGCGAACGCGCTCGGCGGCGCGGCTCCGCCGATGCCGCCGTCGATCGACATCCGCGCGACGGACGTCCAGGCCGAGAAGTCAGCACTGTCGAACGCGTCGGACCAGAACGTGCCGCCGCTGCTGATCGGGTCGGAGACGCCGCTCATCGCGCTCGGGTTCCCCGACTCGTCGACGGCGTCGACCCGGTACGTGTGGCTGCTCGCCACGTCGAGTCCCGTGTCTTCCCAGGACACGGTCGTCGTCGAGGCGCTCGTGACGCTGCCGACCTGCGTGGCGCCGCCGTCACGATAGATCCGGTACGTGATCGGACTGCCGCTGTCGTCGGTCGAGGCTACCGACGTGAGGGTGATCTTCGTCTTCCCGGAGGCCGTGCCCGTGGGGGTGCCGGGCACCGTGGGCGGGTTGAGGTCGGGCGCCAGCACCTGGATCGACGACGAGGCGCCGCTGTCGGCGCTCTCGTTCCCGGCCTCGTCGATCGCGCTGACGCGATAGGTGTGCGTGCTGGACGATGCCAGGCCCACGTCGACGTAGGAGACGGTGCCTGTGGAGGCGCTCGCCACGGTGGCGATCGGCGCCGGGTCGCCGTCACGGTAGACGTGGTACCCGAGCACCTGGCTCACCGCGTCCGCCGAGGCGCCCCACGTCAGGTCGATCGTGGTGGTCGTGGTCGACACGCCCGCGGGCGCGCCGGGCACCGTCGGCGCGGTCTTGTCGGCGTTCTCGCCCCATACGAACATCCCGCGGGAGGTCCAGTTCTTGCCGTCGATCGCGGGGCCGCTGAGCGTGGTGATCGCGCCCGAGGGCTTCCCGTTGACCCACGCCACGGAGTAGAGGTTGCCGTTCGAGCGGGCGAAGAAGAGCTTGCCACCCGACAGCGCCATGCCGCTCACATCGCTCCAGCTGAAGCCATCGCCGTTCCCGCTGGCCGTGAACGTCTCGGCGCCCACGATGTCGGACTCCGGCGTGAAGTAGCGGAAGAACAGGCGGCTGTCGCCCGCCACCGTGTAGTACAGGCGGCCGTTCTCGAGGGTCATGCCGGTGAGGTTCGAGACGGGCCAGTAGCTGCCCGTCACGCCGTTGAGGTTGATGACCTGCTTCGGTCCGACGGTGGTGCCGTCGAATGCCTGCGAGGTGAAGGTGCCGTCGTTCCATCCGGCGTAGATCTTCCCGTTCGTGAAGAACGCGCCTCGGGCACCCGACCAGTCCATGCCTGGGGTCGCCAGCTGTGTCGTGGCTCCCGATGTCGTCCCGGTGAAGGAGCGGTGCGCGAGGTACTCGGCGCCGCTGCCCGCTGGAGGCGGCGCGATGCCGGTGTCGATGATCTCGATCGCGTTGACCTGCGGGTCACGCTGGCTCCCGTGCGTGAACGCGATGTCGAGGGAGCCGTCGCTCGTGCGCGTGAACTCCTTCATCGCGCCGACCTTGTGACCCACGTCCGCGGAGATGTCGTAGTTCGAGAGCACGCTCGAGCCGTCGATCGCGACGTTGAAGATCCGGCGGCCGGGCGATTGCGAGCAACCACAGAGGTTCGCGAAGTACAGGCGGACCTTGAGGTTGCGGCCGCTCGTCACCGGGAAGCTCCACGTCATCTCGTTGCCGCCTGCCGGGTCGTACCGGTCGGTGTTGAACACCGCATCGGGCGTGGTCGCGGGGACCGAGCCATTCGGCGTGACGCCACTGCTCGACTCGGTGCTGCCGCCGGTGTTGTGGACGATGCTCGGCGAGATAGAGGTGTCGGTCGCCCAGCCCGGACCGCAGTCCTGCGAGGCCACGGCGTCGCCGCCGGCG
>Ga0315290_10003393_pt1 | contig 11377 bp, 7 predicted proteins | sample YL17G12_0_MG_FD_203627 | JGI IMG/M metagenome (GOLD analysis project Ga0315290, IMG submission 203627) | Sediment microbial communities from Yellowstone Lake, YNP, Wyoming, USA - YL17G12_0 | ecosystem: Environmental > Aquatic > Freshwater > Lake > Sediment | place: USA: Wyoming | collected...
GACCGCGGCGACGATTCCCAACTCCCCGCAGGTCGGGCAGTGCCCCGCCGTCGGATACGTACAGCGATCCAATGCGAGACCCAGGACCAGGCCACCCCGAACCGGCCATTGGTGAACGGCCGTCGGCTTCAAGGAGGCCTGGCTACTCTGTCGCACACCCGCTGCATCAGGGATCGGCCGGCGCAACCAGCGTACTCACGCGTGCCAACGCCAGGCCGATCTCGGACGCCGGGCCGGCCACGATCTCGGCTGCAATGGTGGCCGCAGCCGCAAGCGATGCCGCCGCGGCCGCGGCATCGCCGGCCAGGTGATGGGCCTCGGCGCGGCTGGTCAGCAATATGCCCAACCCTAGCGCATCGGACGCGGAGCGCAGGAGTGCCTCGCCCGAATCCAAACGGTGCCGCGCGTCGTCGTGCCGACCCTGACGCGCGTGCAGTAGCCCAAGATAACCAAGGAACTGACCTTCCGAGTGTGGATCGCCCAAGTTGTGCGCGATGCGCACCGCTGCCTCGAACTGGCTGAGCGCCTCGTCGGGGCGCCCCAGGCGCTCGAGCACGATGCCCAGGTTGCACAACACAATGCACTCCAGCCGGACGTGGCCGAGCTCGCGCGCCAGGACGAGGGCAGCTTGCGATGCAGTGCTGGCGTCCTCAAGGCGACCCTGCACAAGGTGTTGCATGCCCAGGTTGCACAAGGTGTTGCCTTCGAGTTGGCGATAGCCAATATCGCGTGCGATCGCCAGGGCCTCTTCGAAGCGGGCCCGGGCTTGCTCCATATGCCCAAGACTGCCATGCTCGTTTGCGATGTTTCCGAGAAGGTTGCCCTGCATTCTTCGGCTGCCCGTTTCACGCGCCATCGCAAGCGCACGTTCGTAGTGCAGCAACGCTTGATCGGGTCGACCTTCCTGGGAGTACACATTGCCCAAGCTCAGGATCGCTGCGCATTCCAACTGAAGGTCCCCAAGTTCGCGCGCCATGGCGTCCGCACGTTGATAGTGCTGCAACGCCTCGTCGATTCGACCTTCGTTCAAGTCCACGCTGCCCAAGGCTGTCATCGCCTGGCATTCGAGTCGGCGCTCGCCGAGTTCGCGCGCCATCTTCATCGCCGCAATGTGCTGCGCGCGGGCTTCGTCCATCCTGCCCTGTTCGAGGTGCAGCGACCCGAGCCGAATCGTCACCGCCGCCTCGCAGTACCGATCGCCTGCGGCGCGGGCGCATTCCAGCGCCCTGTCGTATAGCGCATGAGCTGCGCCCGAACGTCCGCAGCCCACGAGTGAGTGGGCCAGCGCCGATTGCGCATGCGCCGCCGCTCGGTCGCCAAGCCCCGGCATGCCACAAACCGATTCGGCCAGTTCGACGCCGGTCTGGAAGGGTCCCCGCAGGTCCAGCGCAGCACAGGCGCCGTCGAGCGCACCGGCGGCCAGGTTACCGTCGCCGAGCGTGACCGCGCGCCGGCACGCGGTCACGAGGTTGTCGAGATCGGCACAGCGGCCTTCAACCGCCCGTATCTCCCCGAGCGAGGCATACCACGCGACATGCCGCAGCTCGGCCGCAGCGAGCGCCTGCGGTCCGCTGCCGGCATAGCGTCCTTCCGTCTGCAAGTGCTCGGCCGCGTAGACCTGCACGCTGACCAGCAGGTCGAAGCGGCCGTCGCCGCGTGATCGCACGAATGACTTGTCGACGAGCGCCTGCAACGCATCCACGGTCCACGGCGCGTCGTCGCAGTCGGACAGGTCGATCACCGCCTCGGCCGCCTCGAGCGTGAAGCCGCCCTCGAACACCGACAGCTGCGCCAACGCCGCCTTCTCGGGAGGCGGGAGCAGGTCCCATGACCAGTCGAACGCAGCGCGCAGTGTCGATTGGCGGTCGAGCCGGCCACCCTTGGACGCGAGCAGTTTGAATCGCTCACCGATGCGCGCCAGCAGCATGCGCGGCGCCATCACCCGCACCCGCGCCGCCGCCAGCTCGATCGCCAGCGGCAAGCCGTCGAGCAGCACCACCAACTGTGCAATGGCAGCTTGGTCCTCAACGTTCGGCTGGAAGTCGGGCTTCGCTGCCATGGCCCGCTGCAGGAACAGCGCGCCACCTTCGGCTGGCGCCAGTGGCGGCAGCGCCAGAACCATTTCGCCGGCCAGACCGAGCACCTCGCGTGTCGTGACCACGAAGCTTGCTTGGTCGGCACGGGCCAGCCATTGGCCCAAGGTCTGCGTGGCGTGGCGCGCCACCTGCTCGAAGTTGTCCAGGATCACCAAGCATGGCCCGCGTCCGGCGATGGCATGGCCGAGCTGCACCACCGGGTCGTCCCTGCCCAGTGGAACGTCGAGTCCCTGCGCGACTGCACTTGCGATGCCGTCGACACTGCGCGCGCTCGCCAGATCGCAGAACCAGACGCCGCCGGGAAACTCACCGAGCCAACTCCGGCCGTAGCGCATCACCAGGCGTGTCTTGCCGGTACCGCCGATGCCCAGGACCGACACGAGGCGTGCGCCAGAGCGGATCTGGCGCGCCAACTCGGCCAGTGCATCGACGCGGCCAACGAAGGCATCGCCCTCGGCCGGCAGGCTGTGCCGGATCTCGCGCACTGGCAACCAGAACTCGTCCTGGCGCACGACACGGTAAGCCTTCTCGCTGTCGGGCGGTGGGAAGAATGGCGCATGCTCGTCGCAGGCCTCGAACAATTCGATCGGCTCGTCCAGGCCCTTCAAGCGCCAATGTCCGTGCGATTGCAGGCGAAGGCCGTCCGCGTCGATACATTGCCGCGCGTCGGCTGACAGCAGGATCTGCCCGCCAAGGGCCACCGACATTACGCGCGCGGCGGTCGCCTTGGCCACCCCCTCGACCTCGATCGGCTTGGCGCCCAGCGCGACGTCGGCCGAGCTGTTCTCGCGCAGCGTGACGGAGCCGACATGCAATCCAGCTCGCGCGTTCAGCGGCGGAACGAGTTGGTTCAGCGCATGCTGGTACGCCAGAGCGTAGCCGACCGCGTCCGATGCCACATCGAACAGCAGCAACATGCCATCGGTCTTGTCGATTTCACGCCCGTGCCAGACCGGCAGCAGATCGCGTGCCGCGCGGTCATGCGCGGCCCATAGCCGAGCCATCTCCACATCGCCGACGCGAAGCGACAGCTTGGTGCTGTCGACAACATCGGTCAGTAGTAGGGCACGCTGGTAGATCATTGGCTGAGGAGTCGGTTTGCCTGGGTTCGCCAGGGCGGCGATGGAGGTACCTCGGCGCAGTCTCAAGGAACTCAGTCAACAACGCAAGCGCCGGGGCAAGGCGGCGCGACGCCGCAACCTGTGCACGACACACGTTGGCCCGAAAGTCTGCTTTCTGGCGCGAATTTCAGCCGGCTGTGCTTCCGGTGAGGGTCGGGTCCGGCCAACCAATCCCTTGAACTCGTTGCCCGAAACCTGCCGGTCGAGTTGGGCTGCCATACAGCTGACGTTCGTCTAGACCGGGTCCCGGCCATTATGTGGAGCTTTCCATAATGGCCGTTATGCACAGCGCTCGGTTATGAGTAGTTCGGCGGGCGTGGGGGCTAGATCCACCTCGTACGAGGCGCTCTTTCCTCGCTCGGCAGCTTCCCATAGACTCGTCGGCTTCCGCAGCGCCAAAAACGAGGAAACCCTTTCGCTGTTGGCAGCGGCTGCAGGACCTCCCGACGCCTCGCCATGAGGCCGAACGCTTGGGGATTGCGCAGCCATGTCGAGGTGAACGCGTCGGCGCCAGCGCAAGCAAACTCGTCGCCGTGATGTCGTCCCGACGCCGACGGCAACATCGCGCTCCTATGATTCGTCCTGTGCATCGCCCTGCACGACGGCAAGCGTTATGAGTAGCGCGCGACGGCTGCCATTCCCGGCTGCGCCAGCACTCCTGCGGGTTTCAGCCAGACGGTGCTCCAGGCCTGCACATAACCGAGCACTGTGCATAACGACCCTCTCCAGACATTCGATGCCATGAATTGCTCGGCGTAAAGCAGCCGTTCGCGAAATCGCCACCGACTGCCGCGGCATGATATCAAGCGGTGACATCACCAGGTGCGTCGTACTGTCTCGCCAGGGCGTCTTCGACCTGAGCACCACCTCGCCCGCAGCGTTGCATTGCGCCCGCTCGTTGGCCAGCGCCGTAGCGCAGAGCGTTTGCGCGCAAACGGGGTCTCGCATCATCGCGTTCTGCAACGTCGGCACGCTCTGGCCGGCACGCGGGTCAAGGGCGACCCTGCGGCTGGGAGGCCGGTAGCCGGTGCAGTGGGATCGACAGCGACAGGACCCACTCGCATACCGGCACCGCGGGATGACGTGGTCGACCAGGTGTGCGGCGGTCTGTGCCATGCGCCGTGCAGCGCACCCGGGGCAAATGCCGCAGCGCTTGGAGTAAAAGGCGACACGCTCTTCGTGACCGCAGTCACCGCATCTCAGCCGCAGGAAGCCGTGCGCGAGGATGCCGCATTCGAGGAAGCCATTGAACTCGCCCTTGACGAACTGCGGCAGTCCGCCTCGACGGCGGCTTCGACCTCGACGAAGAAAGTCCCAGCGTGCTGCTGCACAAAGCGGCACCGCGTGGTCTGTACGGGGCGGTGACGTGCGTTGTAGACGCGAGCGCCATCCGAGACCCGCTGCGGTTGCAGTGCGATGGCTTGCACGCTTTGCGCCCGAGGTTATGGCTGCGGTGGCCCCGTTTGCCGTAAGCTCCATCCCCCATGGGTGGCTACTTCCTCCGTCGTCTATTGCTACTTCCTCCGACGCTCCTCGGGATCACCATTCTCGTGTTCATGATCACGAGGCTGGTGCCGGGTGGGCCGCTGGAGCGGGCAATCATGGAGGCGCAGGCGTCGAGCATGAGCTCGGGCATGAGCAGCTCGGTCGGTCAGGGCATGGCGTTGTCCGAGGACCAGCTGAAACAGCTCAAGCAGTACTACGGCTTCGACAAGCCTTGGCTCGTGAGCTATGGCCTTTGGGTTGGGAAGATTGTGAAGGGCGACCTCGGCGCGTCCTATCGCTACAACGAGCCGGTCTGGGACATTATCAAGTCACGCTTTCCGGTGTCGCTCTTCTACGGCATCGTCACACTCATCATCACCTATGCGGTATCGATACCGCTAGGGGTGTTGAAGGCAATCAAGCACCGTACGGCGATTGACAACGTCACCTCGATCTTCATCTTCGCCGGATACGCGATCCCGGGCTACGTCCTCGGGTCGCTACTCCTGCTGTTCTTCTCGGTGCGCCTCGAGTGGTTCCCCATGGGCGGCTTCACCAGCCTCGACTTCGGCGAGTTGGACGTCTGGGGCCAGGTAAAGGACGTCTTCCATCACGCGGCGCTGCCGCTCACCTGCTACCTTGTTGGTAGCTTCGCCGTGACGACGCTACTGGTGAAGAACAATCTGATGGACAACCTCGCAGCCGACTATGTCCGCACCGCTGTGGCCAAGGGCGTTTCCTTCCGTCGCGCCGTCACGGGGCACGCCTTGCGCAATTCCATGATCCCGATCGCTACCACGTTCGGGCAGAACGTCACGTTGTTGGTGACAGGCTCTTTCCTGATAGAGACAATTTTCGACATCAACGGCTTCGGCCTGCTGGGAATCACCGCGATCTTTGATCGTGACTACCCGATCGTCATGGGTGTGGTGCTGTTGTCGAGCCTGCTGCTGCTGGTTGGCAACATCCTGTCGGACGTCATCGTGGCTCTGGTCGATCCGCGGGTGCGCTTCCAATGAGGCTCAACCCGCTTACCGCGCGCAAGCTGAAGCGCTTCCGGGCGCTCAAGCGCGGCTATTACTCCTTCTGGCTGCTTATCGTGCTGACGGTCCTGTCGCTTGGCGCCGAGTTGCTGATGAACAACAAGGCGCTGGCGGTGCGCCACGAAGGCGCGTGGTCGTTTCCCACCTACGCCCCGGTGAAGCTCGGCGCCGAGTACGGTCTCGAGGGGGAAGCGGCGCGCAGTCAGGTCGACTACCAGGCGCTCCAGGAGCGCTTCAAGGCACAGGGCACGGGAAACCTGGTCGTTATGCCGCCGGTTCCATTCGGCCCCTTCGAAAACACCGCCTACGGGGGCATCCTCAAATCGACCCCACCGAGCACGCAGCAGGGGCATTACCTGGGCACCGATTCAACCGGCCGCGACATCCTGGCGAGGCTCTTTTACGGCTTCCGTACGGCGATCCTTTTTGCCGCGGCGTTCACCGTGCTCACCTACCTGATCGGTATCACCATCGGCTGCATGATGGGCTACTTCGGTGGCACCTTCGACCTGCTGGTCCAGCGCGTGATCGAGATCTGGTCGAACATCCCGTTCCTCTACATGGTGATCATCGTCTTCTCGGTGATCCCGGGCACCTACAGCACCCCTGCGCGGATCGGCATCCTGCTGGCGATCATGGTGCTCTTCTCCTGGACCTTCATGACCTACTACATGCGCACCGAGACCTACCGCGAAAAGGCGCGCGACTATGTTTCCGCGGCCCGGGTGCTGGGAGCGGGCAGCGCGAGGATCATCTTTCGGCACATCCTGCCCAACACCATCTCGACGGTCGTGACCTTCATCCCGTTCACGGTCATCGCGGCGATCACCTACATCACCGCACTCGACTTCCTGGGCTGGGGGTTGCCGCCGCCGACGCCGAGCATCGGCGAGCTTTTGAAGCAGGGCACGGCAAGCCTGACCACGGCACCCTGGATCGTGACATCCACATTCGTGGCACTGGTGCTCATCCTCACCGTCGTCACGTTCATCGGGGAGTCGATCCGCGAGGCCTTCGACCCCAGGAAGTTCACCGTCTATCAATGAGCATATGAAGATCCTTCCTACCTTGCGCACGGCCTTCCTGTCCATCATCGCCACGCTGGCTGCCTGCGACGGCGGCGGCGGAAAGGCCGAGAAGGCCGCGGCGCCAATCCGCGACGTCACCGCTGAGGCCCAGGCCTACTACAAGACCAAGGTATCCGTCCCGCCCGCGATTCACGAGGCGTTCGAGCGCGGGGAGGTCACGCAGGAGCAGATCGACAAGCGCAGCGCGGCCGGGGAGTTCCCGAATTTCTTCCGCTTTGCCACGCCGAAGGAAATACCGGTCGCACTCGTCTGGGAGGACGGCTCGGACCTGCCGGAGTTCGCATCGCCGGAGGCGAAGAAGGGCGGCACGCTTCACTCCTTCATCGACGACTTCCCGCGCACGCTTCGGACCACCGGCCCCGACGCCAATGGCAGCTTCCGCCAGTACATCCTCGACGACAACGTCATGTACTTTGCCCGCCGCCACCCCAACGACACCTCTATCGGGCCAAACGGCTTTCGCTACTACCCGGGGGTGGCCAAGGCCTGGGCGGTGGATCGCGCCAGCAAGCAGGTATTCGTGCGCATCGACCCCGACGCGCGGTGGTCCGACGGCAAGCCGATCACGGTGGACGATGTCTTCTTCCTGTTCTTCTTCTACCAGAGCAAGTACATCCGGGAGCCCTGGTACAACAACTGGTACACGCGAAGCTATACCGGCGTGACCCGCTACAACGACCTGACGTTTTCCGTCGGCATGCCGGAGATGAAGCCCGATGTTGTCACGCACGTCCTCGAAGTGGAGCCGATCCCGGCGCACTTCTTCAAAGAACTTGGCGACGACTTTCCCGAGCGCTACCAGTGGCGCAACCAGCCCACCTCGGGGCCCTACGTGGTCCGTGACGAGGACATCAAGAAGGGCCAGTCGATCGCGCTCACGCGCAACAAGGACTGGTGGGCGAAGGACAAGAAGTTCTGGCGCTACCGCTACAACTTCGACCGCATTCACCTCAACGTCATCCGCGACACGCCGAAGGCCTTCGAGGCGTTCAAGAAGGGCGAACTCGACATCTTCGGCCTGACGCTGCCGCCCTACTGGTACGACAAGTTGCCCGACAGCGATCCGACAGTCCGGGACGGCTATATCGCCAAGGCCGTCTTCTACAACCAGGTCCCCCGACCGACCTACGGGCTGTGGATGAACGAATCGCGGCCGCTGCTGGACAACCAAGACGTGCGCGTCGGCATCCAGTACGCGACCAACTGGGACCTGGTCATCAAGCAATACTTCCGCGGCGACTATGCGCGCATGCGCACCACGTCCGACGGTTATGGCGAGTTCACGGAACCGACGATCCAGCCGCGTGGCTACTCGATCGACAAGGCGCTGGACGCCTTTGCGAAGGCCGGTTTCACCAAGCGCGGGCCCGACGGCATCCTGGTCAACGGCGCAGGCCAGCGCCTGTCCTTCACTGTCACGAGTGGCTGGGACAACCTGCGCGACGTGCTGACCATCCTGCGCGAGCAGGCGGCCAAGGCCGGACTGGAGTTCCGCATCGAAGTGCTGGACGGCACGGCTTCCTGGAAGAAGGTGCAGGAGAAGCAGCACGACATCCAGTTCACCGCCCTGAACGTGTCGCCCGAGATGTATCCGCGCTACTGGGAAACCTACCACTCAGTCAATGCCTACGACCGGGCGTTCCTGGCCGACGGAAAGCCCAATCCGGATCGCAAGCCGAAAACCAATACCAACAACATGCAGTGCATCGCGATTCCCGAGCTGGACAAGATGATCGAAGTCTACCGGGCCTCCGGCGACGCCGCGGAGATGAAGCGCCTCGCTTTCGCGATGGAGAAGATCCTCCATGACGACGCGTCGTTCTCGCCAGGTTTCGTGACGCCGTTCTACAGGGTGGGTTACTGGCGCTGGATTCGCTGGCCGGAGGGTTTCAACGCCAAGCTCACGCGCACCTCCAGTGAACTGTGGCTCGCCTGGATCGACCAGGACCTCAAGAAGGACGCCGAGCAAGCGCGCAAGTCAGGGAAGACCTTCCCGCCGAGCATCACGAAATATGACCAGTACCGCGACCGTTAGCCCTCGCGCTGGCAGCGAGGTGCTGCTGGACGTGCAGGATCTATCGGTCGAGTTCGACACCGAGGCCGGCCTCGTGCGCGCGGTGGATGGCGTGAGCTTTGCCGTGCGCGCCGGCCAGACACTGGGCATCGTCGGAGAGTCGGGTTGTGGCAAGAGCGTGACGGCGCTGTCGATACTGCGGCTGCTGCCGCGTCCCACGGGCCATATCGCGTCGGGACGGATCCTGTTCCGCGGCCAGGACCTCGTCACCGTGCCCGAGCAAACCATCCACGAGGTGCGCACGGGTCAGATTGGCATGATCTTCCAGGAGCCGATGACGGCGCTCAACCCCGTGCACCGGATCGGCAAGCAACTCGCGGAGGCCTTCCTGCTGCATCAGGACGTCACGCCGCGCACCGCGCTCGAGCGCTCCATCGAAGTGCTCGAGAAAGTCGGCATCCCTTCGCCCGAGATTCGTGCCGGCGAATATCCGCACCAACTTTCCGGCGGCATGCGCCAGCGGGTCGTCATCGCGATGGCGCTGGCCTGCCGGCCGGCACTGGTCATCGCCGACGAGCCGACCACGGCGCTGGACGTGACCATCCAGGCGCAGATCCTGGAGCTCATGAAGGAGCTGCAGGAGGAGACGGGCATGGCCATCGTCCTGATCACGCATGATCTGGGAGTCATCGCCGAGACCTGTGACGACGTCCTGGTCATGTACGCCGGGCGCGTGGCCGAGCAGGGCAGCGCCGATGACATTTTTCGTCGGCCGGCGCATCCCTACACGCGCGGCCTGCTCAAGTCCATTCCGCGGCTCGACTATCCGCGCAAGACCCACCTGCGGACGATCGAGGGGATGGTACCGGGACTGATGGACCTGCCGGCCGGCTGCCGTTTCAACAATCGCTGCCACTACCGTGTCGACCGGTGCACCGCGGTGGCCCCGGCGCTCGACGTCGTGGCAGGCGGCCATGGCGTCCGCTGCCATCGCTGGCGCGACCTGCCGGCGTGGACGGAGCCTGTCGTTTGAGCGCTCCGCTGCTGGAAATCGACAATCTGCGCACGTATTTCCCGGTGCGCGGCGGGGTATTCCTGAGGGCCCGCGCGCAGTGCAAGGCAGTCGACGGCGTGTCACTTGCGATTTCGCCGGGCGAGACGCTCGGACTCGTAGGCGAGTCCGGCTGCGGCAAGTCGACGCTCGCCAAGTCCGTCGTGCGGCTGGTGAAGCCGACAAGCGGCCGGATCCTGTTCGAGGGCACCGATCTGGCGAGTCTCGGAACCAAGCGGCTCAAACCGTTCCGGCGACAGATCCAGATGATCTTTCAAGACCCCGCCGACTCGCTCAATTCGCGGCTTACCGTTGGCAGCATGCTGGAAGAGCCCTTCATCATCCACGGTATCGGCGACGAGGCTGCGCGACGCGAGCGCGTTCTGGAACTGCTGCGGATCGTGGGCCTGCAAACCTCCGCCGTTGACCGGTTCCCGTTCGAATTTTCAGGTGGCCAGCGGCAGCGAATCGGCGTGGCCCGGGCCATTGCGCTCAATCCAAAGCTGGTCATCTGCGACGAACCCGTCTCGGCGCTCGACGCTTCGATCCAGAGCCAGGTGCTGAACCTGTTGCTGGAGCTACAGGAACGGCTGAACCTCAGCTACCTTTTCATCGCGCACGATCTCGCCGTCGTGAAGCACGTCTCGGATCGCATCGCAATCATGTACCTCGGGCATGTCGTCGAATCCGGCGACAGCGACGAAGTGCACCACCATCCCCGTCACCCCTACACCCGCGCACTGATCTCTGCCATTCCGCAGCCCGTGCCGCGCCGACAGCGATATCGGCAGGTCCTGACCGGCGAAGTGCCCTCACCGATCAACCCGCCCCCGGGCTGCCCTTTCCAGACGCGCTGCCCGCACGTGCAGCCGGTCTGTCGCGAGCAACTGCCGCCCCTGCGGGAAGTCGCCGGTTCCGGGCGCGACGCCCACACGGTTGCCTGCCACTTTGACCTCTAGGAACCGCCACAAAGCGGCCATTGTTATCCGACCGCCTGTGTTTAGGGTTGTCCTGTGTTTAGGGTTGTCCGACACCTGCCCGTCGCACGCCACGGAAACGCGCATGGCACCGCCCTGAGGGCAGGTGTTGGACAAGCCCCAAGGGAGGAAACCGCGGGGCATGCCGCAGTGGTTCGATTGACGCTTCGCGTCTATGGCGATTTGGCGCGATCCCGTCGCACGCGCATCTCGATGCCGGTGTTCAGAGGATAGATTCTTTCTCCGTGAGTTCTTTGTATTTCGCGAAGATCATCAGTGCACGACGCCGGAGTAGACGTTGGGGAAGTGGTGCTCGCGTAGGTACATCGAAGTGGCCATAACGTTTTGGCCGTAATTGGTGACTCGCCAGCGGCGCGTGCGCGGAATCTTGGCGATCAAGCCGTGGGCATGCAGGCGCCTGAAGCACCGGCCGACCTTTGCACTTGCCTTCTTCGGATCGTCTGCGCACGAGCGCAGTAACTGCGTGGACGTCAGCCGTGCT
>Ga0315290_10003397_pt1 | contig 11372 bp, 19 predicted proteins | sample YL17G12_0_MG_FD_203627 | JGI IMG/M metagenome (GOLD analysis project Ga0315290, IMG submission 203627) | Sediment microbial communities from Yellowstone Lake, YNP, Wyoming, USA - YL17G12_0 | ecosystem: Environmental > Aquatic > Freshwater > Lake > Sediment | place: USA: Wyoming | collected...
CGGGAACTGCGCGAGAAGGCGTTCATGAAGATCATCTCGCTCGCGCCGGAGGTGATCTGATGGCCCTCAAGATTCGCAAGGGCGACACCGTGCAGGTGATTGCCGGTGACGACAAGGGCAAGGTCGGCCGCGTGCTCGCGGTGGACGAGGTCAAGTACCGCGTGACGGTCGAGAAGGTGAACTTCGTGAAGCGTCACACCAAAGCGCGCAAGCAGGGAGTGTCGAGCGGGATCATTGAGCGCGAAGCCCCGCTCCATCTCTCAAACGTGATGCTGTACGACCCGAAAGCGCAGCGCGGCACGCGCGTTGGAATCCGCCAGTTGGAGGACGGAACCCGCGAGCGTGTCTCGAAAGTGAGCGGCGAAACGATTTCCAGGCAATAGCAGGACGCCGGGCCGCAGCGCGGCCGGGCACGAGTCCCGCACAGGCACCAGGGTGCAGCGGGAGAATCTCGAGGCACCCTGGCACGAAGAGGTATCGATGGCAGACAAGAGAGTAAAGGGCGCGGACGCTTCGAAGGCGAAGAGTGCCGGTCCTGCGAAGGCCCCGAAGGCTTCAGGTACGAAGAGCGGGGACGATCAGAAGAAGAAGGCGAAGGCGCAGCGCGCCGAGTCCAGTGCCGGTGCGGTCACGATGGAGCGTCCGGCGGCTCCGACCGAGAAACCCCGGCTCGCGAAGTTCTACGAGGAAACGGTTCGGCCGGCGCTGATGGAGAAGTTCAGTTACAAGAGCGTCATGCAGGCGCCGCGGTTCGAGAAGATTGTGCTCAACATGGGTGTGGGTGACGCCGTCTCGGATCAGAAGCTGCTGGATGCCGCGATGAATGAACTTGGCCAGATCACGGGGCAGCGCCCGGCGCTGCGCCGTGCGCGCAAGTCGATCTCGAACTTCAAGCTCCGCGAAGGTGTCGGAGTGGGCTGTTGCGTCACGCTGCGTGGCGCGCGCATGTACGAATTCTACGACCGGCTGGTCAACGTCGCGGTGCCGCGCATTCGCGACTTCCGCGGCCTGTCGCAGCGTTCGTTCGATGGACGTGGCAACTACAGCATGGGACTCACCGAGCAGATCATCTTTCCGGAGATCAACTACGACAAAGTCGGAAAGGTGCGCGGCATGGATGTCACGATCGTGACCTCGGCGAAGACCGACGAGGAAGGGCGCGAATTGATGCGCCTGATGAACATGCCGTTCCGTCAGCGCTAGAGTTTTAGAGGGATTACACAGTAGATGGGTGGCCATGCGCCGCCCATGGAGGCCCAGTGGCGAAGAAATCGATCATCGAGAAGTGGAAGCGGACTCCGAAGTTCAAGGTGCGCGCGTATACCCGCTGCCATCGCTGCGGGCGGCCGCGCGCGTTCCTGCGCGACTTCGGCATGTGTCGCATCTGCTTCCGTGAGCTTGCGCTCTCCGGTCAGATTCCGGGCGTCGTCAAGTCGAGCTGGTGAACCGCGCCCTGTGAGGGGCGCACCAGGACCAGGCTGCAGGCGCGCGAGGGCGCCCCTGAACGCTGGGACCGAGGAGAAATCATGGCAGTTTCAGATCCGATCGCGGATTTCCTGACGTCGATCCGCAACGCGCTGCGCGCCAAACACCGTAAGGTGGACGTGCCGGCGTCGAGTCTCAAGACGGAGATCGCGAAAGTGTTGCTGCGCGAACGCTACATCAACAACTTCAAGCTGATCGAGGACACCAAGCAGGGTGTGCTGCGCGTCTATCTCAAGTACGCGAACGATCACTCGAACGTCATCACCGGGATCCGACGGATGAGCACTCCGGGGCGCAGGCTCTACGTCAACAAGGACGAGATTCCGCGCGTGCTGGGTGGCATGGGGACCTCGATCGTTTCAACGTCCCACGGCGTCATGACCGATCGCGAGGCCCGCGAAGCGGGACTCGGCGGCGAGCTCATGGCCCAGATCTGGTAGGGGAGGCGACATGTCGCGAATCGGAAAGCTGCCGGTCGCCATCCCGAGCGGCGTCACGGTTCAGGTCAAGGACGATCGTGTGGCGGTGAACGGCCCCAAGGGCGCGCTGAGCGTCCACGTGCTGTCCGGCGTCTCGGTCGTGGTGGAGAACAACGAGGCGCGGGTGCTCACCGAGCAGATCACGCGCAATCCGGCGTTCGGCACCATGCGCGCGCTGATCAACAACATGGTCATCGGTGTGACCACCGGCTTCAAGAAGGTGCTTGAAATCCAGGGCACTGGTTATCGCGCCCAGGCGGACGGCAAGAAGCTGGTGCTCCAGCTTGGCTTTTCCCACTCGATCACGTTCCTGCCACCGGAGGGAATCGATATCAAAGTCGACAGCCCGACGCGGTTGACCGTGAGTGGCGCCGACAAGGCCAGCGTGGGACAGGTCGCCGCGAACATCCGCGCGTTCCGCCCGCCCGAGCCGTACAAGGGCAAGGGCATTCGTTACGAAGGCGAATATGTTCGCCGCAAGGCCGGCAAGGCGGCAGGAGCTTCTTCATGAGTGGACAGCACAACAAGACCGAGCGTCGCCGGATCCGCCGTTACCGCATTCGCAAGCGGGTCCGTGGAAACGAGTCGCGTCCGCGCCTGTCGGTATTCCGCAGCTCGCGGTTCATCTACGCGCAGATCGTCGACGACGATCAGGGTCGCACGCTGGCCGCGGCGAACAGCCGCGAACCCGGCATCGCCAAACCTGAGTCGGGTGGAAAGATTTCGCTCAGCACCGCGGTGGGCAAACTCATCGCGGAGCGCGCGAAGGAGAAAGGCATTACCCGGGTCGCGTTCGATCGCGGCGGGTACCTGTATCACGGTCGGGTCAAGGCGCTTGCAGATGGTGCGCGCGCCGGCGGTCTGGAATTCTAGGAGGCGTGCGTGGCTCGTCCCGGTGATTCACAGCAAAAGTCCGAATTCGTCGAGCGCGTGATTGCAGTCAATCGCTGCGCCAAGGTCGTCAAGGGCGGGCGCCGGTTCTCGTTCAACGCCATTGTGGCGGTGGGCGACCAGGCCGGCCGCGTCGGCGTGGGTCTCGGCAAGGCGAATGAAGTCGCCGACGCGATCCGCAAGGCCGGCGAGACCGCGAAGAAGAATCTGTTCCGGGTGCCTGTCACACGGGGCGGCTCGATTCCGCATCAGGTGCTGGGTCGTTTCGGCGCGGGCGAGGTTCTGCTCAAGCCGGCATCGCCCGGAACTGGCGTGATCGCCGGGGCCGGCGTGCGTGCCGTGCTCGAGGTTGCCGGCATCGTGAACGTGCTGACCAAGTGCCTCGGCACCCGCAACCCACACAATCTGGTGAAGGCCACGGTCAACGGCCTTCAGCGTCTGCGCCGGCCGGCGGATGTGGCCGCCGCGCGCGGAATGACGGTGGAAGAGATGTTCGGCGCGAGGAGAGTCTCCGATGGCGCCTAAACTTCGCATTCGCTGGGTCAAGAGCGCGAGCGGACACAAGCAGGATCAGGGAGCGACCGTGCGAGCACTGGGGCTGCGCAAGCTCCAACACACGGTCGAGCACAACGACACGCCCCAGATCAGGGGCATGGTGTTCAAGGTGCGTCACCTCGTCGAGGTGACCGAAGTATGACGAGGACGGGAACCATGCGCATCGGGCAGATTCGGCCGGCGGCGGGAGCAACCCGTCCGTCGAAGCGCCGCGGCAAGGGCGCCGCATCAGGACTCGGCGGCACCGCGGGCAAGGGACACAAGGGGCACAAGGCGCGGACCGGCGGAAAGATTCCGTCATGGTTTGAGGGCGGGCAGATGCCCATCCAGCGCCGGTTGCCAAAGCGCGGCTTCAAGAACCCGGGCCGCGTGGAATACCAGGTGATCAATGTCGGTCAACTCGCGGGCGCTCCGGCGCAGACACGCGTTGACCGTGCGTGGCTCGAGCAGCAGCGCCTGGTGAGGCGCAGGGGTCCGATCAAGCTGCTCGGCACCGGTGAGCTCAAGGTGGCGCTCACCATCGCGGTTGATGCGGCGAGCGCTTCGGCTCGCAAGGCGATCGAAGCGGCCGGCGGCAAGCTCGAGAATCTCGAAAAAACCCAGGCGAAGGCGTAATCGTTCATGCTCGAAAAGTTCCGCAACATCTTCCAGGTTCCCGAGCTGAAGCGGCGCATCTTCTTCACGCTCGCGATGTTCGTGGTCTACCGGCTCGGAGAGCACATTCCGACGCCGGGCGTGAACGCGCGTGCGCTGCATGCGGCGTTCGAGAGTCAGCGCGGAACGCTGTTCGGCCTCTACGACCTGTTCGTGGGAGGCGCGTTCTCGCGTGCGACGATTTTCGCACTCGGGATCATGCCGTACATCTCGTCCTCGATCATCCTGCAGCTGCTCGGTGCGGTGGTTCCGTATCTCGAGAAGCTGCGCAAGGAGGGCGAGGAAGGCCAGAAGAAACTCACCCAGCTCACGCGCTACGGTACGGTAGCCATCGCGATCGTCCAGTCGCTCGCCTACAGCGTGTTCCTCGTCAATATGGGTGCTTCACAGGGTCTCACGGTTGTGCCAAACCCGGGTGTGATGTTCACGCTGTCGACGATCATCACCCAGGCCACGGGCACGATCTTCGTAATGTGGCTGGGCGAGAAGATCACCGAACACGGCATCGGCAACGGCATCTCGCTCATCATTTTCGTCAACATCATCGGCGGCGGACCCAATGCGATTCTCGCGGCGTTCGAGAGCATCCGTGCCGGGACGCTGTCGCCGTTGCTGGCGCTGGCGGTGGTTGCGCTGATGGTGCTGGTCGTCGCGTCGGTCGTGCTCATGACGCAGGCGGTGCGCAAGATTCCTGTGCAATACGCCAAACGCATCGTCGGGCGACGGATGTATGGTGGCTCGAACACGCACATCCCGCTTCGCGTGAACACCGCGGGCGTGATCCCGATCATTTTTGCGTCGTCGGTGATGATCCTGCCAGCCACGATCGCGGGCTTCGTGCCTCCGAACCACCCGCTCGCCGGTCTCGGGGCGTTGTTCAGCCGGACCAGCGTGCCGTACAACGTGGTCTATGGCCTGATCATCATCTTCTTCACCTACTTCTATACTGCGGTCGTGCTCAATCCGAACGACCTCGCAGAGAACATGCGTAAATACGGCGGATTCGTTCCGGGTATCCGCCCCGGGCGCAAGACCGCCGAGTACATCGACCGGGTACTGACCCGGATTACGCTGCCCGGAGCGGTCTTCCTGGCACTGATCGCCGTGATTCCCGACATCCTGATCGCGAGTTCCGGACTGCCATTCCTCGGGTTCGGCGGCACGAGTGTGCTGATCGTGGTAGGCGTGGCGCTCGATACGCTGCAACAGATCGAATCGCATCTCTTGATGAGACATTATGAGGGGTTCGTGAAGCGGGGCCGCATCCGTGGCCGGCAGAGAATGTAGATGCGGAACGTACTGCTCGGGCCGCCGGGCGTCGGCAAAGGCACACAGGGTCGTCGTCTCGCCTCAGAATACGGGTGGGTGTTGATCTCGACCGGGGAGATCCTCCGCGAGGCCGTGATCCGGGAAACACCTCTCGGATTGGAAGCAAGGCGACAAATGGATTCGGGGCTCTTGGTTCAAGACGAGGTCATGATCGGCCTGGTCCGGGATCGCACCCTCGAGCCCGATGCGAAAGAAGGATTCGTGCTGGATGGGTTCCCACGCACCGTCCCCCAGGCGCTCGCACTCGATGTGATGCTCGCCGAACGGGGTCAATCGCTGGATGCGGTGGCGAGCCTGGCGGCACCGGTGGAAGAGTTGGTGCGGCGGATCGCCGCCCGGCGAGAGTGCCCGGAATGCAAACGGGCTTACAATGTGGTGAGTGCGCCGCCGCGTGACGGGATGCACTGTGACGATCATCCGACCGTGGTACTGGTACAGCGGGCCGACGACACCGAGCAGACGATCCGCAAACGGCTCGAAGTCTACGAGGCGCAGACGGCGTTGCTGGTCGAGCACTACCGGAAGCTCGGACGGCTGATCGAAGTGCAGGGGATGGGCGAGATGGATACGGTCTACGCAGCGCTCAAACGGGCGCTCGACAGCGTCCGTACCGCGAGGTGATGCGTTGGTTTACTTGAGGAACCGGGACGAAATCGAAGCGATCCGCGCCGCCGCACGGCTGGTGGGACGCACGCTGCGCATGCTCGAATCCGAAGTGCGCCCAGGCGTGACGACCCTTGAGCTGGATCGGCTGGCCGAGACCTTCATTCGCGACAACGGCGGCCGCCCGGCGTTCAAGGGTTACCGCGGTTTTCCTGCGTCGATCTGTCCGTCGGTGAACGCCGAGGTCGTGCACGCGATTCCGGGTCCCTACGCGCTCCAGGACGGCGACATCATTGGTATCGACGTCGGCGTCGAGAAGGATGGGTACTTCGGAGACGCGGCGTTGACGGTGCCGGTCGGCGAAGTTTCGCACGAGGCGCAGCGGCTTCTCGATGTGACGCGTCGCGCACTCGCCGAAGCCATCGTGCATGCGAAGGCGGGCAATCGGGTCGGTGACATCTCGCATGCAGTGCAGGCGTACGCCGAGAAGCACGGCTTCTCGGTGGTCAGGACGCTGGTCGGTCATGGCATCGGGCGCGAGATGCACGAGGAGCCGCAGGTTCCCAACTACGGACCCGCGGCGCGCGGACCCCGTCTCATGGCAGGTCAGGTACTCGCGATCGAGCCCATGATCAATGTGGGCGGTCACGAGGTGGTGGTGCAGCCGGACGGGTGGACGGTGGTGACGAAGGACGGCTCGTTGAGTGCGCACTTCGAGCACACAGTCGCGGTCGGTCCGGACGGTCCCGAGATCCTGTCGGATCCGGGCCAGGAAGGCTGAATTGGCGAAGGAAGAGGGCATCCAGGTCGAAGGCACGGTCATCGAGCCGCTCCCGAACGCGATGTTTCGGGTCGAACTCGAGAACAAACACGTCGTGCTGGCCCATATTTCGGGCAAGATGCGGATGCATTTCATCAAGATCCTTCCCGGCGACAAGGTTACGGTCGAGCTGTCACCGTACGACCTGAACCGCGGGCGGATCGTGTACCGGTACAAGTAGGTTCTCGGCGCCGCGCATGCCGCGCGGACGTTGGAGCCGATGTTGGAGCCAGAAGGAGACGGTCCGAAATGAAGGTCCGTACGTCGGTCAAGAAGATCTGCGAGCATTGCAAAGTGGTGCGTCGCAAGGGCGTGATCCGCGTGATTTGCAAGCGCAATCCGCGGCACAAGCAACGTCAGAAGTAGCGAAGGAGGAAGCCTGTGGCACGAATCGCGGGCGTCGATTTGCCGGCCGACAAGCGGATTGAAATCGCGCTGACTTACATTTATGGCATCGGACGGAACACGGCGATGCGGATTCTCGATTCGGCAGGAGTGCGCCCGGAAATTCGGGTGAAGAACCTGAGCGACGAGGACACCGGAAAGCTCCGTGGCATCATCGAGCGCGAATACAAAGTGGAAGGCGCGCTGCGCAGCGAAATCGCGATGAACATCAAGCGATTGATGGACATCGGGGCGTATCGCGGACTGCGGCATCGTCGCGGGCTACCGGTACGGGGGCAGCGCACGAAGACGAATGCTCGCACCCGCAAGGGACCCAAGAAGACCGCGGGTGCTGTGCGCAAGGCTGCGCCCGCCAAGGCGGCCGTGAAGAAGTAGTTCGCACGCGCGTCGCAATGCACGCGATGCGCATGGAGGATTCGAGTGACCGAAGCAAAGAAGGGCAAGAAACGGGATCGCAAGGTGTCGGCCAACGGTGTCGCACACGTGCAGGCGAGCTTCAACAACACGATCATCACAATCACCGACATGGACGGCAACGTGGTCTCGTGGGCCAGTGGAGGCAAGGTCGGCTTCAAGGGCTCGCGCAAGAGTACGCCGTTCGCGGCTCAGGTGGCCGCGGAAGCGACCGGGCGCGAGGCGCTGAACTATGGCATGAAGCGCGTCGAAGTCTGGGTTAAAGGCCCGGGCGGCGGACGCGAGGCCGCCATCCGATCACTTCAGGCAGTTGGTCTCGAGATCTCCGCGATCAAGGACGTCACTCCAATTCCCCACAATGGCTGCCGCCCGCCCAAGCGGCGTCGCGTCTAGGAGAGCCCGAACATGGCGGTATATCACGATGCAAAGTGCCGGCTGTGCCGGCGCGAGGGCATGAAGCTCTTCCTCAAGGCGTCGCGTTGCTTCTCGGACAAGTGTGCGATCGAGCGCCGTGGCTACGCGCCGGGCGAGCATGGGAAGAGCCGTCGCGTGAAGGAAACCAATTACGGTCTGCAGCTGCGTGAGAAGCAGAAGGCGCGGCGCATCTATGGTCTGCTCGAGCGCCAGTTCCGTCACTACTTCCACAAGGCGTCGGATGCGAAGGGCGTGACGGGTGAGGTGTTGCTCCAGATGCTCGAGCGTCGGCTCGACAACATCATCTTCCGTCTCGGTTTCGCGGGTAACCGCGCGACGGCACGCCAGATCGTCCGTCACGGCCACGTGCGCGTGAACGGCCGCAAAGTCGACATTCCGTCGTTCCTCGTCAAGAGTGGCGACGAAATCGCGATCCGCGAGCGCAGCAAGAAGCTGTCCGTCGTCGTGAACTCGCTCGAGTCACGCAAGGGCCAGTCGTCGCCCGAGTGGCTCGAGGTCAACGCAGACCAGGTCACCGGCCGCGTTCTCAGCATTCCCACGCGGGAGTCGATCCCGGTGCCGATCAACGAGCAGCTCATCGTCGAGCTTTACTCGAAGTAATCTTGGGACCCCTCTCTCCGGGAGCCTTGCCGATGAAGTGGAAGAATCTGACAATGCCGAAGCAGCTCGTGCCCGATTCCAACAACAACGATGGCTACGCGAAATTCGTGATCGAGCCGCTCGAGCGAGGATTTGGACTCACGCTCGGCAACGCGCTGCGCCGCGTGCTGCTGTCGTCGCTGCAGGGCGCCGCGGTCACCGCGGTCCGCATCGACGGAGTGCTTCACGAGTTCTCGACTCTGCCGGGCGTGATCGAGGACGTGACCGAGATCATCCTCAATCTGAAACAGGTGCGCCTCAAGCTTCATGGGGACGGCCCGAAGAAGGGCGTGTTCGAGATGAAGGGCAAGGGCGAAGTACGTGCCGGGAACATGGTCGTCGATCCCGAGATCGAGATCCTCAATCCGGATCTGCACATCGCCACGCTCAACCGTGACGGGGATCTCCGCATGGAAGTCGAAATCGGCGGCGGCCGCGGGTACGTGTCTGCGGATCAGCATTCGGCGACGGACCGCCCGATCGGAGTGGTTCCGATTGACTCGCTGTTCTCGCCGGTCACGAAGGTGAACTACCAGGTCGAAGCCACGCGCCTCGGGCAACGCATCGATTACGACAAGCTGACCGTCGAAGTGTGGACCGATCGCAGTATCCTCCCGCTCGATGCGGTGGCGGTGGCAGCGAAGATCCTGCGCGACCATTTCGGCCTGTTCATCAACTTCGAGGAGCCGATCGAGGAAGAGGCGGAGGAAGAGGTCGACGAGGAGATCATGCGTATCCGCAAGTTGCTCGACAAGAGCGTGGACGAGCTGGAACTGTCCGTGCGCTCGAGCAACTGCCTGCGCGCAGCCGAGCTCAAGTCGATCGGCGATCTGGTCCAGAAGGGCGAACCTGAGATGCTCAAGTACCGCAACTTTGGCCGCAAGTCGCTGAAGGAGATCCAGGACATCCTGGGGGAGATGGGGCTCCACTTCGGCATGGACGTGAGCCGCTACGTGGAATCGAAATCACTGGTGAGCTCGGAGAACTGACTGGAGCCACGCGTTTAAGTGCTGGACGGATTGGGGAATACTGAAGACATGCGCCATCGCAAATCCTTTCGCAAGCTGAGCCGGACCGCGGCACACCGCCGCGCAGTCCTGCGTAACCTGGTTACAGCGCTGTTCGAATACGAGCGCATTGAGACGACGGTGGCCAAGGCCAAGGAGGCTCGTTCAGTCGCGGAGCGGATGATCACGTTCGGCAAGCGCGGCGATCTTGCAGCGCGGCGCATGGTCGCGGCGTACGTCATGAAGCCCGCCATTACGGCGAAACTGTTCGAGACGATCGCCCCGTGGTATTCGGAGCGTCAGGGTGGATATACGCGCATCCTGCGGATTGGCCATCGGCTCGGCGACGCCGGCGAGACCGCGTATCTGGAGTTGGTGAAGAGCTCCGAGCAGAAGGATAAGGAGCGTCAGGACCGGCTTGCGGCCGAGGAGTTGACGAAGGCCGCGCAAACAGGCAAGAAGGTCGAGAAGAAGGCGAAGGCAGGATCGACCGAGGCCGAAGAGAAGCCGTCGCGCGGCCGCAAGAAGGGTGGGCGGGAAGGCGACGAGCCGGCGAATCCAGCGCGTCGCCGTGGCCGAACCGGCGTGAAGACCGGCTAGCCAACTGACGATAAACTAGAGGACAGGGGAGAGCGACCAAGGCGACACCATGATCGGCTTCATCCGCCGCCGTTAGGGCCGCGGACCGATCACTCCCGGAGGATTCGAGCGCGGGCGGGGGTTCGCTTCCGCCCGCGTTTCTCTCTGTCGGAGGGTGCGTATTGACCTGTTCCCGACGGATTCTCGTGACCGCTGCGATGTTCGGCCTGCTGTGGGGCCCGACGCCAGCCGCACGAGCGCAGGGATCGGAGCCGGATTCGGTGGTTGCGGCACACGGCCGCACGACGACGGAGCCGGACTCTGAGGCCGCATCGCCGGTCGACTATCTATGGGTGCTGCGCGGATCGCTCGCGAACCGCGCCGGAGTGGACAGTGTGATCGCGCGCGCGACGCGAATGCGCGTGCGGGGCCTGCTGGTACAAGTGGTCGGGCGCGGCGATGCGTGTTACCGCTCGGAGGTGCTGCCACGCGCCGAGTTCATTGATCGGAATGAGGGAGCGGAGTTCGATCCGTTCGGTGAGCTCGTCGGTCGGGCGCATGAGGCCGGGATCGAGGTGCACGCGTGGGTCAACTGTTTGCTCGTATGGTCCAAGCCGCATCGTCCGCGCGATCCGCGACACGTCGTGAATGCGCATCCGGAGTGGATCGCGCAGTTGCGAGATGGGCGAACGATGGCAGCACTCGGGGCTCGCGAGCGGAGCCGTAAAGGTGTCGAGGGCGTGTTTCTGTCGGCAGGGCACCCTGGAGTGCAGAAATGGCTCGCAGCGGTGGCGAAGGAGATCGCCGAGCGCTATCCGGTGGACGGGATTCATCTGGACTACATCCGCCACCCGAGTGTGGGTGTGGGATGGGATCCCACGACGCGGGCGCGATTTGCCCTCGATGCCGGTGTCGATCCGGCGCATATGGAGCAACTGGATACGGCCGCTCAGACCAAGGTTCACGAAGCATGGGAGTCGTTTCAGCGCACCCAGGTCACCGCTGTGGTGCGCGCAATGCGTGATTCGGCCCGGGCGGTGCGTCCGCGGATCCTGATCTCAGCGGCGGTCATCGCGG
>Ga0315290_10003398_pt1 | contig 11372 bp, 9 predicted proteins | sample YL17G12_0_MG_FD_203627 | JGI IMG/M metagenome (GOLD analysis project Ga0315290, IMG submission 203627) | Sediment microbial communities from Yellowstone Lake, YNP, Wyoming, USA - YL17G12_0 | ecosystem: Environmental > Aquatic > Freshwater > Lake > Sediment | place: USA: Wyoming | collected...
GTGCTGTTCCAGGAGGAATACCACGTGCCGCTGCTGCCGCCTGCATTGGCCGCCGTCGCCGGAACCGCTGGCGAGCTCTTGTTTCCCGCGCTGCTGGTACTGGGTCTCGGCACGCGCTACGCGGCTCTCGGACTGTCGGCCGTCAACGTGATGGCGGTCGTGTCGTACGCGCACGTGCTGCTGGCCGAGGGATCGGAAGCCGCCCTGGGGCAGCACGTCCTCTGGGGCTACCTGCTGCTGGTCGTCCTGGTCTTCGGGCCGGGTGCGTTCTCGGCGGACAGGGCCGCTGGATCGTCAGGATCCGGCGGCCGCCGGTGACGCGAATTTTCGATTACTTCAACTGACGCCCTGCCCTGCCGTCATCACGCTCAGCACCGCCATGAAGTGGCTGGCGACGCCGGCGAGCACGAACGCGTGCCAGACAGCGTGCATGTAACGCCGGCTTTTCCACAGATAGAACGGCACACCGGCGGTGTAGAGGAGTCCGCCGGCGACCAGCCAGCCCAGTTCCCAATGCGACAGGCTGTGCATCATCGGACGCGCTGCCACGACGATGAGCCAACCCATCACGACGTAGAGCAGGACCGACGTCTTGTGGAAGCGGAAGCCGAAGCGCGTGGTCTTGGCGGCGATTCCAAGGATCGCCAGGGTCCAGACCATGCCGAACAGCGTCCAGCCCCAGCCGCCACGCAGCACGCCCAGCGTGAACGGCGTATAGGTTCCGGCGATCAGCAGGTAGATCGCGGAGTGATCGAAGCGGCGCAGCAACGTCCGCTTCTTTGGATCGGACGTCGAGTGATACAGCACCGACGTCGTGAAGAGCAGCAATGCGCTGAACCCGAAGATCACCCCGCTCACGAGCCGCCATGTGTCGCCGCCGCGGATCGCGGTCCACGTGAGCCAGGGGATTGCCACGAGGCTCGCCGCCATGCCTAAGCCGTGCGTCAGGCAATGCGCGAACTCTTCGCGAGGCGTGTAAACGGAATGATTCATGCTTGCGATACAGTTGGATCCGAACTCCGCACGTGCGCCATCGACGGGTTCTCCTGACGCTGCGCTGGTACCTGTTGCGTACGATGCTAGCAGCCTCCGCGGCAACGGGGGCGGATCGTCGCGGACGCAGTTCGTCGTCGATGTCAGGTAATCTAGGACACTGCTGGATCCGCCCGCAGGCGGCTCCACGGCAAACAGACAGGCAGGAAAATCGCCAATGAACGGTGCGCAGTCGTTGGTCCAGACGCTCGTCAACTGCGGTGTCGAGGTGTGCTTCGGCAACCCCGGCACCTCCGAGATGCACTTCGTCGCGTCGCTGGATTCCATTTCCGGGATGCGGCCCGTGCTCTGCCTGTTCGAGGGAGTCGCGACTGGAGCCGCCGACGGATACGGCCGGATGGCCGGCAAGCCAGCCGCCGTGCTGCTGCATCTCGGGCCGGGTCTGGCCAATGGCCTCGCGAACCTGCACAACGCACGCCGCGCCGCGACACCCATCGTCAACGTGGTCGGCGACCATGCGACGTATCACCTGCAGTACGACGCCCCGCTGACTTCTGACATCGTGGGTTTCGCGCGCCCCGTCTCATCGTGGATCTGCGAGTCCAAGAGTGCGAGGACTGTCGGAGCTGACGCCGCGCGTGCGGTGCAGGCGGCTCGCGCTGCGCCCGGCGGCATCGCGACGCTGATTCTTCCGGCGGACACTGCCTGGACCGAGGCCAGTCACGCCGTGGAGCCGCTGCCCTACCACGGACCCCAGCCGGTCTCGGAAGCGGCCGTGGCGGATGCGGCGGCGCTGCTCAGCAACGGCAAGCGGACCATCATCCTGATGCGCGGGCGGGCACTGCGCGGAGACGGGCTGGAAGCGGCCGGCCGAGTCGCCGCCAAGTCGGGCGCTCGCCTGATGTGCGACACCTTCGCGCCGCACACCGAACTCGGCGCGGGCCGCGTGTTCGTCGAGCGCCTGCCCTACTTCGCCGAACAGATCACCGCGACCCTCGCCGACATCGAGCAGATCATCCTGGTCGGCGCCAAGCCACCCGTGTCGTTCTTTGCCTATCCCGGCAAGGCCAGCTGGTGCGCGCCGCAGGGGTGCCGCTTCGCACAACTGGCGCACGAGCACGAAGACGGCGTGCTGGCGCTGGAAGCTCTTGACCGGGTGCTGCCGAAGCCGGCCGGACAAATCGTGCGGCTCCCGCTTGCCATTCCGGAACTGCCGCAGGGCGCGTTGAGCGCGCAGTCGGTCGCCCAGGCCATCGCGCACCTGACGCCGGAACACGCGATCTTCGCCGACGAGTCCGCGACCTCCGGATTCCCGCTCGCGATGATGATGGCGCGAGCGCGCCCGCACGACCACATGGCCCTGACCGGGGGCTCGATCGGCCTGGGCTTGCCGCTGGCCGTAGGGGCAGCGCTTGCCTGCCCGGATCGCAAGGTCGTCTGCCCGCATGGTGACGGCGGCGCCGCGTACACGATGCAGGCCCTGTGGACCATGGCCCGTGAAAATCTCGACATCACGACGGTGATCTACGCCAACCGCTCGTACGCAATTCTCAACATCGAACTGCAGCGCGTCGGCGCGGCCGGTGCCGGGGCAAAGGCGCTGTCGATGCTCGATCTGCATAACCCGGAAATGAACTGGACCCGGATCGCACAGGGGTTGGGCATCGAAGCGAGCCGGGCGACGACGAGCGAAGAGTTTGCGGCCCAGTACGGGTCCGCGATGCAGCAACGCGGCCCGCGCCTGATCGAGGCGATGATCTAGAGCGCGGTGCAACGCGGCGGGCGAGACGCCGGGAGGACGTGCGCAAAACCCGGCCTGTCTTTGGCAGGACTTCTGCTCAGTCGTAGTCGGTCTCGCGGCGTCCCCGCCCTATCCGCTTCTCGTCATTCGTGTAGGCGATGGCCCTCGTGACATGCTCGTCCTCGCGACGCGGGCGGTGGCGACGATCGCTGAAATGCGCGTAGACGCACTGACAGTCCGCCGGCGTGTCGCAGGTCCTGAGCGGCAGTACCGGTGCTTCGGCAGACAGCAGCCTCACGTTATTGAGCGCCCGCGCCTCTGCGCACGCATTAATGCCTGCGATGATCTCCACGCATTGATACTTCACGTGTGTCCCCCGCCGACCATCGCAGCGATTCCCTGTGGCGACGCCATCGCTCGATCCGCCGTTGTGCGTTCTATCGGGTGCTGCGTTTCAACGTGCTTGAGCCGCGTGCGCGGCACAATTCGCGGTAATGCTTAAGCCAGATCGGTTTGCCGACGACGATCGGCCCTCCCCCCGAGCCGGCCGCAATCGAGTGCTGTCATTGACATCGACGGCGGCCTCAATCGTGAATTCATCGCAATTGCATTGCGCCTCCAGAATTGTCGACTGAGTCTTTCCTCTGCGAACGGTGCCCGTAAGGACAGTCCCTGATTGCGCGGGTCGGCGAACGGGCGTCAATTCTGCAAACGCGGCGCGCCGGGTCGGCCGGCTGCGACGCGCCACGCACTGACAATCAACACAAAACCCAGGGGAACCGCAATGAAAAAGCTCATCGCGCTTGTTGTACTCGCATTTCCGACGCTGGCGTTCGCGGACTATGTGGATGTAATTGCAGGGAAGCTGAACCCAGGCTGCAGCATGTCCACGTACCTGCAGGTCGTGAAGGACTTCAACGAGCAGTGGGGGAAGGACTACGGATACAAAGCGGAAGTGCTTGTGCCGCTGCAGAGCAGAGACCTGGCTACGTTCTACTGGGTGGGACGGATTGCGAATGCCGCCGCATTCGGCAAGGGACTCGATGCGTGGAGCGCTGCCCAGGCCGACGCGACCTCAACACCTGCCAAGCTGATGGCACGGTTTCGCGCGTGCACCACGAACGAAAGCCGCGCCGGCTTCGCCAGCTACTAGACGCCGACAGGCCATCGGCCTGCACGACAGCTGCCGGCAAAGGCTCATGACCGGACTGGCCGGTCCAGTGTCAGCCGTCAGGAAATGATCAGGCGCCGGGTTGGGCGGTAACTTTGTTGCCGCCCCGCCGCAGGCGCGGCGCAACGATGAGCGCAGCACCGAATAGGGCCATCGCGATGAACAGGGTCGCGGGACGCGAGTGCTTGAAGTCCTCGGTCATCATCTTCACCCCGATCCCGACCAGCAGCGGATAGACCAGCCATCCCCACTCGCGGAATCGGGCGTGACGACCGATCCATGCGATCAGGAGCGTGGCCACCGCGAGCACGCCGGTGCGGACCGTGGCGAGTATTCCCGGGTCCACGCTGCGATCCGCCAGCCCTCCAACGGCAGGCGCGATATAGCCAATCACCCAGCCAACGGCAGCCCAGGCCAAGACCACGATGATCGCGGCTCTGATCCCGCTTGCGAATTCGCCGCCGTCCGACTGTGGCCACGCCGCGGCGAGCCTTGCCGACAACGCACCCGCGACGACCACGACCAGCATGACGGCACCGGGCAGGATCCACGGCCCCACTGCATCGGCTGCCAGCGCCGAGGCGCCGTATGCCAGCGCACCGGACGCGACGCCAGCCGCCAGGAGGTACACCGCGGCGTGGAGCAGCGCGAGCAGCCTGCCGCCACGGGACCACAGGCCGGCGGCCAGCACCGCGAACAGCGCGAAGACGACGCCACACCACGGCGCGCCGAGCAAGAGCGCGACTCCCGCCAGCACGAGCGCAAGCGCCAGGGTGGTGTAGAAATACAGGTTCGGCGCGCTGTCTCCGCGCTTGGCGACGAACGCTACGGCCACGCCATAGCACGCCGCGCCAAAGACCATGCTCGCCACTCCGAGTGGCGCCGGCAGGTGGCCGGTGGCCTGCCCCAGATAGACGGCGCCACCGAATCCGACCACCAGCGCCGCAGCGGTCTGCGCCGCCTCGAACACAGTCACGTTGCGGCCACGGATCAGTGTCCGGAGCGCGATGCTGACGACGTAGGCGCCGACCAGTAACAACTGCAGCAGCAGGGCGACAGAGAGTGCTTCCTGATGCTCCGGCGCCAGCACGCGCAGCGTCACGCCAACGACGGCAACGTCGGCGGCCAGCGCCACCGGCCAGCGGGTCCCCCACCAATCCAGCGAGTAGCCCAACCACAAGGTCGCCACACCAAAGGCAATGAGGAAGACGGCAAACGGCGCGATGACGCCCGTCTGGCTGAGCAGGACAAAGCTGGTTGGCAGCGCCCCGATCACGGCGATCCAGGCCACCGCGCGCAGACGCTGACGCCACGCGACCAACAGCAGGCCGGCGGTCACGATAGCGATGGCGAGGGCGCTGGTCGCGCCGGTCAGCGCTTTGAACCGCGTGGTCGCCTCGATCAGCAGCGGGAAAGCCACGACGGCGGCCGCCAGCGCATGGAACACTGCGCTCGGCACCTGCCCGCGTGCGCCCGCACGGCCAGCCATGAACAGCCAGACCAGTGCGTACACGAACGCCAGCGCGAGGCCGACGCGCGGTGCAATCACGCCGGCGTCGGTCATCGCACGCAGGAAGAATCCGCCGGCAAGAACCAGGACGAGTCTACCCACCAGGGAAAGGACGACGATCGGATCGTACGGGTCTCGTGCGGTCCGGCCCGCCGACCGGACCGCGGGCCGTGTTCCTGTCGACTCTTTCGCGAGAGCATCGGCTTCAGCGGTCGTACCGCCGGGGCGCTTCACTTCCAGCGCGTCGAGGCGCTGCTGGAGCGACAGGATGTCTAGACGCAGTTGCTCGACGGTGGATTCGAGACGTGCGGTTCGGTCATCCACGATGCCTCCCTCTGCTCAGCGCCGCTTGTCAGGGAAGACCGGTGCCGCCGGTCAGGTGGAATGCGCCTGCGCGAAACTGCCGACAAATGACAACAGCTTGCGGCGCAGCAATTCATGAGGGCTTGCCGTATCCACCGAATTGACCCGCCCGCTGTGCGCTCACGGATCCCCAGGGGCGAAACCGAGCTGGCCGTAGGAATTCAGACCCCAGCACAGCATGCGGCCCGATAGCGTCAATCCGCAGGTCGCCGTGCCTCCGCCCGAAAGAAACGCGAACTTCTCCGTGGTCGAGACGCGGACGGGCGCGGTCCGGTCGGTCGTCGTTCCATCTCCGAGCACGCCGGCGCCGTTCATTCCCCAGCACCAGGCGTCATCCGCAGAATCGATTGCGCACGTGTGCTGGAAGCCGGCCGTGATGCGCTTGAGCACCAGCCCGCCCGCAACGGCCTGCGGCGTTCGGGCGCCGTCCACGGGCGCCGGTCCGCCGACCGAGCCGGAGAAGCCCCAGCAATAGGCCCGACCTGCGGTGGTCAATGCGCAGACATGCTGGCCACCCACGGCAAGTGTGGCGTACTTCAGGCCGCCTGCTACCAGCGCCGGGACCGTCGTCCCGCTGGCCACGCCCGTACCGAGCTTGCCGTACGCATTGCGCCCCCAGCAGTAGACGTCGCCCGAGTCGGCCAGGGCGCAGGCGAAGTCCTGGCCCGAGGCGACCTCGCGAAACGTCAAACTGCTCGCGACGGGCGTCGGGACCGGGGCTGCGTCGACCGTTCCGTTGCCACCCTGCCCGTCGGCGCCGATGCCCCAGCAGTAGAGCGACCCGGGTTGGCTGATGGCGCACAGGTTGTTCGATGACTGTCCACGACCGAGGTAGCGAAATCGGACGTCCGTCTGTGTCCTGACGGGCACAGGACTGCTCGTGCGCAAGCCGTCGCCAAGCTGTCCGCCCTCACCGAAACCCCAGCAGTAGATTGCGCCGTCGGTCGCGAGGCCGCAGCTGTTGCGTTGATCCAGGCCGACTCCCTCGAACGCGAGCCCGCCATCGACCGCGAGTGGCGTCGAGCTGCACGGGAACTGGCCGCTCTTGCAGCGCTGCATCGGCGCACTGGTGCCGAGTTGCCCGTACTCATTGTCGCCCATGCAGAAGGCGCGTGCGTCAGCCGTCAGGCCGCAGGTGTGCCCGTATCCCAGCTCGACTCGCGTGAACTTGACGGAGAACGACGGTTCGAAGGGCGTCTTGCGCAAGCCGGCCACTGGGCGCGATTCGAAGTTCCCTGCGCCCGTGTAGACCAAGCCGTCACAGCCCGTCAAGCCGAACACTGCGACCAGCAGCCCGACCCGGATTACCCCCGTAAACGAGGCAGCCATGCACGGTTCCTCTATGGCCACTCGTGGTGCGAGTGGATCATACGCCCGCCATGAGCGGACAGCGACGCACCACCGGGAAAAGCCGCCGGAATATCGGCGCGAGCTCAGCCTGGCGCCGCAACGAGCAACCGTGACTCGACTTCGTAGCGGGACCCGTCCAAGGCCACGAGGTTGAGCTCCCACAGCTCCTCATCGGGAATCTGTGTTCGCTCGTGACCCGGCAACTCACGTTCGTCGTCAACCTGCAGGCCCCACACTCGAACACTGCGGATTCCGCTAACGGGAATCCGGTGCGGGTCGAACCTGGCGCGAAAGCTTGCCGGGACGCCGTCGCCAGCCCAGATCGCGTATCCGCAGTCCCGGATGGCCGTGACTGCCGCGGGCATGCCGGACATTGCCGTCGTGTCGCCCATTTCGGTCTCCCTCGGTTGGTCGGTTGATTTTACCCGATCACTTCGCTTCGCATGCGGGGGCGGGCAGACTCCCGGGCGGTAGGCATAGACTTGCACACCAGCTGCTCACTTACCCAGAACCGACTGTGACAAGTTCTACTGCCGTTCCTGGCACGTCACTTCGTAGAGTCCGCAAGCCCGTTCTCATGCGACCGACCGATCCACGCGTGCGGCATCATTCGTTGCCATGCCTGACGTTCGCCCTGCTCTTGCTGGCGAACGGCTGCGTCACCACGGCACCGCCCGCCCCTTCGACAGCGGTGCGCGACAATCTCGGCGTGGTGGCGATCGTCCCGGCGCAATTCCTTCCGGACTCCAACTTCTCGACCTTCGCCAAAGGCAAGGTCGCCGGCGCGGCCAAGGGTGCCGCGATAGGTGGCGGCACGACCGCGGTGGCCTTTGCGGCCGGGGCCGCGGCCGCCGGCCCCGTCATGCCGTTCATCGTTCTGGCAGGAGTGCTGACGACTGCGGCGATGACGACGGCAGGTGCAGTGGAGGGAGCCCAGCAGGCTGTGTCGACCGCGCAAGCTGATGAGATCGAATCCGTCATCAACAAAGCCGTCGCTGCGCTCGACGCGCAACGTGCCGCCGGCGAGCAGCTGACCGCGATCGTCAAGGCCGAACGATCGATCAGGCTCGCGGCGGTCAATGCAGCGGGACCCGATAGCGCGGCGGCGCGCCCTGCCTACGCCCAGTTACAGAGCTCTGGAATCGACACGGTGCTCGAGGTCTCGATCACCAAGGTGGGTTTCGAAAGCTGCGGCCCCGAGACGGTCCGGAGGCTGTCCGATGCCTGCGCCGAGGAACCTGGACACCCGCTGGTCGACCTGTTCATTACGGCCCAGGCGCGGCTGGTGCGGGTGTCGGACGGGAAGGAGCTTTTCGTGCGAGGGTTCCGCTACGTGAGCCCGCGGCGAGAGATCCCACGGTGGGTGGCGAGCGACGGCCGACTGCTCGCGAGCGAGTTCGAATACGCGTACCGCGAGCTCGCCGAGCGTGTTCGCGACGAGCTGCTGCTGGCCACACCGATCGCGCTACCGGCGCACTCGAGCTTCGGCGAAATGCCAGGCGCCCGCAATCCGCTCTACGGGATCTGCTGGCTCGCCCCGGTCTATCCAAAGCCCGAGCCGGTCAAGGTGACCGACATGTTCGTGCTCCCGTTCTCCAGGCCCGCAGGCTTCTGTCCAGCGTCGGGTCTGTTCTTTTCCGTCATCGACACGCTGCGCCCGACGCTGCGCTGGAGCGCGTTCCCGCGGGAACTCGACCGTAGCGAACTCGATCCCGCGGCGCTGCGGCAGATCGGCGCTGTGACTTACGAGCTGAAGATCTGGGAGGCGGAAGGCTGCGAGCGAGGCCGGCTCATCTACGAACGCACGGGCCTCGCGGCTCCCGAGCACCTGCTCGAGGACTCACTGCAGCCCGCGACTCGCTACTTCTGGTCGATGCGCGCCCGGTTTGCGCTCGATGGTCGGCCGACGGCTACGCGCTGGGCGCACTTCGACGTGATGAATTGCTTCCCGAACGACATCACCGACTGGCAATACCATCGGTTCGTCACGCCGCGACAGGTCGTGCAACCTTGATCGGTCTCTGTGGCGCGTGAGACGGCGTCAGTTTGGCTTGACTCCCTCGTTCTTCAGGGCCTCGAGCCCTGCCAGGTCGAGACTTGCAACGGCTTGCTTGAGATCCGCGATGCTCGAGGCCTCGCCGCTCACCTTGACCGAGAACCGCTCGCCGAGCACCGTGGCGTATTCGCCGCTGTGACTCTGCCTGTCCCACTTCTCATGGGCGAGCCGTCCGTCCTGTGTGTACGTCTTCTCGTAGCCCTGGTCCGTCTCCCGCTCCTGCTGCACGCCCGCCCAGCCTGCAAACGCCATCACGCCCTTCATGCTGCCCATGTCGATGATCTCGAGGCGCAGCGAACGCCCCGCATCGTCCGAGTACGTCGCGCGTGCCTCGGAGACCTGCATTCCCATGGCGTTGTTGCGTTCGGCCGAAAACTCCGTCCGCTTCAGGCCGGCCAGGGACTCGGGCACGAAGGGCTTGATGCGGTCCGGTGCCAGCGACTCGACCTTGCCGCCGCCCCCCAGCACCGCCGACATCATCTCCCCTGCAGCCTCGCCCTGGGCCTTCACGTCGCCGGATTTCTGTGCGGCTTCCATTTTCTTGCCCGCCTCTTCCGCCTGCTTCGCCATGGACTCCAGCTTGCCCATGGGACTGTCCTTGTCGAAGCCGCCCGTATCACCGGAGTCGCTGACTCCGGGCAGACCCGAACCGCGCATGGTGCTGCCGACGCCGACGATGCCGGCCACGGCAAAGCTGATCAGCCAGCCGAGGAGGATCGCGACGACGAAGGTGACCGCGGTATAGCCCGCGGCCTTCTCCGCCGGACACTTCATGGTCTGCGGGAGCCCGAGATAGAGCAGGTAGATGCTGTAGACGCCACCAGCCAGCAGGACCAGCAACGAAACCCACGGCACGACCTGGCCAATGCCGGCAATCCAACTGGCGGTCGAGGCGTAGACCACGGCCTTGAAGGCCTGCACGTTGTTCTTCTGACCACCGAACGTGGGAGCCAGCGCATCGACGATCAGCGACAGGACGTACACGGAGACAAGCGCGAGGACGTAGCTCACGACCATCCCGCTGAGTCCCGCGCCTATGCCGGCGCGATAAGTTCCGAAGTACGGCACGCCGATGCCGATGACGCTGTGCTTCAGGAAGCCGAACACCGCCGGGATCGCGGCCAGCATCAGCACGTAGTTCTTGTAGATGGCCCCGATCGTCGCAGGCTCGGAGGCGATGACGGGCCACTCGGTGCGCGGCGTGCCGAGGATGGCCTTGACGCGTGTCATCAACTGGCTGAGGTCCATGATCGCTCTCCCCTTTAGACGATAACGGCCTGAGGCGCAATCTTGCTCCCATTGACGATGCGCAACAAGTCGCCAGTCGCCGGTTGCGCCCCGGCCGGTGCAGCAGCGCGATATGTGCCCCCCTGCATTCACTCCCGCGTAGTGTAGGTTTCCAGCACGCCATAGCCACGCTGGTCGATGCTATCTATCCGCGCATCCAGCGGCGGGTGAGTCTTGTACAACTGCGCCAGACTCGCCGACTCGCTGCCGAGCGCGGTGAGCTTCTGCAATACCGCGTACAACGCCAGCGGATTCATCCCGGCACGGGCGAGATAAACCTCCGCTGCCTCGTCGGCGCGATACTCGGCTTCGCGATCCAGCGAAGTCAGCATGATGGCCGCCCCGTTTTTCTCGGCGTACCGCCTGGCGTAGCTGCCGGCAACGCTGTCATTGCCGGTGTTGACTTCCTGCAACGCCAGATCCTTGCCGGCGGCCGCCATTTCCTGTTTGTGGATCACGTTGTAGTGATCACGCTGCACGCAATGACTGATTTCGTGGCCAAGCACCGCCGCGAGTTCGCTATCCGAAGACAGCAGCTCGTACAGGCCACGCGTCATCAGGATGAAGCCGCCAGGCGCGGCGAATGCGTTGACTTCAGGCGTATCGATCACGCCAAAGGTCCACGGCAGTTCAGGACGGCTGGTTTGCGAGGCGACCCAACGTCCGACCAGGTTGACGCGCCGTTGTGCGCCGGCATCGTTCCACAAGGGACGCGCGCCGAGAATGCGACCGGCGATCTCCGGGCCGAGCGCGAGTTCCTCCGCCGCAAGCTCGCTCTCGGATTTTGGAATCGCCTTGGCGGCCGTGTCGAGCTTCGAACCCACGTTCAGGCCGAGTGAGCCCAGCAGGCCGCTGACGGCACTTGCAGACGCGGACTTCGCCGGCGCGGATGCCGCAGCCG